>Ga0182748_1000877_pt1 | contig 30629 bp, 31 predicted proteins | sample eDN3rd37CKraftOP_FD_128877 | JGI IMG/M metagenome (GOLD analysis project Ga0182748, IMG submission 128877) | Enriched Organic Plus compost microbial communities from Emeryville, California, USA - eDNA 3rd pass 37_C Kraft OP (version 2) (version 2) ...
CATCTGGATCACCACCCACACCGACAACTGGCGGACCCTCGTGCTGCGCGCCTACTGGGACGGGGCCGGCGAGCCCGCCGTCGAGGTGCCCTACGGCGACTTCTTCTGCAACGCCTGGGGAGTGTTCGCGCAGGTCAACTCGCAGCCCATCGCCGCGAACCCGCACGGCGGGTTCAACTCCTATTGGCCCATGCCGTTCCGCGACGGGGCGCGGCTCACGCTCGAGAACACGTCCGTCGTCGACGTGCGGGTCTACTACCAGATCACCTACGAGGTGGGCGGGGACTACTCGGGCGACGGCTACTTCCACGCCCAGTGGCGGCGCTCGAACCCGCTCGAGGAGAAGGTCCCGCACACGATCCTCGAGGGCATCGAGGGGCAGGGCCAGTACGTCGGCACCTACATCGCGTGGGGCGTCAACTCCAACGGCTGGTGGGGCGAGGGGGAGATCAAGTTCTACATCGACGACGACGTCGAGTTCCCCACGATCTGCGGCACCGGCACGGAGGACTACTTCGGCGGCGCCTGGAACTTCGACATCCCCGGCAAGGGCTACACGGAGTTCTCCACGCCGTACCTCGGGATGCCGCAGGTCATCCGTCCCGACGGGCTGTACGTCTCGCAGCAGCGCTTCGGCATGTACCGCTGGCACCTGCTCGACCCGATCTTCTTCGCGAAGGGCCTGCCGAAGGTCGACATCCAGGCGCTGGGCTGGCGCAGCGGGTGGCGGTACCTGCCGCTGCGCGACGACATCGCCTCGACCGCGCTGTTCTACCTCGATCGCCCGACGGCACGACGCCCGAAGGCGCCCACCGCCGACGACATGGAGGTGCACTTGGGAACCGCCCCGGTCCCCGACATCGGCGCGACGCCTCCCCGGGCGCCGCAGGACTGACATGCCCGGCCCGGCGCTCGCCGCCCGCCGAACCGCGCCCTCCGCGCTGAGCTCCTTCCTCCGCGTCGCCTCCCCTCTATCGCCTATCGCGCTTCCGCGCCCCGCTGTCGCGCTCCCGCGCCCCGCTGTCGCGCTCCCGCGCCCCGTTGCCGCGCTCCCGCTCCCCTCTCTCGGCGAGACGCACCCTTCCGCGCTCAGACGCACCGCCTGCGCATGCGTCTCGGCGCGGAAGCTGCGTTTCACCGGCGCGAAGCTCCGCATCGCCTGCCCAGCACGACCCCCTAGACCAGCACACCCGAGAACGAGTGCCCGTCATCCGGGCGGGCCGCTACGGAAGGAGAGTGCGATGACGCACTTCAGAAGGTGGATGGGCGCGGCCGCGGTCGGCGGTCTCGTCGTCGCCGGGTCGCTCGCCGGCACGGCGGGTCCCGCGCTGGCGACGACCGACGCGACGCCGGTCACGGTCGTCGAGAAGCTGACCGGACCGGATGCCCCCAACAACACGTGGGGGCGCTGGGACATCAAGGGCACCGACCTCGGCATCATGTGGGACGACGGCAAGGGCAGGATCCTCATGGCGTTCGGCGACACGTTCGGCAACGCCTGGACCGGGCCCGGCGGCGGATCCGGCCCCAACGGGAACTGGCGCAGCAACGTCCTCGTCCGCTCCAGTGACCGCGACCTCTCCGACGGGATGCTGTTCGAGAGCGCCCCGCAGGCGCCGATGGGCATCGCGAAGGAGCTCATCCCGTCCAAGAAGATCAACGGCGACGAGATGACGACCATCCCCACGGCGGGGATCTCGGTCGGCAAGCGCCAGTACCTGGGATTCATGTCGGTCAAGCGGTGGGGCGAGCCCGGGTACTGGGACACGAACTACGCGGGCATCGCCTACAGCGATGACGACGGCGAGAACTGGACCGTCTCGGACACCCGCTGGGAGAACAGCGCAGCCGGCGATGACCCGTTCCAGATGCAGGCGTACGCGCGCAAGGGCGGACAGATCTACGTGTTCGGCACGCAGAACGGCCGCAACGGTCCGGCATCCGTGGCGCGCGTGCCCGAGAAGAAGCTCCTAGACAGTTCCGCGTACCGGTACTGGGACGGCCGCACGTGGAGCAAGCGCGAGACGGATGCCGTCCCGATCATCGACGCGCCGGTGAGCGAGCTGTCGGTGCAGTACGACGCGTACAGCAAGCGGTTCCTGCTGATGACGCTCTCCGGCGAGGACATCGTGCTGCGCACCGCGAAGGACCCACAGGGACCGTGGTCGGCGCCGCAGACGGTGGCCAGCTCGGCCGACTATCCCGGCCTGTACGGTGGCTACTTCCACCCGTGGAGCGAAGGTGGCGAGATCTACTTCGCGATGTCGCAGTGGAGTCCGTACAACGTCTACCTCATGCGGATGCAGATCGACCGGGACGGCCGGATCGTTAATCCGAACCTCGTGTCGAACCCGAGCTTCGAGCGCGCGGACGCGATCGGCGACGGCACGGGCGGGACCTGGGCGTGCACGCCGAACTGCGGCATCGACACCGCGCCGGCGAGCTCGTTCAGCGGCGACCACCACGCCTTCGTGCGGTACAACACGGGCTGGCGGAACATCTGGCAGGATGTCGCGGTCCAGCCGAACACGAGCTATCGCCTGACCGGATGGGTGCGCACCTCCGTCAACAGCGATGCGGGGTTCTTCGGAGCGCGCACCACGTCGCGCGATGTCATCTCCGAGGCGCACTTCGTCTCGCTCGGCCCGTGGACGAAGCTCACCGTGGACTTCGACAGCGGGTCGCTCGACACCGTGCAGGTCTTCGCGGGGGTGTGGACCAACAGCGGGGACATCTGGCTGCAGGTGGACGACGTCGCCGTCATCCGGCGGTGACCGCGGGAGCTTCCCGCACACGGACAGCGGGGCGTCGGCTGCCGCCGGCGCCCCGCTGTCGCTCGCCTCGTGGTGGACGGCGGAGTCAGCCGCCGGCGATGCGCCTCACTTGAGGCCCGCCATCTTGATGTTGCCGATGATCTGACGCTGGAAGATGAGGAAGAGGATGATGACCGGCGCCGCCGCGAGCACGGAGCCCGCCATGAGCAGGCCCAGCTCGGTGCTCCGCTCCGATCGGAACGTCGCGAGGTACTGCTGCACGACGTACTGCTCGGGGCTGGTGATCGTCAGGATCGGCCACACGTAGGAGTTCCAGTACGCGAGGAACGCCGTGATCCCCATGACGACGAACGGGGGCTTGGACAGCGGCAGGAACAGGTGCGTGAAGATGCGCAGCCGGCCGCAGCCGTCGAGCATCGCCGCCTCCTCGAGGCTCGAGGGGATGCTCAGGTAGAACTGCCGGATGAAGAAGATCATGCCGGCGCTCGCGGCGCCGGGGATCACGAGCACCGCGAGGGTGTCGAGCATCTGCAGGCGCGTGACGACGATGAAGCTCGTGAGCAGGATCGTCATGCCGGGGATGAACATCGTCGTGATGACGAGGACCCACAGCGTCCGCTTGAACCGGAAGTCGAGCCGGGCGAACGCGTAGGCCGCGAGCGAGTTCACGGTGAGGGCGAGGACCGTGAACAGCACGGCGCCGAGGAACGTCCACAGCATCGTGCGCGTGAAGGTGGGGTCCGCGAGGATCTGGACGTAGTTCTCCCACTTCCACACCTCGGGGAAGAACTGGAACGGCGTCGAGATGACCTCGGTCTTGGACTTGAAGCCCGCGATGATCATCCACGCGACGGGGAACAGCGCGGCCAGCACGAAGACGGCGCCGGCGATCACCTTGCCCACGGTGTAGACCCACCACAGAGCGCCGCGATGCGGGCGGCGGCGCGGCGCGAGCTCGACGCCCGCGGGTGCGACGGCGACGGCCATCAGTCCACCAGCCTCTCGGAGTTGACGAATCGGAACACGAGCGCCGACACCGTTCCCAGCACGACGAACAGCAGCAGCGCCGCGGCGATCGAGTAGCCGACGTTGATGTCGTTGCGGAAGTGGTTGAAGATGAACAGGTTCGGCAGGGTCGTCGAGTCGAGCGGCCCGCCGCCGGTCATGACGAGAGGCAGCTCGAACTGCTGGATCGCGGCGACGAAGCCGGTGATGAGCAGGTACAGGAAGATGTTCTTCATCTGCGGGATCGTGATGAAGAAGGTCTTCTGCCACCAGTTGGCGCCCTCCATGGCCGCCGCCTCGTAATACTCGTTGGGGATGTCGACCATCGCCGCGACCATGATGAGCGACGTCAGACCCATCCCCAGCCAGATCGCGGGCACCGCGATCGCCAGAAGCGCCCACGACGGATCACCGATCCAGGCCACAGGGTCGATGCCGAACAGCCCCAGAAAGGCGTTCAGCAGACCTCCCGAATAGTTGTAGATCAGCACGAAGATGATCGACGTGATGACCGACGAGATGATCGTCGGCAGGTAGATGCTCACCTTGAGCACGCTCGCGAAGTGCCGGGAGACGCTCACCACGAGGCTCGAGAAGAAGAAGGCGAGCAGCAGCATCGGTGGCACGGTCATCGCGACGAAGACGAATCCGCGGCCGATGGCCGCCCAGAACAGCGGATCGGTGAGGACGTTCGTGTAGTTGCGCCATCCGACGAACTGGGGGTCCTTGTAGAAGCTCCAGTCCTGGAACGAGAGGTACGCGGCGTAGACCGCCGGCCAGATGACGAAGATGCCGAGCAGGACGACCGCGGGGAGGATCAGCCAATAGGCGATCTTCCCGTCGCGGAAGCGATAGCGATTGTGCCGACGGCGGCGATCGTGCCCCTTCGGGAGGATCATCGCCTCGGTCTCGGTCATCATGGTCTGGGTCGCGGTCATCGCGCGGGCCTCCTCCGTCGGTCGGCACGGTTTCGGGGGCCGGGCCGCGCCCAGCCCCCGAAACAGTCGACGCTAGTTCTTGGGCGCCTTGCTCGGAAGGTCCTGCTGCTGGATGACCTTCTTGATCGCGTCCTCCGCGGTCTTGATGGCGTCATCCGGGCTGGCAGCGCCCTTCATGACGGACTCCATGGCCGTTCCGACCGCGAGGGAGACGTCCCACGGGTAGAGCGGCTCGGGGATGGCGGTCGGCGCGATGTCGTTCACGAGGATCCCGGACCACGGCGCGTCGGCCGCGCCCTGCGTCTCGGCCACCGCGTCCTGCACGGACTGGCGCACCGGGATCTTGGTGAACTGCGTGTCGACGAAGAACGGGACGACGTTCTCGGGGTCGCCGCCGATCGCCCACTCGAGGAACGCGCCCGCCGCCTCGGCGTTCTTCGTCTTCGCGTCCACGACCCACTTGAAGTTGCCCAGCGTCGTGGCCGTGCGGCCGTCGGCGTCGGTCGAGTTCGGGAACGCGCCGACGCCGGTGTTGGTCAGCATGTCCGCGAAGTCGGAGCCGATCTCGGACATCATCCACGAACCGGACACCTTGAAGGCGACCTTCTCCTTGCCGAAGTCGTCACCGGCGACGTACGCGGTGAGCGGCTGCTTGGGCATGTAGCCCTCGTCCCACAGGGTCTTGTAGGCCTGCATCAGGTCGCGGTAGCCGTCGTCGTCGATGTCGGGCTCGGTCCACGCGTCGTTGAGCGCCGTGTGGCCGGCGAAGTTGTACTGCTGACCCACCGTCGACCACGCGAAGGTGACCGCGTCGCCCGCCGGCGAGATGCAGTACTGGCCGTCCTTGAGGGTCGGCTTGATCTTCGCGCAGGCCGCGAACAGGTCGTCCCACGTGGCGGGGCCCTGCTCGGCATCGACGCCCGCGGCGCTGAGCATCTCCTTGTTCCAGAACAGCACCGCCTGCGCCTCCTGAAGGAGCGGGTAGGCGTAGTACGTGCCGCCGATCTCCGAGATCGACTGCGCTGCGGGGAGGATCTGCTCGAGCGAGTCGTCGGAGACGATGCCGTTGAGCTCGTGCAGCTGGCCGGCGTTGACGGCGTCCTGGATCGGGCCCGAGTGGGTGTAGACGTCGGGCGCCTTGCCGGCGGCCTGGGCGGCCTTCATCTTCTGGTCCCACGCGTCGGCGGGGACCTCCGTGTCGACGACCTTGATCTTGTCCTGCGCGGCGTTGAACTTCTTGACGATGTCCGCGTACCACGCGTTCTCGGCCGGCGTGAAGGTCCGGTGCCAGAACTGGATGGTGGTCACACCGCCCGGCTCGTTGCCTCCGCCGCCTCCGGAGCAGCCGGCCAGCAGGAGCCCCGCCGCGGCTGCTGCCACCACGGCCGCGGCGAGCTTGCCCTTCCTTGTGTGCATTCGTCCCTCCTCAGGAACTCGACTCGTCTGCGAGTCGTCGCTGTGTCCGGCATCGTCCGATGCTGGGGCGAGCCGGGGGCCGCCGAGCGGATCCCCTTTGATCTCGTGTTGGCCAGGATAGGCGAAATCGATTTCATGCGCAATCGGTTCCGGAATCCGGTTGCCGGCGGTATCGCGTGCGACCGTCACCCCGCCTTCACCAGGTCCATCGAGAACCAGAAGACGTTGTACGGACCCCAGAGGGACATCGAGAAGAACACCGTACGTCCGCCGTCCCGGACGTAGCGGGGATCGAGGTACGGCGAGTAGAGCCCCGGATACTCGGCCTGGGAGGCGATCTCGATCGGATCCCCCCACGGCCCCCACGGCGTGATGCCCTCCCGCAGGTAGGCGTTGCCCCCGTCCGAGTAGGTCATGATCCAGCGGTCGAGGTATGTCGACCACATCACCGAGAGCTCTCCGATCGTGCCCTCGACGATCGTGGTGGCGTCCTCCATCCGGGTGCTCCACCGCGGCACGCCGTCGGGCTCCGTCCCCTCGAAGTACGTGTACGCGGCGGCATCCTCGACCGCGTCCTCCGTCGCCGGAACGCGCATGAGCTGCACCCCGCCGAAGCGGCCGGCGGGGATGGACCAGAAGTACACGTACTCCTGGCCTCCCTCCTCGACGTGGGCGGTGGCGACCTGGATGAAGTTCGAGCCGCCCGGCCATCTCGGCGCCTCCAGCGCCGTCCAGGTGCGGCCTTGATCGCGTGATTTCGCGAGCGCGGAGTGGTTGGCGTCCCAGGCCCCAGGCTCGCCCCAGTACGAGACCGACATGTACGAGATGTAGAGGGTCTCGCCGATCGCGAAGCCGGAGGTGGGGATCTTGGTGACCTCGCCGGACCCGTCGTTCGCGTCGTGGTCGCCCTCGACGAGCGCCGCCGCGAGGCCCACCTCGTCGACCGGCGCCCAGCCGTCGAAGGTGATCCCGTCCGTGGGATCGTCGTCCGTCGTCCACGCCGAGACGTTCGAGCGCCAGAACCCTCCCTGCCCGCCCACTGCATCCGGGGCGCGCTCCCCGAAGGTGTCGCCGAAGAAGAAGTACGTGCGGTCACCCACGGTCGTCATCGAACCGAGATCGGTCCCCGCCACCCCCACCGCGACCGTGTCGTTGAGGGCGTCGGGGCCGGTGAGCTGGGCGATCTGGGTGACATCCTGGACGCCGCTCAGGACGAAGGCCCTGTCCGGGTCCGGGTCGATCGGGACGGGGTCGGCGGCCGTTCCCGGAGCTGCGCCCGCCGCGCAGCCCGCGAGGGCGAGTGCGGCGACGGCGGCGAGGGCGACCAGCGGTCGCCGGATCGGATGACGGGCGGAAGACCGGGTGCGACGGCGCATTCGGGCACGCTAGCATGAAATCGATTCCATGCGGGAGGGGCCCCATGACCGACGAAGACGTCCAGGCAGCGCTGCGTCCTGCCCGTGAAGACGGGGGCTGGATCCGCCCCGTCGCAGGGCGCGATGCCGAGCCGAGATGGGGTGTCCCGGGCGGCGTGCAGCTCGCGATCCCGCCGGTGGGTCTCCCCCGCGGGCTGCTGCGGATCTACGCGCCCTACCTCGGACATCCGCGCAAGCGGCTGGTGAACTTCATCGCCGTCGAACCCATTCCGGCCGGAGCGACGGCCCGGGGGTTCTCGGAGCTCGAGCCCAGCACGCTCGACCCCGGGCACCGCGGGAAGCGGCTCTGGTCCGCGGACGCGCTCGACACCGTGGGCGAGGCGTCCACGACACCCGCGCGCGGCGTGGTCGACCGGGTCGGCGGCGTCGAGCGACTCACGGTCTGGATCGGCGTCGAGCGGTTCGACAACGGTGCCGACGTGGCGGTGCGCGCCCGGTTCCGGGCGGATCGCCCCCACGAGATCGAGGTCGCGGGGTTCGTGCGAGAGGGATCGGTGGCGCTCGACCGGCTCATCCTCACCGCGACGATGGGCAACTGGGCGCGCCTGCGCCGCCTGCGCCTCGCCGACCGGACGGTGGAGCCGCGAGACCTGTGGCCCGGCTTCGCCCGCACCGACTTCACCGAGCACGCCCGGTTCCCCCTGTCTGAGATCACCCGCGACGGCGAGGCGGCCGTCGTGACGGCCGAGGGCGACGAGGCGGATCCGGTCGCGGTGTCGTACTCGGACGACACCGCGCCCCACTGGCACTACGAGGGACGCCGCGGCATCCAGGGCTGGCGGGTGGACGATCCGCACCCGGAGCTGGAGGTGCTCGTCAACGGGCGGTGGGCCTACTGGGCCAGCACGTCGCCGATCCCCGGCGGCGTCGCCTTCGAGAACTTCGAGATCTCAGAGCCGTTCCGGCAGGGCGCGGCCTTCCGGTTCTCCGTCGAGCCCGTCGACTGACTCAGTCCTCGTCGAGCGAACGCGGCAGCGGATGCGCGAGGGGCCGCCACACGACGATGTCGGTGGAGCGGCGCACGCGGCGACCCGACGTGAGCGTCACGACGGCGCCGGTCGGGCCCGCCGCGAACACGCGGGCGCTCGGCCGGTACTCCGACTCGGCCTTGACCCGCCTCTCCAGGTCGGCGACCTTGCGCTTGAGGCTGCGCACGGTGTCCTCGAGCTCGATGATGCGCGCGATGGCCGGCAGGCTCATGCCCTCCGCGGACAGGCGCGCGACCTCGCGCAGCTGCTCGATGTTGCGTGCCGAGTAGCGGCGCGAGCCGCCGCGGGTGCGGCCGGGCACGACGAGGCCGATCCGGTCGTACTGGCGGAGGGTCTGCGGATGCATCCCCGCCAGCTCCGCCGCGAGGGCGATCGCGAACAGCGGCGAATCCTCGTCCGGCTCCTGCATCGTCTTCACCTCCCGCGACTCAGCTGCGCGCCTTGGCCATGAGGTCGGCGCGCGGGTTCTCCTTGGGCTCGAGCTCGTGGAACTTCTCCAGCGCCGCCTTCGCGGCCTCGTCGAGGTGCGACGGCACCGCGACCTCGACCTCGGCGAGCAGGTCGCCGGTGCCCTTGGCGCTCTTGATGCCGCGCCCCTTGACGCGCAGGATGCGCCCCGAGGGCGTGCCCGGCGCGACGCGGAGCTTGACGGCATCCCCGTCCAGCGTCGGGACCTCGATCGTGGCGCCGAGCGCGGCCTCCACGAAGGTCACCGGGACCTTGACGCGGAGGTTGAGGCCGTCGCGCGTGAACACGGGGTGCGGGCGCACGCTCACCTGCACGACGATGTCGCCGGCTTCGCCGCCATCCGGCGACGGGCGCCCGCGGCCGCGCAGACGGATCTTCTGCCCGTCGGCGACGCCCGCGGGGATCTTCACCTTGAACGGCTTGCCGTCCTCGCTCTGCAGCGTGATGGTCTCGCCCTTGGCGGCGGTGAGGAAGTCGAGCGTCGTGCGGGCCGTGACGTCGGCGCCGCGGGTGGGTCCGCCGTAACCGCGGAACCCGCCCGTCGACTGACCGAACCGCCCGGAGCCGAAGCCGCCGCCCTGCTGCCCGAACATCGAGAAGATGTCCTCGAAGTCGCCCGACGTCTGGAAGCGTCCGCCGCGGCCCTGCGAGAACATGCTGAACACGTCCTCGAAGCCGCCGGCGTCCTGGCCGCCCGCCGTGAAGCGCGCGCCCGAGCCCATCGCCCGGATCTGGTCGTACTCGGCCCGCTGGTCCGGGTCGGAGAGCACCGAGTACGCCTCGCTGATCTCCTTGAACGTCGCCTCCGCCTTCGCGTCACCGGGGTTGGAGTCCGGGTGGTACTTGCGCGCCAGCTTGCGGTACGTCTTCTTGAGATCCGCCTCGCTGACGTCCTTCGAGACGCCGAGGACCTTGTAGAAGTCCTTGTCGAACCAGTCCTGGCTCGCCATCTGGATCCTCCTTCGGTCGTTACTCGGCCGGAACCGCGACGACGACCTTGGCAGGTCGCAGCTCGACGGATCCCAGGCGGTACCCGGTCTCGACGACCTCGAGCACCGTCGCCTCGGTGGCGCCCGGCGTGGGCTGCTGGAAGATCGCCTCGTGCTGCTGCGGGTCGAACGGCTCGCCGGCCGCCCCGTAGCTCTCCAGGCCCATGCGCTCGGCGACGCCGCGGATCTTCTCCGCGATCGCCGCGAACGGGCTGCCCTCTTCGAGGTCGCCGTGCTTCTCGGCACGGTCGAGGTCGTCGAGGACGGGCAGCAGGCCCTTCGCGACGGAGCCCTGGGCGCGCGCGATCTCGATCTCGCGCTGCTCCTCGGTGCGTCGCCGGTAGTTCGCGTACTCCGCCTGGAGGCGCTTGAGGTCGTTCAGCAGCGTCGACTCGAGATCGGCGAGGACGGCGTCCTCCGCCGCCGCGTCGGCGTTCTGCGCGGCGCCGAGGATGTCCTCGACGGTCAGCTCTTCATCCCCCTGCGAATCGGGGCCAGCGGCCTCAGCCGCCGACCCCTCCTCGCCTGGGACCTCTTCGCCGTCGTCCGGCTGGAAGCCCTTGTCGGTCATGATTACTTCTTCTCGTCCTCGTCGTCCACGACCTCGGCGTCGATGACGTCCTCTTCGGGGTTCGGCACATCGCCGTTGCCCGGGTCGGTCACCGTCGGGTCGCCCTGCTCGCCCTGGGCCTGCGACGCGGCGTAGATCGCCTCGCCGAGCTTGCCCTGGCTCTGGTTCAGGGTGTCGAACGCCTGCTTGACCGCGTCGTCGTCGTCACCGGCGAGAGCGGACTTGAGCGCGTCGGCATCCGCCTGCACGCTCTCCTTGACGTCGGAGGGGAGCTTGTCCTCGTTCTCCTTGATGAGCTTCTCGATCGAGTAGGACAGCGTCTCGGCCTGGTTGCGGGTCTCCGCGGACTCACGGCGCTTCTTGTCCTCGGCGGCGTGCTCCTCGGCCTCGCGGACCATGCGCTCGATGTCGTCCTTGGGCAGCGACGAGCCGCCCGTGATGGTCATCGACTGCTCCTTGCCGGTGCCCTTGTCCTTGGCGGACACGTGCACGATGCCGTTCGCGTCGATGTCGAAGGTGACCTCGATCTGCGGGATGCCGCGCGGCGCCGGTGCGATGCCGGTCAGCTCGAACGTGCCCAGCGGCTTGTTGTCGCGGGTGAACTCGCGCTCGCCCTGGAACACCTGGATGGCCACCGACGGCTGGTTGTCGTCCGCGGTCGTGAAGGTCTCGCTGCGCTTGGTCGGGATGGCCGTGTTGCGCTCGATGAGCTTCGTCATGATGCCGCCCTTGGTCTCGATGCCGAGGCTCAGGGGGGTCACGTCGATGAGGAGGACGTCCTTGCGCTCGCCCTTGAGGACACCGGCCTGCAGGGCGGCGCCGACGGCGACGACCTCGTCCGGGTTCACGCCCTTGTTGGGCTCCTTGCCGGTCTCCTGCTTGACGAGCTCGGAGACGGCGGGCATGCGGGTCGATCCACCCACGAGGACCACGTGGTCGATGTCGCCGACCTTGATGCCGGCCTCGCGGATGACGTCGTCGAACGGCTTCTTCGTGCGGTCGAGGAGGTCCTTGGTGAGGTCCTCGAACTTGGCGCGCGTGATCGTCTCCGACAGCGACACCGGGCCGCTCTCGGTCAGCGACAGGTAGGGCAGGTTGACGCTCGTGCTCGTCGAGGACGAGAGCTCCTTCTTCGCCTGCTCCGCGGCCTCCTTGAGGCGCTGCAGCGCGATCTTGTCGCCGGAGACGTCGACGCCCGTGGTGTCCTTGAACTGCTTGATGAAGTAGTCGACGAGACGCTGGTCCCAGTCGTCGCCGCCGAGGCGGTTGTCACCGGCGGTGGCGCGCACCTGGATCGTGGAGAAGTCGTCGTCCTTGCCCACCTCGAGCAGCGAGACGTCGAACGTTCCGCCACCGAGGTCGAAGACGAGGATGAGCTCGTCCTCCTTGCCCTTGTCGAGGCCGTAGGCGAGGGCCGCGGCGGTGGGCTCGTTGATGATGCGCAGGACGTTGAGGCCCGCGATCTCACCGGCCTCCTTGGTGGCCTGGCGCTCGGCGTCGTTGAAGTACGCCGGGACGGTGATGACCGCGTCGGTCACGGAGTCGCCGAGGTACTGCTCGGCGTCGCGCTTGAGCTTCTGGAGGATGCGGGCGGAGATCTCCTGCGGCGTGTAGTTCTTGCCGTCGATCGCCTGCGTCTTCCAGTCGGTGCCCATGTGGCGCTTGACCGACGTGATGGTGCGGTCGACGTTCGTCACGGCCTGGCGCTTGGCGGTCTCGCCGACCAGCACCTCGCCGTCCTTCGTGAACGCGACCACCGACGGCGTCGTGCGGAAGCCCTCGGCGTTCGCGATGACCTTGGGCTCGCCGCCCTCGAGGACCGCGACAACGGAGTTCGTCGTGCCGAGGTCGATTCCAACTGCTCGTGGCATCTGTTTCTCTCTCCTAGCGGTGGACCGCGACTCTCTGCCACGGTCCGGTGAATGGGAAGTCCTGGGGGCCCAGGGAAAACCTGAGCCGGAATGACTCAAGCGTACCGAGAGCGGATGCCGCTGTCAAATGAACTTGATATGGATTGGCTCAACTTTTTCGTGACGCAGTGATGGTGAACGTCGCGTTGCGGGCGATCTGCCGCGTCGGCCCGACCAGCCGCTCGAGGTCGCTCCGATAGCGCAGGTGCGAGTTCCACACCGTCCACAGCTCACCACCCGGGACGAGCGCTCTCCCGGCCGCGCGGAACAGGCGTCGCGCGAGCCCCGTGTGCACGGCCGCGCCGATGTGGAACGGCGGATTGAGCACGACGAGCTGCGCACGCTCCTCCGGCTCGTCGACGAGCGCGTCGTCGCGCACGATCCGGATGCGGTCGGCGACGCCGTTGGCGGCCGCGGTCAGCGCGGCGGACGCGACAGCGGCGGCGGACTGGTCGGTGGCGAGCACGCGGATGCCGGGGCGGCGGCGGCAGAGCGCGGTCGCGAGCACGCCCGTCCCGCAGCCGAGGTCGATCGCCTCCGCGGCATCCGGAACGGCGTCGTCGAGGTGGGCGAGGAGGAAGCGCGTGCCGATGTCGACGGCGGGACCCGCGAAGGCGGCCCCGTGCGCGACGACCGTCAGGCCGGTCTCCGCGTCGACCCGCGAGCGCGGCCATGTCGCGGCGCCGCGGATCGGCTCGGCGGCGATGAGGACGCGCGCCTTCTGCCGGGCGTGCGTGACGTCGACGCGGCCGAAGTGCCGCCGCAGGACGTCGTTCATCACCGGCGTCATGTGCTTCACCATGCCGCCGGCGAACACCCGTGCCCCAGGCGCGACCGTGCGGGCCGCGGTCTCGGCGAGCTCGTCGAGCGCGTCCAGGGCGCGCGGCAGCCGCAGGAGCACGACCTCGGCGTCGGCGAACAGGTCGTCGTCGAGCGCGTGCTGCGTGTACGCGTGGGTGAGCCCGAACCGCGCCGCGTTCCGGGCGAGCGCCCGCTCCCCCACGAGCGGGTCCTGGTGCACGCGGACGCCACGGGCCCCGTGCCGTGCGATCGCGCCGAGGGTCAGCGCGCCGTACCCGTCGCCGGCGACGGCCACGCGGCCCGGAGAGGCGGCGATGGCGTCTGCGGCCTCATCGAGGAGGAGCCGGTCGGCGGCGTCGACCGCGAAGAGGTTGTCGGCCTCGACATCCGGGTGCCGCGACAGCGCCGCGAAGTCGAAGTCCATGCCCTCCACGTTAGGCGGCACGGGGCGCGGCCCGCGCCCGACCCGTCGCGGCCCCGATAGCCTGGCCGTGCGTGCCGCATCGTCGCGGCGCGGCATCCGTCCCGCGGGAGGGTGCACCCGACGTTCACGGAAGGGGCCTACGTTGACCGGCATGGAACGCGAACCGTCCGCTGCGCCCCCGCCCGTCCCGCCCGCCGCGGCGAACACCGGAGCCATCGCCGCGATCGGCGTCACGTTCGAGGAAGCCGGGGTCGAGCGACCAGTCCCCCGCAAGCAGGTCTACTCGTGGGCGATCTGGGACTGGGCGACGCAGCCCTTCAACTCGGTGCTGCTGACCTTCGTCTTCGCGTCGCTGTACCTCGTGTCCGACAGCTTCCTGCCGGCCGACATCGCGGCGCTGCCCGAGGGCGACCCGCTCCGCGAGCGCGCCCTCGCCGATCTGTCCAGCGGCTACGGCCTCATCACGACGTTCGCCGGCATCCTCATCCTCCTGCTCGCCCCCGTGCTCGGGCAGACGGCCGACCGATCCGGCCGCAAGAAGCGCTGGCTGTTCGTCTTCACGATGCTGCTCGCGCTCGTGCAGTTCGCCCTCTTCTTCGCACGGGCCGACCCCGCCTTCTTCTGGTACGGAGCGATCGTGCTCGCGGTGGGCGCCGTCGTGTCGGAGATCGCCGGGGTCAACTACAACGCGATGCTCGTGCAGGTCTCGACGCCCAAGACGATCGGCAAGGTGAGCGGCCTCGGATGGGGACTCGGCTACATCGGCGGCATCGTCGCGCTGGGGCTGGTGATCGTGCTGACCCAGCTCGAGTGGTTCGGCATGGACACCTCGGACGGCATGGCGTACCGCCTCATCGCGGTGGGCTGCGCCGTGTGGACCGTGGTCTTCTCCCTGCCGCTGTTCCTCAACGTGCCCGAGGCGCCGCCGTCCGGTCACGGCCTGAAGGTCAACTTCTTCGCGGCATACGTCGTCCTCGTGAAGGATGTCGCGGCGCTCTTCCGCACGCACCGGCCCACGTTCTGGTTCCTCCTCGCGAGCGCCGTCTACCGCGACGGGCTGGCCGGCGTCTTCGCGTTCGGCGGCATCCTCGCGGCGGTGTCGTTCCGGTTCACGACGAACGAGGTGCTCATCTTCGCGATCGCGGCCAACGTCGTCGCGGGAATCTCGACGATCTTTGCGGGCCGCGCCGATGACCGGTTCGGCGCGCGGGCCGTCATCATCACGGCGCTCACCGGCCTCGTCGCGATGGCCATCGTGATCTTCGCGCTCCACGACACCGGCAAGCTCGTGTTCTGGATCGGCGGACTGCTGCTGTCCGGCTTCGTCGGGCCGGCACAGGCGGCGAGCCGGTCACTGCTCGCGCGCGTGACCCCCGAGGGGATGCAGGGCGAGATCTTCGGCCTCTACGCGACGACCGGACGCGTGGCGAGCTTCCTCTCCCCCGCCATGTGGACGATCTTCATCGCCGCGTTCGGCGCCACGATCTGGGGCGTCCTGGGCATCGCGATCGTGCTCGCGATCGGTCTCGTGCTGCTGCTCCTCGTGCGCTTCCCGCGCACCCGCGCGCCGCGGTAGGACTCCGGCGAGGCTGCTGAGGCGCCGCGCACGCGGGTCGAGCGCAACTCCTCCACTTCGCCATGCGTCGCGCCGCACGAGGCGGATTCCGGCGCGGCGGCGCGATTCTGGAGGACTTGCGCACGCGCGGCTGTGGCGCGCGCGGCTCGTGCGGGGTTCGGCGCGGCGGCGGGCGCGGCCCGCTTGGGTCGCGCGCGGCGGTGGCGTGGTCCGCCCGTCCAGCGGGCTTGGCTCGCCCGCCCGCGCGCAACTCCGCCATTTCGTCACGCGTGGGGCCGCAGGGGGCGGACTCAAGGCTCGCCGGCGCGATTTCGGAGGAGTTGCGCACGCTCGGCGGTGGCGTGCGTGGCCGCCGGGGTCACGGGCGGGTCAGCGGGGCCAGGCGTCGGCGAGCTTCGTCAGGAGCCGGGCGAGCTCGGCGCGCTCGTCGTCGGTGAAGTCCGTCAGGGCCTCGGCGATGGCCTCGCGGCGGTCGCCGCGGAAGCCCCGGACGATCGCGGTGCCCTGTTCCGTGAGGACGATGCGCGTGCGGCGTGCGTCCGCGGGGTCGGCCTCCCGCCGCACGAGGCCCATCTGCACCGCCTGCTGCACGAGTCGCGACGCGCGCGGCTGGTCGACGCCGATCGCCTCGCCGATCTCGCTCACGCTGAGCGGCTCGGATGCCGAGGCGAGCGCCTCGAGAAGGCGGAATCGTGCGGGGCCGGCGAAGCGCGCGCCCGCCCACGGCGGCGCGGCGTGCGGTCCGCCGTGGTGATCATGGTCGCCGCCACGGCCGTGCCCGTGCGGTCCGTGGGGGCCGCCGTGCGCACCCCCGTGCGGGCCGCCGCGCATCCACGGCGGGCCGTCGCCGTCCCATCCGGGGCGCGGTCCGCGCCGTCCGCGCAGGCGGGCCAGGGCGGACACGATGGCGTCCGCCGGGTCGGAGGACGGGGTCGCGGACATGGATCTCAATTTACATGTGACTTGACAAGCATTCACAACGCATGTAATCCTACATATACATGCGACATGACATGTAATCGCATCCGCACCGCCCGGATGGCGGGCTCGCCGCTCCGCGGCCCCACACACGAAGGACTTCACCTCATGACGAACGAAGATCTCACCCCCGACATCCAGCCGCCCCGCGAGGGCGGCCTCCCCATCGACCGTCGCCCGCTCGGCGCGTGGCTCCGCATCGTCGACGCGCTCATCACGCGCGAGTTCGAGACGGCGCTCGCCGACGAGGGCGCCTCCCGCCGCGACTGGATGGTGCTCAACGCACTCGCCGGCACGGTCGACGCCCCCGAGCTCATCGAGCGGCTGCAGCGCCGAGGCAAGCGGCTGCGCGCCCTCGCCGAGCGCGGCTGGGTCGCCGAGACGGACGGCCGCTGGGAGCTCACCGACGAAGGACGCGCGGCGCACGCGCGCCTGGGCGGACTCGTCCAGCGCGTCCGCGAGAAGGTCGCCGGCGCCGTCTCCCCCGAGGAGTTCGCGACGACCATGGCCTCGCTCGAGGCGATCGCCCGCGCGCTCGGCTGGGACGAGTCCCAGCGGATGCCGCGCCCCGGCCGGCGCCGCTTCGGTCCGCGTCGCGGCTTCGGCTTCGGCGGGGACTTCGGCCCACGCGGAGGCTTCGGCCCCGGGTCGGAGTTCGGCTCCGGTCACGAGTTCGGCCCCGGCTCGGAGTTCGGCCCCGGTCGCGACTTCGGTCACGGCCGCCACGGCTTCGGCCCCCATGGCTACGGCCGCCACGGCTATGGGCCCCGCGCCACGGATGCCGTCGATCCCGGCGACGACGCTCACGCCCACCCGCGCGAGCATTGCGGCCGCGGTCCGCGGGCCCACGGGCACGAGCGCCACGGGCACGAGCGCCACGGCCACGAGCGCGTCGGCCACGAGCACGACACCCACGAACGCCACGGGCACGGCCACGACGGCCACGGGCACCGCGGTCACCGCCACGCCGAGCGCGCGTTCGAGCGCGGGTTCGCGGCCGGGTTCCGCGCCGCGCGGTCCCATGGCGCCGCCGATGCGGCTTCCGGCTCCGCGGCCTGACCCCGCACGCATCCGGCTCCGCGGCCTGACCCCGCGCGCACGCCCGACCCGCACGCACGCGGTTCCGCGCCGCACGGCCTCACGGCGCTGCCGATGCAGCATCCGGATCCGCGGCCCGACCCGCACGCATCCCGGACCCATGCGCACGCCGCACCGGCGTGCGCGCACCACGACGCCGCCCACTCCCCGACCGGGGGTGGGCGGCGTCGTCGCGTCAGGCCTCGCCGGTGATGATCTCCCGGATGCGCTCGGCCGGGATCTTGGGGACGCGGTCCGCGTCCACGAGTCCGTTGGTCTCCTGCAGGGTGTCGGTGAGCTGCGTGTAGCAGAAGCCCGCGAGCGCCTCAATCGCGTTCACCGCGGCGAGCAGCCCCCCGAGCCGCTCGGCGAAGTCGTCGGCGGAGCTCGCAGCGGAGTATCCCCACGCGTCCTGCGTCGCGGCGAGGTCGTAGCTGATGCCGCCGAACTCGGTGAGCATGATCGGCGCGTCGGACACATCACCGCTGAGGACGAGCAGGCGTCCGGCCGGTCCGATGCCGCGCACGAGTTCGTCGATCGCGGCGCGCGAGCCGTAGCGCCCCTCCATCACCCGGGGATCGGCCTCGTAGTCGTGGATCGCGACGATGTCGGTGTCGACCTGCTCCCAGCCGTCATTCGAGACGACCGGTCGAGTCGGATCGAGCGCGCGCGTCAGCTCGGCGAGCGCCCGCGCGTAGTGGACCATGCGCCCGTCCGTCGCGATGTGCTGCACGCCCCAGCTCTCGTTGAGCGGCACCCACGTCACGATGGACGGATGCGACAGGTCGCGTCGCACGATCTCGAGCCATTCGCGCACGGTGCGCTCGACGGCGGTGGGCGAGAACGTGAAGCTCGCCGGCGCCTCGCCCCACACGAGCAGACCCAGCCGATCCGCCCAGTAGAGGAAGCGCGGATCCTCGAACTTCTGGTGCACGCGCGTCGCGTTGAAGCCGAGCTCCTTGATGAGCTCGACCTCCTCGCGCAGGGCGCCCGGGTGCGGCGCCGCGAGGTGCGACGTCGGCCAGTACCCCTGGTTGAGCACGGAGCGCACGAAGTACGGGCGGTCGTTGAGGAAGAAGCGTCCGCGGGCGACGTGCGCGGTGCGGATGCCGAGATACGAGGTGAGCGCATCCGTCCCCACTTCGACCTCGGCGTCGATCAGGCGCGGGTGCTCGGGTGACCAGAGCAGCTCCTCGTAGGCCTGGCCGTTGGCGAGCTCGGCGATGCGGATCGCCACGGTGATCTCGTCGTCGGAGGTGGTGGTCTCGACGGCGCCGAGCGCGCGCCCCTCGTAGGAGAGGGCGACACGCACCGGGACGGGCGAGGCCGGGACGGCCGAGAGCTCGAGCCGCGCCGTGACCGTCGCCGTGCGCGGGTCGGCGGTCCACTGCAGCGCCGTCACCGCGACATCCGGCACCGCCTCCAGCCACACCGGCTGCCAGATCCCGCTCGTGCGGTGGTACCAGATGACGTGCGGCTGCTCGCGCCAGTCCTGCTTGCCGCGCGGCTGGGCGATGTCGTGCGGGTCGTCCTCGGTGCGCACGACGACGGTGTGATCGGCGGTGTCGGCGAGCGCGTCGGTGACGTCGAACGCGAACGGCGTGTGGCCGCCCTCGTGGGATCCGACGAGCGCGCCGTCGACCCACACGCGGCAGCGGTAGTCGACCGCGCCGAAGCGCAGCATGAGCCGTGCGCCGTCGCGGTGCCCCGCGGTCGCGAGCTCGTCGGCGCCGAACGTGCGCGAGTACCAGAAGACGCGGTGGTGGGTGGTGTCCCCGACGCCCGAGGCCGACGATTCCGGCGGGAAGGGCACGATGATCTCGCGATCGAACTGCGGCGACCGCTCCCAGTGCTCCCGCAGACCCCGGTCCTCGTCGTCGTACGAGAAGCGCCACGGCCCCGACAGATCGGTCCAGTCGCTGCGCACGAGCTGGGGCCGCGGGTAGTCGCCGGCGGGCAGGCCGGAGGACGGGTGCGCACGGTCGTCAGTCATGACGAACAGCATGCACCAAAATTGCAGCGCTGTAAATCAGACCGAAGCGCGCGCGGCGTCCGGAGCGCTCTCGCGCACCACCAGGCGGTGCGGCACGATCTCATGGCGCCCCGCGCCGTCGTAGCCGCCGATGCGCTCGACCAGCAGCGCGAGCGCGCGCTCGACCAGAGCCTCGAGATCCGGCGACACGCTCGTGAGGCTCGGGAAGGTCACGGCGCTGAGCGGGATGTCGTCCCATCCGGTGACGGAGACCTGACCGGGCACGTCGATGCCGCGCTCCTGCAGGGCGCGGAGGGTGCCGATCGCGGCGAGGTCGTCGCGGCACACCAGCCCGTCCACCTCGAGGCCGTCGTCGAGGGCGCGGCCGACCGCGGTGACGGCGTCTGCCGCGGAGATCGAGTCGGTGGCGAGCAGCATCCGCGGATCGGGCGCGATGCCCGCGGCCTCGAGGGCCTCCTGGTAGCCGGCGATGCGCTGGCGGGACGTCTCGGTGAGCGCGTGACGCTCGTGGCCGACGAATCCGATGCGGCGCCGGCCCGCGGCGATGAGGTGCGCCGTGGCCTCGCGCGCCGCCGCGACGTTGTCGATCATGACCCGGTCCATCGTGAGCGGCGCGGGCGTCTCGCCGAGCAGGACGATGGGCAGGTCCGAGCGATGGCGGGCGATCTCGGTGGAGGTCATGACGCTCGGCTGGAAGAGGATGCCATCGACGAGCCCCGCCTCGGAGCTCGCCAGCAGCGCACGCTCCCCCTCGATCGTGCCGTCGGTCTCCTCCAGCAGCACCCGGTAGCCGAACGCCGCCGCCGTGCGCGAGGCGACGCGCGCGACGTCCGCGAAGTAGGGGATGCCGATGTCGGCGAACGCGAGCGCGACGAACCCGGTGCGGCCGGTGGCGAGGCGCCGCGCGGTGATGTTCGGTCGGTAGCCGAGCTCGTCGATGGCCTTCTGCACGCGCTCGCGCATGCGCGGCGACACGTGCGGATAGTCGCGGACGACGTTCGACACGGTCTTCATCGAGACACCGGCGCGCTCGGCGACATCCTGCAGCCGTACGGCCATTCCGGGCCTCCCCCCGCGTCCCGTCTCCATCGCGGTCGCACGACCTAGTATCCACGGATGCGCGGATTTCAAGACCCTTGACACGCAATTTCCAGCGCTGTAAGTTTTCTCGCACTCGGCGCCCACCAAGACGCGTCGCGTCCCCGGATCGATCCGGGGACAACCTTCACCTCAAGGGAGAGCAATCGCATGAAGAAGGCAATCGCGCGGGGCCTCGGGCTCGGCCTGGCGGCCGTGGTCGGGTTGGGCCTGGCCGGATGCGCCGGGGGGTCGAACTCCGGCACGGGAGGCGTGTCGGGCGAGGACTACGACGGCCCGAAGGTCGAGATCACCTTCTGGCACGGCTGGACCGGCGGCGCCGCTCCGGTCATCGTCCCCAAGCTCATCGACGAGTTCAACAAGGAGCACGACAACATCGTCGTCAAGAACGTCCCCCAGGAGTGGGCGGACATCGGGGCGAAGATGCCGCTGGCGATCAAGGCGGGCAAGGGACCGGATGTCGCGGTGCTCCACGGCGACGACCTCGCCACCTACGCGGCCCAGCGCCTGCTGCAGCCGGCCGACGACATCGTGAAGAACCTCGGGTACACGGCCGATGACTTCCCGCCCGGCGTGTACGACAAGGGCAACTACAACGACGCGCAGTACGCGGTGCCGTGGAGCGTCACGCCGCTCGGCCTCTACGTCAACAAGACGGTCCTCGACAAGGCCGGCATCACCGAGATCCCGATCGACCGCGACAGCTACCTCGACGCACTCGAGAAGCTCAAGGCGGCGGGCGTCAAGGGCGAGTGGGTCGACGGGTACGTCTTCACCGGCACGTTCGAGTTCCAGAGCCTCATCTGGCAGTTCGGCGGCCAGCTCTACAACGACGACGTCACCGAGGCGACGTTCAACTCAGAGGCCGGCGTCGAGGCGCTCACCTGGATGACCGACCTCGTCAAGGACGGGTACAGCCCCGCCAACGTGGCGCAGGACGGCAACATCAAGGCGCTGCTGGCCGGACAGACCGCGTTCAACTGGAACGGCGTGTGGCAGACCACGAACTCGGCGTTCGAGGGTCTCGACTGGGCGGCGGCTCCCGTCCCCCAGATCGGCAGCGAGAAGGCCGTGTGGTCGAGCTCGACGCACTGGGTGTTCCCGGCGAACAAGGGCCAGGACGCGAACAAGACCGCCGCCGCGGCGACGTTCGTCAAGTGGATGAACGACAACTCGCTCGGCTGGGCCGAGACCGGTGAGCTGCCCGCGGCGAACTCGGTGCGCGAGGACCCGCAGCTGCTGTCCACGTACCCGAACCTGGAGCCGTTCATCGACGAGCTCGAGTACGCGCACTACGAGACGGTGTCGCCCGGCATCAACGAGGCCAACGCCCTCATCACCACCGCGCTGAACGAGGCCCTCACCGGCAAGAAGACACCGAAGGAGGCTCTCGACGACGCGAAGGCCAAGGCCGACAAGATCATCGAGCAGAACCGATCGAAGTATGGCGACTGACATCGCCGCTCGTGCGGCTGCCCCGCTCCCGCGCTCCGGCGCGGGGGCGGGCGGTCGCGCCGCCGGTGCCCCGACGCGCAGGGCCCGGCGCCGCCGCACCCTCACCGCGTATCTGTTCCTCGCGCCGTTCCTCGCACTGTTCGGCACGTTCGTCATCGCGCCGGCGATCTTCGGCCTGTGGATCAGCCTCACCGACTGGAGCCCGTTCCGCGACCAGCAGCACTTCATCGGGTTCCAGAACTACATCGACCTCTTCACGGCGGGCAGCACGACATCCGGCGACTTCTGGCAGTCGATGGGGGCGACCGGCATCTTCGTCGTCGCCAGCGTCCCGTTCCTCGTCGTCATCCCGCTGCTGATCGCCCTCCTCCTGGACCGCAAGCTGCGCGCCGGCACGGTCTTCCGCACCATCTTCTTCGCACCGTACGTCCTCGGCGTCGCCATCGTCGGCGTGGTGTGGAGCTACATCTTCGACACCCAGTCCGGCATCCTCAACCACGTCCTGGGACTTCTCGGCCTGCCCGACGACACCCCGTGGGTCGTGGACGTGCCGTGGGCGTGGGTGTCCCTCGTCGGCGTCACGGTGTGGTGGACCGCCGGCCTGAACACGGTCATCTTCCTCGCCGGCCTGAAGGGCATCAACCGCGACCTCTACGAGGCGGCCGCCCTCGACGGCGCGAACTCGTGGCGCACGTTCCTCAGCGTCACGGTGCCGGGGCTGCGCCCGGTCATGCTCTTCATCACGACCACGACGATCCTCGCGTCGGCCAACATGTTCGGCCAGTCCTTCCTGCTCACGCAGGGCGGGCCGGGCAACGCCACCCGTACGGCGATCATGTACATCGCCGACCAGGGCCTCTCGCAGAACAACATGGCGCCGGCGTCGGCGATGAGCTACATCCTGTTCGCCATCCTCGCGATCGTGAGCGTCGTCAACTTCCGCCTGCAGCGGGAGCGCACCGAGAAGGGCGTGTCATGACCGTCTCCCCCGTGACCACCCGGCGCACCTCGCCGCGGCGTGCCGCGTCGCGCACGGTCCTGTACGCCGTCCTCGGGTTCCTCGCGCTGGTCGTCATCTTCCCGCTCGTGTGGATGGTGCTGACCTCGTTCAAGACGGATGCGGATGCCGTGCGCAACCCGTACTCGCTCCCCAACCCGTTCTCGATCGAGGCGTACCAGACGCTGCTGCTGAGCGGTCAGCAGCCGATCTTCCTGTGGCTGTGGAACAGCTTCGCCGCCGCGACGCTGCAGACGATCCTCATCCTCGTGACTGCGTCGATGGCCGCCTATGCCCTCGCCCGCCTCGACTTCGCGGGCAAGAAGATCGTGTTCGGGCTCATCATCGCGACCCTGCTCGTGCCGCCGGTCGTCTTCCTCATCCCGAACTACCTCATCGTGGAGAACTTCGGATGGCTGGACACCATCCTCGCGATCACGGTGCCCGGGGCGGCCGGGGCGTTCGGCGTCTTCTTCCTGCGGCAGTTCTTCCTCGGGCTTCCGGTGGAGGTCGAGGAGGCGGCACGCATCGACGGGGCCGGCGAGTTCCGGATCTTCCTGCAGGTGGCGCTGCCGCTGGCGCGACCCGCGCTCGCAACCCTCGCGGTGCTGTCGTTCCTCGCGAACTGGAACGACTTCCTGTGGCCGGTGTACGTGCTGCTCTCGCCGGAGAACATGACGCTCCAGCCCGGGCTCGCGATGCTGCAGGGCGCCTACCGCACGCACTTCGCGATCGTGATGGCCGGCGCGGTCATCGCCTCCGTGCCGGTGCTCATCCTCTTCGGGCTCGCGCAGCGGCAGATCGTCGACTCGGTCGCGGGCGCCGCGGTCAAGGGATGATGCGCCGGGCCGGGTGGGTGACCGTCGTCGCTCTGACGGCGACGGCACTGGCGGGATGCGCGGCGTCGACGGCCGGCGACGGCGAGGAGCCGGCGGCATCCGATGGTCCGGCGCCGTTCGCGATCGACGCGGACTTCCCCGATCCGGATGTCCTGACACTCGACGACGGGTACGCCGCGTTCGCGACGGGGACGCACGGGCTGAACGTGCAGGTCGCGACCTCGCCCGACCTGGAGGAGTGGACGGTGCAGCGCCGCGATGCGCTGCCGAAGCTGCCCGCGTGGGCGTCGCCGGGGAGGACGTGGGCGCCGGAGGTGAGCGCGGGTCCGGACGGCGGGCTCATCATGTACGTCACCGCGGAGGACACCGCGTCGGGCCGCCAGTGCATCGGGGTCGCGACGAGTCCGTCGGTCGACGAGCCGTTCGTGGCGGCATCCGACGTGCCGATCGTGTGCCCCGTGGACGCGGGCGGCGCGATCGACGCGAGCACGTTCGACGCAGCTGACGGGACGCGGTACCTGCTGTGGAAGACGGACGGCAACTGCTGCAGCCTGCCGACGTGGATCGAGATGGCGCCGCTGTCGGCGGACGGCCTCTCGCTCGTCGGGGATCCGGTGCGGCTCATCCAGCAGGACCTGGACTGGGAGGGCACCCTCGTCGAGGCGCCGGTGCTGGTCGAGCACGACGGCCGGTTCGCACTCTTCTCTTCGGCGAACGACTACGGCGGCGAGGACTACGCCGTGGGCGTCGCGTACGCGGATGCGCTCACGGGCCCGTATGTGAAGCAGCCCGAGCCGCTGCTGACGACGCAGCTCAGCGACGGGACCCTGCGGGGCCCGGGCGGGCAGGATGTCGTGCACACGCCCGACGGCGACCGCATCGTGTTCCACTCATGGGACGAGCAGTTCATCTACCGAGGCCTGAATGTGCGGCCGCTGGAGTGGACCGCCGACGGCGCGAAGGTCGTCCTCGACTGAGCCGTGTCGCCGGCGGTCAGGCGCCGCGGGACCCGAGGTCGGTGGCGCCGACGTCCGTGCGGTGGAAGTTCTGGAACGAGCGGGATGCCGTCGGCCCCCGCTGTCCCTGGTACCGGTTGCCGTAGGGGCCGGAGCCGTACGGGTTCTCGGTCGGCGAGGACAGGCGGAAGAAGCAGAGCTGGCCGATCTTCATGCCGGGCCACAGCTTGATCGGCAGGGTCGCGACGTTCGAGAGCTCGAGGGTGACGTGACCGGAGAAGCCAGGGTCGATGAAGCCGGCCGTCGAGTGCGTGAGCAGGCCGAGGCGGCCCAGCGACGACTTGCCCTCGAGGCGCGCGGCGATGTCGTCGGGCAGTGTGACCTGCTCGAACGTCGAGCCGAGCGCGAACTCGCCGGGGTGGAGGATGAACGGCTCGTCCGGCGCCACTTCGATGAGGCGCGTGAGATCGGGCTGGTCCTCGGCGGGGTCGATGAAGGGGTACTTGTGGTTGTCGAAGAGGCGGAAGTAGCGGTCCAGCCTCACGTCGACGCTCGACGGCTGCACCATCTCGACCTGCCAGGGGTCGAGGCCGACGCGGCCGGAGTCCACTTCGCGTTTGATGTCGCGGTCACTGAGCAGCACCGCTCCAGCGTAGCGGCGGTGAGCGTTTGCTAAGCTGGCCACGCGTCTCGGCGCATCAGCGCTTCGGCGCATCGGGGCTGTAGTTCAATGGCAGAACTTCTGCTTCCCAAGCAGACAGCGCGGGTTCGATTCCCGTCAGCCCCTCCAAATGTCAAGTCCAAAGCTAGGTGGGACTTTCCAGCGATAGTTCGGACTGAAGATTCCGCGGAGCACCGCCCAACGGCGGCTTTACCGCCGTGCGAACTGCCGAGAACCTCGGAAGTTCGCGGCCACCGGCGCGCAGACGACGCCTGCGTGCAAAGCCTTCGATGCGACCGTGGAGTCAGTTGAGATCCTCGCTGGCGAGTTGCGCGCCGCTCCACCCCCGCGGAAGAGGGATGACTCACCCCGGCATGTCCGGAGAGCGTATTGCTGGTGTCAGCCGGCTTGGGCTGACCCCGTTTCGTAGGTCCGGCGGTTCTGAGAGTCGTCCTGTTGCCCGAGGGTTCGGGCAGGGAGACTGGTCAGATCATGTCGAACAGCAGGAAGCGTCACACCCCGGAGCAGGTCGTCCGCAAGCTCGGGCAGGCCGACAGGATGCTCGCCGACGGCGCGGATGTCGCGGCGGTGTGCCGGGAGCTCGGGGTGTCCGAGCAGACGTACTACCGGTGGCGTAACCAGTACGGCGGGTTGAAGGCCGACGACGCGAAGCGCCTGAAGGAGCTCGAGAAGCAGAACGCGACGCTCAAGCGGCTGCTCGCCGAGGCGGAGTTGGAGAAGGCCGCGCTGAAGGAGTTGGCTGAGGGAAACTTCTAGGCCCGGGCAGGCGCCGCGCCGCCGTCGCTCACCTGATCAGGACACTGCAGGTGAGTGAACGGATGGCGTGCCGTCTGGTCGGGCTGTCCCGCTCCGCGTACCGACGCCCACTCAAGGGCGACACGACCGCAGACCCGGACCGGGCGTTGCGGGACTGGCTGCGTGCCTGGGCGAAGAAGCACCCCCGCTACGGGTACCGACGCGCGTATCACGATGCGCGCGCCGAGGGGTGGGTGGTGAACCACAAGAAGATCCAACGCCTGTGGCGTGACGAAGGGCTCCGGGTCCCGCAGCGGCGTCGACGCAAGCGCATCGGGTCCTCGACCGTCGACGCGCCGACGGCGGACGCGCCGAACGTGGTGTGGGCGGTGGACTTCCAGTTCGACGCCGACGAGCAGGGCCGACCGATCAAGATCTGCTCCATCGTCGACGAGCACACCCGTGAATGCATCGGCGGGCTCACCGAACGGTCGATCACCGCCGACCGGCTCACCGCCCACCTCGAGGACCTCGTCGCCGCCCGGGGCGCCCCGGCGGTGCTCAGGTCGGACAACGGGCCGGAGTTCATCAGCGAAGCGATGGCCGACTGGGCAGGCACCCGCACCGGCCTGTCCTACATCCCACCGGGCTCGCCGTGGCGCAACGGGTACGTCGAGTCGTTCAACAGCCGGCTCCGTGACGAGTGCCTCAACATCAACAGCTTCTACTCGCTGCTGCACGCGCAGGTCGTGATCGGCGACTGGAAGGACGAGTACAACCACGAGCGGCGGCACTCCTCGCTCGGCTACCTACCCCCAGTCGAGTACGCTCGGCAGTGCAACCATCAAATGGAAACCGACGACTCACAGAGCGTCCGGACCGAATGAAGGGGGCGGCCCAGGCTCTCTCGACCGGTTCGATGCGAGCGTAGTCGAGCTGCTCGACCTCGAGTGGTGTGAGGTCGTCGATAGAGCCGTGGGTGCGTTCGGTGTTGAACCAGAGCACCCAGGACGCGGTCGCCGCCTCGACTTGCTCGACGTCGCGCCAGGGGCCTTCGTGGTGGATGAGTTCGGACTTGTAGAGCCCGATCTGCGACTCCGCGAGGGAGTTGTCATACGCGTCCCCGACGGACCCGACCGATGCGTCGATGCCCTCGTCGATGAGCCGGTCGGTGAAGGCGATCGACGTGTAGACCGACCCGGCGTCGGTGTGATGCGTGAGGCCGGCGAATCCGGCGACACCTTCGCGGCGGCGGGTCCAGAGCGCCATGTCGAGGCAGTCGAGCACGAGCGGGGTGGTCATCGAGGTGGCGGCGCGCCAGCCGATGATGCGGCGGGAGTGCGCGTCGAACACGAACGCGACGTACACCCACCCGGACCACGTCCACACGTAGGTGAAGTCAGCCACCCAGAGCTGGTTCGTGCGGAACCGGGCGAAGTGCCGGTCGACGAGGTCAGCCGGCCTGGTCTCCCGCAGCTCCGTATCGACCGGGCGTTTGCGTTTCCCGCGGACGACACCGGCGATCCCCAGCTCCCGCATCAGTCGTTCGACCGTGCAGCGGGCGATGTCGTGCCCGTCGCGTCGTAACCGGAGCCAGAGCTTGCGGGCGCCGAGGATCTTTCGCTGCTTCTGCCATGTGGTGAGGATGATCGGCTTCCACCGCTCATCCGATACCTCCCGCGGAGACGGACCACGGCCGCGGGCGTCGTAGTAGGTCGATGGGGCGATCTTCACGCCGTGCTGGGTCAGCACGGCGCAGATCGACTCGACACCCCACCGGAGACCGCCATCGGCGCGGTCCCTGTTCTCCTCGATGAACGTGACTATCGCTTCTGTGGCCGGTCGAGTTCGGCCGCGAAGAAAGCCGAGGCAGCCTTCAATATCTCGTTGGCACGACGCAACTCGGCGTTCTCTCGCTTGAGCCGCTTGATCTCCTCCGCAGCCTCGGTCGTCACGCCGGGGCGTTCGCCGGCGTCGACCTGGTTGCGGCGGATCCAGGTCCGGATCGTCTCCGGCGACCCGATCCCGAGCATCTTCGCGACCGCGGTCATCGCGGCGTACTCACTCGAGTAGTCGGGCCGCACCTCGGCGACCATGCGGACCGCGCGCTCACGAAGCTCGCGGGGGTACTTGCTGGGACGTCCCATGAGACAGATCCTTCCAAGGAATCATGTCTCCGGACGCGCCGGGGCGAGTCACCAAGCCGCGGGTCTGGCTGTGCGCCGCCGGACACGACTTCAAGGCCTCCGCCCGCGACCGCGCGAACGGTACCCACACCTGCAAGGAATGCAAGAAACGCCGCACCCGCGGCTCCGGCCGCAGCCTCACCGACACCCACCCGGACCTCGCCGCCACCTGGCTTCCGGAGCTCAACGCAGGACGCGAACCTGCCGACTACACCAAGGGCTCTCGACTCGAAGTGGTCTGGTGGTGCGAAGACGGCGGCCACCCGTTCACAATGCGCATCGAAGCCCGCACCCGCGGATGCGGCTGCCCATACTGCGCCGGCCGACTGCTGCTGCCCGGGTTCAACGACTTCGCCAGCACCCATCCCGACCTCGCCGTCGACTGGCATCCCTACCTGAACTGGCGGAACCCGAGCGAGGTCATGGCCGGGTCAACCGAACAGTTCGTGTGGCGGTGCAAGAACGGGCACGAAATGACCCGCACCATTCCGAACCGGCGCGCGTCACACGGCTGCACCGCCTGCAGCCCAGAAGACCGAGCCGGGCACGCACGCCGTGGCACCCAGGACATTCAGCACAGCGTGACCCGCCGCCGCACCCGCAAACCAGTCAGCCATCGAAAGGACAGTCACCATGAACGCACGCAATGAACCGCCCCGCAGAGGCGAACACCCGCACGGGGACGGTACTCCGTCCCCGGCGCTCCTGCGCGCAGCGGCCGCCACCCAACGGGCATGGGAACAGCTCGCCGCGGGGTGGGGCCTCCTCACCGAAGAAGACGTCCAAACGGTACTGCGCGCCGCAGGTCCCGGTACGACCGCCGAGGTGAATCCGTGGGACGCCGCCGACGCTCTCATGAGAGTGCGTCTCGACGGCGCTTGGCGCTACCCGGGCTTCCAATTCGACCCGGCCACCGGATCACCCCGCCCGTGGGTGTCGCCCCTGCTCAAGCTCGCGTCCCAGCGAAGCCGATCCCCCGAAGGCGTCATCCTCTGGTTCCTCAGGCCGACGACCTACCTCGGCTCGGCGAAACAGCGCCCCATCGATCATCTGGACGACCCAGGACTCCTCCTCGACATCGCGCACAAGACGTGGGACGGCGAAGGGTGACTCCTCAACGCCAGCACCTCTCGATAGCGCCTAAGCCCCAAACCAGCGCCTGCCGTACCGCGCCGCGATGTCCCGCGACAAGTAAACCGCACGACCCGGCGTGCAGCCCTACCGACTGTCACTTGGCGCGCCGCAGTCTCACGGCGCGCACCGCGGTCAAAGCCCACCACGACAGGGCCACCCCAACGACCGCGACCACACCGGCCACGGCCAAGCCTGTCCACGTGCTCTGCGCGCTCCCGTACATGTAGGACCACAATGCCAAACTCGTGGCCACGGTCGTCAAGACGAGCGCCGCAACCTCGACGATCGTGACGATGCGGACCCCGTCGTGCTGCGGGATCGTGACCGACCGCCACAACAGCGAACCCCAGGCGATCAGTGTGCTCACGACTGCAACGATCATCGACCAATGCGTCAGCGCTTCAGGAAGCATGCAGTCACGCTATCCGTCCCGCTCCAACGGCGGGGGGTCTGCCGCCCGTTCGGACGGGACGGGGCGACGATCTACCTGTGGGAGAACGAGTCCGCGGCGGACGCCCGCCGGCCGCTCGAAATCGGGCATGCCGAAACGATCGAGGAGTCGGTGATGTTCATCGCCGGTGCGGCGGTCATCATGTCGGAGGACCCGGACACGAAGGTGCTGCTGCGGTCGCATTTCAGCGAGTACTGACGATTCGGCCTCGGCCGCTCTCGACGGCTTTCCCAGCCTCCACAAGTCCCGGGACCGCCACCCGCGACACGGTAGCCAAGGCGCGTGATGGTTGGATCAGCGTCCCGTTGGCTAGTTTGAGGGGGTGCCCATGTCGCGCGTCAGACTTTGTGGCAGGACCATTGATTGAGTCCTGAGCGGAGAGTTCGACATGGGAAGACCACCTGTGATCCCGGTGGAGAAGAAGACGAGGATCGTGCTGAGCATCCTCGCCGGCGAGATGACGATCGCCGAGGCGGCCAGGCGCGAGAAGGTCAGCGAGCAGTCGATCGGCCGGTGGAAGGCGGACTTCCTCGAGGCCGGGAAGACGAGTCTCGCGGCGGGCAAGAACGGGCCCTCGACCCGGGAGCAGCAGCTCGAGGCGGAGGTCGCGGAGTTGACCCAGGCGCTCTACTGGTAGGTCCGATTGTTGAAGAGTGCACTTTTCGCGCCTTTTTCGTCGATGATGCGGAGGTTCACGCGCGAAGGGTGTTGGCGGCCATGCCTGAGCACGGTAGGTGAACATCCGGTGACA
>Ga0182748_1000887_pt1 | contig 30493 bp, 25 predicted proteins | sample eDN3rd37CKraftOP_FD_128877 | JGI IMG/M metagenome (GOLD analysis project Ga0182748, IMG submission 128877) | Enriched Organic Plus compost microbial communities from Emeryville, California, USA - eDNA 3rd pass 37_C Kraft OP (version 2) (version 2) ...
ACGCTGCATGTGTCGACATTCGGGTGCGCTGAGTTCGGGCTGTGTCGCGGGTCACGCGACGCGAATGCGTGCCGGACGCTGCCAAGTCATGCGGCGATGTTCGGCGATGCACTACAGATGCGCATTGCACTGCGTCGGCGCCATCTCGGCCATTGCGTTCGGCACGATGCTTGAACGCGACGACAGTGCCGTTCCTCGCGCGATCGACAGTGACGGCCCCGTGCAGGCACGGCGGCATGGCAGGACAGAGGTGCACAAAGGCTGCAGGATGCCGGGACATGGCTGTGGCTACGCAAGAGCGCGCCGCAGCGGCTGCGTCCGATGATGACGCCGGTCCAGGCAGACCGGGTGCCAAAGCGCCGGGGCAGCAAGAAGTGCTCGACGCTATCGCCACATGGCTGGCCCGCGACCCGCTGCGCGCCGGCGGGCGCAATGGGTGGCGGCACCCAAGGGAGGGCGGAGCGGACACCCGGCTTCCGCCGCCCGGAGGGAGAAGTGAAATTTCAGGCGGTGTGAAATTTCACCATTGCAGCCGCCGGCGGATGCGGGCATTGCTCCCGCCTGTGGCGCCGCACGGGCGGGGCCACGGTTCATGAACCTCAGCTCGGAGGGCGGCTTGCCAGATCGCTGCCGGCACTTGTCGTGCCTTGCCCAGGCATTCCGCCGCCGGGTCACGCGCCGCAGTCGTCGCGCGCACGGCTCGGCGGCCAGCCAGCCTTCCCGGACGTAGATCGCTCAGGAGGAATCGACGGCATGTCGGAGACCAAGCCCGTCCTCGTGGTCGGGGCCGGCCCCGTAGGGCTGGTGGCGGCGGCGGCTCTGCTGCGGCGCGGTGTCCCGGTGACGGTGCTGGAGGCTGGCGCGGAGTTGTCCGGCGAAATGCGCGGCTCCACCTTCCATGCACCGACCCTCGACATGCTGGACGGGCTCGGCGCCGCGCAGCCGATGATCGAGCAGGGCATCGTCGCGCCGCGCATGCAGTATCGCAGCCGCGACCAGGGGATCATCGCGGATTTCGATTTTGGCGTGCTCGCCGACGTAACCCGCCACCCCTACCGGCTCCAGTGCGAGCAGTTCAAGCTGACCCGCATCCTCCACCGGCTGCTGAGGGACAAGCCCGGCTTCACGCTGCGCTTCGGCGCCCAGGTCACCGGCTGCGCCGATCGTGGCGACGATGTCGAGGTGATGCTCCAGGACGGCAGCCGGGTCGAGGGCGCCTATGTCGTGGGAGCCGATGGAGCACGCAGCGCCATCCGCAAGTCCGCCGCCATAGAATTCGAGGGCTTCACCTGGCCCGAGCGCTTCCTCGTGCTCTCCACTCCCTTCGATTTTGCCGAGCTGATCCCGGACCTTGCCGACGTCTCCTACTATGCCGACCCGGAGGAGTGGTTCTTCCTGCTGCGCGTGCCTGGGCTCTGGCGCGCCATGTTCCCGGTGCCGGCCGAGGTTCCGGACGAGGAGACCATGACCGACACCTTCGCCCGGGCGCGCTTCGGTCGCATCGTCCCGGGGCGCGACGACTACCCCACGCGGCACCGCACCCTGTACCGCGTGCATCAGCGTGTGGCGAAGACCTACCGCCTCGGCCGCATTCTGCTGGCCGGCGACGCGGCGCATATCAACAACCCGCTGGGTGGCATGGGACTGAACGGCGGCGTGCACGACGCCTTCAACCTGGCCGAGAAGCTTGCCACGGTATGGCGTGGCGAGGCCCCGGCAGCGCTGCTGGACCAGTATGACCGCCAGCGGCGCGGTGTCACGGTCGAACATGTGCAGCGCCAGACGATTAGCAACAAGCAGAACCTGGAGGCCAAGGACCCCGAGGCGCAGCGCGCCTTCCGCGAGCGGATGGCCGATACTGCCTCCGACCCGGCCAAGGCCCATGCCTACCTGCTCGGCGTCTCGATGATCAGCAGCCTGCGGCGCGCGGCCGAGATCCAGTAGCGGCCGAACCTATGGAAACCTGCCGATGACCGAGCTCACCTTCGACTTCCACGCGGATGGCAAGGCCACCCGCCGTACCATTACCGTGCGTGACCTCGTGATCGCCGGCTGGACCGGCCGCGATCCGCACAAGGTGCAGGAGCATGTCGAGGAGCTTCGGCGCCTCGGCGTCGCTCCCCCGCCAAGCACGCCATGCTTCTATCGCGCCGGCGCGGCGCTGCTGACCACCGCCGCGCTGATCGACTGCCTGGGCGGCGAGTCCAGCGGGGAGGCGGAGTACTTCATCCTCGTCGCCGAGGACGGTGGCTGGTGGGTCGGGGCCGGCTCCGACCACACTGACCGGAAGGTGGAGGGCTACTCCATCCCCGTCTCGAAGCAGATGTGCCCGAAGCCCGTGGCGCCGGTGCTGTGGCGCTTCGAGGAGGTGGCGGACCACTGGGACCGGCTGCAGCTCCGCTCCTGGGTCGAGGACGGCGAGGGCCGCGTCGCCTATCAGGAAGGCAGTGTCGCGGCGATGCTGGACCCGCGCGACACCGCGGCCGCCTGCCGCACCGCCGGCCACGAGCTGCTGCCAGGGACGATCATGTTCGGTGGCACGCTGCCGGTGATCGGCGGCATCCGCCCGCGCCGCCACTTCGCGATGCAGTTGCGGGATCCCGTCCGCGATCGGGCCATCGAGCACGCCTACACCGTCCGCTGGCTGGCTGACGCCTGAGAGGAGCCGACATGCCGATCACCAAGGAGCATCTGGAGTTCCACGTTCCGGATCTCGGGACGGGCTGGCACAGCCCGCCCGGTTATCCCGCCGGCATCCAGCAGAAGATCCTGGCGGGCGCGCTGGACGAGACGAACAAGCGCGGCCATCGCACACGCCTCCTGCGCTTCGCGCCGGGCGAGTACACCAAGGCCCCCTTCGTGCACGACTACTGGGAGGAGGTGTGGCTCGTCTCCGGCGATCTGATCGTCGGCAACGACGCCGAGGGCCGGGGCGGCGAGCGGTTCGACAAGGCAGCCTATGCCTGCCGCCCGCCTGGCGCATACCACGGCCCGTTCAAGTCGGAGACGGGCTGCCTGCTGCTCGAGATCCACTACTACGACGAGACTCCGAAGTGACCGCTGCAGCCGCCCCCGGGCTCGACGCGCTCGCGGCGGACCTCGCCGTCGGCCGCACCACGAGCCGGGCGCTGGTCGAGGCATGCCTCGCTCGCATCACCGACCCGGCGGGCGAGGGTGGCCGCGCCTTCCTGCATGTCATGGCGGATTCCGCCCGCACAGCCGCGGACGCGATGGATCGTCTGCGCGCGGCAGGCGCTGCGCCGTCGCCCTACGCAGGCATTCCGGTCTCGATCAAGGACCTGTTCGACATCGCCGGGCAGGTGACGCGCGCCGGGTCGCGCGTGCTGAACGACGCTCCCCCCGCGACGAAGGATGCGCCGGCGGTCGCGCGGCTGCGCCGCGCGGGCTTCGTCGTGATCGGCCGCACCAACATGACCGAGTTCGCCTATTCGGGACTCGGCATCAATCCGCACTACGGCACGCCGCGGAACCCGTGGGACCGCGCGGCCGGACGCGTGCCTGGCGGCTCCTCCTCCGGCGCCGCGGTGTCGGTGGTGGACGGCATGGCCCATGCGGCCCTTGGCACCGACACCGGCGGGTCCTGCCGGATTCCGGCGGCCTTCACGGGCCTCGTCGGCTTCAAGCCGACGGCGCGACGGGTGCCGCTGGAGGGTGCGCTGCCGCTCTCGGGCAGCCTCGACTCGATCGGGCCGATCGCCCGCTCGGTCGCCTGCTGCGCCACGGTCGATGCGGTCCTTGCAGGCGAGGCACCGGAGGCCCTGCCGGACCTGCCCGTTGCGGGCCTTCGCCTTCTGGTGCCCGGGACTGTCGCGCTCGACGACCTGGAGCCGGTCGTCGCCGCCGGCTTCGAGGCCGCGCTGGGACGCCTCTCGGCCGCCGGCGCGCGGATCGAGACGGCACCGGTGCCGGCGTTCGCCGAGGTCGCGGCGATGAACGCGCAGGGCGGCTTCACTGCGGCGGAGAGCTATGCCTGGCACCGAAGCCTGATCGAGCGCCGGGCGGGGGATTACGATCCGCGCGTCCTCAGCCGCATCCAGCGTGGCGCCGCCATGAGCGCGGCGGACTACATCGCGCTGCTGGAGGCGCGCCGCGACTTCATCCGGCGCGTCGGACGGAGGGTCGCCTCCTACGACGCGCTGGTGCTGCCGAGCGTCGCGATCCTGCCGCCGCGCCTCGACGCGCTGACGGCGGACGAGGCCTACACCCGGGCCAACCTGCTGGCCCTGCGCAACACCACCCTGGTCAACATGATGGATGGTTGCGCGATCTCCCTGCCCGCCACGGCGCCGGGCGAGGCGCCGGTCGGCCTGATGCTCGCCGGCGTGGCGGGCATAGATCGGCGGCTGCTGGCGATCGCAGCGGCCACGGAGCGGGTGCTGCACAGCATGGGCGGCTGAGCGCAGCAATGCGCGAGGCGGGCGTGAGCACACACGGCTCGGGCAGCGGACCGGACGGAAGAAGCACGGCCGCGGCATCGACAGGCGACTGCAACGGAGGCTGAGTGATGAAGCGTGGAAACGATCGCGCCGGCATGGCGCAGTGGACGCGGCGCAGGGCCCTGCGTGGCCTGGCGACCGGGGCGGCAGTATGCACCGGTGGCCTGGCAGGCATGGCGGCGTTCCGCCCGGCGACCGCGGCGGAGGTGGCCTGGCCGGAGCGTCCGATCCGCATGATCGTTCCTTTCGCTCCGGGTGGGGTGACCGACAGCATCGGCCGGCTCAGCGCGGAGTGGCTCTCGAAGCGTCTCGGCCAGTCCGTCGTGGTGGAGAATCGCAGCGGGGCGAACGGCGCCATCGCGGCCGACCTTGTTGCCCGCAGCGATCCCGACGGGTACACGCTGTTCACAGCCAGTGCCTCGCAGATGGTCATGCTCCCGGCGTTGACGACCCGTCTGACCTTCGACACCCAGAAGGACTTCACGCCGGTCTCCATCATCGGCAGCAACCCGATGGTCCTCGGCGTCTCGGCCAAGCTCGGCGCCGGCTCCCTGGCCGAGTTCGTCGCCCTGGCGAAGCGGCAGCCCGGCCGGCTCGATTACTCCTCGGCCGGCAGCGGTTCCTCCACGCATCTGGCCATGGCCCTGCTGCTCGAGCGGGCCGGCATCGAACTGCAGCACATCCCTTACCGCGGGGGGGCGCCGGCCATGCAGGCCCTGGTGGCCGGTGAGGTTGCGGCCTATTTCGGCAACCCTTCGGACATGATCCCACACGCCGGGGGCGACAAGGTGCGCGTGCTGGCAGTCGCCGGCCCCGAGCGGCTGCCGTCGCTCCCCGGCGTGCCGACCGTCGCCGAGCAGGGCTACCCCGGCTTCCGCGCCGAGACCTGGAACGGCATTGCCGCGCCAGCCGGGACGCCAACCGAGGTCGTTGCCCTGCTGGCGCGGGAGCTGCAGGCGGCCTGCGGCGACGCAGGCTTCCGGTCGAACCTCGAGCGACTGGGCACGACTCCGGTCTGCAGCACGCCGGCGGCATTCCGGGAGGCGATGCAGGCGGACGCGCCGCTGTGGCGCGAGGCAGTGCGCATCTCCGGCGCGACCCTCGACTGACCGCATCAGCTCGCCCGGTCTGCGCCCTGCGGATTGGCGAGACCGCCTCGCCGGCAGCGTCCAGGGCGATCTCGCCCGGCTTCCGCCGGGGGCGCGTACCGTGGCCGCGATGGCGCGCCCGCGCTCGCCAAGCCGGGATGCCTGTGCCATCTGGGCGCGATGACAGCCGGGCGGCTGGGTTCGGCGGACCCGGCCCCTGGCTCCGGGGTTGGCAAGGGAGGGATCTCTCCGTGGTTGCGCAAGGGCGGGCCGGGATGCGCTTCACCGCGTCGGGCCCGGTTCGGCCGGAAGGGCCGGCCATGGCCCGGGTCCGGGCCACGCCGCTGAAGGATCAGGCCTACGAGGCCATCAAGCACCACATCATCACCTGCCGCTTTGCGCCCGGGGAGGACCTGAACGAGGCCCAGGTGGCGGAGCGGCTGAACCTCAGCCTGATGCCGGCGCGCCATGCGCTTGCCAGGCTACGGCTGGAAGGGCTGGTGACCATCCGTCCCCGCAAGGGGATCCAGGTCCGCCCGATCGACCGGGAGGAGCTGCTGCAGATCATCGAGGCCCGGACGATCAACGAATGCCACTGCGTCAGGCTGGCGGCTGAGCGCGCGGAGCCCGGGGAGCTGGCGGCGATGGCGCGGGTGCTCCGGCGCACCCGGGCCGCGGTCGCCGCCCGCAACGCCGAGGCGATGATGCTGCTCGACCGCGAGTTCCACGACCTGGTTGCCCGCGCTTCGAAAAGCGCCGTTCTGGTCGACATCCTCCGGAACCTGCACGATCGGGCGGTGCGGTTCTGGTTCATCTCGCTCGGCGAGGAGGGTCACCAGCCGGAGGTTCTCCGGGAGCACGAGGACATCTACCAGGCCATCGCCAGGCGCGATCCGGCCGGCGCCGCGGAGGCGACCGGCAGGCACATCGAGGGCTTCCGCGCGAATGTCACGGCACGGCTCCGCGCACGCTGAGAGCCCGGAGCATGCCAGCAGGCGGCCAGGGAGGCTCGCGGCTGAGGTATTGGTGATCCCTCCCGGTACGACGGCCGGGGGCGAATAGCTGCGCGGAGCGGGCGGCCGGCTGAGGGCCTGTCCAGCCATCCGAGCCGCGAGGCAGGCCCGCGGAGCATCCGCGTGCATCCACCTTCCAGCCCGCAACCAGTACCGCGACGCTTCGCGGAATGGAGCACCTCCGCGCTGAGCGGCGATCGCGTCCCACGCCTGCCATCGCCCTGCGGCGCGTGCCGGCCCGGACACGGAGGGCGAATCGCACAGGACCTGCAAAGCCGGAATAAGGTACTGTACCTGCCAGGGGCCGCAAGGAACACCAAAGATGCGTTCGCGCCAGATGACGGCGACCGTCGTACCACAACGGGAGGTCTCAACCCCACAGCAGCCGGCCGTCCGCTATGCCCTGCAGGCCGCTGCTGCGAGCCTGGTCGTGTTGATACTGGCCACGCTGGTCCTGCCCTTCGGCTATGCGGCCTTCGACGACCGGGAATACGTGGACGCCGCCTTGCGCTGGACCGAGGAGGGGCCGCACGCCGCCGCCAACCACTGGGCGGCGCGGCTGCCTTACGTCCTGACACTGGCAGCGGGCTTCCGCTTGCTTGGCGCGCAGGAGACGGTGCTCGTCATCCTGCATTCGCTGCTCTTCGGCCTGATACTTGTCGTGGCCTGGTCACTGGGACGCCAGGCATTCGGGGCGCGCACCGCCTTCTTTTCCGTGCTGGTGGCGCTTGGCACGCTCATGGTGGCGCGCCTCCCCACGCGCTACGGCATCGAGCCCATGGAGATGGCCCTGACGGGCCTCACTTGCGTGCTGGTGCTCGGCGCCTGGGATGCACTGCTGCAGCGCCGGATGATGGTGCTGTTCCTGGCAGGGATCATCGGCGGCCTGGCCTTGTCGGTTCGGCAGACGGCGATCGCCGCTCCCGTATCGCTCGCCTTGCTGTTGCTGTTTGCAGATCGTACACAGGCTGTGCCGGCGCGCCTCGCATCCGTGGTGGCTCTTGCGCTGGGCTACGTCTTGCCGACGATCGGCGAAATGGCCTTCAACCAGATCGTCGCAGGTGATCCTCTCCACCGCCTGTCCGTCGACCTGCGACATGTGGAGATCCCAAGTGCACATCTCGCCGGGCACACATATCACGGTGGGACTGGCCTGTTCTTCAACTGGGATCTTGCCGCCCGCTGGCAGGTGCCGGCACCGATACCGACCCACTGGACTCTGACGCCGCTTGTGCGGCTGTTCCTCTCACCCTGGACGATGCTGCTGCCGGCTCTCGGCCTCCTTGGCGCGTGGTTCGTCCTACGGAATCCCAGGGTGCAGAGCAGTGGTGCAGCGATGCGCCTGGCGCTCCTCGCCCTCATGGTGCTTGGGCTGCAATATGTGCTGAACACCTTCGTCCTGGTGATTGCCCCGAACGTTCGCTATTACTGGCTGGCGGTGCTGTTGCTATGCCCGCTTGCTGCGCATGCGCTGCTGCGTTTGCTGCCGCGTCCGGGCCTGGCTTTCGTCGCATGGGCAGCGGTCTTTGCGCTCCCCAGCCTGGCGGTGGCTCTGGTGCAGCCGGTTCCCGCCGCGATGGTGCCATTGCTCGAGCGCTTCGCGATGCGGGAGGGCGACCTGTTCGCAACCGACGAACTCCACGCACTGGCCCGCTTCCGGCTGGCTGAGGATCCCAACCTCGCGGAACGCGTGCAGCACGGGACCGTGCCGGTAGGCGCGTTGGTCGCCGCTACCCGCTCTGCACCGCCCGAGAATGGCTTTGCAGCCCGTTGTCCGGACGGAAGCGCGCAATGGCAGGTCATCGAGAGCACCACGCCCAGCAGCCTGCCCTGGCGGGTGTTCGAGGCGTTGCGCATCGCGCCGCTATTGCCCGACAGCGTCGCCCGTATCCTCAGGCAGGACGAGCAGAGGGTCACCCTCCTCCGACGCCGATGCTGAGTGGTCCTCGGCGAAGCGCTGCCAGCGCGCGCCGCTGCGAGTGCCGTGCCGGGCTCCGCCTCCTCGCCGCCTTCCCGCGCAGTCCGCCGCCTCAGGCAAGGCCAGGGATCGTCCCGGGATACTGAATCTCGCCCCCTCGTGCCTGCTGGTGGCGAAGGCGCCCTCGACGAAATCCTGCACGCCGCCCTCGATGAAAGTCGGCACGTCGGGCAGCAGCGGCCAGCGCCTATCGGAGGCGATGGCGAGGATGCGGCCCTTGCCTTCGCGATGCAGAGGCAGAACGCTCGAGACCTCGAGGAACAGGCCGGTGATGTTCCCGGCCAGGAGGTCGGGCACCGCCTGACCGCCTCGGTAGGCCACCTGCAGCACCTGGACGCCGGCGCGGCGCTGCCCGGAGTCACGGACCGCGCCCTTTGCCGCCGGGTCCTCGGCGGCGTAGTCCGCAGGGACGGTAGCCGGCGGGCGAGCGAATGGTGGCCGGTGTCGGGCGGATTTGCTCTGGGCGGATGGCAACATGCTGCGCCGGGCGAGGCAGCGTCGTGGCCAGTATCCACCCGGCATCGCTCAGGTCAGAGGGGGTTCACGGTGCGTCCCGATCCGCCTGCTGCTGCTCTGGCCGCCAGCTCATCCGAGTGCTCCTGAAGCACAGAGCAACAGCGGGGCACGGAGCATCCGTGCGGCCCAAGTCTTTTCCGGAGAGGATCCGAATTGCTGCGTGCACTGACAATGTCAAGGAAGCCCTGAGGCGTCGCAGTTCGGTAGCTGACAAAATCCTGCCATAAGGGCGGCGTAACTCGGGCAGCGTTGCTTTCAGGAGGATGAGGGACGGGGAATCAATCGGCAGCCTGAGCTTCAAGACTCCAGATCAAGTCTTTCGGGGCTGCGCCCTCGTGTCGCTCCTGTCGGTGGCACACGTGATAGAATATTCCATTCTGTGGCATCGCATCTGATGGCCGACATGGTCCTTTCTTGTGGTTAATATTGCAATCATAGCGTGTAACAATCTATAAACTTCTCAACCCTCAGTGGGAGAAAGGTCGTGTCGACGGCTACCTCGTCTGGTGCTGCGGTGACTGGCTCAGGCCTGCTCGCCAGCCTCTCGCTCGAGAACGCAGGGTCCGGCACGCTGACGGGTGGCGTCGCCACCCTGGGCCAGGTTTTCGCTCAGGGCGAACTTCCCGCCGGCAGCGACCTCGTCGCATGGATTGGCGGCGCGCCCGTTCCGGTCCAGATGGACGTGAAGACCACCTACCCGGACGGCTCGGTGAAAATGGCCGTCCTGTCGATACAACGTCCTGCGCTTCCGCCCGGCGCCTCGGTGGAAGTGGATCTTGCGCGCGCGGATGGCCCTGTTGCTGCCGATCCTGCGATCGACCTCGCCACCGCCATGAAAGGCCATTCCTTCACCGTGGATCTGGCGGTGCAGGGCGAAGCGCCGATCCAGATCGACGTACTGACCGCACTGCAGGACGCGCTGGCCGATGGCACCGCCTCCTTCTGGCAGGAGGGCGGGTTGGCGACGCAGGCGCGCGTCGAGATCCTGGTCCCGGACAGCTCGATGCGCCTGGTCTTCGACGTCACCGCCTTCAAGGGCGGCGGCTTCCAGGTGGATGCCCAGTTCAACAACGACCGCGCCATGGAGGAGGTCGGTGGCCCGGTCAGCTACGACCTTGTCGTCCGGATGGACGGACGCGAGGTGGCGCATGAGACCGTCGACCAGGCGCAGTACCAGAACTGGCACCGGGAATTCTCCTCGAACGGGACGGATGGCGGCCAGGGCATCGGCGATCCCTCCGGCGGCTGGCTCAACATCCGGCAGGATGTGGCGAAGCTCGAACAGCTGGGTGCAGTCGCCGACTATGACCTGACGCTGGACATCCAGGAGTATATCTTCGACGAGTACCAGCAGGTCATGAGCGATCGGAGTTGGGGCGATCCGCTCGCGGCCAATGGCGTGACCCAGTACATGCCCATGACGGGTGGCCGGTGGGATATCGGCTTCACCACCCAGCCAAATACGGTCTGGCTGATGAGCCAGGACCCGCGTGCGGCGGCCCTGGCCTTGGGGCAGGCCGAGGCTGCCGGTTCGATTCCCTGGAATTTCTGGGATACAGCCCAAGGCACCTGGTTCGACGCGGACAACTATCCATCTCGCTGGCTCACTCAGGACGTGGACGAGGCTGCGACAGGCTGGGCGACCGACGTAGCGCACCAGCCCGACCTGTCCTTCGTGCCCTACCTGCTGACCGGCGAGCGCTGGATTCTCGACAACCTGAATGCCCAGGCCGCCTGGAACGCGGTGGACGCCTACCAGAAGATCGTCGTCGATGGTGGCCAGGTGCGTGCTTCCGCCTGGAGCCTGCGCCAGATCGACAATGCGGCCTGGGCCAATCCCGATGGCAGTCCCGAGCAGGCCTATTTCCAAGGCATCTCGGATGCGAACTGGCAATGGCTGGTTGCGCAGATCCCGGAATGGACGGCGCTGCAGGGTGAAGCTTATGGCTGGTTGCCCGGTGCCTATGGCTCCGGCTTCGGCGCGATGGCTCCCTGGCAGCAGGACTACTTCGCCTCGGTCGCGATCGCTGCCGCGTCGCGCGGCAACCAGGATGCACTCACTTTCCTGGAGTGGGCGGCGAATTTTCTCATCGGGCGCTTCCAGCACGCGGCCGACGGCTTCGATCCGCACGACGGCACTGCCTACAACCTCGCCGTCGGCGATCCCGAGACCTGGAGACTCTACACGACCTGGGCCGAGATCGGCGCCATGACCGTGGCGGAAGGCATGTCGAGCGGCAAGGAATGGATGGATGGCGATTACGACCGGCTGGCGATGGCGACGCTGGCCGGCATCTATCATCTGACCGGCTCCACCGAGGCGCTGGACGTCTACAGGATGCTGGCGGCGCTTGCTCCTCTGGGAACGACCGAGATCGATTACACGGAGATGCCGACCTATGCGGTGACGATCCCCGGGATCTATGGCGGCACAGTCTCGGGCGAGACGGGCGAAGACGGCTCCGGCGGACCGGGCGAGGATGATCGGGGCGAGTCGGCCGAGGATGCCGATGATGACGTCATCCTCGCTGCGGCGTCCCGGACGCTGGACATCGATCTGGGCGACGGCATGGATAGCCTGACGCTCGCGGATGGCAGGAACACTGGTGTCATTCGTGACGTCGAGACCATCATCGGCGGTGCGGACAGGGATCGCCTGACACTCGGCGCCCCCGTCTCGGACGCCTTCGTCGACCTCGGTGCGGGCACCGATCTCCTGGTACTGGCGGACGGAGGCAATACCGTCACGGTCAGGCAGGCCGAGAGCATCAGGGGCGGTGCGGGTAACGACCACATCGAGGTCGAAGGCGCCGTGGGAGCCCGGATCCAGGGGAGCAATGGCGAGGACACGATCACAGGAGGCGACGGTGCCGACTCCATCAACGGAGGTGCCGACGCGGACTTCCTCGCCGGGGGTGCGGGCGCGGACACCCTGATCGGCGGCGTCGGTGCCGACACGATCATGGGGGGCATTGGCGCCGATATCATCACCGGTGGTGCTGACGCCGACTCCCTGGTCGGGGACGGGGGCGCGGACATCCTGATCGGCGGGGTCGGTGCCGACACGATTACGGGAGGTGACGGTGCGGATTCCATCATCGGCGGGGCTGACGCCGATTTCCTCGCCGGGGGCGCGGGCGCGGACACCCTGACCGGCAATGCGGGTGCCGACACGATCACGGGAGGCGGCGGTGCCGACTTCATCATGGGCGGTGCTGGTGCCGACGTCCTCGCCGGGGGCACGGGTCCCGATTGCTTTGTCTATGAAGCGCTCAATCAGTCTCCAGCCAGGGCGCCTGACACGATTCTGGACTTTCAGCCGGGCAAGGATTTTCTGGTGTTCGATGGTCTTCTGAAAGGCGAATTCGCCTATCTTGCCGCCGGGGCCTTCTCCGCCGCCGGCAACTCCGAGGCGCGTTTCGACGCCGCGAGCCACCTGTTGCAGGTTGATGTGAATGGCGATGGATCATCGGACATATCCGTCATCCTGACGGGAGTATCCCCAAACGGCCTGTCGGATGGCAATTTCCTCTGGCATTGACCGGCTCCCTGAAACGGCCGCTGCGTGCGGGGGCGCGGTTCAGGGGCGGTCCTGTCGGATGGCGCTGGGCAGCCTGCGCCCGTACCGCTCGACCGGGCGGTCGCGCCGAAAGCCGTGCGGAACACATGCGAGGCCTGACGAGGTCGCTCGGCATGTCCAAGGCCCGCAGCCCGGATCATCTTCTCCTTGAAGATGCCGTTGCGTTCCGGCGCGCGGGTTCGGGGAGACCGGCATCACCCGGGGACCGAACCCGTGCCGCTCAGAACAGGCGGCCGAAGCGCCCTGTCACCGGGATGCGCAGGGCCATGGCCTCGGGCTGGCGCGGGATCGCCGAACCAGGCTGTGGCCGCCGTCCGCGCAGCCAGCGGTCCGCCGGCAGTTCCACCAGCCGGTACAGCAGCGCGGCCAGCAGCAGGGACAGAGCACCACCCAGGAGGGTCAGCACCACGCACCAGGCGAGCGGCCCCGCCTCCTCCAGCGCCGTACCGCCGAGCGACCAGGCCACCAGGTTCAGCATCGGCACATGCACCAGGAACAGGCCGTAGGAGATCACCGCCACGGGCTTCAGCAGGCCGAAGCTCAGCACCGCACGCCCGGTCCGCGCCAGAACAGCCTCGCGGTCCAGCGCCGCCCAGAAGGTCAGCGTCCAGAGGATCAGCGGCAGCCACAGCAGCAGCCCGCCGACCCGGTCTTCCTCCACCAGCCCCGCGATGGCCGCCACGGCCCAGCCGGCACCCAGCACGGCACGGAGTGTTGGCACCGGCAACCCGCGCAGCACTGGCAGGAGCCACGCCGTTGCCATGCCGATCAGGAACAGCGGCAGATGCTCAGCCAGAGTCGCATAGCCGAAGCTGAGTTCGGCGAGGCTCGCCAGCAGCTGCACGGCAGGGAACAGCCCCGGCAGGGCAAGCCAGGCCACCACCGCCAAGCGGCTGCGGAAGAACACCAGCGGCAGCAGCATCGCCACCACATAGAATTGCCAGATGACCGAAAGGCTCCAGGCGGGACCGAGCAGCGCGATATCGCTGTGCGGCAACCACTGTTCCGGCACCAGCCCGTGCAGCAGCAGGGCGTGGGCCAGGATATGCGCGCGCAGGGATTCGGTCTCGAGGTCGATGCGGTCGAGCACCGTCTCCCGCATCTCCTGGCTGATCCAGAGCGCATCCGCATAGACCTGATGCTGCAGCGGTCGGATCGCCACCGCCAACGCCAGCGCCACCAGGAAGACCGGGAACAGCCGCGCGGCGCGGTCGCGCACGAAGCGGGTCCAGCGCTGCTGATCGCGCAGCAGCAACACACCGATGACGAAGCCGCTCAGCATCATGAACACATGCACCCGGGTCTGGCCGGTCAGCAGCAGCCGCGCCAGCGGATGGTCGAACTCCGCCAGCCCGCTGAGCTGGCCGGCATGCACCAGGACAAGCCAGAGCGCCATCAGGGCGCGCAGCCCGTCCAGCTCATCGAGGCGCGACCTCGGGGTCGCCACCGGAGCGTCAGCAGCCTTTGCTCCGTGCATGGAGCAATCTTAACGAACTTGCGCGTAACGATGAATCACGGCCACGCCAGCATGCAACCAATGCGAGTGGCAACGGGTGCGGCATCACCGCCAGGGCGAAACCAGCGATGCCTGCCAGGCTTGACCTTCGTGATGACCTCATGGACATCGGCCGCCAACGAAAACTTGGCGGCGAAACGCCACCTGAAGGGATGACCGATGCTCCGCTTCGCCCGGCGCACCTTGCTTTCGCTCGCTGCCCTCGGCCTCGGGGCGGGATCTGCGGCAGCGCAGCAATACCCGACGCGCACCATCACCATCGTCGTGCCCTTCGCCGCCGGCGGGCCAACCGACACGGTGGCGCGCCTGCTCGCCGAAGCCATGGGCCATGATCTCGGCCAGACGGTGGTGGTGGAGAATGTCGGCGGCGCCGGTGGCACCATAGGCGCCCAGCGCGTCTCCCAGGCGCGGCCGGACGGCTACACCCTCCTGCTGCACCATATCGGCATGGCGACGATTCCCACGCTTTACCGCCATCTCGGCTACGACCCCGTGGGCAGCTTCGAGGCCATCGGCCTGGTCACCGCGGTGCCGATGACGCTGGTGGCGAAGCGGGATTTCCCGGCGAACACGCTGCAGGAGGCGATCGCCGTCATCCGGCGCGAACGCGAGGCCCTGAACTACGCCAATGCCGGCCTCGGTGCGGCGAGCCATCTCTGCGGCCTGCTGCTGATGAAGGCGGCGGACGCGCCGATGACCACCGTGCCCTTCCGTGGCACCGGCCCGGCGATGCAGGAACTGCTCTCGGGCCGTGTGGATCTGATGTGCGACCAGACCACCAATACCACCGAGCAGATCCGGAGCGGCGCGGTGAAGGTGTTCGCGGTCACCACGGAGCAGCGCGTCGCCGCCCTGCCGGAGGTCCCGACCGCGGCCGAGGCGGGATTGCCCGATTTCCAGGTCTCCGTCTGGCATGGGCTCTACGCGCCGAAGGGCACACCGGCAGAGGTCGCGCAGCGGCTCTCCCGGGCGTTGCGGACGGCATTGCGCGACGAGAAGCTGGTCAGGCGCTTCGCTGAGCTCGGCACAGAGCCGGTGCCCGAGGCCCAGGCGACGCCCGAGGCGCACCGGCAGTTCTGGCAGGCCGAGATCGCCAAGTGGCGCCCGATCATCCGCGCGGCGGGGCAGTACGCGGACTGAGGACGCGCCGTCCCGTCACGGCGGGGCGGCGAACCGGTCCTCCGGCGAGCGAGCGCACACCCCGGGATTGGCCGGTCACGGGCCGGGCGGCCCCGAAGCGGCCGCTGGACAGCCATGGCACCTCCGCGCGAAGCTGCCGCGACGGCGACCGCCCGAGGCGCGCCACGCCGATGGCCCGTCGCCCACCAGGTGACGCGGGAGGACAGACCCCATGGACGGCACGACAAGGCTCGACTGCCCCTACGACCGCACGGCGGAATCGCTCGGCAATGTGGTGGAGCTGCAGCACGTCAATGTGCGCATTCCCGACCAGCTCAAGGCGACCGCCTTCTACATCAGCGGCCTGGGACTGACGCGCGACCCTTATCTGATGACCGGCACCGACAACATGTGGGCGAATGTCGGCATCAGCCAGTTCCACCTGCCCAAGGGTGGGCCGGAGGTGCTGCGCGGCGTCACCGGCCTGGTGCTGCCGAGCCGTCGCCGGCTGCTGGAGCGCCTGGCGCGCGTCCGGCCGGAGCTGGAGGGGACGAAGTTCGGCTTCACAGAGACGAATGACTATGTGGAGGTCACCTGTCCCTGGGGCAACCGCATCCGCTGCCATGAGCCCGATACGGCGCGCTTCGGCCGCGTCACCCTCGGCATGCCCTATGTGGAATTCAACGTCGCGCCGGGCACCACGCCCGCCATCGCGCGCTTCTACCGCGAGATCCTGGGCGCGCCGGCAACTGCGGCCGATGGCGTGGCCCGCGCGCTGGTGGCGAACGGACAGTACCTCGTCTTCCGCGAGACCGATGCGCCGCAGCCCGACTACGACGGCCACCACATCCAGATCACGCTGGCCGATTTCGGCGGGCCGCATGCGAAGCTTGCCGAGCGCGGGCTGATCAGCGAGGAGAGTAATCCCTGGCAGTACCGCTTCCTCGACATCGTGGACCCGGACACGAACCGGCCGCTCTTCCGCGTGGAGCACGAGGTGCGCAGCATGACGCACCCGCTGTTCAACCGCCCGCTGGTGAACCGCAACGCCGCCATCGACAACCGCAACTACATGCCGGGGCATGAGGCGGCTTCCTGGGCCATGCCGCCGGAATAGGTCGCGGCCGCTGGAGCATTGCCCGTTCGTCCGGGCTTACGGCAAATGCTCCAGTTCCTTGTCTGAACGAAGATCTTCACCCATTCAGGCGAGCCCACCTGAATGGGATCCGTTCTAGCCCTGCTCCACCTCGGTTGCGGCGCCGCCGGCCGCAACCGAGCGCACGATCGCCTCGAACACCGCGACGGTGGCGACCATCTGGTCATAGGGCACGGGATAGGCGGGGCCGCCCGACAGCGCCAGCGCGAAGGCTTCAAGCTCCGCACGCAGCGTGTCCACCGGCGGGAAGGTCATGACTTCGGGCGGTGCGCCGGCCGGGCGCAGGATCACCTGCCGATCACCGCTGGCGTCGCCCCAGGTCTCGAGGTTCGCCTTCTCGCCGAAGACATGGATGCGCCAGTAGCGCGGCGTCGCGCGCACCGCCGCCAGCGTGCCGGAAATGCCGCTGGTGAATTCCAGCGCCACCGTCAGGCTGTCGAGCGGGCCGGGCGGCGGCCGGTGACGGAGCAGATGGGTGCCGAGCACGCGGCGTGCGGGCCCGACCAGGTTGGTGAAGGCATCCAGCACGTGCACGCCCGTGCCGGTCAGGCCACCGGCGGGGGATTCCTGCGGATCATGCCGCCAGGGCGCGAAGCTCGACGAGGAGTTCTCGTTCGAGAGATGCCCCTCGACATGCAGCAGCGTGCCGAGGCTGCCCTCCTCGAGGATGCGCCGCATGGCCTGGATGGTTGGCAGGAAGCGCCGGTTGTGGCCGACGGCCAGTGGCACGCCGGCGCGGCGGCAAGCCTCCACCGCCGTCACCGCCTCCGCGCGCGTGAGCGTCAGCGGCTTCTCGCAGAACACCGGCTTGCCGGCCGCTGCCACCTGCTCGATCAGCGGCAGGTGGGTGGAGTGCGGCGTGGCGATGACGACCGCCTGCACGGCGGCGTCCTGCAGCAGCTCGGCGACGTCCGTGGAGAAGCGCAGCCCGTGCCGGGCGGCCACGGGCGCGCCGGCGTCCGCATTGCGGCTCGCCGCATGCACGAAGCGGAGGGATGCGCTGCCCTCCGCGGCCTTGAGGAGCATCTGCCCCCACCAGCCCAGCCCGATGATGCCTGCCGTGATCATGTCCGCATGCTCCGCCCTGGCGGCGCCACGCGCAAGGCCGCGCGAACGGCGTCCCTGCGTGCGGTCCGGCTTGTGTCCGTTGGCACCTCGGAGGGGAGGGCCGTTCAGCTCCGCATCAGCGCCAGCACATGCGCGGCGGTGCTGTGCGCCAGCGCCTCGAGGTCGTAGCCGCCCTCCAGGATCGAGACCACGCGCCCGCCACAATGCCGTTCCGCCTGCATGCACAGCGCCTCGGTCAGCCAGGCGAAGTCGGCCTCGCGCAGCCGAAGCTGTGCCAGCGGGTCGCGGGCATGCGCGTCGAAGCCCGCGGAGATCACCACCAGCCCCGGCGCGAAGCGGTCGGTCGCCGGCAGCAGTGCATTCTCCCAGGCTTCGCGGAAGGTGGTGCCATCCGTCCCGGGGGGCAGCGGCACGTTGAACACATTGCCCACACCGCGTTCGGTCGCGTCCCCGGTGCCGGGATAGAGCGGCGACTGGTGAGTGGAGGCATAGAGGATGCTCGCGTCGCGCTCCACGCAGGCCTGGCTGCCATTGCCGTGGTGCACGTCGAAGTCGAGAATCGCGACGCGCTCCACCCCATGCGCCGCCTGCGCATGGCGCGCGGCGACGACAGCATTGGAGAAGAGGCAGAAGCCCATGGGCCGCGACGGCTCCGCATGATGGCCGGGCGGGCGCACGGCGCAGAAGGCGCGGCGGACCTCGCCACGCATCACCGCATCCACGGCGGCGACCGCCGCGCCCGCGGCACGGAGCGCGGCTTCGGCGCTGCCCTGGCTCATCGCCGTGTCGGCATCGAGCGGCACGCTCTCCCCCGGTCCGGGGCGCACCGACAGGATGGCCTCCACGTAGTTCCGCGGATGCACGCGGCAGAGCTGCTCCAGGGTGGCTTCGGGGGCCTGGTCGCGGATCAGCTCGGAAAACGCCTCCTGGTCCAGCGCCTTCAGCACGGCGCGCAGCCGGTCCGGGCATTCCGGGTGGAAATCGCCGGGATCGTGCGCCAGGCAGGCGCGGTGGGTCAGCAGCAGCGTGCTCACGGCGCGGCGGCCCGCTTGCGCAGCACGAAGCGATAGACCCCGGAGCTCTCCCCGAAAGAGACCAGCTCATGCCCGGTCTCCTGGCAGAAGGCGGAAAAATCCTTCACGCTGGCGGGATCGGTGGCGAGCACCGTCAGCCGCGCGCCCGGCGGCAGGCTGCGCAGCGCCTTGTTGGCCTTCAGCACGGGCAGCGGGCAGGAAAGGCCCTGCACGTCGAGGGTTGTTTCCGACATCCCTGAATTGCAGCACCCGGCGCCGCCGGCCGCAAGGCTTGCGGCCGGCCGGTCGCGGCCCCACCCTGGGCGCATGACGGTGCGCATCGGCATCGACCTCGGCGGGACGAAGACGGAGATCGTGGCGCTCGGTCGCGATGGCGCCCCGCTGCTGCGCCGTCGCGCGCCCACGCCACCCGATTATGCCGGAGTGGTGGCGCTGATCGGCGGCATGGTGGAGGCGGCAGAGCGGGACCTCGGCGCGCGTGGCACGGTGGGGGTGGGCATTCCCGGCAGCCTTTCCCTGACAACGGGGCTGGTGCGCGGGGCGAACTCCACCTGGCTGAACGGGGGGCGGCTGGACCGGGACCTGGCGGCCCGGCTCGGCCGGCCGGTGCGGCTGTCCAATGACGCCAACTGCCTGGCGATGAGCGAGGCGGCGGACGGGGCGGGCGCCGGCTTCGGGACGGTGTTCGCTGTCATCCTCGGCACCGGCGTCGGTGCCGGCATCGTGACCGGCGGGCGGATCCTGGAGGGACGGAACCGCATCGCGGGCGAGTGGGGTCACAACCCACTGCCCTGGATGGAACCTGCGGAGGCTCCCGGCCCCGCCTGCTGGTGCGGCCGGCACGGCTGCATCGAGACCTTCCTGCGCGGCCCGGCGCTGGCCGCCGATGCCGACGGCCCGGGGGCCACGGATGCCGTCACGCTGCCTGCCCGCGCCGCCGCGGGTGATGCACGTGCGGCGGCGGCGATCGAGCGCCACACAGGGCGGCTGGCGCGGGCGCTGGCGCATGTGATCAACATCCTCGATCCCGACTGCATCGTGCTGGGCGGCGGGCTGTCGAACATGGCGCATCTCTACGAACGGGTGCCGGCGCTGTGGGGCGGCTGGGTGTTCAGCGACACGGTGGCGACTCCGCTGCTGCGGGCCCGGCACGGCGACAGCTCCGGCGTGCTGGGTGCGGCGCGGCTGTGGGACGGCGCGGAGGCCGAGCCATGAAGGGTGCCACGGACCCGCTGCGGAAGGCACGCTGAGGCCATGCCCGCGCTCTGCCGCGACTGCTTCAGCGCGCTGGCGGAGGAAGCGGCGGCATGCTCCTGCGGCTCGCGGCGGGTGGTGCGGCATCCCGAACTCTTCACGCTGACCGTCGCGCATGTGGACTGCGACGCCTTCTATGCGAGCGTGGAGAAGCGCGACCGGCCGGAGCTGCTGACGCAGCCGGTCATCGTTGGCGGCGGGAAGCGCGGGGTGGTCTCGGCCGCCTGCTACATCGCGCGCACGCGCGGCGTGCGGAGCGCGATGCCGATGTTCAAGGCGCTGAAGCTCTGCCCGGATGCGGTCGTCATCCGGCCGGACATGGCGAAATACCTTGCCGCCGCGCGGCAGGTACGGGCGCTGATGGAGCGCCTGACCCCGCTGGTGCAGCCGCTCTCGATCGACGAGGCCGTGCTGGACCTGAAGGGGACGGAGGCGCTGCACCGCGCCCCGCCCGCAGCGGTGCTGGCGCGCTTCGCGCGGGATGTGGAGCAGGAAGTGGGCGTGACGGTCTCCATCGGCCTTGCCCCCAACCGCCTGCTGGCGAAGCTGGCGGCCGAGCGCGACAAGCCGCGCGGTTTCGCGGCGATCGGTGCGGCGGAGGCGGCCGCATGGCTGGCACCGCAGCCGGTGACGCTCCTGCCCGGCGTCGGGCCCGCGCTGGCGCGGAAGCTGGAGGCGGCCGGGTTCACGCGGCTTGGCCAGCTCGCTGCCCTGGACCCGCGGGAGGCGGCACGGCGCTTTGGCGAGGAGGGGCCGTCACTGGCCGCCCGGGCGCGCGGCGAGGACAGGCGGCCGGTGACGCCGGAGCGCGAGACCAAGAGCATCAGCGCGGAAACGACCTTCGAGGCCGACCTGCGCGAAGTGGCGGCACTGGAGCAGCCGCTCTGGCGGATGTGCGAGAAGCTGTCGCGACGGCTGCGCGAGAAGGATCTGGCCGCGGCCGGCGTGGTGCTGAAGCTGAAGACGGCGGGGTTTGCGCTGCGCACGCGGCATGCGCGCCTTCCCGCTCCCACCCTCCTGCCGGAGACGCTGTTCGAAGCGGCGCGGCCGCTGCTGGCGAAGGAGGCGGATGGAACGGAATTCCGGCTGATCGGCATCGGCGCGCAGCCGCTCGCGCCGGCGGAGCAGGCGGACCGCGGCGACCTTGCGGACCCGGAGGCGCCCCGGCGCGCCGCACGCTGGCGGGCGATGGAAGCGCTGCGGGCGAGGTTCGGGGAGGGCGCGGTGATGCGCGGGCGGGGGTTGCGTAGACGCTAAGGCACTCGTCGCCGCAGCCCATCCGCCAGCAGGGTGCAGCCGGTCACGCCGAGCAGGATCATCAGCCCCGGCCAGACCGCGGCGAGGGGCGCGCTGAACACCATCTCCTGCGCATTGGACAGCATGTTGCCCCAGGAGGGCGCGGGCGGCTGGATGCCGAGGCCGAGGAAGCTCAGGGTGCTTTCGGCCAGGATGGCGCCGGCGACGGCGAGGGCCGTGGCCACGGTGATCGGGCCCAGGATGTTGGGAAGGACGTGGCGGAGAAGCAGGCGAGCCTCGCTTGCGCCTGCGACCCGCGCCGCCGCCACGTAGTCGAGCGAAAGCTGCGTCAGTGCCGCCGCGCGGGTGAGGCGGGCGACTCCGACCCAGCCGAACAGCGTCAGGATCGCGACGATGCGGGCGATATCCGCAGCGGCCTCGCCGCGGGGCAGGCCGAAGCGGCCGGTATCCACCGCGGCCAGCACGACCAGCAGCGGCAGGATCGGCAGGGCCAGCACGCCGTCGGCCAGCCGCATCAGCACCGCGTCCAGCCAGCCGCCGCGCCAGGCGGCGGCAAGACCGATGGCGGTGCCGAGCGTCGTCGCGCCGAGCGCGACGGCGATGCCCACGGTGAGCGACACACGCGCGCCATAGAGCAGCCGCAACAGCATGTCCCGCCCGAGTTCGTCGGTGCCCAGCGGGTGCTCCAGCGAGGGGGCGCCGTAGCGGCTGAACAGGTCCGGCGTGAAGGGGTCATGCCCCAACCACCGTTGTGCGAGCGGCGCCAGCACGGCGCCCATCGCCAACAGCCCCAGCAGCAGGATGCCAGCGGAGAGGCGCATCACCCGCCGGCCAGCCAACGCCCGGAACGCCCGGGTCCCAGGAGCCTGCCGAGCCCTGGTAGGGTGTCCGGGGAGGCAAGGTCCCCCTGTCCGGGGCGGCGCCCCGCCCGCCGGCTCACCCTGCCCCGATCCTCGGATCGATCAGCCGCTGCGCGACATCGGCCGCCAGGGTCGCCAGCATGGTCACCGTCGCCGCCAGCAACAGCGCGAGCAGCGCCAGATTGTAGTCGTTGCCCATGATGCTGTCGTAGATCAGCTTGCCCATGCCCGGCCGTGCGAAGATGGTTTCCGTGATCAGCGCGCCTGAGACCAGTGCGCCGGCGTCGAGCGCCAGGATGGTGACCACGGGGATGGCTGCATTCGGAAAGGCATGGCGCCAGATCACCGCGCCTTCCGGCAGTCCCTTCATGCGCGCGGTGCGGATATAGGGCTGCGACAGCTCGGCCTGCATCGCCGCCATGGCGTGCCGCAGATAGGCCGCGATGTGGAAGGTCGCGAGGGTGGCGACCGGCAGCGCCAGGTAGCGCAGCGCCGGTGCCAGCCCGGACGCCTCCGCTGTGCCGCCCGCCGGCAGCCAGCCGAGGCGGACAGCAAAGAGGATGATCAGCAGGATGCCGAGCCAGAAGGTGGGCGTGGCCTGCGCCAGGATCGCCAGGGCATCCGCCGCCGGCGCTGCGCGCGGGCGGACCGCTGCGAGGACGCCGAGGCCGACGCCCAGGACGAGCGCCAGCAGGAGCGCCATGCCGAGAAGAAGGAGGGTGGAGCCGAGCGCCGGCCACAGCACCGCTTCGACCGGCACAGCGTAGAGGCGGGAATAGCCGAAATCGCCATGCAGCACGGCGGCGGCCCAGGCCAGGTATCGCTCATGCAGCGGCCGGTCGAGGCCGTGCAGCGCCCGCAGCCGCTCGATATCGGCTGTGGTCAGGGCGGGATCCGACATCAGCGCCAGATCCACCGGATCGCCCGGCATCAGCCCCATGGCCAGCCAGGTCAGCGCCGAGAGGAGGACGAGGGTGACGGCGATCTGGGCCAGGCGCGCGGCGATCAGGCGCAGCATCGGACGCCCTCGCCGATCCCCGCGCGGCGACGGGCCTCAGCCGGAGGTGGCACCCGTCTTTGGATTCGCCGGCTTGCTGGTGTCGGGCGGGGGCAGGGCAGGGCCTTCGCCGCGTGCCTCCTTCACCGCGGCACGGGCGGCCAGCACCATCAGGCTCACCTCATTGGCGATCGTCACCAGCCTGAAGCCCATGTCGATCATGCGCCGTGCATAGGCCCCGGTGCCGTTGTGCAGGCCGGCGGCAATGCCGCGCTTGCTGGTCTCCTTGATCAGCCGCTCGTAGATGCGCAGGATCTCCGGCTCCTCCCGATCGAGCCTCGGCGCCATGCCGAGCGAGAGGCCGAGATCGGACGGGCCGACATAGATCGCGTCGATCCCCGGGACGTCCAGGATGGCCTCCAGGTTGTCGAGCGCCTGCTGCGTCTCGATCATCGGGATGACCAGGATCTCGTCATTGGCGGTGGCCTGGTAGTTGCCACCCTCGCCATAGAGGCCGGCGCGGATCGGGCCGTTGCTGCGCGTGCCCCTCGGCGGGTACTTGCAGTACTGCACCAGGGCCCGTGCCTCGGCCTCGGTGTTCACCATGGGGCAGATCACGCCATAGGCGCCGGCGTCGAGCACCTTGCCGATGATGCCGGGCTCGTTCCAGGGGACCCGCACCATGGGCAGCACAGGGGCGCGCTGCATGCCCTGGAAGCAGGCGACGCAGGAGAGATAGTCCTGCACGCCGTGCTGCATGTCCACGGTCACGCTGTCCCAGCCGGCCTGCGCGTACATCTCGGCGCTGAAGGCATTGGGGATGGCGAGCCAGCCATTCACCACCGGCTTTCCGGCCTTCCAGAGCTCCTTGACCTTGTTCGCCATCGCTTCCCCCAGTGTCCTGCGGTGCAACGACGCTAGGCGCGGGGGACGGGGGCGTCAACGCGGAGCCGCTGGACGGGGCGCGTCCGCGGCGCCACCCTGCGGACATGCCCGACTGGACCGTGGCCTCGGAGACCGGGCGGCTGACCGAGGTGCTGGTCTGCCCGCCCGACCACTACCGCTGGATCCCGACCAATGCGGTCGCGCGGCGGAGCCTCGCCAGGGGCGCGCAGCCGGATCTGCAGGCGCTGGCCGCGCAGCACCGGGAACTGGTGGATGCGCTGGCCGGGGCGGGCGCGACCGTGCATGTGCTGCCGCCGCAGCCGCACCTGCCCTACATGGCCTATACGCGCGATTCCGTCGTGGTGACGCATCGCGGACCCGTGCTCTGCCAGCTCGAACGGCCACAGCGGCGGGGCGAATACGCCCATCTGCTGGAATGGCACGCCTCGCATGGCAGCCGCATGTGGCGGATGTCGAGCGCCGGGACCCTGGAAGGCGGCGATGTCCACATCATCCGTCCCGGCCTGGCTGCTATCGGCATGACCGGCGGGCGCACCGATCTCGCCGGCGCCGAACAGCTCGCCCGCTGGCTGCGCGCCGAGGGCTGGGAGGTGCGGATCGAGCCCTTCGACGAGCATTTCCTCCATCTCGACCTGCTGTTCTGCATGGCCGCGCCGGGCCTCGCCGTGGCCTGCCTCGACGCGCTCGATCCCGGCTTCGTGGCCTGGCTGAAGGACGGGGGCATCCGCTGCATTCCGGTGCCGTACCGGGAGGCGATGCGCCTCGGCTGCAACATCCTTTCCCTCGGCATGGGGCGCGTGATATCCGCCCGGCAGAGCCGCGATCTGAACGCCGCCCTGCGGGCCGAGGGGGTCACGGTGCTTGACCCGGAGCTCTCGCTCTTCACCGCGGGCGGGGGCGGGCCGCACTGCCTGACCTGCCCGCTGGGGCGGGAGGGCTGAGCCGTCCGCCGGAACCTTGGATCGAGCCGCCCGACGCAGGCTGGACCAATGCGATCAATACCCTGGGAAACGCCATGAACGTCATCTCCCGCTCCGCGACCGAGCCGAACAGCGTCGCCGCCGTCATCGCTGCGGCGCGCGAATTCCTCGGCGATCGCCTTTCGGTGAACGAGAGCGTGCGGCTGCAGCACGGCAAGGGCGAGGACAGCACCACCCCCACCTTGCCCGACGCCGTCGTCTTCGCGGAGACGACCGAGGAGGTGAGCCGCCTGCTTGCCCTGTGCCACCATCATGGCGTGCCGGTGACGCCCTTCGGCGCCGGCACCAGCCTCGAAGGCCATGTGAACCCGGTGCGCGGCGGCCTCTCGCTCGATCTCTCGCGCATGACGGCGATCCTCGAGGTGAATCCCGAGGACATGGACTGCCTGATCCAGCCGGGGGTCACGCGCCAGCAGCTGAATGATCATCTGCGGGACCAGGGCATGTTCTTCCCGGTGGATCCGGGCAGCCATTGCACCATCGGCGGCATGTGTGCCACCCGTGCCTCCGGTACCAATGCCGTGCGCTACGGCACCATTCGGGAGAATGTGCTGGGGCTGGAAGTGGTGCTGGCCGATGGGCGGGTGATCCAGACCGGCGGGCGGGTGCGCAAGGCGGCGAACGGCTACGACCTGACGCATCTCTTCATCGGCAGCGAGGGCACGCTCGGCGTCATCACCAGGATCCGGCTGCGCCTGCACGGCATCCCCGAGGCGATGAGCGCCGCGGTCTGCCAGTTCCCGGAGCTCGCATCGGCGGTGGAGACGGTGATCGCCACCATGCAGGCCGGCATCCCGGTGGCGCGCATCGAGCTTCTGGACGCCGACATGATGGAGGCCTGCATCCGCTACTCGAAGCTGGAAGGCTTCCAGGCTGCGCCGACGCTGTTCCTCGAATTCCACGGTAGCGCCGCAGGCGTGCAGGAGCAGGCCGAGGCGGTGCAGGCCATCGCCGCCGAGTATGGCGGCTCCGGCTTTGCCTGGGCGACCGAGGCCGAGGCACGCAACAGGCTGTGGAAGGCGCGGCACGACGCCTACTGGGCCGGCTTGGCGCTGAAGCCCGGCTGGCGGGCGCTCACCACCGATGTCTGCGTGCCGATCTCCCGCCTCGCCGAGGCGCTGGTCGGCGCGAAGGAGGAGGCGGTGGCGCTCGGCCACACCACCTGCATCGTCGGCCATGTCGGGGACGGCAATTTCCACCAGATGGTGCTCTACGACCCGAAGGACCCGCAGGGCCTGGAGCGTGCCTGGGACATGGACCGGCGCATCGTCGCGCGTGGCCTGGCGCTGGGCGGTACCTGCTCGGGCGAGCACGGGGTGGGCCTCGGCAAGCGCGAGTTCCTGGAGGAGGAGCACGGCCCCGAGGCACTGGCGATGATGCGCGGCATCAAGCACAGCTTCGATCCCAAGGGCATCCTGAACCCGGGAAAGATGTTCCGGAACTGAGCCGCGCCAGTGCGTTTGCAATCCACCGGCGGCGCGATCGCGCTGCCGATCCTGGCGCTGACCCTCGGCCATGTCTTCTCCAACGCCGTTCGCACCCTGCCGGCGGTGGCGGCGGATGTGCTGATGCGCGATCTCGGCCTCAGCACCGAGGGGCTGGCCGCCATTACCGGCGCCTTTCCCGCCGCTTTCGCGCTGGTTATGGTTCCGGTCGGCGTGGCGCTCGACCGCTGGGGCGTGCGGCGCACGGCCCTGGCGCTGCTGGGCATCGCCTGCGCGGGGGCTGTGCTGGCCGCGCTGGCCCCGGGGCCGCTCGCCATGCTGCTGGCGCAGGTCGTGCTCGGCATCGGCTGCTCGGGCATGCTGATGTGCCCGATGACCTATGCCGCGCGCGCGACCGATGCTGCGCGCTTCGCGCTGTGGTCCGGCACCATCCAGGCGGTGGGCAATTCCGGCATGCTGCTCTCGGCGAGCCCCCTGGCGCTGCTGGTGGAGTGGCAGGGCTGGCGCGCGGGATTCTGGGCCGCGGCGGCGATGGCCGGTATCGCCTGGGCGGCGGTGGCCGCAACCGTGCGCCAGCCGCCGCCGGAGCGTGGGGCACCTCGCTCGCTCTGGCACGATGCGAGGGAGGTGTTCGGCATCGCCGCCTCCCGTGCCCTTCGGCCGATGATGGTTTTCGCCTTTGCGAGCTTCGGCGTGGTGCTCGGGCTGCGCGGCCTCTGGGGCGGGCCCTGGCTGATGGACGTGAAGGGCCTCAACCGGCTGGAGGCAGGCAATGCGCTGCTGGCCTGCACCGTCGCGCTGGTGGTGGGCCCCGCCATCGCGGCGGCGGTGCATCGCCTGTTCGGCCGGGCCGTGCTGTTGATGGCCGGCAGTCATTTCGCTGTGGTGGGGTTGATCCTGTTGCTGGTGGGCGGCGGTCCGGGCGGGTGGCTCGCCGACCTGCTCGGCGTGCCGATGCTGCCGGCGAGCTTCGACCTGGTGTTGCTCGTCGCCTTCGGGCTGATCATCGCCTTCCAGGTGCTGACCTTCTCACTGGTTCGGGCGGCGGTGCCACCGGACCAGACGGGGAGGGCGCTGTCGGCGCAGAACATCTCCTTCTTCGGGGGCGCCGCGGTGCTGCAGGCTGCCTCGGGCGCCGCCGCGGCGGTGGGCGGTGTCGCCGCGGCGCTGCTCACCCTGGCCGTCGCGGTTCTGGTCTGCACCGCGGGTTTCCTGGCGCTGCGGGCATCCCGGGGCGTCAGCGCGCGGTTCGCGGGCGATCCCTGATCCCCGCCGGAGGTTATGCGGGTCAGGGCGGGACCACTGGTCAGTGCGGCCCGGCGCGCCGCACCCGCGGCGGCGTCTTCACCTCCGCCGCGGGATCTGCCTGCTCCTCTCCCACCTCGGTTTCGGCCAGAGTGCTCAGGCGCTGGTAGGCACCGAGGCCCACCACCAGCGCCACGCCAGCGAACAGGAGGAAGGTCGGGTAGAGCATGTTCTCCATCTGGTCCTTGCCGGCCGCGAAGACGGCGACGAGCGCCTCCAGGAAGACGGCGATGGCGATGGTGGAGATGAACTTGGTCATGCCGCGCCGCGCCTCGCCGGTGTGGCGCATTTCGCGGGGATTGATGACCTCCTCCTCGAACAGGTACTTCGCGACCTCGAACACCGCGAGCGCGATAACCGAGTAGCCGATGGCGGCGAGCAGCACCGCTCCGACATCGGTCCCGGGCTGTCGGAATATTCCGAGGATCTGGATGGCCGCATAGGCGAGGAGGCCGATGGCCAGGAGCATCAGCACCAGGCTCATCCCGGCGAAGACCGCCCGCATCGTCAGGTCCAGGAAGCGCATGGCCTGCATCTCAGCGACCGGGGAGATGCGGTGCAAGCGCCGCGGGGGACAACCTCGCCTGCCGGCATGCATGCCTGGCGCATTTTCCGGAGAGGTTAGGGCTGGCCGAATGCGGTCGCGGCGAGGACGCTCCGGATCAGCGCCGTCGTGCCTTCTGGCAGAGCAGGCGAAGGAGCACCGGATCGGCGACGAGGTCGCGCCGTGCCGGGTGGCGCGGATCCCGAGGCAGGCGTCAGGTCCATTCGAGCCTGGCGTGGGAGATTGAGGCCGCCCGCGGGCAGCAACACATGGCCGGGTTGGCGTGACGCTGGCCCCGGCTTTCCTCCGTCCCCGCTGCCTCAGGCCGGGCCGGCCTTGCTGTCCCAGATCCATGAATTCGTTCGAATCCAGCACCCGCTCGGCCACATCCTCGGCATGGTGGCGGCAGGAGGCATCAGGCTGCAACTCGTCGATGCACTGCGCCGACAGCCGCGAGGAACTGGCCTTCGTCCCGCCGCTGATTCTCGGCGCGGTCGCCAGCCGACTCCGCCAGATCGGGTGCTGCGCCCATGGCCGGATCCGCGCCTGAGTGCCGGCGGGCGGGCGAGACGGCGGAACGCCCGCGGCCGGCACTGGTTTGAATCTGCCCCCCCTTGCCGAACCGGGGGCGGATGCGGCCAAGTGGCGACCGGAATGAGGTGACATTCATGCTCCGCAGCATCCTTCTGGCGCTGGACGATACCCCGGGCGCACTGGCCGCGCGGGACGCGGCGATCGCGCTTGCCCGGCGCACCGGCGCGGCGCTCTCCTGCGCCGCCATCCTCGACCGGCCGCATACCCAGGATGCGGCCGAGCCCGTGCCGATCGGCGCCGCCGCCTTCGCCGAGCGGCGCAACGCCGCCCTTGCCGCGCGGCTGGAGGCCGAGGCGACGGCAGCGCTGGAAGCCGCACGGCAGGCGGCCGGCGAGGTGCCGATCACGCCGCTCAGACTGGAGGATGCGCCGGAGTCCGCGCTCCTCCGCGCAGGAGCGCAGCACGACCTGGTGGTGATCGGCCGCGACTGCAGCCTGGGCCGGGAAGAGGCGGAGGATGGCTTCGCCCCCGTGATCGAAGCGCTGCTGCGGGATGGTGCGCGGCCGCTGCTGGTGGTGCCGCCCGGGGCGCCGGCGACCGCGAAGGGCCCGGTGCTGGTGGGCTATGACGGCTCGATCCCCAGCCAGCGGGCGCTGCAGTTCTTCGCCCTGCTCGGCCTGGCGGAGGGCTCGCTGGTGAAGCTGCTCTCTGCGGAGGACGACCCTGCGGAGGCGGCACGGCTGGTCGCCGAGGGCGCTGGCTTCCTGCGCCATCATGGGCTGACGGCGGAGGAATGGTCGGCTGCCGGCGGCCATGCCGCCGAACTGCTGCTGGCCGAGGCCACCAGCCTGCGTGCACGGCTGCTGGTCATGGGCGCCTTCGGCAAGTCCGGGCTGCGCGCGCTGTTCCTGGGCGCGGCGACGCGCCGGCTGCTGCGCGAGGCCCCTTGCCCGATCCTCGTCGCGCACTGATCGGCCAGGGCGGTGCCGAGGCTCAGGCCCGACCTGCCTGGACCTTGGCTGCCGCCGTGATGACCGCCCGCAGCGGCACCCTGGCCGCTGAGCAGCCTGGTAGGCGGCCGGTGCGGCGTGGCGGGAGGGCAGCGAAGAGGCGGGCAGGATGGCGCGCGGCGACGTGAGCCGCATGACGGACAGCCCGCTGCCGATGGCGTGGAGGGCACGCAGTCGCGAGGCATGGCAACCATTCCATCTGACGCGTATCGTTGCCGCCTGCTTGCGCTGGCAGGGAATGACGCCATGTGCCATGGCCTCTTCGCCGGTGCAGCATGCATCGGACTCGCCGGGACCATGCCGTATCATGCTCCGCCTCCTCTTCGGGCTTCTCTTCCTCCTGCTCGCCACGCTTCCGGCCAATGCGCAATTCGGGCCACAAGGACCGCCCGCCGTCGGCGTAGTGACCGCTGAGCGCAAGCCTGTCACCGAAACCACCGAATTCGTCGGTCGGATCGAGGCGGTGAACCGCGTCGACGTCCGCGCCCGTGTCACGGGCTTCCTGGAAGCCCGGCTGTTCCAGGAAGGGCAGGAGGTGCGCGCCGGGGATGTGCTGTTCCGCATCGAGCGGGCGCCCTTCGAGGCGCAGCTCGAGCAGGCGCGGGCCAATGTCGCCTCGGCCCAGGCAACGCTGGAGAACGCGCGGGTCGCGCTGCAGCGGGCGCGGGAACTGCGCGCCACCGGCGCCGGGACCCAGGTGGCGCTGGACAACGCGCAGGCGCAGGAGCGCACGGCTGCGGCCAGCCTGCTCGGGGCGCAGGCGGCGGTCCGGGTTGCGGAGATCAATCTGGGCTACACCGAGATCACCTCGCCGATCGACGGCAAGATCGGCCGGGCCACCTACACCCCGGGCAACGTCGTCTCCCCCACCCTGAC
>Ga0182748_1000895_pt1 | contig 30337 bp, 32 predicted proteins | sample eDN3rd37CKraftOP_FD_128877 | JGI IMG/M metagenome (GOLD analysis project Ga0182748, IMG submission 128877) | Enriched Organic Plus compost microbial communities from Emeryville, California, USA - eDNA 3rd pass 37_C Kraft OP (version 2) (version 2) ...
CGATAAAATCTGACTAAAAACGTTTAAATTTACCATGGCGGTGTAATAAAATTTAGCGATTTAAATATAGCAACTTTGCTATATCAAAACACCGCCGCTTTTTTAACGTTTAGGACGCAAGTGGGGCAGACTTACCCAATTTTTTCATTATTGAATAATATGGTTAATTTAGATTATCGTACACTTAATCTATTTACAGTATGGTAAAGCATTTATTTATAGGGACCGTTTTCCTGGCGGCGGCATGTTCGGTTTATCGACAGGCGCCGACATTGACTTTAGAAAATGCCGACATTGACTTTAGAAAATAATAAGAGCGGAAAAATACAACTTGATGGTTATTTTTACGCTAAGAAAGATAACAACTTAGATCCTCTATAATCTTAATTTATTGAAACAGAAAATAGAACTTTTGATACTTGGTTTTTTACAATCAAGTATTATTTTGATCTTGTTTTTTTTACTCGTTGGATCGGAGATAACTTCAAATAGAGTTACTTTGCTGGAACAGCTTAATATCTTTCTAATATGTTTATGTACAGCTTTGTTTGAGGAAATCGTATTTAGGTATTATTTGATAAACGGTTTACTCAGATTTTTTAACAAGAAAAATTCAATGATGATTTCCTCCTTGTTATTTGCGGCATGTCATTTAGCAAACTCTCATGTTACTTTCATGGCATTTGTTTCCCATTTTTTAGGGGGTATCATTTATGCCAATGCTTATATGCGTTTAAAATCTATATATTATGCTGTGGGGTTACATTTCGGATGGAATTATCTTCAATGGCAATTTTCGCGTCCAATGAGCGGAACCCTAAAAGACGGTTTGTATAGTCTTATTTTACCAGCCAATGATTATTGGTTTGGAGGTAGTTATGGAATAGAAGGCGGAGTGGCAAGCCTTCTCCTTAGATTTATCTTATTTAGTATCGTTTTGTTTACCGTATATAAATATAGGGGAAATCCATTAATGAAATGAAGGCTATTGATGCTTGAGGGTCTGGGGCTCCATATAAAATAAATAAACTAAATTGGAGGTAAGAATCATAATGAGCACCTCAAAAGGTGTTCAAAGTGAGGAACTTGAAGAAGATGCAGTTATCCGGAATTTCCGGATAACTGCATCTGATGGTAAACATTACAACGCGCAACACGATAACCTTTCGGCCATTGTCGCTTTCGGATATACGGTCAATTCTGAGTGTTCGGTACTCTGAGAAGAAGTGGTATGTCGGAAATACCGACATACCACTTGGCACGGCGCAATTGAGGATAAATGCATATTACCCGCAGACGATTCATTGTACGTTCAATTGTAACAGGATAGTTATTTGATGAATTAAATATTTTATTTATCTTAAAGCTATCAATCAACGGTCAAATTAAGATTTGAGATTGACGTATAACCAAATTTAGCCAGTCATAATCTTTTAGCTAACAGTTTTCAAACCCGTTATCGATATGAACCATATGCCAACAGATCAACATTCAATCTTACAAGTTTTTCTTAGTGATAAGCCAGAGTTACCAACGCTTGTGTGGATTCTAATCATATTTTATGCTGTTAGCAGATTCATTGATCGTCGCCGCTCAAAATCCTTTTGAAAAAGTGAGGAAGCAAATATGAAAAAGAAAAAGAAAACCAAAGCTCCAGTTAATACTGCCAAAGAGACACGAGAAAGATATCATGCTTTTACAAAGTCGATGAAGCTACTTTTCGAAAAGATGGTTGGTCCAGGTTACTTTGAGATGCTTTCCCCTAAACTATTGGCACAGTTTTATAAAAACCGTTATCCGGCGCCAAAGATCATCGTTGATGAAGGCGTTTTCCCCGATACTCAGAGCAGGGAAAACTATCGGGCAAGTATCACGGGCTTTATGAAAAAATGCATGTTGACCTTGCCAACGGGTGAAGAAATATCCTTTCCAACTTTCTTTACGGATTTAGCGCTAATTGTTCATTTCGTCGAGCTCGTTTCTATCCATTGTATTGAAGAACATGTCAAGATGAGGGCTGCTTTTGCACCCTATTTCATCTCTGGCGATTGGCTTTTACCAACGAAGCATCAGGCTTTTTGTACATTGAGCTTTACGAATGAGCAGTTTTACGATCCTGTTAAAGGTACCTTGCAGTTTGACGTATCCGATCTCGCTCTGACGAAGCCCGGGGGGCGAAATCAGATCCGTTTGCGCCGGCTGAAAAACAAATTAGATAAGCAGGAGATCGATGGCATCACACGACCAATTGTGGCGATCGGCGACGCTTCGGTTTTCGTAGGGGACTGGACACAATGGATACAATTCGATCCCGCGCGGTTCAGTATCACACATATTTCCGATGCAGAAGCCAAACCCCTATACATACAGCACCATGCGCTCAATCGTTTTGAGGAGCGTACCTACAGTCCCAAAGGTTACGTGCAGGTTTATCTTGCTAAGACCTTTATTTACAATACGCCGGAGGTAATTGTATATCGTGGACAGGTGCTCATCGCCTGTTATTGTGCCAAACACAAGGTTGGCTATTTTCTCGTGAGCTATCATGGTGATAAATGGGTGATACGTACCTTTCTTTTTCTGACGAATGAAGGTACTCCCGAAGGTACAAAGCTCAAAGAGCTAGTAGGGTTGGAAAAAGAAGACGCTAAATATCTAATGATAGACCGAGTCACCGCATTTTTAGATTATGATATTGAGCATGATCAGCGACTTCGAGAACTGTTTGAAACTGCCGGCTGCGGTTCCCTTTTCGGATATATCAAGCTTTTTGTACGCCCAGAAGACAGTGTCAAAAATAGTGCATCAATCGCTAATTACCTTTTTGGTAAAATGGACTATTTCGAAGAATTTATACAGATATGAGAGGTGATACAGGGGGGCTTTCTGAACGGCTGAAAGTTAATTAATGGCAAGAAATTTTGCCCTGAATGCTGATGGCGTTTCACCCGATTTCTGCACAAATAGCCTGCTGAAGTAAGCCGGGTCTTCATATCCCAGTTCATATGCAACTTCTTTTGCAGTCAGATTGGTGTGTACCAGCAGCCGTTTTGCTTCTAACAAAATCCTGTTTTTAATCACATCATTAGGCTGTGGCAGATTGAGCCTTTTAAACTTATGGCTAATCGTTTTTGGAGCCATAAAAAGCAGTTCGGCATAATCGGCGACATGGTGCTTTTCCTTATAATGTTCGTCAACCAATAACGTAAACTTCCTGAAAAACTCCAGATCGCTGTTTTGTTCGGTAAGTTCTTTACCCAGGTTTTGTATTTTCCACAAACGTACGGATTTAATGAACAATTGTTTGAGATAGGTACGAAGCATCTCTTCCAGTGAGGTATCGTTTAAACCGAACTCATCCGTCATTTGTCTGAAAATATAGTCAAAGAAAGGAATTTCGCTATTGTCCAATTCCACTATTGGCATATTGTAGATATTGCTGAATAGCAATCCGTTACAGGCCACTTCCTCATCATGTATCTGAATACAGTAAAAATCGCGGTTGTAAAAAATGAAGTGCCCCTCTTCTTTTCCCAGCTTCTTTATATGAAGATGCTGATTGGGACTTACAAAAAATAGGGATGGCTGTTTTACGCAATATTCAGCGAGATCAACCTGTAATTCAGCTCCCTTTGAAAGAAGCAATACTTTTATGTATTGCTTGTAATCCGCGCTATTAATGGAATCCACATTTCCTTCATATAACGATATAAGTCCTATGGTTTTCAGGTTGCTCCGAAATACTTTTTCACTTGCCATATTGGTAAACTGGTGGGGTTAAAAATACAAATCTTAGTTTAAATACAAACAGGAGAACACAATATTCATGCTCCCCTGTTTTGCAATTCATCATGATTTTGCAAATTTCTCGAGTTCGGTATTGAATTTTTCCATTTCTTCTACAAACAAGGCATGACCACTGTTTTCAAACCGGATGAGCGTTGCATTTTTTATACCTTTTTGTAATTGTTCGGCCCAAATAAGTGGGCAATTTTTGTCATATACTCCCTGAAATATGGTAACAGGAATATTGATTTTTGAAAGCTGTGGGCGTAGGTCCAAATCTCTGAGTGCGGTGATGGATTCTGTAATGGCATAAGGAGAGGCCTGCAAGTTGATACTTTCCAACCATTTTTCTACGTTTTTAGAGATATTGCCTTCTTTCGCCGGGAAGCCTGCACCAAAACTTGCTATCAGATCCTGCCTTTGTATTTTGGTAGCGTTTATCAATTCTTCAACAACCGCATCTGGCAATCCGTCAGGAAAACCTTCACGTTGTTTCCACGACGGTGCGGCTGCCCCAAACAATGCCAGCTTGCTTACATGGGCGGAGTTATATTTTGTTACATAATGCAGCACCACTGCACCGCCAAGAGAAAACCCTCCAAGTGTAGCATTTTTTATGTCCAGTTTTTCCAGAACCACTTTTATATCATCGGAAAAAACATTAAAGTCATACCTTCCGTAAGGTTTATCTGATTTTCCAAAACCACGAAGTGTTATTCCAATCACTCTGAAGCCTTTGCGGGATAGATATTGGTATTGGTATTCGTACATTTCATCGCTTAATGGCCATCCGTGAATCAGTACGATAGGTTTTCCTTCGCCAAGGTCGGTTACGTGGAGTTTTACTCCCTTTTCTACTTCGATGTATTCTGCTCTTCCTGCGGAAGCTGGTACTCTTTTCCCTTGTGCAAAAATAGAAGTGCTCAATAAAGTCATGACTAAACTGATTGTTGCAATAATTGTTTTCATTTTTTTGATGTTTAAATTGTTTTAAAGTACTGATACAAAGGTAGAGTCAGGTTCATTCGAAAAGAATGGATAATGGTGGATATGTATTGTACTTTTTTCCCTAATAAGGGATTTAAGGGCAATAGCGGCGAATGGAGATGTTTGGCAAATAACCATTTCTGACTTACCGAGACAGGATTAATCTGCTTATTGACCGTGGGCTCTGAAAATGTGCCAGTTATTTGGATGAAGCACAAATGAATATTAATAAGTAATGACAAATTAAGCGCAGCCCAAAATCACGTCGCTGCCAATGACCTATTGAAGTGTACCATTTTGATAATTTGGATATAAATAAAGTACCTTTGTACTGATAAAAACGTAGAATTGAAATCGCGTGATTTCGGTTTTATCTTTAATAATAAAGGAGAGAAATAGTTGAAAACAATAAAATTTAACAAGACAGAATGTGGCGTGGATTTTCTGCTCAACGTACTCCCTTCTGATGAAGTCGCTGAAGCATATATTGGTCAGAAATTGTTTAACACAGATTATTTTGAAATCATTTTTATCAAGAAAGGCAGCGGTCAGCTTACACTTAACTACCAAAAAATAAATATAGAGGACAACAGTATTATTTTTATTTCCCCTTTTCAAAAACGTCAATGGGGTGTTAATGAAGATAATCTGGAATTTACGTCCTTGGTTTTTCAAGAAGATTTTCTAAATGAATTTTTCTCTGATAAACTATTTACCTACCGTTTATCGTATTTCTATCAGTTGGAGTATCCATTAAATATGCAGGTTGAGAAAGAAAACATGGATATGTACTGTGTTTTGTTATCAGAGTTTAAAGAAGAACTACGGAAAACCAGAATAGACAGTGTGCATATCATCCGTTCCCTGATCTATTACCTTTTACAGAAATTGAACAGAGTGTATGCCGAAAAGTATCAATTATCATTAAAAAATCAAGACACCAATTATGCGTTTCAATTCAAAAAACTCATAGAAACAAATATCGAACATAAACAGCGAATCAGCGATTATACAGATCTAATGGGTATCAGTCGTATTACCCTAAACAAATCGGTAAAAGAACAGTTCAATTTGACAGCAACGGATTTGTTAAAACAAAGATTGCTAATAGAAATCAAAGATTATCTCATTCATTCTGAGTTGACTATTTCTGAAATAGCTTATAAACTCAATATTTCAGAACCCAACCATTTAATGCGTTTTTTTAAGAAGCAAACCGGGATGACAACCAGCGAATTTTTAGCCAATTATCAAAATGGTATCATTTCGTAATGGTTTGGTATGATCGGTCATGACGGTGTGTACTAATTTTGTTATTCAAAAAAGAAATGAATATGAGCAAACAGGCGTTAATTGTCATCGACATCCAGAATGAATATTTTGAAAACGGAGCACTTCCATTGGTAAACCCTGAAACTGCGAGTCTGAATGCTCGCAAGGTTCTGGACCATTTCAGAGCAAACAATTTACCTATTGCACACATCCAACATGTATCGGCTAATCCAGAAGTAATGCCAATTTTTGTTGATGGAACACCTGGTGTGGAAATCCACGAAAATGTGAAACCACTTGCTGGAGAAAAAGTTTTTCAAAAGTATTATCCAAATAGCTTTAGAGAAACTGGACTTTTGGACTATTTAAAGGAAAATGACGTAACCGAAGTGGTTATTACTGGAATGATGACCCATATGTGCGTGGACGCTACCACATGTGCTGCATTTGACTTCGGCTACAAGTGTACCGTTCTCGGCGATACTTGTGCGTCACGAGATTTGGAAATTAATGGTAAAACGGTAAAAGCGGAGGATGTGCACCACGGATTTTTAGCAGCATTAGCGTTTTTCTATGCGGAGATAAAAAGTACCGACGATTATCTGTCTGCATAATCGTTAACGTCCGTCTTTTTCGTAGAATTTAAATTTTCTGTTCAACAGTATTCATAAAAACATTACTCCTCATGCTTAATCTTTTTTCGAGAAGCCATTCCATAGCCGATGAGGCCCAATATCATCGAAAATGCGATCTGTAAAATGATGATAAACAGCCATCCAATGATACCGTATTGGTATAGTTCTTTCTCAAATCCGCTGAAATTGGCCTCTAGGCATAATGACAGGAGCAGGCCGATTATACTATCATATAGTCCTAACCTGATAATCGACCACAGCGTTATTTTGAGGTTCTGTTTCAATCCAATTAAAAAGGCCAGACCGATATAAATAATTATTGACACGATGGAAAACCAAGCATAATCAATTTTGAACCATCTGGATAAAAGTGAGCCAACGATGGCCAATAATGTGACAGCGAATATCCCCTGTTCTAAGAGTTTTTTATAAGATTTTTTTATAGGTGTTAACTGGCTTTCCATTAGTATTAATAAATAGTAAGACAAAGATAATAAATTCATCTGCCCATTCCCTCCGTTTACCGAGTTTTCCCGTCCGTTGGTCTAAAGCCCATAGGCTGTGGTCATATTGTGCCGTAGTTTTGAGTCAACAAATAAGAACAACAGAACTAACACAAAAAATAAAGACATTATGAAAACGGTAGTAAAAACATTCGCAGCAGCAGCTTTAATCGCAGTATCCACATTCACTATGGCCGCTGAAGAACCCGGTTCAAAATCAGCAAAAGCAAACGTCAATCTGTCCACAGCAGACTTCGCCCTTGACCACTATGTTGCGGTCACCGCCGAAGGTGAGTCGGCAGGAGTGGAGCAGCTGTTTGCTGCAGATTTCAGCCAGAAGGCTAATGCAGCTACCAATGGACGTAGCGCCGTTGTTAACTTCTTTAAAAAGCAAAAAGGAGAGAAGCTGGACTGTAAAGTGACCACCGATATCATCGAAGAGTCGGCTGATTATATGGTGGCCAAAGTAACGTTGAAATTTGAAAATTTCACCAAGACCGACCTGGTGACCTTGGTGCGCGAAGGTGACAGCTGGAAAGTGTCCGGATCGGTTCATTCCTATAAATAACGGAGCCATTAGTCAAATACATAAATGTTGTAGAGCCACATCGGGAGATGTGGCTCTTATTGTTGAAAGATCTAAAGCGTCAGAGTAGATACGGGGATGATTCCCATGCTGATATCGTTATGCAGTAAAGCGTGGAAAACCACCTAGTGTCCAACTGGTTTTGCTTATGGTATATTTTCTGTTCTCGAAACTACTTCACCTACGCAAAGTGTAAAATGTATTCGGACTGTCTTCGGATCAGCTTCGGAATGCTCGCGGCCTTGGCTAATGTTTATGAAGGTATTGACCAGCCTTTAGCCAGATAATTCCTGCTTGGAGTCTGGCCGATGTCTGGCTATAGTTTGGCTTTTATCTGCTGATCATCCGAACACAGACCGGATTTAATACGAATATAATATATCAATGGTAACTACCGGCAGCTTGTCGGACTCCATAATTATGCTAACCCATCCAATCCCGTCATACACCTGCAATTCAGCTACACATATCCGTAATTCGGATCATCGGCTTGATTCCATGGTTTCTACCTTTGAAGTATAAAAATTTATACGTTATGCAAACAAAAAAATTAGGCAGTCTAGGACTTGAAATACCTTTAGTAGGATTAGGCTGTATGGGTATGACAAGCTTTGAAGGAGCCGATGTGTACGGAAAGGCAGATGAAAAAGAATCCATTGCAACAATCCATCGTTCGCTCGAATTGGGTGGAAATTTTCTCGACACGGCCGATCTGTACGGCCCACATTTTAATGAACAACTGATCGCAAAAGCTATTTACGGAAACCGGGATCGATACATCATTGCCACAAAATTCGGGTATGAGATAGATGATAATGGGCAGATGACCTGGAAATTAAATGCCAGTCCGGACTACATTAGAAAATCCATTGAGCGTTCGCTCAAAAATCTGAATACAGATGTTATTGATTTGTATTATCTGCACCGTCCAGACCCGAAGGTGCCGATCGAAGAAACAATTGGTGCAATGGCAGAATTGGTGCAAGCAGGAAAAATCAAATACATCGGTGTCTCTGAGATCGATGCAGATTTGATCAGACGTGCACATGCTGTGGCTCCCATCACGGCAGTTCAAAATGAAGTTTCGCTATTCAGTCGTGATGTGGAAACCAATGGCGTATTGGACACAGTTAACGAATTAGGCATTGGGTTAGTAGCCTATTCACCTTTAGGCAGAGGTTTTTTAACGGGTGAATTGAAATCGCCGGAGGATATGGCAGCAGATGATTTCCGTAGACACATACCGCGTTTTCAAGGAGAACAATTTTACAAAAACATTGAATTAGTAAAAGAATTGGAAAAAATGGCAGATGAAAAAGGATACAGTACTTCACAGTTAGCGATTGCCTGGCTCATTCAAAAAGGCATTACGCCTATTCCCGGAACCAAAAGAGTGAAATATGTAGAGCAGAATATAGAGGCTACAAACATTCGACTTACGGAAGCTGAATTGCAAAAAATTGAAGAAATACTTCCTGCTCATGCAGACACAGGTAATCGTTCGTTTGATTTTCCTGAGTAAATAAACAGGTTGCAAAAGAGCTTCTTCATTAGCGGGAAGCTCTTTTGTTATATAAATCACTAAATTTATATAGTTATATTATATCGTAAAATAATGGCTCAATCCAACGAAATACATATACGTATCGACTCCGTAGCGTCCTATCACGAGATGATGGGCATTGAAAAACCGATGCATCCTTTATTTAGTATCATCGATTTTTCGAAAATTACGTATTCTCATCCAAAAGAGACATGCTACATCCATTCCAATTTGTACAATATCAGCGTCAAATCAGGTGCAGATTGTATTTTACAATATGGCCCGCATCACTTTGATTTTACGCAGGGAGCAATGTCCTTTTTCAAACCCGGACAAACTATCAAGGTAGACCCTAATGCTGCTATAGTGAAAGATGGTTTTACCATCAATTTTCATCCCGATTTTCTGCGTACTTTTCCTTTGGACAAAAAGATACAACGCTATGATTTTTTTGATTACAAAGTCAATGAAGCCCTGTTTCTCTCAGACGAAGAAAAAGCCCAGTGCCACGCTATTGCCAAAGGTATTGAAACCGAATACAAGAGTAAAATAGACAGTTATAGTCAGGAAGCCATCGTGAGTTTTCTGGATCTGTTGCTGGTTTACGGAAAACGCTTTTACGACCGGCAATTCATTACCCGAAAAACACATCAGCGACCTATTGTGGCTCAATTTGAAGAATTATTGGATGCATACTTTCATGAGGAGCTTCATTTGCAAAAGGGTCTGCCCAACGTGAAATATTTTGCGGAGGCTGTGCATATGTCACCCAATTATTTAAGTGATCTTTTGAGAACATCGACAGGTAAAAGTGCCCAGAGCCATATCCAAAGTAAGCTGATCGAGGTTGCTAAAACCATGCTCAGCTCCACGGTACTTTCCGTTTCCGAAATCGCCTACCAGTTAGGATTTGAACAGGCGCAATCGTTCAATAGATTATTCAAATCCAAAACCAATCAAACTCCTCTGGAATTTAGGGCAAGCTTTAATTAAGAATCGATTTATTTTGTATTTATAGCCTAGTTTTGGATAATAGTATTCTCATTGTTTGCGGTTACTTTTTTACTACGACCTCGATTTGATTTATAAATATTCTGTTTTTGTACAACCTGTTATGGTTTATGTTGCCTTGGAACAGGAACATTACTTTTGGAGAGCCTGGAGAGGTATGGATCAGTATAAACAACAAACATCTTTTTAATATGGCTTTTGATAAAGAATTGAATCTTAGTTTTGCTATCTGGGATTTCGAGAATAATACACATGATGTTATTACAAATGATCTCGGATTATCACCTAGCAAGATATTTGTTAAAGGGGAACGGATATCTCCCAAAATTTCAAAGATCAGAAAGCGTAATGCATGGATATATGGTCCATCGTACGGAAATACAGAAGATTTTGAAACTCAATTGAATAAACTGTTAGACGTTCTAGAACCTAGAATTCCTATTTTAAAAGAGTACTCAAAAAAATATCCTTGTGATTTTTCACTGGCATACTTTTGTAGTGCGCTAGGTTATAAACCTCCCTTGATTCATTTAGGTAAAAGATACCACGATTTTATCAGGGAAGTAGATGCTGAATTTGATCTGGATCTCTATTATTCTCCTTTGGACGAGGAATAAAATGGAGAAATTAACTAGTGATGAATAATAATAAGTATAGATGAGAAATGAAATAAATGTGAGTTTTTGTATATGTGACTATGACGATATCACACATGAGCAAATATCTAATGAACTGGGACTGATTGCCAGTAATGTCTCTCACGCAAAAGATTTAGAAAGTAAGGCAGTATCTAAAAAAAAAGAAGATAAATGGGTGTATGGAACACCATATGGAAATATGGAAAACTTTGGCGAGCAAATGGAAAAGATCTTGGACGCATTAGAACCTAAGGTTTCGGTATTAGAGAAATTTGCGAGAAAATATACGTGTAAATTTCGCGTTGTCATCTTTTTACGCAATCGAGAGGAAAGCACTCCATGGGTTTTTTTAGAAAAAAGATATAATGCTTTTGTTAAAAAAATAGATGCGGTTTTAGATATTGAGGTTTACACTCCTGAATTTCCACTTTTGTCAAACAACTGATAAAATCCCTATTTGTATGATATATTAAAGTATTTTTTAATCCCATTATTTTTCACCTCCCCATTCCCGCCATTCACCGAGTTTTCCCGATCGTTGGTCTAAAGCCAGTAGGCTGTGGACGTATTGTGTCGTAGTTTTGAGTCAACAAATAAGAACAATATAACTAACACAAAAAATAAAGACATTATGAAAACTCTAGTAAAAACATTCGCAGCAGCAGCCTTAATCGCAGTATCCACATTCACTATGGCCGCTGAAGGACCCGGTTCAAAATCAGCAAAAGCAAACGTCAATCTGTCGACAGCAGATTTCGCCCTTGACCACTATGTTGCGGTCACCACAGAGGGCGAGTCGGCAGGCGTGGAGCAGCTGTTTGCTGAAGATTTTAGCCAGAAGGCTAGCGCAGCTACCAACGGACGTAGCGCCGTTGTCAAATTTTTTAAAAAGCAAAAAGGAGAGAAGCTGGACTGTAAAGTGACCACCGATATCATCGAAGAGTCAGCAGACTACATGGTCGCTAAAGTGACGTTGAAATTTGAAAATTTCACCAAGACCGACCTGGTGACTTTGGTGCGCGAAGGCGATAGCTGGAAAGTGTCCAAGTCAATCCATTCCTATAAATAACGGAGACTTTAGTCAAATATATAAATTTTGTAGAGCCACATCGGGAGATGTGGCTCTCTATTTTTGTTGCTGATCGAACAATAGAATTTAAGGGTCTATTCTCTCTGCGTTTTTTCCTCCATAGGTTTCTATAATATACAAAGTAGCGAGTTTTAATCCTTTTTTCGTCTCAGTGGGGTGGAAGCCGGGGCCAGTGAAAAATTCAACTTTATTATCGATTTTCGAATACCATACAGTTCCAACATGTTTCTCATTCAGTGTATCGGGACGCATTATTTTAAAGAAATTATCGAATTTATTTTTATTGAATCCGACCACCTGAGACGGTGTATTTTCGGCTTGACAATCCTCTTTGAGGTATCTTTCGCCATTCCAGCACATACATTCTGTAGGCGTTAGATAATACACTGTCACCAATATCGCCAATACTAACAATGTAGCACCTGAAAATCTCAATATGTATTTATTGTTTCTGAAAAAAGTGCTAGTGATATTCTGCTGCTTTTCGTTACTAGGTCTTTGATTATTAACCGGCCTATACTGTAATCCATTGGTCGGACTATCTATTCTTTCAGACGCATTATTTTTATCGCCGTTTTTTTCTTTTGAGTCTCCTTGGCCATCAGTGATTCCTACATGCTTGACTCCAGTATCAGATACGTTTGTAATCGTATTTTCATCCGGGTAATCTTTATTGCTTATATCGGAATCGCTGTTATATTTTGAGCTATTACTTCTGTCTCGATCGGTATTTTGTAAAGCTCTATTTTCCGGTGTACCACTTATTGTGGAAGCGTTGTCCGTTTGGTAGGCTTGCCAATAGTCAAAGTTATAAGGACGTTGCTGGAAATCGACCAGCACTGCCAAAAATTTGACAACGTCCCTTTCAGGGCTACGTTTTGTATCACCAATTATAAAATTCCTTAAAGCCCTAAATTTGTCTGTTTCTGCTTCCCTTACTATTTCCCTAAGGGATTTCCCAATTTGCTTTTGTTTCTTTTTTTCGACTTTCTCGCTGAAGAAGTCTTTATAGACCACTTCATCTTCGATTGTCAACCCCTTCTCAAAACACTGGATTGACCAATTCTTAAGGTCTCCCGTTGAGGGCCACTCACGAGAAAAATCAAGTTTTCTGTTCTCCTTTAAATCTAAGTAGGCTTCTCTTACGGCCTTTTGAAATTTCTCAAACATAATCCAAAATTATATCTATCCACTGTTGGAAAATACGGGAAACCGTAGCGATAACTTCTCTGACCATACAATCTGAAAATTTGAAAAATCTGGAAAAGCGATGAAAGCTTCTGTAGGGGCTTGAAATATAATGAAGTGTTGGAAACGTTTGATAAAAAGGGTTTTAACGGCTATAACTTTGTTTTCGAAGTCAGATGATATATCGATTAAAACATAAGACTAAGATACTAATCTGATTTCACAATGAGAAGATCTCGCGGTAGTCTTTAGCCGGTTTGGGAAGCAGCTTCTGCCTCCCGCGAGTGACACTCCTACTTCCCAAAAAATTCAGAAGGCCTTCTGAAATCAATGCAATAACCCCATGCACGGTGCGTGGGGCCTGCTAAGGTTTTATTCTAATTTTTTGAATTATGTGGAGTTTAATATTATATTTTTTGTTTGGAATCGGTCAGCCGTCTAATTCTCAGCCAAGTGGAAGCGCACCTACGGTGCAATCGGACGGACCGGGCGATACCGGTGGTGAGACAAGTACGCCACGGCCTCCAATTCCGCCAAAGCCTACACAACCATAAGTGTTATCATTCGCATAGAGCGGGGTAGTCATTGCACTACCCCGCTTTTTTTTATACATTTAAGGTAAAATTGTGACCGTTGAAAAGAACTTTATTATTTCTATTTTGCCTGATCCTGTTAGCCTGTGAGAAGAAAGCAAAAATTCAGAAAGCGAGCCGGGAAGGATATGCTTTGTACAATGATGCGCTGACTTATTTGGACCGTGGGATTCCGGATAGTGCTTTTTTCATCTTCGAAGAAGCAAAAAACGTTTTTATTGAACAAGGAGACAGTCTTAATGTGGCCAATTGTTTGATCAATATGGCTATTACCCAAAAAGATCAGGGAGACTATTACGGTGCCCAGGAGACAGCCCAGCAAGCGATAGATTATATGGACGTCAACAATCCAGCGCATAGGGTTTATCTGAGTACAAACTACAATAATCTGGGGGTTGCAACGATCAATCTTAAAGATCCCGAGAAAGCCATCTATTTTTATAACCTTGCTATCAAATTTTCAGATGATTCATTAAACACCTACAAGTATAAAAATAATCTAGCTGTTTGCTATCAGCGGATTTCTAAATTTAAGGAAGCGTTGGATCTTTATAAAGAAATTGCTAATTCAAGTTCTGTAAAAACTTCTCCTACAGAATACGCCCGGGTTCTGTCAAATCTGGCAAGGACCAAATGGCTCCAAAACCCGAATTATAATGCTTTCCCTGAATTGGATAAAGCTTTACAGATCAGGGAAAAGGAGAAGGACCTCTGGGGTCAAAACGCGAGTTTCTCCCACCTTTCAGATTATTTTGCCAACACTGATGCCAATAAATCCTTGGCGTATGCCCAGAGGATGTATAAAACCGCCGTCAAACTCAATAGCTCCTCAGATAAGCTTCAGGCGCTCGAGAAATTAATAAAGCTGGTGCCTAACAGTGAGACCAGACAATACTTTGAAATTTATAGGCTTCTCAATGACAGTATTCAGCAAGCCCATGCCGCAGCCAAAAACCAGTTTGCCCTCATTCGCTATGAAGTTGAAAAAAACAAAGCCGACAACCTGCGTCTAGAAAAGGAAAATGCCGAAAAGCAGAGCCGTCTTGTCCGACAACGTGCTATTACCGGTGCTAGTATCTCTTTGCTTCTTTTGGCTGTTGGTGGTGGTAGCCTCTGGTACAAGCGGCGAAAGCAACGCCTCGAGCTCGAAGCGCAAAACCGGATCAAAGAAACCCAGCTCAACCTTTCCAAGAAAATACACGATGTCGTGGCGAATGGTATCTACCGGGTCATGTCTGAGATCGAGAATAACGATAATGTGGACCGTGACGGCGTACTCGACAAACTCGAGGATATGTACCATCAGTCGCGCGATATTTCACATGATGTCGAACAGCAGACCATCACTGAGATTCCGTACAGCGAGCAGCTTGCCTCCCTGCTGAAATCCTTCGCCGCAGATCAGCGCCTGGTGCTGATCGCCGGAAATGATCCCGAACAGTGGGAAGACGTCGGCAAACGTGTGAAGGACGAAGTCAAACACGTACTTCAGGAACTCATGGTCAATATGAAAAAGCACAGTCAGGCCGAACGCGTTATCATACGTTTCGAAAAGTCAGACCAGCAGCTAATGATTTTCTATAAAGACAATGGTGTCGGCATGCCGGCCGAAAAATCTGGGGGAAAAGGACTCACAAATACGGTTTCCCGTATTGAAAGCCTTGGAGGCAAGATTATCTTTGCCAGTGAACCGGGAGAAGGACTCAGCATCACGACCAGTATCCCACTAGCATAAAAGACAATACTGTATGTTTAAAAAAGTACTCATTGCCGAAGACCACGAGATAGCCAACATTTCCGTGCAGAAGACCCTGCACGACCTCGGTATTCAAAATACCAAGTACGTTTATTACTGTGATCATGCCCTCACCTGGATCAAAAATGCCATTCGCGACGGTGATCCCTACGACCTGCTTATCACCGATATCGAATTTGAGGACGATGATAGCCCGCAGGAGATCAAAGATGGGCTGTCGTTGATCAAAGCAGTCAAGAACATACAGCCCGATATTAAGGTCATTGTCCTGACGGCCAAAGACCGGTCTGCACTGATCAATGAGATGTTTAAAAACAATCAGATCGATGCGCTTGTGCGCAAGGCACGCCGGGACGGCCAGCACCTGCGCGAGGCACTGCTGGCAGCCTTTCAGCACCGCACATACCAGTCTCCGGATAGTAAGAAATTTATTCAAGAGCAGAATTCGCACGAGTTTACCCAATTTGACCTCCACATCATCAAACTGTTGTATGAAGGTGTCTCACAAAAAGAAATGCCCGAATATCTCCAGCAGCGGGATATACGGCCATCGAGCCTCAGCAGCATCGAGAAACGCCTCAACCTGATGAAGGATGTGCTGGGCTTTACCAAAAACGAACAGCTGGTCGCTTATTGTAAGGAGCTTGGCCTGATTTAATTCTTTTTTCCAACCTTACGGTTTCCCGTAAAAAGCTGCCAGTGCATCATGTTATCTTTGAACAGATAGATAAATAGCAGGGAGTTTAATCTGTCCAATATGACTAGTTGCATCTAAGAGATTAGTGCCGTATGTTAACCATTTACATGAACAGACAAAGGCTATCACCCGATAGCCTTTCTTATTTTTTCTATCCGACCTCTTCTACATTTCACTCGACATATTGTTGTTCTCCTCAGGTTTATTCGAAAATGTATTGATCGAACTCAGACTGTAATAGGCGATTCCGTTGTCCGGAAATTCTTGGAGAATCTGCTCATAAAGAGCCTTTGCTTGTTTCGCCTGAATAGTTTGCGAATAGCAAAATACAAGAAGGGTAACCTTACGGGAAACCGTAAAATCTCCTTTACGGGAATTGATACTTTTGAAATGATGAAACGATAAACACCATATAAGTCATATAACCGTATTTAACTGAAAACAAAAATGAATACAGATCAATTGATCCAAGATACACTTTCCGATAGCAGAGTTATCTATGAACGTGTGAGGCAGGAGTTATCACAAGCCCGAAACGAGGTGCTGATCGCAATGGCCTGGTTTACCGATGGCGAACTGTTTGCTACGGTTCAGGGCTGCCTTGACCGACACGTGAAAGTCTCGATCATTATCTCCGACCAGCCCGACAATGAAAAGCTTGATTTCGCTTTGTTGGAAAGGCAGGGAGCCGAAGTTACCAAAGTAAAAAATGTGGGCTGGGGAATGATGAATCAGAAGTTTTGCGTCATTGACAGCGCCGTTGCCATCACTGGGTCTTATAACTGGAGCAATAACTCCAAAAGCAACAACCATGTCAGCGTTATCATCACTAATTACCCTAAGACCATTGCTGAGCTCACAGAAACCTTTCACGGCATCCGTAACAGAGCCATACGGATTAACAATGGCGAATCGCTGGAAGACATCATCGAAGCTGAAAAAAACGATATATCTATGCAAATTAAGACAGAACCTCCCAGCTCCCGCTATTCGTCGGGGGCAGAACTCAATTTTCAACAGCAATCTTTGAAAGAGTTCAAAGACGTGCTGGATAATATCATTGCCTCAGAGGTCGGCGCATTTGACAGGGATCTCGTCAAGTTGAGCGGCTATAATCGGGCAAAGGAAAATAATGGCGATCATCAGATTTTACATCAGGCGATGGACAGTCTGTACTCCAATTTTATTAACGAAATCGAAGTCATATCTGAGAAGAAAGAGCGGCTTAAAGTACGTATCGACGAACAGCAGAAGGTGAGTTCGACAAACATGGAATTCCGGACCGAACAGGAAATCGATAAAATAAAAAATAATGCGCTCGTCGAAAAGCAGAATTTAGATTCCGACATCAATTCATTAACCGCTAAAATTGAAGAAAAGCGGCTCCAGATTGCTTCAAATAACAATACAAGAATTTCTTTTATTGAAAGTAAAATTATCGCGCTGAAGCAAAAGATCAAAGAACTGGAGGTTGAGTTTGTCAGGCCTTCTGTTAACAAACCCATTATGTTTATTCTGTCGGCGACGACTTTGTTACTGGCCCTGTATATATTCGTCTTTTACTCTTCCGTGGCCTATATCTTTATTTTTTCCAAGGAGGAAATCAATGAGATGATGCTGCTCGGCGCTGCTAATACCGAGTCACCCGAAGTCTTTAATCCGCATGCTATTTCCAAAATAGGACAAAAAGGAGCGGGCGGTATTCTGTTTCTATTTTTGTTTGTCGCCATCCCCTTGGCATTGGGCATGTACAAGGTATTCAGAGACCTTTTTGAGCCCGAACAGAAAAACGATTCAGAGCAACCGACTATCTGGCAAAAAGTCAAAGCCGCCTTTGTAAATAATCTGGGAATCATTTTGATCCTGGTGGTCGATATTTTTATCGCCTACAAAGTATCCAAAAATATAAATAATATTGAACTCCTGACCAACAAGACTGATCAGCATCTGACACTCTCCACCGTCCTCTTTGACAGTAACTTCTGGCTGGTATTTATCCTGGGTGCTCTGGGTGTTTTCCTCTTCGGTTTCTTTTTCGAAAAGTTATTGAACCAGATCAATGAACGTAATCTGTCCTTTCAACAGCAGAAAACCAAGTATATTGTACAGAGCCATCAGGCAGAGATCAACGAATATCAGGAGCAGATCAATAAAATCCAGTTGGAAAACGATGCCTTGCAGGCCGAGCTTTTCACCCTGCAGGTCACAAAAGAAGATAAGATCGCTCAGATACAGCAGCTACCCATTCTGCAGAATGAACGTGTGGGCGGGTTGCAGCATCAGCTGCTCACTTTTAAGGAACGGATCAACAACATCGCACAGATCTACAAGAGCCAGATTGATAACGATAAGTTGCCTATTTCCAAAGCTGAGATGGAAAACCGCGTCAATATCTATATGGAAGGCTGGAGCAAGTATCTTTATGAGGTATACGCCATCCTCAAAGCCGAAACTAAAACACGGGAAGCCGTCAGCGAATGTGAAACTTGGCTTTCCAATTTAGGGATGCGATCCGATATCAAACACGAACTGCTAGACGACGTCGCCGCTTTTAACAACTAATATCCTTTCCAATGAAAATCCAGTATATTTTTTCTTTGCTTACAATAGCTCTTTTTGTTGGCTGTGCCAGTGATGATTCTGTCAAACAGCAGGTTATGCTCAAGGACTATAACATCATTATTGCACCCGATCTATCCAATAGGATCAACACACAATTATATCCCAAACCAATCCATGACACGGTCCTGATCCGGGAACTTATCGGCCATAGTAGTGACCTTTTATCGCTTAACAATCGGAGCTCCGGACAGCTGGACATTTATAAAATTGATTTTATCAATCGTGGTATATTGAATACGGCTTCATTCGATCCCAAGAAGATGACCATCGACTTTGGTCGGTTTGCAAATCATCAGCTTGATAGGGCTAGTTATATCCGAAAAGAACTGAAGACAGACATGCGGATATTCTCCAATGAGGTCAATCGCGTATACGATTATTCGTTGAAAAATCCTTCAGGCGCTGATGTGTGGAATTATTTTAACGAGACAATCAAGAGCTCGCTCGTCGATGTCACTCCACAACGTATAGAAGGCAGCGGTAAAATCATCGTTGATAAGAAAAATACCAATGTGGTATTGCTGCTGACGGATGGTTACATCGAAAGCACCAACAAGGGGAGGGGATATCGTCTCGGTTCGGAGCTGGTCGCCAAGATCCGCAAAGATTTTAATGCAAGTGGTCAGCGCGACCTGACCGCTTTTATACACGCCGATTCTTCTTATGCGATCAAGAAAACCGACTATAACCTGAAGGATGTCAATATTTTTATTGCTGAACTTGTGGACCGTTCCTTAGATCCAACGGGCCAAGCAAAAGAACAGCCTACCGATTTTCAGATTATCAAAGTAGTCTGGGAAAAATGGCTCAAAGATAGCGGCTGTACCAATGTTAAGGTAATTCAGGCTGTGAATACCAAAGATCAGTTTTATCAGGAGTTTGAACAATTCCTCAAAACCCTGTAGGCCAAATGAAAAAGTGGATAAATATAGGGATGCTTCTTTTTTTGATGAGCTGCGGTCGTCCCGGAGATATTATTCGGGCCGGTTTTGTATCAAGCAACAAAAGTATGGGAAGCAATGGCTTAGTATATAAAGTCATTGATGGAGATACTTTTTGGATCAAAAATCATCAAGGTATTAATATTAAAATTAGATTGATTGGCATTGACGCTCCTGAAGATCGGAATGCGTTCCATAAAAAGAAGCATCCCTTTGGCAAGACTTCCAAACGTTATCTGGATAGCTTAATACTTCATAAGCAGATCCGGTTGGAATATGATGTGGATTCACTGGATCGCTATGGGCGTACTTTGGCTTACGCTTATCTCGACGATATTTTTATCAATGCAGCAATGATCAAGAATGGGTTTGCTCTTTTAATGACTGTGCCACCTAATGTCCGCTATCAATCACAGCTTGTTGTATCTCAAAAACACGCAAAGGAAAACCACCTAGGTCTTTGGGCTCTAAGTTATAATCCTGAATTTGACTAGGCATTCATAATTGTCGGTTCTGTCTTTTAAGCGTGTTCACTGAGCGGTCGTTATCTGAGATTTTAACGCAGGTCATATGCTTAATTTAGAGAAGTCGTAGAATAAAAAAATATGGTGCGATTAAGATCGCGAAACAATTATGTGATGCAGAGGGGAAAACATTATTTCAATTCCTATATGGTGCGATTAAGATAACATAAACTACATACACGGAAAGCAATATCCTTAATTTCAATTCCTATATGGTGCGATTAAGATCCCTTGGGAGTGTAAAGCGAACTGTGTCACTAGTTCCTTTTAGGCATCGGATTCAAGAGGCTGTAAGCCTCGAATCCGATGCCTAAAAGGAACCGCCGAAGGCTTTAATCCTATCCCCAAATTTAATGTGTAGCTGTTGCATTGTCAAGCCCCAATTTTGAATAGGCATTGTCCATTTTTTTGTAATATCCTGGATAATCAGATAAATGAGCTTTAACAGAGCCTGATCAGAAGTAAAAGCCCCCTTACTTTTAGTAACTTTGCTGACCTGCCGATGCATTGCTTCAATAGCATTAGTTGTATAAATTGCTCGTCTTATCTCTGGTGAATACTCAAAATAGGTGGAAAGATTCACCCAGTTATCAAGCCAACCTTTGACCGAAAGCGGGTATTTCTTACCCCATTTATCCTCAAATTCAAGAAGTCTTTCATAGCCCTGATCTTGATTTACTGCTTGATATACAGGTTTCAAATCCGCGACAACTGCTTTTTTATCCTTCTCCGGCACGTAACGAAGACTTGTACGGACCTGGTGTACAATACAGAGTTGAACCTGTGCCTGGGGATAAACCGACGCTATGGCTTCCGGAAAACCTTTTAATCCATCAACACAGGCCACAAAAATATCTTCCACGCCGCGTTGTCTGAGTTCTGTCAAAACGGACAACCAGAATTTAGCACCCTCGTTCTCTGAAAGATAGATCCCAAGAAGTTCCTTCTTGCCCTCTCTGTTAATTCCTAGAATATTATAAACTGCACGACTCTGAACAGAGCTACCCTCTTTAACTTTAAAGTGCATGCAGTCCAGGAAAATAAAAGGATAAATAGGTTCTAGCGGACGGTTGCGCCACTCCGTCATCGCAGGAATAACCTTGTCGGTTATATTGGATATCTCCGTAGCTGAGATATCCATAGCATACATGTCCTTAATATAATTTGAAATATCACGGGTGCTCATACCTCGAGCATACATAGCTAAAACATTCGACTCTAACTCTTCGGTAATGATTAACTGACGCTTAGCAACAATCTTAGGCTCGAAAGTCCCATTGCGGTCTCGGCCGCTCTCCAGTTCAAAATGTCCCGATTGAAGGCTACGTACTGTTTTTTTTGTCTTCCCATTTTTAGGGTTAGTCTCCCCAGAAGCTTTACTCTCATGCAGATGGTGATCAAGCTCTCCTTCCAACATGGATTCCAAAAGGTGTTTTAGCATAGGTGCGAAAACACCATCCGTACCGCCCATCTTCTTGCCTTCGTAAAGGCCTTTCATTGCTTCCTCTTTGAAGCGATCAAAACGGCGAAGCCCTCTTGAGTTCATTTTAAAACAAACACTAACGAAAAATCAAATTCCTCTTTCATTTTTATCTGTGTCTAATATAAAAAATATTTAGTTGACACAGTTCAATTTACACCCTCGGATAATGCAAATGAGGGGTTCAATTATCTTCAGTACTCTCTCGAAAACTGATACGTTTTTTATGGATAGCTAAAAACGTCACTTCTCTTTTCTGTCTTCTTCCATCAGTCTTGGCAAATTCATGGTACAATAATTAGTACCTACCATTTTCCATTTGAGTCCCCAATGATGGAGGTCAAGAATAATTTTCAACAATTGTGTGCCTTTCTCGGTTGGGATGTACCTAATCTGTGGTGGTGTGGTGTTTTCAACGGGTTCTGCGATAACCAAAAACTCTTCTTTTAACTCTTTCAACCGGATGCTCAATGTTTGATCCGACATCGTAGGAAAAGCTTTTTTCAAGGTACTGAACTGCGAAATACCTTCGGCTATGCAATACAAAACTTGCATCTTCCAACGTAAGGAAATCTGAGCCAAAACTTCATTAACATCACAAGCTTCAGCTAGTGTTTGCAGGTTTTCGGTATTGGTAGAAGATTCTTTTCTTGGGGTTGCCATGTTGAAATAAATCATTTGCTATCGACTCACTTCAGGATGAGTTATTGCCTTCAAAAAAGCATGTTTTTACTTTTGCCTTGTTTAATTTAATTATACAAATTTATAAAAAATGAAACAATTTAAAGTATTATTCATGCTGCTTTTAATGATAAGCAGCTTTACATTTACGCAAGCACAACCACATAAAAACGAACCCACATTTGTCTTGGTACATGGTGCGTGGCATGGCGGTTGGTGTTGGCAAGAAGTAGAAAAGGAGCTAGCCCAAAAACACTACAATGTGTACTCTCCTTCGCTTACGGGATTGGGTGACAGAAAACATTTGATTAATGATGATATAGATATCAGTACGCATATTCGGGACATCGTGAATTTGATTGAAATGGAGGATCTACACGATGTATATTTGGTGGGGCATAGTTATGCAGGTGCTGTAATTGCAGGTGTGGCAGACCAAATTCCCGAGCGTCTACATAAGTTGATTTTCCTGGATGCGATGATTGTTGAAAATGGTATGAGCCCTATTTCGATGCAGCCCGAACCTGTTCGTGAAATTCAGATGGAAAACATTCGTAATAAAGAACATTTTGAACCTTTTGACGTAGCATTATTTGGCGTTACAGAACCTAATCTGGTTAAATGGGTAGAAGAGCGCATTACACCACAACCTTTTGGGACGTTTGCACAAGTATTGCATTTAGATCATGTTTATGGAAACGGATTGCCTTTGGTTTTTATCGCTTGTACAGATCCGCAATTGCCAATTATAAAAGAGATGAGCGAAAAAGTTCTGGCCGATAAAAATCTAAAATGGCAATATCTGGAAATTGCTACAGGACATGATGCCATGCTAACCACCCCGAAAAAACTATCTAAAATGTTCATTGGTTTAGTTGATTAATTAAAGCAAATGAAAAACTATAAATAGAGCCAAAGGGAAAGCCTTTGGCTTCCTTTGTTCATTAAAATTGATATAATAGAATGAAAAATGATCAATAATGTAAATGTGCCGTCATTATTGCGTAAATATGTGAAAATTGAGAAAACCAAAGGGGATGAAGTTCCTTGGCATACACAAGAAAAAGGTCGTGGTTTATTTTACATCATTTCCCCGCTAAACGCATATATTCTCTTTTATATTGATGTTACAATGAAATCCTTTCTGTAAACTTGGATGATAAAGAGATTGCTATATATACAAAGGCATTCGTGCCTAAAACCAAAGTCATCAAATCAAGGTGATTACAACAGTACTGTGCTTTAGCGACTAATGCCGCTAATGGACTATATATAAAGGTCTGAAATGTTGGTTTTATTTAATCTTTTTGAATGTGATTAAGTAAAGATTTCTTTCTGAAGTTGATGGGACTGTCGTTTCTCATAGTCTTGTAATATTGGTAAAAATGACTGACATCATGAAATCCGAATTCTTCGGCTATTTTTTTCATGTTGATATTGGAAATCATTAATCGACTTTCAATCAGATTCAGTTTATAGCGCTGGATATAGTCCCTATACGAGTGACCATAGGTTTTCCGAAAATAATTACTAAAGTACCTTTCTGAAATGTGAAAACGACTTGCTATATTTCTTATATGTAGCATTTTAGGTTGATAAATATGCTCGTGGATATAATCTAAGAGATTATCAATATTACCAGAGAGAGGCTGTCGACCTAATGAATGGTAAATATTAGTACGAAGGATATCCATTATGGATAGAAACTGATGGTATAGCCAAACTGAATTGATTTGTTGTGTTACATTGCTGGCATCTACCATATTCGTAAACGTGCGTTTAATAATCTGATCATAAGGTGGGGTTATTTGAATTTTATTTTCTTTTATCCAAAGATTGTGCATGAGGTGTTTTATTTGGTCAACTAATTTCAAATCACCATTAAAAGCTGGATGCAGCGTGATGTAATTAAGGCTGAATTTCAAAATTGTAAAATGCGTGATCGTTGCCGGTTCAAAGACGTGATGATCGGTCGGCGAAATTAAATAGACATCCCTCGGTTCGTAATACAATCGCTTTTCGTTCAGAATATGGACACCTGTGCCGTTAAAAATATAGACAATTTCATAATAATTATGGCTGTGCTTGGGAAAATGTTGAATGTCATCCTCGTAATCTTCAATAACCAGCGGTAAAAACTGAACAAGTTTCATCTTTAGATAGACTTGAAAAAACAAACCTACAAAAAAAAGAAATAAATCTACAATGATTTATGTTGTTTAACAGCCGACTTTTACATAAAAAAAGAAGAAGCAATGAATATAAAAATGAAGTATTTGGAACTTGAAGGGAAAAGGTTCGCTTATTATTCAGCAGGTCAAAAACATAACCCTGCAATCGTGTTATTACATGGATGGCCTGAAACATCAAAAATATGGGGAAAAATCATTTCAGCATTAGAGGTTAATTATTATGTGCTGGCGATTGATTTGCCCGGACTTGGCGAAAGTGACGGATTAGATAACTATGATACAGATACTGTTGCCAGTTGGATTCGTAAAACCTTAACGTCTTTGGATATTTCGCACTTTAATCTTGTTTCCCATGATATCGGAAGTTGGGTAGCGTCTACCTATGCCCTAAAATATCCGGAAGACCTGATATCTCTGGTTTTAATCGATGCCGGAATTCCCGGTATCCTGCCAGATTCTTTTTTCTCATTCGACAATTATAAAAAATCATGGCATTTTTATTTCCATGCGGTACCCGATTTGCCGGAATTCCTTATCCAAGGACATGTGAAGGAATATATCACATGGTTTTTCAATAATAAAAGCTATGTAAAAGCCGCTATAACGGAAGATGATATTACATATTATGCGCAACTATATCAAGACAGGATATCGGAGGGATTAGACTATTATCGGAGTTATACGGAAAGTGTTAAAACAAATAAAAGTTTGCTGCGAAAACTGTCTTTGCCCGTGCTAGCGATTGGCGGAGAATTTGCGGTGGGGGATAAAATGAAGGATGTTGCTGTTGCCTTATCTGACAGCCCGCAGTTTGAGAATGTTAAGGATTGTGGTCATTTCGTTCCGGAAGAACAGCCCGAAGCTTTATTAAATATTCTCCTTTCCTTTTTTAGGGATTGAATAATATTCCGACTGAGGCATCCTGCAATCCTATGAAGAATATAAAATGCCGTAAAGCAAATTGCTGAAAATGATGTGAAAAGAATTGTCGGCTATACTGAAGATGATGTTGTTCCCCCAAAAAAGGTTTTCGAGGTACCTGAGAATTGCATATTTGATTTTATTCTCCATCGTCCGCCTTACCGAATAAAAAGATGCTGTCTCGGATTTTTGAGACAGTATCATTTTATTCCAGTATGTGTCCTCATGGGCAACATATTTTACAAATCCAATTTAAAAGGATCAATTTACTTTATCAAAATTACTATTTTCGGCATATCGTTGTATAATCATGCTTTCTCAAAAAATAAAGAGTCTTCAATTCGATGATAAAATATCCATCGGTATGGAAATTATACCGATAGATAGGGACTATGTAGCCAAAAGTGCCAACCTGACAACAGCTCACAGAGCTTCTTTTTACTGCGTCTTGTGGTTTCAGGAAGGAAATCCAACACATCAGGTAGATTTTACGCCAATAAAAGTGCAACCAGAAAGTTTGCTTTTTGTAGGAAAAGACAGCGTACAGTTTTTTGATCAGGGAAAAAACTTCAAGGCTAAAGTGTTACTTTTTACTGATGCATTTTTCTGTAGAAATGATGATGATGTAAAGTATTTGAACAGGACTCCTTTGTTTCAGTCGTTCGGCTGTTCCCAACACTGCACGTTGAGTGTTTCTGAAGAATTGAAAACACTTTGGACATTCATGGAGCGAGAGGATAAAACTCCACATGACAGATTTAAGCCAATCCTTTTACGAAATTACCTTGAGAGTTTTTTGTTGCAAGCAGAAAGGGCAATTGGAGATGGTATAAGCTCCCCATCAACCAACGAAATTTACAAGGAAATATTCTTTGATTTTAATAAGTTGGTAGAAGAGCACTTTAAAGAGCAAAAGCCAGTTTCTTATTATTCAGAGCAATTATATGTATCTCCAAAGGTTCTCTCCAGAGCTACCCGACAACTCACAGGTAAAACGCCCAAACGTATTTTGGATGAAAGGATGCTACTGGAAGCAAAACGGTTGCTAATGTATGATATAAGTGCAGGAAAAGAAATTGGTTATTCTCTTGGTTTTACAGAACCTACAAATTTTATTAAGTTCTTCAGAAAGCATACAGGTAAGACACCTCTTGCCTTCCGTGCATATTATCGTCAGACAATGGGGATGTAAATTATCATCATACGGCACATTTTCACCTTTCCTAACTTCTGTATAGGGCAGACCTTTGTCTTAAAAATCAAAAACAAAAAATCATGTTTTATCAAGTAAACGACGTTCAATTATTCGTAGCCGATGAGGGAGACAAAACCCCTACATTATTATTTATCCATTTTTGGGGAGGTTCATCAAGAACATGGAAACCGGTAACAGATATACTGTACACAAAATACCGTTGTGTCAGGTTCGACCAACGGGGATGGGGCAGATCTGATAAACCAAAGTCCGGCTATGATATTCGGTCTTTAGCCGAAGATGTATTAGCATTGGTAGCAATCATGGGCCTTGACGATTATATTTTGGTTGGACATTCTATGGGCGGAAAAATTGCACAAGTAATAGCTGGTAGTAACCCTAAAGGACTTAGAAAGTTAATTCTTGTCGCTCCATCGCCTGCTACACCAACAATACTGCCTAAAGAAATGAAACAAAAAATGACAACCGCATATACTTCATTGGAAAACATCACCGAAACCATTGAACAAGTCTTTAAAGCTACTGATTTATCATCAGAGAGCAAACAGCAAGTAACTGAAGATATGCTGCACCATAGTACAGCGTCCAGGCGTAGCTGGCCTGAGTCAGCTATAGGCGAAGATGTTTCCGAATGTTTACCAAATATTCAAATTCCTACATTGGTGATTGCCGGAGAAAATGACATTGTTGATTCTCCGGATCGTTTAAGACAAGAGGTTTTGCAAAAAATACCAAATGCTGAAATGGTCATTATTCCTAATGTCGGACATCTTATGATGCTTCAGACTCCTGAAAAAGTGGCGGAGCTGATAAGTACTTTCTGTCAGTAACCTCCTCAAAATGGAATCGCTATTATAGCAATAACGGTTTTAATTCTTTGTGATGTAAATTCTACGAAATGAAAAATATTTAATTACCATTGTTGCTGAATAAAGAGGGACTATCTAAAAATCCCAAGATAGCCTCTCTTTATATAGTAAATAGGCACTCGCACAATCAAATATGCAATTCTTCATGCCTTAGGAAAGACATGAAATACAGGCACTTTTATTAAAACAACACTATGAAAAATGTTTTCATATTTACAAACTAATTTTAGGTTTTACAGTCTGTAATTGAGAGCAAGATATAGGTATAAGTTGATTTCTATAAAAATTCTTCTTCGGTCAATTCGTTGTTTATAGCCGCACCTGCAATATTTCCAGTTGAAACCGCATTAGCCACCGAACGCAAAGGATTGGTGTTATCGCCACAAGCATAGATACCCGGAACCGTTGTTTGTTGAAACATATCTACTTTTATATGTCCCGTTTCTGTGACTTCGCAGCCTAGATCCAACGGAATCTGGCAATGCTGTTCAAACGGAATGGCCGCATAGGCTGCACCAAAGTTCTCTTCCGTTCCATCTTCAAAAATCAATGCTGTCATATTTCCGTTTTGGTGTTGGATTGCTTTCACAGCTTTTTCAACGATATGGATTTGATGATTTTTCAGTTTGGCAAATTGCGCATCTTTGAAATCGGCTTTACCTCCGGTGACAATCGTTATTTTATCGGTCAGGTTATGGACTAACGACGCAAGGTGAAAAGCCCTGTCTCCATTAGCGATAATAGCGGTTTGGGTTCCTTTAAATTCATAGCCGTGGCAGTACGGACAATGAATGACGGTCTTGCCCCAACAGTCTTCAAAACCTTTTATATCGAGAAAAACATCTTTTATTCCTGTGGCAAAAACCAGCTTTTTCGCAGAAAATTGTTCTCCGGATTGTATAGTGATTTCAAAACCATTTTCAGCTTTCTTGCCTTTCGTAGCATAGCCTTCAGAGAATTTCACGGTATCGTATTGCAATACTTGTTCTTTGGCTTTTGCCGCAATCTCTCCGGGAACAGCCCCGTCCTGTGTAATGAAATTGTGCGAATGCGGCGTATAGCGATTGCAAGGTTTTCCACTGTCAATGATTAACACGTTACGTAACGAACGACCTAAGGCCATTGCCGCAGATAGTCCTGCATAGCTTCCGCCGATGATGATTACATCGAATTGATTATTGTCTGTCATACTGTTAAATTTTGAAAATATTGTTAATGGAAAAGGCAATGCTAATGCGGTTAATGCAAGCCCACCTTGTTTGATGATTTCACGTCTTGTGAATGTATTGCTCATATTTTCAGCTCATATTTTTCCCTTTACAAAATTAGATAAATTTCTTTTATTGCGACATTATCGCATTAATTTTTTGTAATTTTATAGCGATAATTTTTTAAAATATTTTTGTACAATGTTTAAACGAAGGAATACAGAGGCAAAAGGTGCTGTTCTATCGGTATTGACAAGAAAAAGAAGGGCAATGAGCCAAGATACTATAATACAACAAATGGGGGTTAAAGCAGATAGAGCAACTGTTTACCGTATATTAAATCGTCTTTGTGAAGACGAAATAGTTCATAAAATAATAGCTGATGATGGCAAACAGTATTTTGCTATGTGCGTGAGCTGTGATAATGATAAGATTCCTGCGAATCATTTTCATTTTCGTTGTGTAAAATGCGAGACTATCGAGTGTCTGCCAACATTAATAGAATTTTCAGTCCCAAATGGTTATACGGTACAACGAATGAACTGTATCATAGTGGGTATTTGTAAAAATTGTTCTATGCATTAAGCAAATGTAGCTTATGTAACGGGAAAGCGATAATCTGAAATAGAGTAAAAGGAAGCTTAAACTAAAGTTACCAGCAAGACTAAACGACCGTACAGTCCGACACTTGAAAAAAACAACGAAAGACTGTTCACTGCGCCGACAGACAATCATTCAGACTTTCCGACAACAGTTTTGGGCAACTTGTGATATGTTACATACGACACAACAAGTATTGCCAAAACCACAATAGGTGCAATCGTATGGAAAGCATCATCGCCAACAACGATGTGAGCAATAATTGCCGAAACAAAACTGATTGCCAAGCCGATGTAAGACGCTTCTCGCACCAAACGGAAAGGCAACCAAATGGCAATTGCAGCAAGAAATTTGGCGATAGCCAATTCTATTCTGAAATAATCGGGAAAACCTAAATGCTCAAATGCCCATTTTAGTTGAGGATTTGTCAGGTAGGCGTAGGATGAAAAAAGCATATTGATTGAGATAAGCCCTGTCGTAATGTAATACGTGATTTTTGTTGCTTTCATTTTTTTATTGTTTTGATGTTGCTAATTTACTTACATTTGCTAATAAATTATTAGTAGTAAACTAAAGGTTAGTAGTAATATATAGGTTACTGCAAAGAAAAATATGGGGCAAAAAATAGTGTATTCGCACACGGCTTGTGCAAAAAATATAGATGCCGTTGAGGACGCTCTATATGTATTGGGCGGAAAATGGAAACTACGGATAGTCATCGCATTGGAAAGCGGACATTGCCGTTTTAATGAACTACAACGGGTAATCAAAGGCATTTCGGCAAGGGTGCTTTCAAAC
>Ga0182748_1000899_pt1 | contig 30284 bp, 29 predicted proteins | sample eDN3rd37CKraftOP_FD_128877 | JGI IMG/M metagenome (GOLD analysis project Ga0182748, IMG submission 128877) | Enriched Organic Plus compost microbial communities from Emeryville, California, USA - eDNA 3rd pass 37_C Kraft OP (version 2) (version 2) ...
CCGATCGGCGAAGTGCACCGGCTCGCCAATCGCGGCCGCATTCCGCTCGAACTGGTCGAGGTGCAGACCGGCAGCTATCTCGGCGAGGACGACATCGTCCGCCTCGAGGATGTTTATAAGCGCGGGTAACGGCGTTCGTTACGTCAACGCCCGCCGCGTCGCATCGATGATGCGGTCCTGCGTCTCGGGTGCGAGATAAGGGTGCATCGGCAGGCTGATCACCTCGCCCGCGATCCGGTCGCTCACCGCCAGCCCCGCCTTGCTGACCGGGTAATTCCGGTAGGCGACCTGCCGGTGCAACGGTATCGGATAATAGATCGCGGTCGGAATGCCTTCCGCCTTGAGTGCGGCGGCCAGCGCGTCACGGCGGCCGCCGGAAACGCGGATGGTGTATTGCGCCCAGACCGACGAATAGCCATCGGGCACGGTCGGCACCGTGGCAACATCGCGCAGGCCCTGCGCATAGCGGCCGGCGATCCGGTTGCGAGCCTCGATCTCGTCCGGGAAAATCTTGAGCTTCTCGCTCAGGATCGCGGCCTGGATCGTATCGAGCCGCGAAGCAATGCCGATACGCACATTGTCGTATTTGTCGCTGCCTTGCCCGTGCACACGCAGGCTGCGCAGCACGTCGGCGAGCGCACCGTCGTCCGTCATCACCGCGCCGCCGTCGCCGTAGCAACCGAGCGGCTTGGCCGGAAAGAAGCTGGTGCAGGTCGCCTGGCCGAAGGTGCCGATGCGGCGATTTTGATAGGTGGCGCCGAAGCCTTGCGCGGCGTCGTCGACGACGTGCAAGCCGGCGGCCTTGGCCGCGGCGGCCACCGCCACGTGGTCGGCCGGCAGCCCGAACAGATCGACCGGGATGATCGCCTTCGGCGTCAAACCTGCTGCTTTTGCGGCGTCGATCGCGCCGGCGATCCCGTTCACGTCGATATTGAAGGTCACCGGATCGACATCGACGAAGACCGGCGTGGCGCCGACCAGCACCGCCACTTCCGCCGTGGCGCAGAAGGTGAAGGACGGGCAGATCACCGCGTCGCCCGGCCCGATGCCGAGCGCGCGCAACGCCAGCACCAGCGCATCGGTGCCGCTGGCGCAAGTGACGGCATGACGCGCGCCGCAAAATTCGGCGAGTTCGGCCTCGAACGCGCGCACTTCCGGGCCCAGGATGAACTGGCCATGGCCGAGCACGCGCGCCACCGCCGTATCGATCGCCGCACCTAGGCGCCGACGCTGGGCCGCGAGGTCGATGAAAGGAATGCTCGGCGGTTCGGTTCTCACATTCATCGCATGTTCCGGGTCAACGAGAAGCCATCAGCCGGCCGCCGCGCGTGCGGCCTTATGTTGCGCCGAGGCGACGGCGGGCATGCCGGCCGCGAGGCACTGCGTCGCGATTTGGAGGCTCGCCACGCCTTCTTCCCCGGTCACGGCCGGCGCGGCGCCGGAGCGCACGGCGCGCAGGAAGGCGAGCAATTCGGAACGCAAAGGCTCGGCATGGCCGACCGACAGATGGCGCATCGAATAGCTGCCGTCCGGCTGGAAGCCGAAGCACTCGGTCACCTGCCGGGTGAGCAGATCGCCCATCACGTATTTGCGGCGCGTGGCGACCGTGACGCTGCGCGCCTTGAACGGCGTCAGCCAGTTCGTATTGATATGCGCCAGCACGCCCGATGCGGTGCGGAACTGCAGTAGCGCGATGTCCTCGCGCTCGGCGACCGCGCTCGAGAGCTGCGGCTGCACCTCGACGATATCGGAATCGGTGAACCAGCGGATCAGGTCGATGTCGTGCACGGCGAGGTCGATCACGACGCCGACATTCGACATGCGCGGCGGGAACGGCCCGACGCGGGTGATGGCGATGGAGAGGATATCCTCGTTGCGGATCGCCTCCTTGATCGCCTCGACCGCCGGATTGAAGCGCTCGACATGGCCGACCATCAGCGTCACGCCGGCGCGACGCGCGGCGTCGATGATCTCGTGTCCCTCCTCCACGGTGGAGGCGATCGGCTTCTCCACCAGGACGTGGACGCCGCGCGCGATCGCGGCAAGCGCGATATCGCGATGCAGATGGGTGGGCGCGGCCACCGTGACGGCATCGATATCGAGGGCGAGCAACGATTCGATGTCGCCGACCGCCGCGCAGCCGAGCGTGCGGGCCACGAAATCGGCCTGCTTGGCGTCCGGATCGGCGACGGCGACGAGCTCGGTTCCGGGCAGGCCCGAAAACACCCGGGCGTGATTGCTGCCCATGACGCCGACGCCGATGACTCCCACACGCAGCGGACGTTCCGTGCTCGGTGCTGCACTCTGGCTCATGCGTTAACGATGTCCCCTAACCCGCGATGCGGGCCCCGGTTTCCCCTAGCATGGGCATACAAGGCTGGCGACAATGCCCGCAAGCAAATCGGACACGTTTTGATTCAAAGCGTTACAAAGCCGCGCGCGGGTTCCGGGCAAACCTGCGCGGCCGTCGCGCCGCGCTATTCCGCCGCGCGCGAAGCCGCAACCGTGAGCCCCAGCCCGGCCGCGATCGCGTCCTCCCGGAACGCCTTCACCGCGGCGAGCGAAAGTTCCGCCGCGGTCTGGGTGCCGAGGCCGGGCAGCTTCTTGAGCACGTCGGCCGGCGCGGTAATGATGTGGCAGCCCATCGCATCGGCCTCCACCACGTTGAACGCCTCGCGCGTGGACGCCCAGATGATTTCGACGTTCTTGGTCTTGCGCGCGCGCGCGACCGCGTCCTGCATGACCGGGCGGTAATCGATGCCGAAATCCGCGAGCCGTCCGGCGAATACCGAGACGCAGGCGGGCGCGCCGCCGTCGAGCGCCTCGACCGCGCGGGCGACCTGATCGGACGTGAAGATCGCTGTCATGTTGACGTTGACGCCATCGCGCGAGAGCGCGCGCACCGCGTCGAACAACGGCTCGCCGCGCGTATTGGTCACCGGCAGCTTGACATAGACGTTACGGCCCCAGGCCGCGATGAGGCGCGCCTGCGCGACCATCTCCGGGATATCGTCGGAAATGACCTCGAACGAGATGTGCCGGTCGGGGACGGCGGCGACCAGATCGCGCGCATAGGCGGCGTAGTCGCGCACCCCGGCCTTCTTCAAGAGCGAAGGGTTGGTGGTGAAGCCGGCGATCCAATCGTGCTTCGCCATTTCCACGATCTGCGCCTTGTCGGCGCCGTCGGTGAACAGCTTGATCTTCAATCGATCCAGTGTCGGAGCCGTCATTCCCGTCGAACCTCTTGTTCCGCCGCTCATGCTTACACCCACTATATACGATGGAAATCACGATACCAGCCGACGAAGCGGCGGATACCCTCGGCGATGGGCGTGGCCGGCTTGAAATCGACCTCGCGCATGAGGTCGGCGACGTCGGCATAGGTGGCCGGAACATCGCCCGGCTGCATCGGCAACAGCTCGCGGATCGCGGGTTTGCCGATCGCTTCCTCGAGCAGACGCACGACCTCGAGCAGTTCCACCGGATTATTGTTGCCGATATTGTAGACCCGCCAGGGCGCCGTGCTCGAGCCGGGATCGGGCGCCTCGCCCGACCAGTTCGGATTGCCTTGCGGCACCCGATCCACGAGCCGCGCGACCGCCTCCACCACGTCGTCAACATAGGTGAAATCGCGCTGCATCTGGCCGTGATTGAACAGCTTGATCGGCTCGCCGGCGATGATGGCCTTGGCGAATAGCCACATCGCCATGTCGGGCCGTCCCCACGGCCCGTAGACGGTAAAGAAGCGCAAGCCCGTCGTGGGCAGCTTGAACAGATGCGCATAGGCATGCGCCATCAGTTCGTTGGCCTTCTTGGACGCGGCGTACAGGCTGAGCGGATGATCGACATTGTCGTGCACCGAGAACGGCATCTTGCTGTTGCCGCCGTAGACCGAGGAGGACGACGCGTACAGAAGATGCCGGCAGCCGTTGTGCCGGCAGCCTTCCAGGATATTGGCGAAGCCGACCAGATTGGCATCGACATAGGCTTGCGGATCGGTGAGCGAATGGCGCACGCCCGCTTGCGCCGCGAGATGCACGACATGGGCAAAACGATGCTGCGCGAACAGCGTGGCGATCCCCACGCGATCGGCGAGATCGAGCCTGGCGAACTGAAAGCCGGGATATTTGGCGAGCTCGGCGAGCCGCGCCTGTTTCAGCTTGGGATCGTAATAGCTGTTGAGATTGTCGAGGCCGACCACGGGCCGGCCGTTCTCCAGCAAGCGCCGCGCGAGATGGAAACCGATAAAGCCGGCCGCGCCGGTGACGAGGGTTACCGGCGTCACAGGCCGCCCCCGGTGGCCTTGCGCGCCACGGCGATGCGCACGATGTCGGCGGTCTGGCGTCCAGCTTGCGTGCTCACCCTCGTCCCCCTCGGCGCGGCGGCATCACATAGCCCGCGCCGGGCGGGTTTCGCAACAATCGCCTCAGGCGTTCTTGCGGCCTTGGAAACCGCCTCGATTCAAGCCGCGGCGATCACTTCCTCGACCGGGGCGACGACACGCACCTTGCGGCCCAGCAACGACAGCAGCAGGATCACGCGGTTGTCGTCGCGCGCTTCCTCGAACAACGCCGCCACGTCGGCGAATGGCCCCGCCAACAGCCGTACCGGCTGTCCGGGTGCGAAGGCCGGCGACAGCAGCTTGACTGCGCCGGTTTCATCCTGCCGCGCAAGGATCTCCTCCACGACACAATCGGGCACGCTACGCGGCCGGTCGCCCTCGGTGAGGATGCGCCGCACGCCGACCGTCCCGTTGATCGAGCGCCAGCGCTGCAAATCGGGATCGAGCTGCACGAACAGGTAGCCGGGAAAAAGCGGCCGTTGCACCACGTCGTTGCGGCGCGCGTGCCGCACGCGCCGCCGATAGAACGGCAGATAGGTCGTGAAGCCCTGATTGATCAGATGACGCTTTGCCTTGGCTTCGGCCTGCGGCAGCGTTTGAACAACGAACCAGGATGCGTGCATCACGTTCGGCCCGGGTCAGGTGGGGGTGGAGGTGAAATGCGCAGGAACGGCGGCGCCAGCACGCGCTCCGGCGCGACACTGGCGGCGAGGCGTTCGTAAGTCTCTTGCGGATTGCGCCCGTCGGTGATCACCAGGACGTCGCCGGGCTCGACCTCGGCGACCGAGCGAATGACCGGAAGCCCGGCAATGCGGGCTTTATTGGTCTCGAAATCCAGCACGGCGACCAGCGTGACATCGAGGCCATAGGCCGCCAGCGTGGCGATTTCGGCCAATTCGCCTCCGCCGCACAGGACGATGCGCCTTTGCCCCGCGGACGCACAACGGGCGAAGGCATCGCTGTATTCCTGTCGGGCCGTCCGGAAAAAGGTGAGCGAGCGATCGAGGTATTCCGCGACCAGCCGGCTCTTCTCGCTAAAGCCCTTCGGGGTCAGGAAATAGGCATAGCGCCGGGCCGGCACGTGCTTGATCTTGATCAGCCCCTTGCGCACCGCGCGATGCATGAGCGCATTAACCAAGCCGACCGATATTCCCAGCTTGCGCGCGAGGGCGCGTTGGTTCGGGGCTTCCTGCCCCGCCACATTGTCGAGCAGCTCGACCGTCTCTGCGAGATTGCCGTTACGCGCCATGTCGTGCGCTTTTCCCGTCGAATCCGCATTGTCGCCGCGCGGAGGCGCCAGCGCGGCGCCCCATGTTCACGCCGTGAGCATACTTGTTCACGGCATGAACGGTCAATCCCGGGCGATCTACCTTCAACCCGACGCGCGGGCGGCCGCCGCTAATGCCGAGAGGCCGCGCTTGGCCCGCACGCTTCCGCCGGCGATAACGGAGGTCAGCTTGCCCTCATTGCCGGCCAGCTGCGAGCGGTCGGCCTCCGCGTGCCACAAATGGATGACTCCGGTGGCGAAGACGCCATCCTTGCGGCGCACGCCGGCGCGCAGCAGCCGAACCACGATGTCGGAATCTTCCTTGCCCCAGCCGCTGTAATCGGCGTCGAAACCGTCCACGCGATCGAGATCGGCGCGCCAGATCGCCATATTGCAGGAGCGTGCGCCGCGCCAAGCCTGGCTGCGCAGCCGGCGCAATGGTCCAAGCGGCAGATAAAGGAGCGCCGCCAGCCGGTTGACGCCGCCGCGCCAGCGCTCGGCGAGCCAGCGCGTCAACCCCCAGGCTTCCGGCGCCAGATCCTCGTGCAACACCCTCCCGGTGAGTTCTTTCGATAACAGAACCCGGTTGCCGGTTACGAAACAGCCCGGCTCGGCCAGCTTGCGATGGGTCGCGACGAAATCGGAGCGCACGATACAGTCGCCGTCGAGGAAGATGCAGTACGCACCGCGCGCGGCAAGGACGGCCCGGTTGCGGATTTCGGCGGCACGGAAGCCGCGATCCTCGTGCCAGACATGCACGAGGCGCGTGCCCAGCTTTGCGGTCCAGGCCTCGATCAATGACGCGGTCGCCGGCCCCGAACCGTCGTCCGCCACGATCACTTCGAAGTCACGATCGGTCTGGCGCGACAACGAACGCAGTACGGCTGCAAGCGCGTCCTCGCGATTGTAGGTGGTGACGATGACGGAGATCAGATCAGCCATGAGGCACGTTGTGGCCGCCAAAATAGCTAACGGTCCTTGTCCAGGCTCGCGCGCTTGATCATGGTCGTGGTGGAGTGGCCGGGCACCAGGTCGACCAGGATCACCTCGCCGCCCAGCGCTTCGACAAAATCGCCGCCAACGACCTGCTCGCGCGAATAGTCGCCGCCCTTGACCAGCACCGCCGGCTTGACCCGCGTGATCAATTCGGCCGGCGTATCCTCGTCGAATACGACCACCAGATCGACCGCCTCCAGCGCCGCCAGCACCTCGGCGCGCGCTTGTACATTCTGTACCGGACGGCTCGGCCCCTTGAGCCGCTTCACCGAGGCGTCGCCGTTCAATCCCAAAACCAGGCGGTCGCAGGCCGCGCGCGCGGCCGCCAGCAGCCTGACATGGCCGGGATGCAGGAGATCGAAACAGCCATTGGTGAAACCGATGCGCAGGCCCTGCTTGCGCCAGGGCCCGAGATGTTCCTCGATCTGCGCCCAGTCGAACACGATCTTTTCTTCCGGAGCGAGCGAAGCCGCGGGCAGGATGCGCGAGCGCAGTTCGGCGACCGTGAGCGTCGCAGTGCCGCGCTTGCCGACGACCACCGCGGCGGCGGCATTGGCCGCGCGCATGGCGGATTCGAAATCCGCCCCCATGGCGAGCATCGCCGCCAGCACGGCCACCACCGTGTCGCCGGCGCCGGAGACGTCGCGCACGCGCACCGGATAGGCCGGCACATGAACGGGTGCACCCTCGCCCACCAGCGTCATGCCGGCTTCGCTGCGCGTCACCAGCACCGCGCGGGCACCGAGCGCGCGGCCGAGTTCGGCCGCGGCAAGCGCGATCTCGTCGTCGGTGCGGGCGGTACGATGGGTGGCCTCGGCGAGTTCCTGGCGGTTCGGCGTGATCAGCGTGGCGCCGCGATAGATCGAGTAGTCGCGCCCCTTCGGATCGACCACCACCGGCTTGCCGAGCGCATTGGCGCCATCGATGACGGCGCGGATGACACGCGGGGTGAGCGCGCCCTTGGCATAATCGGACAGGACCACCGCGCCGGCGGCGGGCATGGCCGCCATCGCATGGCCGATCAGGGCGTCCTCCGCCGCTTGGTTGACCGGGCCGGCATTCTCCCAGTCGGCGCGCAACAGATGCGTGGAATGATGCTCCGAGACGAACCGCACCTTGCGCGTCGTCGCGCGCGCCGCATCGACCACCAGTTCGAATTCGATCAGCGGCGCGTCGGCGAGCGCCGCGGTCAGCGCACGGCCGGCATCGTCGTCGCCCACGACGCCGACGAAAATGCACTTGGTGCCGAGCGACACCAGATTGCGCGCCACGTTGCCGGCGCCGCCGACCATCAATTCGCTGCGCCTGCAGGCGATCACCGGCGTCGGCGCTTCCGGCGAGATGCGCGACACCTCGCCATAGACGAATTCGTCGAGCATCAGGTCGCCCACGCAGAGCACCGTCTGATGCGCGAGATCGGAAAGATGCTTGTCGAAGTCGAACATGGATCTGGCTTTACCGGTAGCGGTCCGCGCGCGCGAGATAACCGTTGACGTAACGGTCGACCGCCGTATCGAGCGGCGTGAAGGGCGCGTTATAGCCGGCGCGGCGCAGATTCTCGATCGAGCTCTGCGTGAAATACTGGTACTGGCCGCGGATACTCACGGGCATGTCGACATATTCGATATTGGGCGCGCGCCCGAGCGCCTTGAACATCGCCGTGATCATGTCGCGGAAGCTCTCCGCCTTGCCGGTCCCGACATTGAAGATGCCGTTGGCCGGCGCGCCGTCCACGAACCAGCGCAGCACCGCCACCGCATCGTCGATATAGATGAAGTCGCGGCGCTGATCGCCGTCGGCGATCCCTTCGCGGTGCGACTTGAACAAGCGCACCGGCTGCCCGGCTTTGGCTCCGTCGAACACTTTCGACAGCACGCTCGCCATGGCGCCCTTGTGATACTCGTTCGGGCCGTAGACGTTGAAGAACTTCAGCCCGGCCCAACGCGGCGGCAGGCTCTGCTTTTTCGCGTAGCGGTCGACCAGGGTCTGGTCGAACAGGTGCTTGCTCCAGCCGTAGAGGTTCATGGGCCGCAGCGCGCGCAAGGCGGCCGGCGACCAGTCGTCGACGAAGCCCTGCTCGCCGTCGCCGTAGGTCGCCGCCGAGGATGCGTAGATGAATGGCGTACGCGTGGCCGTGCACCAATCGAGCAGCCGCAGCGAGAGGCGGAAATTGTTCTCCATCACGGCGTCGCCGTCGGCGGCGGTGGTGTCGGAAATGGCGCCCATGTGGATGACGGCGTCGAGCTTGCGGCCTTCCAGCCAGCGCCCCAGGTCGGCCGGCGGCACGAAATCGGCGAGCTGGCGCTTGGCCAGATTGCGCCACTTGTCGCCGGTGCCGAGCCAGTCGTTGACCACGATGTCGGTCGCGCCCGCCTCATTGAGGCTGGCGACCACGTTCGACCCGATGAAGCCGGCCCCGCCGGTTACCAAGAACATCCCAGCCCCTTATGCGCCCCAAGACATTGGCCGCCCATCCTTTGCCCCAGACCGGGGATCGGCGCAAATGCCGCCCTCCCCCGGCCGTCTTTTGGCACCGGAAGCGGTAAAAATTGCGGCTGGACAGCCCAGGGTCGCGCGGGCTAACGCCTAACCGCAGGGCCGGAACGGGGCAGGACGGACGTAGCCGCATAATAATGAACAACGATTCAACGCTCGACCGGCGGCCGGTCCTGATCGTCCCTTATGTCTGGATTGGGGATTTCGTGCGCTGCCATTCGGTGGTGAGGGTCCTGCGGGCACAGGACCCCGACCGGCCGGTGGATATCGTCAGCAGCAGCCTGTGCGCGCCCCTGGCCGATTACATGCCGGGGGTCCGCCGCGCCGTGGTCGTCGACCTGCCGCGGCGACGGCTCGGAATGGCCCTGCAATGGCGTCTCGCCCGGCAACTGCGGGAGGGCCGCTATGGGCAGGCCCTCGTCATGTCGCGCAAATGGAAGGCCGCTCTGGCGCCGTTTCTGGCGGGCATTCCGATCCGGACCGGTTTCATCGGCGAGATGCGCTACGGGGTCATCAACGACTTGCGCCCCGGCGAACGCCGGCTGCCGCGCATGATCGACCAGATGGGCGCGCTCGCTTTGCCGAAAGGCGCCGCCCTGCCGGCGGAATGGCCGGTGCCGGAACTCAAGGTGCCCGCTGAGGACGTCGCGGCCTGGCGTGCCCGGCGCGGGCTTGCGGACGAGCGCCGGCCGATCGTGGCTTTGGCGCCCGGGGCCGTCGGTGCCGGCAAGGCCTGGCCGCCGGGCCACTATGCCGAGCTTGCCCGCGCCCTCGCCCGGGACGGCGTCAGCGTCTGGGTCGTCGGCGGGCCGAACGAGAGCGCCATCGCCCGCCAGATCGCGGAAGCCGGCGGGGCGAGCGTACGCGACCTGACCGGCAACGACCTGCGCGACGGCGTGGTGGCGCTGGCCACCGCCAACGTCGCGATCACCAATGATTCCGGGCTCATGCATGTCGCGGCCGCGATCGGCACGCCGACCGTGGCCATTTTCGGCCCGACCAGCCCCTGGCACTGGAAACCGCTCAACCCGATCGCGGCCATCCTGGAACCGCCGGGCGACGAACTGGCCCGCCAACGCGCGCGCCTGGAAGGCAATGCGGCCGTATCGCACCGCCACACTTCCGACGTTACGGTGCAGACTGTACTCACCACGGTCCAAAATGTGCTTAATCAGACGCGCTAACAGCCCCCGCCCACCATTAATGCAAACGCGGGACCCCAGCCTGACGGGCCGGGAGTTCCGTGCTATCAAATTGGGCAACACGGAAGACGATACAAGAATGGGAAAGCCGCAACCCGCCGACATGCGCCGCGAGCGCGCGCAAGCTGCCATCGAATCCGCGCTACGGACGCTCGATGCTGAAGGCGGCGGCATCGACGCACTCACCGCCGCGCTGCGCGACGGTCTGAGCGGCAGCTTCGCCGCCGCGATCGAAATGATCCGCGAGGCCAGCGGCCGCGTGATCGTCACCGGCATGGGCAAGTCCGGTCACGTCGCGCGCAAGATCGCGTCGACCTTCGCATCCACCGGCACGCCGGCCTTGTTCGTGCATCCGGCCGAAGCGAGCCACGGCGATCTCGGCATGATCACCAACAACGACGTGATCCTCGCCCTGTCATGGTCGGGCGAGACCGCCGAAATGAAGAACCTCACCGATTATTCGCGCCGCTATCGCATCGGCCTGATCGCGATGACGGCCAATGTCGAATCGACGCTCGCCAAGACCGCCGATATCGTGCTGCCGCTGCCGCAGGCACGCGAAGCCTGCCCGCACAATCTGGCGCCGACCACCTCCTCGCTGATGCAGCTCGCGCTCGGCGATGCATTGGCGATCGCGCTGCTGGAGAGCCACGGCTTCACCGCGCTCGACTTCGGGCTCCTGCATCCCGGCGGCAAGCTCGGCGCGCTGCTGAAGACCGTGCGCGACTTCATGCACAAGGACGCCGCCATCCCGCTCACGCCGCTCGGAACGCGGATGTCCGACGCCATCCTGGAAATGTCGGCCAAGGGCTTCGGCTGCGTCGGCATCACCGATTCCGACGGCCTGCTGGTCGGCATCATCACCGACGGCGACCTGCGCCGGCACATGCGCAACGATCTGCTCGACGCGACCGTCGACCAGGTCATGACGCACACGCCGAAAACGGTGCGGCCCGATCATCTGATCAGCGAGACGCTCGAACTGCTCAATGCGATGAAAGTGACGGCGCTGTTTGCGGTCGACGGCGGCAAGCCCGTCGGCATCATTCACGTGCACGACCTGCTGCGTGCCGGCGCCGCCTAGCCATCGCCCATTCGAGCCGATGATCCGAAAGTAAGCGGGCGCGTTCGGGCCCGGCGACGCAAGCTGTCCGCGGCGCGGGACAGGATGACGGCGAAACCATAAACATTCAAATACAGGCGCCGATGCACGCGACACTACCGAAAAAACTCCGGTCGGCGGATGTTCGCGTCGTCATTTATGGCGAGCACAGCCAGGACTGGATGGCGGCCCTGGCACCGGGCGCCCCGGTCTGGGACCGGATGGACGGCGTGAACGAGGTGCTGGTCGTACCGGACCGGCCGGGAGCGTCGATCCCCGCGCCCGAGCGCCTCGACAGCAGCACGATCGTCATTCCCTTGCTCGAGACGCACGCGAAAAATCGGCCTCGCCATTATCTGTCGCTCGTCCCCGACGACCATGCGATCGATACGCTGGCCGACAAGGCGGCCTTTGCAGCCTATGTGCAGGCGCAGGGCCTCGCACGTTATTGCCCCGAGCTCTTCGAAAGCATCGGCGAGGCCAGGTTTCCCTGCGTCCTCAAGCGGGTCGATCTCAATGTCAGCCGGGGAATTACGATCACGCGCACGCCCGAGGAATTGAGCCAGCGTCTGCAGCAGGCGCCCTGGGCCGGCCATCGCGTCATCCTGCAAGCCGCAGTCCCCGGAGAGACCGAGTACGTGACCCATTGCGTTTGCAAGGACGGGCAAATCCGCTGGCATTGTTCCTTTGCCTACGACATGAATTCGGCGCAGGTGGTCAAGAACATCAAGACCAGCGTGATCCGAACGCGCGCCGTCGCCACCCCGCCGCGCATCCTGTCGCAAATCGAGCAATTGCTGGCGCCGCTCGCCTATGACGGCCCGTGCAATGTCGATTACAAGATCTCGGAGACGGGAGATATCGTGGTGTTCGAGATCAATCCGCGCCTCGGTGGCTCCTTGATGCACCCGCAGCGCGTCGACAGCCTGCACGGCGCCCTGTCGCAGATCATCGACGCCGCGCTCAACTGAGCCGCACACCGGCGGCGGCCTCCGTCACCTCACCCACCGTCGGGGGCATGCCTTGCGCGCCGAGCACGGCGATCGGTCCGCTGCCGACCGGGCGCGTGAGCGCGGGCAGACTGGCCGTGAAGATCGCGACCAGCGGCACGCCGAGGGCGGCGGCCAGGTGCAGAAGTCCCGTATCGACGCCGACCACGATCTGCGCGCCCGCAATCAGGCGGGCGACGGCATCGAGCGGCGCCCGCTCGGGCACGCGGGCACGCGGCAAACCTTGCGCGAGCCGCTCGCTGCGTGCGCGCTCCTCGGCGGTGCCCCAGGGCAGCACCAGTTCGAGCCCGTCGCGCTCGAGCGCCTTCCCGAGCGCGAGCCAGTTTTCCTCCGGCCATTGCTTCTCCGGCCGCGCGGTGGCGTGCAGCAGCACGGCGTAGCGCGGCGCCGGCTTCGCGAAGCGCGCGCGGTCGAGCCCGAAATCGGGCGCGCCCTGCGGGGCGTAGCCGAGCGCGAGCCCCGTGAGGATGCGATTGCGGTCGACCGCATGCAGCGAGCGGCTGACGCGATAGCGGACGTCGTAGAACATCGATGCCGCCGGCTCGCGGATGCTCGAACGGTCGTAGCCGTGGCGGCGTCCGCGCGCGATGCGGGCGATGACGGCCGAACGGAACAGGCCCTGGCTGTCCACGACCTCGTCATAACGTTGCGAGCGGATAGCGCGCAGGCTTTCCGCGATCTCGCCGAGCGTCGCCGGCGAATAGAGCGACTTGCGCCAGCGCCGCCATGCCACCGGCAGTACGACGCTCACCGCCGGGTGCAGCCGGACCAACGGCGCGAAAGCCTCCTCCACCAGCCAGGCGAAGGTGGCGTCCGGGCGCCGCGCCCGCGCTTCGGTCAGGGCCGGCATGTGGTGGACCACATCGCCGAGGGAGGAGGTCTTGATGAAGAGAATGTCGGGCATGGTCGGTTCAGGCCACCATATACCGACCATTAATCATCGCCGCCATAACCATGACGTTTCGCGCCCCGTCATAAGCGCCCTTTCAGGGTCGCCGGATAGGAGTTTTCCGCGAAAAACGCGAGGGCATCAATCATGACGATCCTGGTTACGGGCGGCGCCGGCTATATCGGCAGCCACATGGTGCATGAGCTGGTCGACAACGGCGAGCCGGTGGTCGTGCTCGACAACCTGTCGACCGGGTTCCGCTTCCTCATCCCCGGCACGGTGCCCTTCTTCGCCGGTTCGACCGGCGACCGCGAGCTCGTCACCAAGATCATCGCAGAGCACCAGGTCAGCGCCATCATCCATTTCGCGGCTTCGATCGTCGTGCCGGATTCGGTGCGCGACCCGCTCGGCTATTATCTCAACAACACGATGAACACCTGCGTCCTGCTCGACGCCGCCGTCAAGGCCGGCGTCAGGCAATTCATCTTCTCCTCGACCGCCGCCGTCTATGGCAATGCCGAAGAGATCCCGGTGCGCGAGGATGCGCCGACGGCGCCGATCGCGCCTTACGGCACGTCCAAGCTGATGTCGGAAATCATGCTGCACGATGCCGCCAAGGCCTATGGCCTGCGCTTCGTCATCTTCCGCTATTTCAACGTTGCGGGCGCCGATCCGCGCGGGCGCACCGGCCAATCAACCCCGATCGCCACGCATCTCATCAAGGTCGCCTGCGAAACCTCGCTCGGCAAGCGACCGAAGATCGAAGTCTTCGGCACCGACTATCCGACGCCCGACGGCACCTGCATCCGCGACTACATCCATGTCACCGATCTCGCGCGTGCGCATTCCTCGGCCCTCGCCTATCTGCGCCGCGGCGGCGCGAGTGCAACGTTCAATTGCGGCTATGGCCGCGGCGCGTCGGTGTTCGAGGTGATCGAGGCCGTGCGCCGCGCCGGCGGGCGCGATTTCCCCGTGAAGATCAGCGGACGGCGGCCGGGCGATCCGGCTGCCCTGGTCGCCGACGTTGCCCGCATCCGCAAGATGCTCGACTGGCGCCCGCAGTTCCAGGACCTCGACACCATCGTCGCGCATGCGCTCGCCTGGGAACGCAAGCTGCCGGGCAAGCGCGACAACGCGGTGGCATAACCGGCGCGTGAATCCGGCCGGCGCCGGGCTCCATTTCATGGTTTTGGCTTGATATTTTGCCGGGGGGCAGGCAAGGAAACCTGCACGCCCAGTGCCGCCGGTTTGATGTTCCCAGGCCGCTTGCAGCAAACGCGACCAGGACCGTCGAATCGAAAAGCGGCACTGGAATCATGGACTTGCTGGTGCCCCTTCGGTTCCGAAATTCGTGTCAGAATCTGCTGAAACCTGTCGCGAAGTTCGGAAGCGGAACGCTAGCCGCGCCGAAACTCGTCTTTAACAGCCCCAGCGAGGGCGGATGAACGACCGGATATTGCCCGCTTCCGACGACGCACGTTATGGCACCGTCGCCATGATCCGGCGGCTTCTGCTCGAGCAGGGCTTGGTGCATTGGCGGAAGTACGCCGTTGCATTTGTCTTGATGGCGATCGCGGCGGGCTGCACGGCGCTGCCTGCCTATTTGGTGAGCGATTTCGTCAACGAGGCCTATCTCAATCGCCGGTTCTCCACGGTGGTCATGCTCGGCGTCCTGACCATGGCCGTATTCGTGGTCAAGGGCTTTGCCTCCTACGGCCACATGGTCATTCTCGCGCGCATCGGGAACAACATCGTCGCCGAGAACCAGCGCCGCCTGTTCGCCAAGCTGCTCAGCGAGCGCATCAGCTTCTTCGCCGACCGCCACTCGTCGGAATTCGCCACGCGCCTTTCCACAGGCGCCGCGGCGGCAAACCAGGTCCTCAATCAGATCGTCACCGCGCTTGGCCGCGACTTTTTCACGGTCGTTGGCCTGGTGGTGGTGATGTTCGTGCAAAGCCCGTTGATGTCGCTGGTGACCTTCGTCGTGTTTCCGCCGGCGATGTTGGTGTTCCGCAAGATGATCCGGCGCATCCGGTCGATCGCCAAGGCGCAGTTCACCGGCGGAACGCGCGTAGTCGAAACCATGCAGGAGATGATCCAGGGCATCGCGGTGGTGAAGGCGTTCACCCTCGAGGACCGGCTTCAGGAACGCTTCGACGCCAATGTGCGGGAAGTCGAGCGCGAGTCGAACAAGATGGCACGCGTGGCGAACCGGTCGAGTCCGTTGATGGAATCGCTCGGCGGCATCGCCATCGCGCTCGGCGTCGTTTACGGGGGCTACCGCACGATCGTCCTCGGCGCGACCCCGGGCGAGTTCATCTCGTTCATCACGGCATTCCTGCTCGCCAACCAGCCGGCCAAGCGCCTCGCCCGGCTCAATATCGAGCTCAACAGCGCGCTCGTGAACGTGCGCACGCTGTTCGAGATCATCGACGCGCCGGCGACCGAACCGCTCGAGGACCACAAGCCCGCGCTCAAGGTCACCGAGGCCGGCATCGATTTCTCCCATGTCGCGTTTTCCTACCGGCCCGGCGAGCCGGTGTTGCACGACCTCAATCTGGCGGCCACGGCCGGCAAGATGACCGCTTTGGTCGGTCCCTCGGGCGGCGGCAAGTCCACGATTCTCAATCTGCTGCTGCGGTTCTACGAGACCGAGGCCGGCACGATCCGCATCGACGGCCAGGACATCGCCGGCGTTTCGCGCCGCTCGCTGCGCCGCGAGATGGCCTATGTCGGCCAGAACGTGTTTCTGTTCCGCGGCAGCATCCGCGACAACATCGCCTTCGGTAAGCCGGACGCCACCGAGGACGAGATCGTCGCGGCCGCCAAAGCGGCCTATGCGCACGACTTCATCACGGCTTTTCCGGGCGGCTACGACACGCCGGTCGGCGAACACGGCCTGCAACTGTCGGGCGGCCAGCGCCAGCGCATCGCGATCGCGCGCGCCCTGATCCGCAATGCGCCGATCATCCTGCTCGATGAAGCGACCGCCGCGCTCGATTCGGAATCCGAGCGGCAGGTGCAGGAGGCGATCGCCCACCTCACGCAAGCACGCACCACGGTCGCGATCGCGCACCGGCTGCACACCGTCATCCATGCCGACCGCATCTATTTCATCGAAAACGGCATGGTGGTGGAATCGGGACCGCATCACGAGCTGTTGCGCCGCGGCGGACGCTACGCCTCGTTCTACCGCATGCAGTTCAAGAACCAGGAACTGGCGGAACGGGCGGTCGCGATATCATCGGCGGGCTGAACGACGCCGTGACGCCGCCGGCGCTCAGCGCAGCGCCGACAGCAGGATCGCGGCGACGACGGCGGCCATCAGCGTGTATTTGACGGCATAATAGAGCTGACGATTCCGCTGCTTCAGACGCCGTCCCAGCAAGTGGATTTCGTACAGATAGCTGAACGCCTTGTTCAAGGCGCCGACCTTCTCGCCTTCCATGTTCGGCGATTGCGAAATCTTGACGATGTGCTCGCTGACCCAGCGGTTCAGCCGGGTCATGAAGCCGTATTTCATCGGACGTTCGACGTCGCAAAAGAGAATGACGCGGTTCTGTTCGGTGCGGTTCTCGGCGGAATGGATGAACGTCTCGTCGAATACGAAGCCTTCCCCGTCGCGCCACGAACATTTGACCCCATCGACGATGATGCAGCAGTCGTCGGAATTCGGCGTCACCAGTCCGAGGTGATAGCGCAGCGATCCCGCGAACGGATCGCGGTGCGCGCCGAGCTTGCTTCCCGGCGGCAGCATGGTGAACATCGCCCCGTGAATCGACGGAATGGACTTCAGCAAGGCCACGGTGTTGGGGCAGAGCTCCTGCGCCGACGGCAGGAAATCGTCGTACCATTTCAGATAAAACCGCTTCCAGCCGCTGCGAAAAAACGAATAGAAGCCCCAGTCGTTGTTCTTCGCCGCCGCCCGGATCAGCCCCTCATCGAACAACTTGAGCGCCTCGGCGCGGATCACCTGCCAATTGTCGCTGAGCTTTTGCAGTTCCGGAAACGTCTCGACCGGCAATACCGGCTTATTGGGAACGCCGGAAAAGGCGTACATGAGCACGTTGTAGGGCGCGATGAAGGTCGAATGATCGACGATCTGGCGCGCGAAGCGCAGTCGCTCGCGGCCGCGAAAATGCACGTAGAGCGCGGAACCGGCCAATACATAGAGGATGAGCAATTGCGGTGCGAAGAGGCGCAATATCATGGCATACTGTCCGATGATCGGGCGCGCGCCGACTCAACAGTTGCATTTTAGTACCACTTCCACCGTCCGGAACTGTGGTAATTTTGCACCGCAACATGCAGAAGGAGGCGATCCGCCGCGCACCGGCGCGGCCCGTTGACGGCGCTGGCGTCCACCTGTTAACCCCTCCACTCCTCGTCGCCCGACCGACTTTCCGCATGGCGGGCGCCCCTTTCACCATCGGACATCCCATCACGGCCACATCCATGACCGACGCCAGCCGCTATGTCATTACGCCGCCGCCGCAAGCGACCATCGCCGTCGCCGGCACGGACAAGGTTTTCCCGGTTCGCCGCATCTGGTGCGTCGGACGCAACTATATCGAGCACATCCGCGAGATGGGGCAGGACGAGCGCTTGCCGCCGTTCTATTTCGCCAAGCCCGCCGACACCATCGTGCCGGACGGCGGTACCGTGCCCTATCCGTCGCTCACCAAGGACATGCACCACGAGGTCGAGCTGGTCGTCGCGCTCAAGAGCGGCGGACGCAATATCCCGGTCGATAAGGCCAACGACTGCATCTTCGGCTATGCGGTCGGCATCGACCTCACCCGCCGCGACCTGCAGATCGCCTCGCGCGACCTGAAGCGGCCGTGGGAAATCGGCAAAGCCTTCGATTATTCGGCGCCCTGCGGCGCGATCCGGCCCGCCAGCGAAATCGGCCACCCGACCAAGGGCCGCATCACGCTCAAGTGCAACGGCCAGATCCGGCAGGACGGCGATCTCAACCAGCTGATCTGGAACGTGCCGGAAATCATCTCCAACCTGTCGGAAATGGTGGCGCTGGAGCCCGGCGACATCATCATGACCGGCACCCCCGCCGGCGTCGCCGCCACCGTCGCCGGCGACAAGCTGGAATGCGCGGTCGAGGGCGTCGGCACGCTGACGGTGACGATCGGCCAGCCGCTGAAATAGGCCGCAGCCAACACGGATTTGGACCAATTGACCGGCTGGCGGGCGGAACCGCCGGCCGGTTTCGTTTGTTGGGAACTTCGCGGGCCGGCATTGCTTAACGATTTGCTAACGCGCGTACCGCACACTGAGGCTGCCGGGGCTTCAGACTGTAGCTCTCCCTTGAAGGAGATCCGGACCCATGGGCAGAATCTTCCAACCCCGCGCATTTTCCGCCCGAGACGCGGAAAGCATTGCGGCCAAGATCATGGATTTTGCGCCGGAAACCGATGCCGAGGCGCTCAAATTGCTGCGCGCGCGGTTTCCCGACAGCCCGCTGAGCCTGCGGGTCGCCGCCCTCGACTTCCTGATGCGGCGCCGTCCGGGTGGCGTGCGGCCGCCCTACAGGCCCAGATAAGCCTGCCGCACCCGGTCGTCGCCGAGCAGGGCCTCGCCTGAGCCCGCAAGCGTGATGCGCCCGTTTTCCAGCACATAGGCGTGGCTGGCGAGTTTGAGCGAGACCGCCACGTTCTGCTCGACCAGTACGCACGTGAGACCATCGCGGTTGAGGTCGCGTACCGCCTTCAGCACGGTCTGCACCACCGCGGGAGCAAGTCCCAGCGACGGCTCATCGAACATCACCAGCTCCGGCGCGCCCATCAGACAGCGCCCGATCGCAAGCATCTGCTGCTCGCCGCCCGAAAGCGTTCCAGCCGCCTGCTGCCGGCGCTCGGTCAGGACCGGAAACAGCGCGTAGACCCGTTCGAGATTGCGGTCGCGGCTGGCGCGGGCGCGCGGCAGCATGGCGCCCATCATGAGGTTCTCGGCCACCGACAGCGACGGAAACACCTGCCGCCCTTCCGCGACCTGGCCGATGCCGAGATCGCAGACCTTGTAACTGGGCCAGCCGGCAATCTCCTGGTCGCGATAGCAGATGCTGCCGCGCACGGGCTTGAGCATGCCGGCGATGGTGCGGATGAGCGAGGTCTTGCCGGCGCCGTTGGCGCCGACGATGGCGACGATGGCGCCCTGCTCTATTTCCAGCGAAACGCCGTCGAGCGCCTGGGCGTCGCCGTAAAACACATCGAGCTTTTCGACCTTGAGCATCATGGCCTTATCCCGCGCATGATCTCATCCGACCTTGCTTCGCCCACCGATGCGGGCTTCGCGAAGGCGGGAAACCGGTATCCATTCTTCGGGATCATGCGATGTCCTCCGCCCCGAGATAGGAGTGGATCACCGCCGGATCGCGCACCACCGCGGAAGGTTCGCCTTCGGCGATCGCCGCGCCGTGGTGCAGCACCAGAATGCGCGAGGCGAGCGCCATCACCGCCCGCATGACGTGCTCGATCAGGAGAATGGTGAGGCCGGTCTCGCGGTTGAGCTCCTTCAGGATCGCGACCATGCGATCGGTCTCGGTCGGACGCAGGCCCGCCATCACCTCGTCGAGCAGCAGAAGCTTGGGATCGGTGGCGAGTGCGCGCGCCACCTCCAGGCGCTTGCGGTCGGGCAGCGTCAAAGCAGAAGCGCGCTGCGCGCGCTTATCGTAGAGATCGAGACGGCGGAGTACGTCCAGCGCGTGGGCGCGCGCATCGTTGACGTGGCTGCGGTGCAAGAGCGCGCCGACGATCACATTGTCTTCGACGGTGAGCGCCGGAAACGGCCGCACGATCTGGAACGTGCGGCCGATGCCGCGCCGGCAGACCTGATCGGGCGAAAGCCCGTCGATACGCTCGCTTGCGAATGTGATGGCACCGTTGTCGGGCGCGAATACGCCGGCGATCATGTTGAAGAGCGTGGTCTTGCCGGCGCCGTTCGGCCCGATCACCGCGAAAATGCCACCCTCGGACACCTCGAACGAAAGGCGATCGACGGCGACGAGGCCGCGGAAACGCTTGCTGATGTTGTCGACCGTGAGGAGCGCGCTCATTGCCCGCGCTCCTTGATCCCGATGCGCCGCGACAGCCATGGCCATACGCCGTCCGGCAGCGCCATGATCACCAGCAACAGGCAGATGCCATAGAAGACCTGCTTGGCGCCGGGCAGGTCGATGCCGACCGCGGCGAGCGTCGATGTCAGCGTCTCGGCGAGCCCGGTTAGGATGAACGCGCCGAGCACCGGGCCGAACAACGTGCCGATGCCGCCGACGATCGGCGCCAGGATGATCTCGATGGAACGCGAGATGTGAAACACCTGTTCGGGAAACAGGTTGTTGTAATAGAAGGCGTAGATCACGCCGGCGAACGAGGTCATGGCAGACGAGATCACCACCGCCACCATCTTGTAACGGAAGGTGTCGATGCCGGCCGCGCGCGCGGCCTGCTCGTCCTCGCGGATCGCCAGCCAGAAATAGCCGATGCGGCTTTTCAGAAGCGAGCGGCAGCCGAGAAAGGCCAGCACGGTGGCCGTCAGCAGGACATAATAAAACATCGTCGGGCTGCCGCGCAGCAGCCACAGATCATTGCCGGCATTTCGCTTGACCGGCAGGAACAGGCCGGACGACCCGGCGGTCCAGCTCAAATGGTCGAAGCCGACGCGGGCGAATTCCGCGACCGCGATGGTGAGGATGGCGAAATAGACGCCGGATACCTTGAAACGGAACGCCAGAAATCCGACGAAGGCGCCGGCAAGCGCGGCGATCGGCACCGCGACCAGGAGCCCGATCCACGGCCCGATGCCGAAATGCACGTAGAGCGCCGCCGCGGTATAGGCGCCGAGTCCGACATACAGCGCATGACCGAGCGAGAGCTGGCCGGCAAAGCCCATCATGATGTTCCAGGCCTGGCCGACATAAGCGAAGTAGAAAATCAGAATGAGGACGGTCAGCAGATAATCGCCCGCAAACAGCGGCGCGGCAATCGCCGCCGCGAGCAGCATGGCGAGCAACACCAGGGCCCGCCCTGACACGCCGTCGGTCAAACGCGCGATCATGCCGCCCTCTTGCCCATGATGCCCTGCGGGCGGAACAGGAGGACCAGCACCAGGACCCCGAACGAGAACATGCTCTTGGCGGAGGGCGTGAACAACAGACCGGCCATCGCCTCGGTCAGGCCGATCAGCACGCCGCCGATCAGCGCGCCGGGCATGGAGCCGAGACCGCCGGTGATGACGATGACGAAGGCGAGCAGCGTATAGGCGGGCCCGGTCGCCGGCGTGACGTCGAAGATCAAGAGCAGGATCGTTCCCGCCGCACCCACGCAGGCTGCGCCGAGGCCGAAGGTCAGGGCGTAGAGATGCTTGACGTCGAGACCGACGACCAGCGCGCCGGTGTAGTTGTCGGCGCAGGCGCGGATCGCGGTGCCGACCGTCGAATATTGGAAGAAGGAAAACAGCGCAGCCGCCACCACGATGGCGGCAAGCCCCGCATAGGCCTTGGTAGCGTCGACGATGAGCGGGCCAATCTGGAAACTGTCATAGGCGTAGGACGTCTGCACGTTCTGCGCGTCGGGTCCGTACAGGATCAGGAGTACGTTGACGATGATGATGGCGATCGCCACCAGAAGCAGAAACTGGCTGTGCTCGGGCCGCGTGATGAAGGGATTGATCAGACCCTTCTGCAACACGTAGCCGAAGGCGAACAGGACCGCCGCGATCGGCACCATCATCACCAGAGGATCGAGGTGGAAGGCGGAAAAAAGCGTGACCGCGACATACATCGCAATCGTCATCATCTCGCCGTGGGCGAAATTGACCACGCGCACCACGCCGAAAATCACCGACAGGCCGAGCGCCATCAACCCGTAGACGAGGCCGGTCAATATGCCCGCGACGGCGACGTTAAGATAAAGCTCTGCTGGCACCGATCGATCCTGAGACGCAATGCTCCGGCCGCCGAAACGACCGGAGCATGTGTGAAAGCGACAAGGCTCAGCGCTTGTCGTACGGCTTGAGCGGCCATTCCACCTTGGCGTTGGCGGCCGATTTCGGCGCGACCGTCACCAGCTTGCCGCCGCGGTTCTGGATGGCGCTGTCCAACAGCTTGTCGTTCTGCCCCTTGGCATCGAACTGGATTCCAGGGCCGGGGCTGACATTGTTGGTGATGTTGGTCTTGCGGATGGCCTCAGCCAACGTCTTCGGATCGGCGGTGCCCGCCCGCTTGTAGGCGTCGGCGGCGACCAGCAACGCCTCGAAAGTATAGACGTGGTTGGTGTTCAGGTTGACGCCCGGGAACGACTTGGCAAGCGCCGCTTCGAGCTTCTTGCTGAGCGGCTTGTTCGGGTCGTACCACGGCACGAAGCTCAAGGGCCCGTCCGCCAGCTTGCCCAGGGTCTTGAGATACTGGTCCTCGTACCAGCCGGGTCCCATGCTCAGGATCGCCATCGGCGACCAGCGCTGCTTGACCATCTCGCGCGTGAGCAGGATGGCGTCGTTGAGGCGGCTGACCATGAGCAGGGCGTCGGCTTTGGTCGCCTTGGCCTTGGCGATCTCGACCGACAGATCGCGCGCCGCGGGGTCGTAGGAGATCGTCTCGACGATCTTATAGGGCATGTTGAACTTGGGCATGACCCCCGGGATGGCTTTCGACATCGCGGTGCCGAAAGTGTCGTTGACGTGCATGAACACGACTGTCTTCGGCGTGGCGCCGACGGCGGTGAAAATTTCCTTCTGATTGTTGAAGGCGTCGCGCAGGATCATCGGCGCGGTCGGGAAGTTGCGGAACACGAACTTGTAGCCCTGTTCCGTGATCTGCGGAGCGGCGGCAATATTGATGACGTAGGGAATGCCCTTCTGCTCGGCGACCTGCGCGATCGCGGTGCTCTGCCCGGAGTCGAAGGCACCGATCAACAATTGCGCGCCTTCCGCGATCAGCTTTTCCGCGCGCGAGCGGGCCACATCGACGCTGGTCTCGGTATCGGCATTGATGATCTGCAACTCCGGCAGGCCGAGTTCCTTGAGGATGGCCGGCGCGATATCGACGCCGCGCTGACAGTCCTGGCCGATTCCGGCCTGCACGCCGGAACGCGGCAGCAGGACGCCGACTTTCAGGGCCGCGCCTTGCGCGCGAACGATGTTGAAGGGTGCGGTTCCCGCGACGAGACCGGCGGCGCCGAGGCCGGCGCTGAAGCTGCGGCGGGTCACGCGCACCGTTTTGGATTCGGACTTGCGATTCATAATAATTCCTCCCTGGCTCAGCATAGCCGTTGTTGCGGATGATGCCGGATTTGCTCCGGTTCTCACAAGCGCCAAATGCCGCGGCGGGACGTTCCGCCGCCCCGGTCATTTCGGTTGCCGCCCTGCGGGTGCACGGCTTTCAACCATCGAACGATATTGTTGACGTGGACAACAAATTTCGTCAACACCGTTATTGCCGTAGGCGGCCTCGAGCCGCGGCCTGACGAAACGGGGTGCCTCGATGCCGATGTCGAAGCGGACTTCGAAGCGGGCCAAAGACGAAGCCAAGACCGCGACCAAGACCGGAACCAAGACCGCGACCAGGATGGCGGCGTTGCGCAAGGCCGCGCCGGCACGTCCGGCGAGCGAGCCGGCAATCGACCTCGGCGACCTGAACGAGCGGCTCGGCTATTTCGCGCGCCGGCTGCAGGTGTGGATTTTCCAGGATTTCATCCGCCGGCTGTCGAGCATCGACATCAGCCCGGCGCAGTTTTCGGTGCTGGTGGTGATCGCCGCCAATCCGGGCCTGTCGCAGGCGGAGCTTTCCACGACGCTCGCCATCGAGCGGGCAAGGCTGGTGCGGCTGCTGCATCGGCTGGAACGGCGCGGCCTCACCCAGCGCCTGCCCTCGGCCGGCGATGGCCGCCGCCATGCCTTGCAGCTCACGCGCGAGGGGCAAAACCTGCTGGCGCGCGCCAAGGCGCTTGCCGCCCAGCACGAAGCGGGGCTCAAGCAGAGGCTCGGGGCCGAGCGCTACAAAGTGCTGCTCGACACGATGCGGGACATTTAGCCCCGTCAGTCCGGGGCGCTCGCTGAAGGCGAGCGGCGCCGCCGTGACTAGGCCGCAAACAACCTCTCTACCGCCGCCGCGATCCGGAACAAGCGCCGGTCGTGACCGTTGCGCACGACCAGCATCAGCCCGGTCGGCAGGCCGCCGTCGCGTGGCAATGGCAGCGAAATCGCGCAGCAGTCGAAAAAATTCCACATCGAGGTATTGCGCAATAGCATCGCGTTCTTGCGTGCGAAGTCGTCCGCCGGCGCCATCTCCGCCATGGTCGGGGCAACAATGGGAGTCGTCGGCAGCGCGAGAACGTCGATGTCGGCAAGCTGGGCATCCATTTCCGCGATCAGGGCGGCGCGCTCGTTGACCATCGTGATGTAGTCGGCGGCCGGGATGCCGCGCGCGCGCTCCAGCCGGGCGCGGACATTGGGATCGATCGCATCGCCACGCCGGTCGAGCAGGTCCCGATTGACCGTGAAGGCTTCCGCCGGCTGCACCCCGCCGCGGGCATTCACGCGCATCATCCCCTCGATGAGCGGCAGCGGCTGGTCGGACAGCCGCGCGCCGGCGCTCTCGAGCCGGCCGACGGCTTGCGCAAAACTCTTCGCCACCGTGTCGTCGAGCTTGTCGAGCGGCATGCCTTGCGCGATGCCGATGCGCAAATTGGCGAGCGGCACGGGCGCGGGCGCGACGAATTCCTCTCCCGCCATCACCGCGTCGGCCTTGGCGCAGGCTTCCACCGATCGCGCGATCGGACCGATGGAGTCCATGCTCTGGGAGAGCGGATAGGCGCCGGCGGTGGAAATGCGCTGGCGGCTCGGTTTGAATCCGACGATGCCGCACAGCGCCGCCGGAATGCGGGTAGAGCCGCCGGTATCGGAACCAATGGCGATCTCGCACATGCCGTCAGCGACGGCCACCGCGCCGCCCGAGGTCGAGCCGCCGGGAATGCGCGTGCGGTCGGCCGGATTGCCCGGCGTGCCGTAATGCGGATTGGCGCCGACGCCGGAAAAGGCGAACTCGGTCATGTTGGTCTTGGCGACGATGACCGCGCCGCCGCCGCGCAAGCGGCGCACAACCGGGGCATCCTGCGCCGCCGGCCGGCCCTCCTCGGCGACGACCTTCGAGCCGGCACGCGTCACCTCGCCGGCGACGTCGAACAGGTCCTTGATGGTGACGATGGCCCCGTCGAGCGGGCCGAGCGAGATGCCGGCCCGGGCGCGCGCGTCGGCCGCCTCGGCGGCCGCCTTCGCCTGGTCACGGTAGACGGTGAGGCAGGCGCGCGCCCCCTCACCCTTCGGATCGTCGATGCGGGCGAGCGCGGCCTCCAGCCGCTCACGGGAGGACGTCGGGTTCATGCGGAAAGCCCGCCTTTCTCGATAATGAAGCGCGCAATCTCCTCGACGCCCTGGCCGGTGCGCAGATTGGTGAACACGAAGGGCCGTTGCCCGCGCATCTTCTTGGCGTCGCGATCCATCACTTCCAGCGAAGCGCCGACATAGGGCGCGAGATCGACTTTATTGATAACCAGGAGATCGGAGCGGGTGATGCCCGGCCCGCCCTTGGACGGGATCTTGTCGCCGGCGGCGACGTCGATGACGTAGATGGTGAGGTCGGCGAGTTCGGGCGAGAAGGTCGCCGCGAGGTTGTCGCCGCCCGACTCGATCAACACCAGATCGAGGTCGGGGAACCTGGCGCGCATTTCGGCAACCGCGGCGAGATTGATCGAGGCATCCTCGCGGATCGCGGTATGCGGGCAGCCGCCGGTCTCGACCCCCGCGATGCGCTCGGGTGCGAGCGCCCCGGAACGCACGAGATATTCCGCGTCCCACTTGGTGTAGATGTCGTTGGTGATGGCGGCGATCTCGTAGGTCTCGCGCAGCTTCTTGCAGAGCGCGTCCATCAGCGCGGTCTTGCCGGACCCGACCGGGCCGCCGACTCCGACACGCAAGGGGCCGTGGGGATTCTTGCTCATTGCACACTACTTTCCTCGGCTGTCATCGCCCGCGCAAGCGGCCGATCCGACGATCATATCAGACGGAGATTTGAAGCAGACGCTCAGGCGTACTGGATGCCCCGCTTGCGCGCGGCATGACAACCAAAATCTTGGCGCGACTTGGCTCACGACCGGAACAACCGGGTGTATTGCGTCTCGTGCCGCACCGAAGCGAGATCGGCGCGGAAGGCCGCCGAACCGATGTCATCGAGCGTGGCGAGCAGCGCACGTTCCGCGGCCGAGCCGACCACGCTTTCGAGTGCCACCAGCACGTGCTGGCCTTGCGTCTGTCCGAGCGGGACGAGGCGCACGCCGGCCGAAACCCAGTTGGCTGCCACGGCCTGCAAATAGGCCGCGAGCGCGGGCGAAAGCGCGATGCGGTGACCGGCGCTCGAAACCGCCACCGCGATCGGATAGGCGACCGGCCCGTCCCAAACCGTCTTGAGCCGGTCGAGGGCGGCACAAGGCCAGGCGGCCCGGGTCGCCTCGACGAAGGCATTGCCCTGCGCAGTGGTCTCCAGGTGGCGTTCCTTGGAGGGCGCGAAAGCAGCGGCGAACTCGGCCACCGCGCGCAAGGCCTTGTCGTCGCCCGCGGCGGTGGCGCGGTGCGCGTGCGCGAACAACACCGCGTCGCAATAGCCGCCCCCCTCGGCCAGCATCACCGAGAGCCAGGCGAGCAGCGTGGCGGCATCCTTGATGTCGCCGGTCTCCACCGCCCATTCGATGCCGCTGGAATACGAAAACGCGCCGATCGGATAGGCCGGCGAGAGCCAGGTCATCAGGCGGTAGAGGGACCGTTGAGGGGATGCATCACCCGCGGTTGTCATGCCCCGCGAATGTGGGGAATCCGGTAATCCTTGTGCTGCGTCATCGGTAAATTCCGGCATCGGGGATGTTGGCTCCCCGCTCTCGCGGGGCGGACGCTGGGATTTGCGGGGCTGATTACGCGCCATGGTGATGCCCCTGCGGCGCGCTTGGCTCGGGATCGAATGGCGCTTGCAGCACCGTCAGGTGCGCGTCCAGCCCGCGCAACATCGCCTCGAGCACATGATCGCGGCGGATACGGATATGGTCGCCGACGATCTGCACGTCGGTGTGACGGTTGCCGAGATGCCAGGCGAGCCTCACCATGTCGAGCGCCGAGCGCGCGCAGACTTCGACCAGCGGCTCCCGCGCGCCCGCGACCTGGACGATCGCGCCGTCCTCGAGCACCAGCCCGTCGCCGTCGCGCAAAGTCACCGGTTTGGCGAATTCGAGCAGAAACGCCGTGCCTTTTTCTCCCCGCAGTACAATGCGACGGCGTTGCCGGTCGCCAGCATCCAGCACGACGCGGTCAACCGCGTGCGCGGCATCCCATTCTCCACCCGCCTTGATGTCGACGACGCGGCGCACGGCCATCTACTGTTCCTTTGCGGCCGGGAGACTAGCCCACATTGCCTTGCTGGCCAAAAGCCGGCGTGATGTCGGGGCGAACCTGGGTTTGCGCGCGACTGTCTCGACCCGTGAAAACGCCGGCGTGCCGTACGAGTTCGCCGGTAACTTCCACGGCATGGTGCCGCAGCCGACCGCGCTCGACTACCTGCGCAAGGGGCTTGGCGCAGCCTATTCTTTCGTAACCCGTCATCTCACCGGTCTGCCCAGGCTGTTCACGCCAATACGGGGCGCTTCAAGTCAGAACAGGAAATAGCGCTGCGCCATCGGCAGCACCTCGGCCGGCGCGCAAGTCAGGAGTTCGCCGTCGGCGCGCACTTCGTAGGTTTCCGGGTCGACTTCAATATTGGGCGTGGCGTCGTTGTGGATCATACTCTTCTTCGAGATCGTGCGCGTCTTCTCCACCGCGACGAATTGCTTCTCGACGCCCAGCTTGTTGCGCAGCGTCGAGCGCGCCGCCGCCTTCGATACGAACACCAGCGAGGAGGCGGTGAGCGCCTTGCCGAAGGCGCCGAACATCGGCCGGTAATGCACCGGCTGCGGCGTCGGGATCGAGGCATTGGGATCGCCCATCTGCGCCGCGACGATCGAACCGCCCTTGATCACCATATCGGGCTTGACGCCGAAGAAGGCCGGCGACCACAGCACCAGATCGGCGAGCTTGCCCTTCTCGACCGAACCGATGTGTTTCGAGACGCCGTGCGCGATCGCCGGATTGATCGTGTACTTGGCGACATAGCGCTTCACCCGCGCATTGTCGTTATCGCCCTTCTCCTGCGGCAACCGCCCGCGCTGCTTCTTCATTTTGTCCGCCGTCTGCCAGGTGCGGATGATGACCTCGCCGACGCGGCCCATGGCCTGACTGTCCGATGACATCATCGACAGCGCACCGAGGTCGTGCAGGATGTCCTCGGCCGCGATGGTCTCCTGCCGAATGCGGCTTTCGGCGAAGGCCAAATCCTCCGGAATCGCCGGATCGAGATGATGGCACACCATCAGCATGTCGAGATGCTCGTCGATGGTGTTCCTGGTGAACGGCCGCGTCGGGTTGGTCGAGGACGGCAGCACGTTCTTGAGGCCCGCGACCTTGATGATGTCGGGCGCATGACCGCCGCCGGCGCCTTCGGTGTGGAAGGCGTGGATCGTGCGGCCCTTGAAGGCCTTGATGGTGTCCTCGACGAAACCCGACTCGTTCAGCGTGTCCGTGTGGATCATCACCTGCACGTCGTAATCGTCGGCGACCGACAGACAGCAGTCGATCGCGGCCGGCGTGGTGCCCCAGTCCTCGTGCAGTTTGAGCGCGCAGGCGCCCGCCTTGACCATTTCCTCGAGCGCATCAGGCCGCGAGGCATTGCCCTTGCCGGCGAATCCGAGATTGACGGGAAAGGCGTCCGCGGCCTGGATCATGCGCGCGATATGGAACGGCCCCGGCGTGCAGGTGGTGGCATTGGTGCCGGCCGCCGGCCCGGTGCCGCCGCCGAGCATGGAAGTGATGCCCGACATCAGCGCTTCTTCCACCTGCTGCGGACAGATGAAATGGATATGCGAATCGAAACCGCCGGCGGTGAGAATCTTGCCCTCGCCCGCGATCACCTCGGTGCCCGGACCGATGATGATCGTCACGCCCGGCTGAATGTCCGGATTGCCGGCCTTGCCGATTGCGGAGATCGTGCCATTCTTGATTCCGACATCCGCCTTCACGATGCCCCAGTGGTCGAGGATCAGCGCATTGGTGATGACGGTGTCGGCCGCGCCTTGTTTGTTGGTGAGCTGCGACTGTCCCATACCGTCGCGGATCACCTTGCCGCCGCCGAACTTCACTTCCTCACCGTAAACAGTGAAATCCTTCTCCACCTCTATGACGAGATCGGTGTCGGCGAGCCGAACGCGGTCGCCCACGGTGGGACCGAACATGTCGGCATAGGCCGCGCGCTTCATCTTGATCGGCATGGCGTTTTCCCCGCTGTTATCAACCGCCGAACGAGCCGGCTTGCAAATCCAACCGGCAGGCGTAGCCTTCCCTGCAGGTCACCCCTCTTCGGCTCAGGCCGAACACGGATGATCGCCATGGCCGAGCGGGCATGGGACGTGAGTACTGCCTGCAGTGCTTGTGGTCCATGTTGGCCGGTCCTGGCTCTCAGTAGCGCGTATCCCGGAGGCTGAGTTCACGCTCGCGCCGGTGTATATGGATCCCGAGAGCTTGTGACGGGCAGACGACGGTCTGCCCGTTATGGCTTTTGGAAGTGGTCACAGCTTCCCCATCACGCCCTGACGGAAACCGTAGACCGTGCGTTTTCCCGCGAGCGCCACGAGCGTGACCTCGCGCGTCTGTCCGGGCTCGAAGCGCACCGCGGTACCGGCGGCGATATCGAGCCGCATGCCGCGTGCCTTCTTGCGGTCGAACTTCAGGGCCGGATTGGTCTCGAAGAAATGATAGTGCGAACCGACCTGGATCGGCCGGTCGCCGCTATTGGAGACCGTGACCGTCACCGTCTTGCGCCCGGCATTGAGCTCGATCTCG
>Ga0182748_1000900_pt1 | contig 30261 bp, 28 predicted proteins | sample eDN3rd37CKraftOP_FD_128877 | JGI IMG/M metagenome (GOLD analysis project Ga0182748, IMG submission 128877) | Enriched Organic Plus compost microbial communities from Emeryville, California, USA - eDNA 3rd pass 37_C Kraft OP (version 2) (version 2) ...
CACCCAGGCCCTGAAGCGTCGGCCGTCGCCCATCAGGACGAGGTCGGAAATTCCGCCCATCGTGCAGAAATTCGTGCGCTGGGCGACCGCGCCGAACACCAGACCGATCAGGAAGCCGCCGATTCCAACGAGGGTCGTCGTATCGAGTTCACTCATGGGTACGCACGGCTTCCACGATCCGTCTCCTTCTTACTTCGTGATCAGGCCCTTCGACGCGGGCGCCGTATCGAACTGGTAGGTATAGCCCAGCGTGAACTGGTACTGGTGCATGCTGATGTCGATATTGCTGCCCGGGGTGGGGCCGCCGGGCGTCACCTCGGGGCCCGAGACGCTGTGGCTCGGGACATAAGCGGCGGCGAATTCGAGGGTCGAGTTCGGCGACATCTTGTAGGCGAAGCCGCCCGTGAAGTGGTCGGTGACCACGCCCGGAGCGAGGATGTTGATCGTCACGTCGCTCGACTTGATCGGATTGGCGTTGTGGGCATAGCCCGCACGCAGCGTCCAGACCGGGGTGGCGCGCCACTCGACGCCGAGCTTGATGATATCGATGTCGTGCCAGCCGAAGCCGGGGCCGCAGGAGGAGCCGTAGAGGCAGGGCGCGGTCGACGAATTCGCGATCGAGGCGACGCTGCCGTAGAAGATGTGCTTGTAGTCGGCCATCAGCGTGAGGTTCGGCATCGCGTCCCAGGCGATACCGGCGGTGACGTTGCCGGGGATGTCGAAGTCGCCGCCGTCCGCGAACAGGCCGGCATATTTGTCGAACTTCGTCATCCACATCGGGGTCTGGCCCGACACGCCGACCCGGAAATTGGGAGCCAGGCTCCACTGCACGCCGGCGCGCACGCCGCCGCCGTAGGAAAAGTCATAGCCCCGGTCGGTGAAGTTCCCGGCATCGGAGGAGAAGCCGGCAAAGGCGCCGAGCCCGAAAGCCTTGAAGCGCTGGATCGCCATCACGGGCGAGATGCCGAACGACATATTGCCGAAGCGGTGGGCGTAACCGAACGCCAGGAAGGCCTGCATCAGATCGACGCCGGTCTTGCCGCCGCCGCAGAACACGCCGGTGCCGCCGAAGCAGCCCGGCGCCGCGTTGGCCATGTTCGGCCAATTGGTGTTCATGCCGCCATTGCCGAACAGCGCCACGCCCCAGGCCGAATTCATGTCGATCGGGCTGCTGTAGGCGAGGTTGGGAACGACGAAGTAGTTGCTGTCGCTGTCGAAGGAGCCCGGCGCAACGAAGCCGGTGCCGCTCGCGTCGTAGCTGCGGAAGGGGGCGAACAGCGCCGCGCCGACCTGGAACTGGCGGCCCACGTCGACGAGGCCGGCCGGGTTGAGCGAGAGCGACATCGCGTCGCGCGAGTCGGCGACGCCGGCACCGGCGAGCGCGCCCTGGCGGGCGCCGTAGCCGTATTGGAAGTAGCCCTCGGTCGCCTGCGCCGCGCCTCCGGCGAAAGAAACTGCGGTCAAGCACACCGCGATCTTCGCCGCCTTGTTGGCGGCATTGCCCAGCCAGCGTCCCATTTCAGCCCCCTGTTGCGCGCCCGCGGGCGCGGTCATCGGTGTTGTCTTCAGCGGAGCGTCCCAGCGGACGTCCGGGCGTAAGAACTCTGTGAATGAGAAGTGCGGCCTGATCGAATTTGCGGCAAGTACAGCGGTCCGATGGACCGGCCGCCACGTCATCGCACTGGCGCTCTTCCCCAGTCTTGTTATTTATTTATTCAAATAAGTGAATATCAGGAAGAATGTTGCGTCAAGTCTAGCGCGGTGTTTTTCAGGCTATTTCTTGAAATCTTACAGCGCGTGGCGGGCGAGCCACAATCCAAAATAACATCGCGCTGTGGGCGCGTGCCGGGTACGGTAGATTTTCTTCAAGAAAAATAACGATTTGCCGTCGAAACGCGGCCCGCGAACACGCCGTTGCGGAGCGCATGAACCGGGCCCAAGCATCGGCCGCGGCGGGCGCCATCGGTGGACAGGGTTGCGTGCAAAGCCTATGAAATCAAACGCTTTTGTCGCCGCCAGACATTCCGGGCGATGCGCTCGGGGGATCAGCATTCCCGATGTCGATGCCATCCGCAGCCAAGGCGAGGAAACGCGCGCCCGCAAAGCCGCCGCTCGACACCGAGGCGATGCTCGCCAAGGCGTGCAAGGCCTCGGATTTTCTCAAAGCTTTGTCGCACGAGACGCGGCTCGTCATTCTCTGCCAGCTGATCGACGGCGAGAAGACGGTCAACGAGCTCGAGCAGATCCTGCATATGCGCCAGGCCGCGGTATCGCAGCAGCTTGCGCGCCTGCGCGCGGACGAACTGGTCGAGGCCCGCCGCGACGGCAAGAGCGTGCATTACTCGATCGCCCGCCCCGAGGTCGTCGAGGTCATCTCGGCGCTCTATCGCAGCTTCTGCCGGCCGGCGCGGTAGGTGGCGTGCTCCCCTCCCCCTTGTGGGGAGGGGTTGGGGGTGGGGGTCGCTTTGATTGCGCAAAGCTTGGCCATTTCCACCCCCCTCCCTAACCCTCCCCCACAAGGGGGAGGGGACACGCTGCGGAGTCGGGCTCGTTTTGATTCCGCAATTGCGGCTGTGCGCCAAGCCGCTCACCCGCCCGCTGCGGTTTCCAACATCCCCGCTTCCTCAGTCGCCGGCGCATCCGATTCGGCCGCGATGGCGCAGGCGAGGTCCGCCAGCGCTTCGACGCTCGGCGCCTCCGTGAAGCGGGCGAGCGGCACCGGCATCGCCAGCGCGGCTTCGATGCGATGCCACAATTCAAACGACGACAGCGAGTCGAGGCCGAGATCGCCGAGCAGATCGCCGGGCCCGATCTTGGCCGGATCGAGCCGCAGCACGGCGGCCAGCTCGTTGCGGATCGCGGTCAGCGCCGCGGATTTGCGCGCCGATGCCGGCAGGCGGGTGAGGCCTTCCGCGCCGCCGGCGCCGGACTCGGCGGTCAAGGGGGCGAGCCGCGGCGAGCCCGCGAGCGCCGGCTCGCCTTGCGTGAGCCTGTTCCAGTCCGCCGCCGCGAAGGTGAGGGTGGTGCTGTCGCTGGCGAGCGCCGCGCGCACCGCGCCGAGCGCCTGTTCGTTGGAGATCGGCCGCCAGCCGGCGCTGACGAGATAATCGGTCATGGCGGCGCTGCGCGCCACGAAGCCGGATTCGGCGAGCATGCCGAGATTGACGCAAGAAGCCGGAATGCCGTGCGCGCGTTGCGCGCCGGCGAGCGCCTCCAGGAAGGCGTTGGCCGCCGCGTAATTGATCTGCCCGCGCCAGCCGATCACCTGCGCGAGCGAGGAAACCGAGAGGAAGAAATCGAGCCTGGCGCCGTGTGTGAGCGCGGCGCGCGTCAGGTTGAGCGCGCCCGCGACCTTCGGCTTGCACACAGTTTCGATGCGCTCGGGCGTCATGTCGGGCAGGAGCGCGTCGGCATAGGCGACCGCCGCATGCACGATGCCCTTGAGCGGCAGCGGGTCCGCCGTCAGATCGGACACCAGGGCATCGACCGCGCCGGCATCCGAGACATCGGCGGCGCGCACGATGATGTCCGCGCCCGCCTGCTTGAGCCGCGCGATGCTCTGTTTGACCTGCTCCGATGGCGCGCCCGAACGCGACACCAGCACGACGCGGCCGGCGCCGGCTTCCGCCAGCTGGCGGCCGATCTCGAAACCGAAACCGGACAGGCCGCCGGTGACGAGATAGCTGGCGTGCGGGTCGAGCGGCAGCGCGTCGCGCGCCATGCGCACCTGTAGCGCGGGATCGTTGAGATCGACCGCGATCTTCCCGACGTGTCGCGCCTCGGCGAAAATGCGGAAGGCTTCCGTCACTTTGCCGGCCGGGAAGACCGCGACCTTCGGCGGTTCCAGCGCGCGCGCCTCGAATTGCGCGATCAGCTCGGCCATCATTTCATGCGCGAGATCGGGACGCTCCTCGACGAGCGCGGCGAGATCGACCACGTGCAGCGAGATGTTGCGGCGCAACGCCTTCAGGCCGAGCGAGCGGTCGTCATAGACGTCGCGCTTGCCGAGTTCGATGAAGCGGCCGTAAGGCGCGAGGCAGGCAAGGCCCTTTTCGATGAAGGGGCCGGGCAGGGCGTTGAGCACGATATCGACGCCGCGCCCGCCGGTCGCGCGCATGACCGCCTCGGCGAAAGACAGCGAGCGCGAGTCGAACACGTCGCGCACGCCGAGCGTCGTCAGGCGGTCGCGCTTCTCGGCGCTGCCGGCCGTGGCGAAAATCTGCGCGCCGAGCCTCCGGGCGATGGCAATGGCGGCGAGGCCGAGGCCGCCCGCGCCGGAATGAATGAGCACGGTCTCGCCCTCGCGCAGGCGGCCGAGCACGTTCAGCGCATAATGGGCGGTGAGATAGACCGACGGAATGCTGGCGGCCTCGGCGTCGCTCAGATGCGCGGGCACGCGATGCAGCCGCCCGGCCGGAACGTCGAGCGTGCGGCGCAGGCTGCCGCGCGCCATGCCGAACACACGGTCGCCCGGCGCGATGTCGTCGACGCCGGCGCCGACCGTTTCGACCCGGCCGCAGAATTCGAGCCCGAGCGCGCGCGCGGCATCGGTGGGTTCGGCGCCTTTCGGCAACAGGCCGGTGGCCGCCATCACGTCGCGGAAGTTCAGGCTCGCGGCGTCGACGCGGATGCGCGCGTCGCCCGATGCAAGCGCCGGCAGGGCGCATTCTTCCCAATGGAGCGAGTCGATGCCGCGCGCGCCGTCCTTGCGCAGCACGAAGCCGCGCTCCGCCGGCAGGCGCTGCGCGGTGCGCGCGCGCATCGCGATGTCGCCGGCGCGCTTGTGCGCGAGGCGCGGCAATAGAATCGTTTCGCCGCGTACCAGCATTTCGGCTTCGGCGGCGCGCGCCGTCATCGCTTGCGCTGCGGCGGCGGCTTGCGCAGGCGCAACCGCATCGAGATCGATGAGACGAAAACGCAGCTCCGGGCATTCCATCGCCAGCGTGCGCGCCGCGCCGATGAGCGCGCCTTGGACGAGGTCCGACCCGTCGCGCGGATCGGCGGGCGCGCCGGCGCGCGCGTGGCGCGTCGCGATCCAGACGTCCGGAGCCGCGCGGCCCGGTGCGCAAGCGCGCGACAGGGCCTGCCCGAAGGCGACGAGGCGGGCGGTTTCCCGCGTCACCATATCGGGGGCGGGCCATTTGTCGTCGGCGGAAAGATCGAGCGCGACGGCGTAGAGCACGGCGTCCGCGGTGCCGAGGTCGAACGATGCCGGATCGAAACTCGTGCTTGCGACGCTGTGCCCTTGCGCGGCCAGCGCATCGGCGAGCGCGGCCGCGTTGCGTCCGCCCGGCGCCGCCAGCACCAGCCATTGGCGGGCCTCGCCACCCGCGACGTCCGCCGGCGCCTCGATGAATGTCTCTTCGATGAAGCCCGGCGCCTCGCCCGCACCGAGAGGCGCGGCCTGCTGCTCGATCGCGCGCGCGTGCAGGCCTTCGATCTTGACGCAAACCTGGCCGCTCGCATCGGCAATCGACAGGGCGAATTCGCCGGTGCCCGCTTCCGCCGACACTTTCGTGCGCGCCTCGACGCGCGCCGCATGGCCGAGCGGCCCGCCGATCACGATGCGGTCGATCGCTTCCGGCAGCAGCAGCCCGTCCGCGCCGTCGCCGGACGAGGGCAGGCCGGCGATGATGACCTGCAGGCATGAATCGAGCAGGCGCGGATCGAGCGCGGCATGATCGATCGCGCTTGTCGAGCCTTCGGGCAGGCGCACCTCGGCGGCGATCGCGCCGGGGCCTTTGCCGATGCGCGCGATGCCGCGGAAGGCCGGGCCGAAATGATAGCCGCGCCGGTCCGCCGCCGCGTAGAACTGCGTCACGTCGATGTCGTCATGCGGCGCGCGCGGCGGCAAAGCACCGAGCATTCCGGCCTCGCCGTCGTGGGCGAAAAGCTTGGCCTCGGCGCGCAGCGTCCAGCCGTCGGTCTTGTTCTTGCGGCGGCTGAAGATGCGGATGCGGGAGCGCCCGGCTTCGTATTGCGTATGCAGCGCCACCGTGTCGTCATTGGCGATGAACAGCGCGTCGGGCAGGCGGATGTCGGTCAGCTCGATCGTGCGCTCGCCGAACAGCTCCGCGGCCGCGGCCCGCATCATCACGATCATGGCGGCGCCCGGCAGCACGCAGGAGCCGAGGATGCGGTGGTCGCCCAGCACCGGGAAGGCGGCGAGCGAAACCGTGCTCGACCAATGATGGCCGGGGCCGGGATCGCGCAGCCCGAGCAGCGCATGCGCCGGCTTGGCGAACAGAAGATGGGTCGCTTCTTCCGGCGCCTTCCACAGGCGTTCGTTGAGCCAGGGCATGCGCGGCAGCGCGACCGGCTTGGCCTCGCGCGCGTATAGCCGCTCCCAGGCGATCGGCTCGCCCGACACGTAAAGCTGCGCCAGCGCGACGGCGAAGGATTCGAAATTGTCTTGGCCGCGCTGCAGCGTCGTCACCGTCACGACATCGCGGCCCTTGGCGGCGGCGCAGGACGCGGCCGGGCTCGACAGCGTGCGCGACGGCCCGAGTTCGATGAAGCGCGTCGCGCCCTCGTCGAGCGCGCGATCGACGGCCTTGTCGAAGCGCACCGGATAGCGCAGGTTGCGCCACCAGTAATGCGTGTCGAAACGGGTTTCGAATTCGCCGGTGACGGTCGAGATCACCGGAATGCGCGGCGGAGCCCAGGGCTGCTCGCCCACGGCATTCAAGAAGATTTGCTTGCCCGGCTCGAGCCAGCTCGAATGCCAGGCGAAGTCGAGATCGAGCAGGCGCGCGAGCACATTGGGATCGTGCGCCTTCAGCCGCGCGATCAGCGCCTCGATGGCGGCGCGTTCGCCGCTCACCGTGACCATGCTGGGCGAATTATAGGCGCCGATCTCGACGCTGCCGTCGTCGGGCATGAACGCGGCCAGTTCGCGCGCGCCCATGCCGATCGCCGCCATGCCGCCGATGCGGTCGATGTGGCCGCGGATGAGGCCGCGGTGATTGACGAGATGCGCGACGTCCGCCAGTGCGATGGCGCCGGCGAGATAGGCCGCGGTGACTTCGCCGAAGGAATGGCCGATGAGCAGTTCCGGCGTCACGCCCAGCGATTTCCACACTTCGGCGAGACCGGCCTGCAACGCGAACATGGCCGCCGGCGTCACGGCGGGATCGTGCAGGCGGCTTGCTCGTTCGTCGGCCGACAAGGCTTCGATCACCGACCAGCCGGCGGCTGGCGCGAACAGCGCATCGAACTCCTCGACGAAGCGCCGGAACACCGGATGGTGTTCGAGGAAATCGCGGCCCATGTTCCAGAACTGGCCGCCCTGGCCGGTGCAGGTGAAAACCAGCTTGCCGTCGCGGCCGGTCTTGCCGGTCACGATCGCGGGCGGCTCGGTCTTGTCGCGCTTCGGCCAGTCGCGCCCTTCGGCCAGCGCCGTGAGCTTGGCGGCGAGGTCGTTATGGTCGCGCGCCAGCACCACGGCGCGCTGATCGAAATGCGTGCGCTGGCGCGCCAGCGCGCCGGTCAGTGCCTCGAGCGGCGTCGCTGCCAGGGCGCCGCCTTCGCTCGCCGCTTCCGCGAGCGCGCGCGCCCAGGCGGCGAGGTGGGCCTTGGTCGGCGCCGAAATGGGAACGGGAACGAGGCGTTCGGCTTCGGGCGCTGCCGCGTGGCCGCGAACGGCGGGCGTGCGGGCGGCGCGCGCCGGCGCCAGGTGGCGTGCGAGCAGGGCGCAGGCATTGGTGCCGCCGAAGCCGAACGAATTGACCAGCGCGTGCTGCGGGCGTTCGGGATCGAGCGCCGCCGTCGCGCGCACCACGTCGATATTCAGGCGGTCGAACGGGATGCGCGGATTGGGCGCAGAGAAATTCGCGTTCGGCGGGATCTCGGCATGGCTGAGCACCAGCGCGGTCTTGATCAGGCCGGCGATGCCGGCGGCCGGTTCCAGGTGCCCGATCAGGCCCTTCACCGCGCCGATCAGGACCGGCGGCCGTTTGCCGTTCTGCCCGAGCACTTCGCCGATCGCTTCCGCCTCGATCGGATCGCCGAGCGGCGTGCCGGTGCCGTGCGCCTCGACATAGGCAACGTCCTGCGGCGCGATGCCGGCCGCGTGCAGCGCCGCGCGCAGCATGGCCTTCTGCGCGGCCGGGTTCGGCGCGGTGATGGCGTCGGTGCGGCCGTCCTGGTTGACCGCGGTCGCTTCGACGGTGGCGTAGATGCGGTCGCCGTCGCGCAGCGCGTCGTCGAGGCGCTTCAAGACGACCACGCCGGCGCCTTCGCCGCGCACGAAGCCGTCGGCGGCGGCGTCGAAGGCGGCGATGCGGCCTTCGCGCGACAGCATATGCGCGCGGCAGAAGGTCAAGAACATGCGCGGATCGATGAGCACGTTCACGCCGCCCGAGAGCGCGACGTCGATCGAGCCGTCGCGCAGCGCGCGGCAGGCGCTGTCGAGCGCGACCAGCGAGGACGAGCAGGCCGTGTCCACGCCCATGCTGGGGCCATGCAGGTCGAGCACGTTGGAGACGCGGTTGGCGACGATGCTGAGCGCGGTGCCGGTGCCGGCCTGGATGTCGGCGACGCCGTATTCGAAGCGTTGCAGCAGCCCGTAGTCGGTGTTCGACACGCCGATATAGACGCCGGTGACCCGCTCGCGCAGTTTATGCAGCGGCATGGCGGCATCCTCGGCCGCCTCATAGGCGACCTGCAGCAGGATGCGCTGCTGCGGGTCCATGGCTTCCGCCTCGCGGCGGGTGAGGCCGAAGAAATCGGGATCGAACGCGGCGATGTCGTCGAGGAAGCCGCCCCATTTGGAATAGGAGCGGGTGGGGTTGTCGGGTGCGGGATCGTAGAAGCCGTCGAGGCTCCAGCGGTCTTGCGGGATTTCCCGGATGGCGCTCGCGCGCGCGGTGAGCAGCGACCAGTAGGAGTGCGCGTCGCTGACGCCGCCGGGCAGGCGGCAGCCGATGCCGACGATGGCGATCGGCGCGGGCCGGAAAGCTTTGCGGTCGTCGATCAGGTTCAAGACGCGATGTCCACTTTGTCCACTTTGCTAGCTGTCGATGACGTGATTTGGCACGTGATCAAGCCGCCAACTCTGAGCACTCCCCTCCCTCTTGTGGGGAGGGGTTGGAGGTGGGGGTCCATGTGAGACGCGTTATGCATCTTCACTCCGACCCCCCTCCCTAACCCTCCCCCACAAGGGGGGAGGGAACAGGCTGAGACCGCTGCGCGCACGATCTCCACATAAAAGCGAATGCGTTACCCCGCCTGCGCGGAAAGCCCGCGCTGGGCGAGCGCCATCTCGATCGCCTGGCGGAAGTCGCCGGCGCCGAGGCTCAGGAAATCCGCCGTCCGGCGCGCGAAGAAGCTTTCGACCGCGGCGCCCGCCTGCGCGACCTCGACCCCGCGCAGCGCCGATTCCAGGTCGAAGATCATGCGCGGCGGCGTCACGAAGAAATCGCCCGTGATCAGCACCTCGCGGATGCGGTTGCGCTGCTGGCCTTCGAGCCTGATGGTCGCGCGCACGGTGCCGCCCGCGCCGGTGAAGGAGGCGCTCACCATGTTGTCGTCGGCTTGCGGCGTGTCGAGCATTTCGACATAGGCGTCGGTGCCGATCTCGTCGCGATAGATCTGCTCGGCGAGGCTCTCCTCGCGCGCGCTGACCTCGCCCCATTGCGGCGCGATGCCGAGCCCCTCCGCGAAGCCGTCGATCATCGCCTGATAGATGGTCGGGAAATCCGGCACGCGCTCGCCCAGCACCTCGCGCATGGTGATGATGCGGCTTTCGGCCTTCTCGAGATTGCGCTTGGCGAGCTTGGCCGCCGGGATATTGAGGCAGGCGACCATCCTGGCCGGATCGAAATCGACCAGCAGCGTGCCCTGGTAGAGCAAGAGGTCGCCGTCGAAAATGCCGCCGGTGCCGCTGATCTTGCGGCCGTCGACCTCGATGTCGTTGCGCGGCCGGAAGCGCGCCGGCACGCCCAGCCTGTTGAGCCCGAGCGCGAGCGCCTCGCAGATGCGGCGCGACACTTCGGCGAGACTATAGGGGCCGAGCGCGGAACGGTGGCACACCAGTTCCCAGCCGATCTGGCCCTCGTCGAAATAGAGCCCGCCGCCGCCGGTGATGCGGCGCACGATCTCGATGCCGTTCGCCCGGCAATAATCGACATTCACTTCGTCCGAGAGGATCTGGTGGATGCCGATCAGCGCGCAGGGCCTGAAGCGGATGAAGCGGATGGTGTCGGGCACCTCGCCCGCTTTGCGCGCGTCGATCAGCGCCTGGTCGAAGGCGATGTTGGCGCGCCCGCTGCGCAAGCCGGTCTCGATCACGCGGAACGGTTTGGCTGAAGCATCGGCCATGAACTCGGCTTCCTGTGCTCGTGGCGCCTCGTTAGAGCCGTCATCCTGAGGTGCGAGCGCGCAACGCGCGAGCCTCGAAGGATGGCGGCCGGGATTCAGTGCCCGTCATCCTTCGAGGGCCGCGGCGCGGCCACCTCGGGACGACGGTTTGAGTTTACTCCGCTCCGCCGCAGCATCCGCCCGGCATGCCCTTGTCGAGCTGGCGGCGAACTTTGCGGATGTCCTGGCGATTGAGCTTGAACGGATAGGAGGCGATGTCGCGCACCGGCGAGTCGCCGTAAGGCCGGTCGCAGGCCGAGATGTCGGTGGCTTCCTTGCCCGGGCAGCCCGAGGTGCGGAACGCCGTGCCGGCATTGATGACCTCGTCGAGCTCGTCCTTCGGCACGCCGAAATCGACGAGCTGGCCGGCCTCGTCGAAGCGCATGCGGTCGATGTGGTGGCCGCGATAGTCGATCAGATAGCGCGCGACCTGCACGCGCCGCCATTGCGGGCGCGGCACCGGCGGCAGGTGATCCATCAGCGAGCCCTTTTCCGGGAAGAACGCGAACATGTGGCTGTGGCCGCCGAGATCGCGGATCTTCTGCACCTGGGTGATCACGTCGCGGTCGCTCTCGCCCATGCCGACGATGAGATGCGCGCCGAAACGTTCGGGCCCGAAGATCTCGGCCGCGGCGTGGATGATTTCCCAATACTTGTCCCAGCTGTGCGGCGACTGCACGCCGCGCCCGCGCGTGCGGTCGAACACGTCCGGATTGCAGGCATCGAGCGCCACGGTGAAGATCTCGGCGCCGAGATCGTACAGCTCCTGCACGTCGAGCCGCGTCATGGTGGTCGGATTGGACAGGATCGACACCGGCACGTGCTTGACGCGCTCGACCCATTTCTTCAGCACCACGCGGGTATCGTCGTCCGAGCGCGGATGCGTGATCATGCTGATGCACATGCGGTGGAAGCGGCCGCCGTCGCCGCCGGAGGCGACGATGTCGATCACCTGGTCGTAGGGCACCGCCGGCCAGTCGACGCGGATGAAATTGCGGTCGGCGTAGTTGCGCTCGGCCTCGCGGTGGCGCGCCAGCCCGCAATAGGCGCAGTTGGCGCGGCAGCCTTCCGGATAGGTGAGCAGCAGATTGAGGCAGCGCGTGCAGCTCGTGCGGTGCATGAAGCCCTTCATCACGCCGAGCGTGATCGCCGCCGCCGTCGACATCTGCACGTATTCGGGCGAGCGCATGTTGGGCGTGAGGAAATTGTAGTTCGGCAGATAGACGCCTTCCGGCGCCACGTCCTGCGCCTTCACGCGGCCGCCGTTCTTGGCCTCCGGCGGAATCTCGCCGGGCGCGCGCGGCTGCATGGTTTCGGGCGTGTTGAAGGTGCGCTCCTGCTTATCGAGGAAGTTGGGCACCGGTTGCCGGGGCATTTCGAGACAGCTCATGACTTCCTCTCCTGAATTCCAAAGTGTGTTGCGGCCGTCATCCTGAGCGATGCCGCAGGCTCCCTCCCTCCCCCCGCGAAGCGGCGGGGAGGGTCGACAAGCATCGCGTCCGCGATGCTTGTCGGGGTGGGGGGACTTTCTTTCAAAGACGCTGTGCTTTTCGCGGCCCCCCACCCCGGACCCCTCCCCACCACGCGCAAGCGCGCGTGGGGGGAGGGGAGGGCCGGGGTCATTCGTTCCAGCAACAGCATTTCGTTGTCCTCACGCCGCCCAGTAATGGGGCGAGCCGATCCAGCCGTCGATGAGTGCGCGCGCGTCGGGCCGGCCGCCGTTGTCGTAGCGGGCCAGCACTTCGCCGCGCCGGCGCAGCGCGCGATTGAGCGCCGCGTCGAAAATATCGCCGAGTTCTTCCTCGTAAGCGTCCGCCGCATGGGGACGGCCGGACAGCCAGTCGACCGCGGCCTGTCCGGCGAGCGTGCCCGACTGCACCGCCGAGGCGATGCCGGCGCCGGTCACCGGATTGGTCAGCCCGGCGGCGTCGCCCGCGAGCAGCACCTGCACCTCGCCGAGCCGGCCGATCGCGGTGAGCCGACCGCCCACGGGAATCGCGCCGCCCGTGAGGCAATAGGCGCGGGTGCCGATGCGGCGGGCGTCCGACAGCTTGGCGAACAGCGCGGTGAGCAGCGGCTTGAGCTTGTGCCGCTCCTCCATCACCACGCCGAGGCCGACATTGGCGACCGCGCCCTTGGGAAACAGCCAGCCATAGCCGCCGCGATAGTCGGCGGAGAGGAAAATGTCGGTGGCGTCGTGCGGCAGCACCAGCGGCACCGTCACCTGCCGCGTATCGACCAGCGCGCGGTTGACTTGGCCGATGGCCGCGCCGACGCGCGACAGCGGACCGTCGCAGCCGATCAACAGGCGCGGCTTGAGGCTGCGGCCGTCCGACGTGCGCACGGTGCCGTCGGCATCGATCGCGGTGACCGACGTCCCGTAGCGGCAATCGGTGCCGGCGCCGCAGGCTTCCGCCGCCAGCATCCGATCGAAGGCGCCGCGGTCGATCATGCGGCCGTGGAATTCCGGCGTCTCGTCGGGCGGCCCGCCTTCGGCGAAAGTCAGCATGCGCGCGACCGTCTGCTCGGTGACCGCCTTCACGGCCGGCACGTCGCGTTCGATCATGCTGGGCACGAATTCGGCGCATTGCACCGGCGCGCCCGCTTCCGAGCGGCGCTCGATGGCGACCACGCCATAGCCGGCCTGCGCGGCGGCCGCGGCCGCCCGGCTGCCCGCCGGTCCAAGCCCCACCACCAGAACGTCCGGCCTTTCGATGCCCATGTCGTTCCTCAAATCTGGTTCCTCACGCCGCGCAGGCGCGCCGCCCGCTCAACCCGTTGAGCGAGATCGAGCAGCAGGCGTGCTCCTGCTCGACCGGGCGGCCGATCGCGCGCGCGAGCGCCACGATGCCCGGTGCCGGATAGGCGATGCCGTCGAAGCCCGCCATCACGGCATAGGCATCGGTGATCATCTTGTGGCGGCCGGCCGGCCTGATGCAGCCGAGCTGCACCGGCGCGTGATTGATGCGCCGGCGGGCGGCGACCAGGATCTTGGCGACGTCGTCGGTGGAAATGGTCGCGAAGGGCTTGTCGGCCGGCGCGTAGATCGGCGACACCACGACCAGGATCAGCGCCGAGACGCGGTGGCGCGAGACGATGTCGAGCGCGTTCTCCTCGCCGAGCAGGCGGCCGTAGTGCAGGCCGATGACGATGTGCGGCACGACATCCATCTTCGTGGCGGAGAGCGCCGCCAGCGTCGTCTCGAAATCGGCGACCGGGCGGTCGAGGTGATAGACGTCGCGGATCGTCTCCTGCGCGCCGATCACGTCCATCATCGCGACGTCGACGCCGGCCGACTCCATCAGCCTGGCGCGGCGCTCGTCGAGCAGGGCGGAATGGACCGCGATACGCAGATGCGGGAAGTCGCGCTTGAGCTTCTCGATGGTCGGGTAATAGCGGTCGTAGGGCACTTCGTTGCGCCGGTTGGAGCCGCCCGAAAGCAAAAAGCCGCCCAGATCCTTGAGCATCACGAGGTCGCGCACCTTGCGGTCGAGTTCGTCCGGGCTGGTGGCCGCGATCATCGGCTCGAGGATTTTCGCTTGGCAGTGGTCGCAATTGAGCGCGCAGGCGCCGCCGGTGATCGAGAAGGCGGGAAAGCTCGCCTTGCCGCAGCCCTTGAGTTCCTCGCTCTCATAGGCGCGGAAGGTCGGCGTGTAGAAACGCATGGGCGCGAGGCCGCGTTCGCGCGCGGTCTCTTCCAGGGCGTCGACCAGGCCTCGATCGAAGGGCAGGTCGTCAAACGGCTCGATCTCGTTGAGCTTGTCGAACCACGCCATTCTCATCCCTCGCTGTTCAGATTGAAAAAATCATATATCTGTATCGGCACGCGGCACCAGCGCCGCCCGTCATTTCCTCGCTCTTTCAGGACCTCAATCGGCCATGAAAACGCTTTGCGTATTGCAACACTTCGAAGCGGACTATCTCGGGCTGATGGAGGACCATTTCGAGGGCCGCAACATCCGCTTCCGTTACGTGCGTCCATTCGCCGCCGGCGGGGCCATCCCCGCCACGGCGGAAGGCTATGACGGTCTCATTATCCTGGGCGCCGGGCCGCTCGGCGTGGTGAGCGGCAACCTCATCCCCAGCCTTGGGCCGGAATTGCGGCTGACGCGTGATTTCCTCGCGCGCGGGCTGCCCGTCATCGGCTGCGGCCAAGGTACCTGCATACTCGCGGCCGAGACCGGCGGCGGCGCCGACGAAGCGCCGTTGCGTTTTGTGGTGGATAACGCCCGCCGCGTCGATGCGCAGGCGCTGGGCGGTTATCTGCCGGAATCCTTCCCGTTCGCCGTCTATATGCGCGACAAGCCGGTGCTGCCCGCCGATGCCCGCGTTCTCGCCGTGGATTCCGCCGGCGAGCCGGCCGTCTTCCAGGTTCGCGACAATTGTCTGGGCTTTCTCGGCCATCCCGGCATCAAGTCGGCCATGATCGAGGACCTGATCATGGAATTCGACGAAGTGCCTGATGGGACGGCAGAAACTCTCGCAGCCATGCGCGCCGTTCAGGGCGAAATGGCCGCCGCCCTGGGCGAAATCATGGTCGGTCTGGTGGAACTGACGCATTTAATGCAGCCATCTCCGTGAAACGGCGTTGTCCCTAGAGGGTCGAATATTTTTGTACCGGGGCTATAGCATCTATTCAAAATTTAGAATATGTCTTTTTCCAATTGCGCCTCGACTGCCGGGCCCGTCCGGCGGTAGTAGTGCAAAATTAACAACATTTTGAACGGGATGTCCGAGGAATGGCGAAGAAGCTCATTATCATCATGGTCAACACCGATCCTCGCAATGGCGAGGAGCTGGGCGCGCCGTTCTTCCAGGCGACGGTCGCCGCCGCGATGGACTATGAGGTCGAAGTCGTCTGCACGGCGACGGCCGGACAATTGATGAAGAAGGGCGTGGCCGAGAAGCTGGTGGTGAAGCCCGGCTCGCCCAAGACGGTGTATGATTTCATCAAGGACGCGCACGAGGCCGGGGTGAAGTTCTACTGCTGCTCCCCCAACCTCGATCTGTTCGACATGACCGCGGAAGACCTCATCCCCGAATGCGAAGGCATCGTCGGCGGCGCCAAGGTCATCGAAGACGTCATGGAAGACGACGACGCGCGCGTTTTGACCTACTGAGGGCTCAAGAGATGGCAAGCGGTCATCATCATGCGGCGGAGAATCCGGCCATCAGCGATCCCGTTTCGGGCGCGCCGGTCGTTCCCTACGAGAAGCTCGAAGAGGTGTTCGAGGACATCCGCTCGCACCTTCTCTATCCGCACGAGCTGCACGGCTGCCTGAACTGCGGCATCTGCACCGCGACCTGCCCGTCGGCGCATTACTACGACTATTCGCCGCGCGAGATCGTCCAGCTGCTGTGGACGGAAAATCTCGAGGGCATCTACGATGCGATGCAGGAGAAAATCTGGTCCTGCGCCCAGTGCTATACCTGCGCCGCGCGCTGCCCGTTCCAGAATTCGCCGGGCGGCCTGGTCATGATCATGCGCGAGGTGGCGATCAAGCACGGCATGCAGTCGGCCAAGGACGTGCTGCGCCCGTTCTCGCGCGTGCTGCTCAAGGTCATCTCCACCGGCAACCAGCTCGCGCCCAACATGATCACGCGCGACGCCTTCCCGGACTGGGGTCCGAACGTCACCAAGGTCGATGCGCCGCTCATGATCCTGCGCAAGGCCATTCCGGTGCCGACCATGCACACCATGGATACGGCCTGGGAAGTCAATCTGAAGACCTCGGTCGAACTCTACACGATCTGGGAAGCCACCGGCGTGCTCGATCAGCTCGAGACCATCGACGAAAACCTCTTCGACGTCGTCAACGACGTGATGGACGAGAAGCGCGACGAGTACAACGAATGGCTGGAAGAGCAGGAAGATCAGGACTCTGACGACTGACGCGGGCGATCGCGATCGCCAAACGCTGCCAGGAGGGAACGATGGACGACAAGGTTAAGGAAGGCCACGGCGCGTATACCGGGTTCGGCAACGAATGGCGTGCGTCGAACCTCACGCCGGCCGAGGCGCGCACGGCCACCGCCTGGGTGGAGGCCAAGATCGACCGCCGCTCGATGCTCACCAACAAGGATCGCGTGCAGGACGTGCGCGACGCCATGTGGGAGCTGGAAAAGGACGGCGAGATCGTCGTCCACCGCCTCGACGAGCGGCACGAGCCGGTGACGGCGCGCACGCTCTACGGCTGGGAAAAGCGCATCCCCACCACCAATCTCTGGCAGCACAAGTCCTGCGGCCAGTGCGGCAACATCCCCGGCTATCCGTCGAGCGTGATGTGGCTGATGAACAAGCTCGGGGTGAAATTCCTCGACGAGACCGACCAGACCTCCTGCACCGCCTGGAACTATCACGGCTCGGGCGTCGGCAACGTGGTCAGCCTCGCCGCCGTGTTCCTGCGCAATTTCCACCAGGCCTATATGTCGGCCAAGGCGCTCGGCCTGCCGGAAGGCACCTTCTATCCGCTCGTGCATTGCGGCACTTCCTTCGGCAACTACAAGGAAATGCGCATCTATCTGATGCACTCGGCCGAACTGCGCGAGCAGGTGAAGAAGATCCTCGGCAAGCTCGGCCGTCTGGTCGACGGCAAGCTGCTGATCCCCGAGGAAATCGTGCACTATTCGGAATGGCTGCACGTGATGCGTCACCGCATCAAGGAGCAGCAGGTCATCGACGTCAGCAAGCTGCGCGCGACCATTCATCCGGCCTGCCACGTCTACAAGATGGTGCCGGAAGACGTGATCTATGACGAGACCGTGATGGACGGCAACCGCGTCGCCGTCTCCACCGGCCTGATGCAGACGCTCGGCGCCCAGGTGATCGACTACTCGACCTGGTACGATTGCTGCGGCTTCGGCTTCCGCCACATCATCGGCGAGCGCGAATTCACCCGCTCCTTCGCCATCGACCGCAAGATCAAGGTCGCGGTCGAAGAGGCGAAGGCCGACGTCATGATCGGCCACGATACCGGCTGCATCACCACGCTCGACAAGAACCAGTGGATCGGCCGGGCGGTCGACAAGGTCTACGCGCTGCCGATCATGGCCGACTGCCAGTTCGCCGCGCTCGCGCTCGGCGCGCATCCCTACAAGCTCGCGCAGCTGCACTGGCACGCCTCGCCGTTCGAGCAGCTGCTCGAAAAGCTCGGCATCGACTGGGAAAAGGCCAAGGCCGAGTTCGAGGCCTACCTGACCGAGGTCAAAGCCGGCCGCATCGAAACCCTCTACGACCCCAAGCGCGCGATCACTTCGGGGCCGGGCTACGTCAAGCCGAAGCCCGTCGCCGCGCTGCCAGGAGCTGCTGAATGACTCGTCCTGTTCTGATTGTTGGTGGCGGTCCCGCCGGCCTGTCGGCCGCCCATGCGCTGGCCGCGGCCGGCCAGCGCGTCGTGCTCGTCGACAAGGCCGACCAGCTCGGCGGCGCGCCGATCCTGTCCGGCTATGCCAAGCTGGTGCCGTCGGGCGAGTGGGCCAAGGACGCCATCGGCGGCATGGTCAGCCGCGTCGAGGCGAGCAAGCTCGTCGACGTGAAGAAGAACACCACGGTGAAAAGCTTCGCCGGCAAGCCGGGCGATTTCCGCGCCACGCTGTCGGACGGCTCGACGGTGGAGGCGGGCGCCGCCATCCTGACCACCGGCTTCACCCATTTCGACTCGGTCAACAAGCCGGAATGGGGCTTCGGCACCTATCCGGACGTGGTGACCACCACGCAGGTCGAGCAGATGCTGTCCTCGGGCAAGGGCGTGCGCTGTCCGTCGGACGGCCGCGAGCCCGAGCGCGTCGCGATCCTGTTGTGCGTCGGTTCGCGCGACCGCCAGATCGGCCGCGAATGGTGCTCGAAGATCTGCTGCACGGTTTCGTCCAATCTCGCGATGGAAATCCGCGAGCATCTGCCGAAGTCGAACGTCTACATCTACTACATGGATATCCGCACCTTCGGCCTGTACGAAGACCTCTACTACTGGGAGAGCCAGGAGACCTTCAAGGTCAAGTACATCAAGGCGCGCATCGCCGAGGTGACCTCCGACGGCAAGCGCCTGCTGGTCAAGGGCGAGGACACGCTGGTCAAGCGTCCGATCTCGATCCCGTTCGACATGGTCGTGCATGCCATCGGCATGGACCCCAATGTCGACAACATGACGCTGTCGGCGGTGTTCGACGTGAAGCTGCAGAAGCACGGCCACATCGCCAAGGCCTCGACCTATTCCGACATGTCCGCCACCTCGCGGCCGGGCGTCTTCGTCGCGGGTGCCGCCACCGGCCCCGAGACCATCGACGACTCGATCGCCCAGGGCCAGTCGGCGGCGATGGCGGCGCTCAACTGCGTGCGCGGTCCGGTCACGGAGGCCGCCGAGTGATGTGGGGGATCGGCACCCATAAAGCGAAAGCGGCGCCGCCCGCTCCGGCGCGGCCGGTGCTCGATCTGTCCGGTCCGCGGTTGCGGCGGGCGTTCGAGAACCTGGTCGAATCCGCCGACGAAAGCGGCGGCGTCGAACGCTATGTCGGCGCGCTGGCGCTCAAGGCGTCGCTGTTCGAGGAAGTGCTCGGCAAGGGCAGGGTCCGCGAGCTGACCGAGACGGAATTCTACGATCTCGCCGCCTTCATCACCCCGGTGCGCCGGCGCATCGGGGCCTGGCTCGGCCGCAACGGCTTCCCGGCGCTGCGCGGCCGGCTGGAGGCCTTGCTCAACGGCTGGTCGGATCTGGCGACCACGGACCGGCGCGTGGCCGATTTCGTGGCGAGCTTCCCGGCCGACCGCGAGCACCGCTGGGTGCGCGATCTCGCCGCCGAAGTTCTGCACTTCACCGCGCCCGACCGCTATCCGCTGATGACCCGCTGGATGTGGGACACGCGGGTCAATACCGGCGTGCTGCGCGAAATCTGGCACACGGCGGACGACCGCGAGCCGGGCACCATCGCCGTGGGCGACGGCTTTGCCACCTTCGTCACGTTGCGCGAGGAGCTGGAAGGCTTCCTGCAGAGCAACGGCGTGTACCGCGACCTGCCGTATTACGTCGACCTGCTCTGCGCCCACATTTATGCCGCCTATATCAACGACAAGGGCGGCCAGTATCTGCACGCGGATTTCTGCGGCCCCGCCAAAGTCGATGCGATGGCGCATACGCGCCGCCTGCTCGGCCTCGACGCGGTCGATACCGAATCCGGCCGCACGCGTCTCAAGCTGATCGACGGCGAAGCCTATGTGCTGGGCGAGCCGCGCCGCTTGAGCTCGTGAAGGAGCGACCATGCCGATTCACGAAAAATCGCTGATCCGTCCCGAGAACCTCGTCACGCACGAGCATCTCGAAATCGAGGGCGTCGACGTCTCCGGGCACTGGAGCACGTTCATCAATACGCGCGCGGTGTCCGACTACAATGAGCAGATGCAGGAGGAGATTGCCGCGCTTCCGGGCGGCGAATACATCCACCGCTGCTGGCAGTGCGGCTCTTGCACCAATGCCTGCACCGTCAACGCCATCAACCCGGACTTCAACCCGCGCTACTGGATCTACCTGATCCGCATGGGCTTCGAGAGCGAGCTGCTGCGCGACAAGGACATCATCTGGCAGTGCGTGTCGTGCAACAAGTGCACCTATGCCTGCCCGCGCGACGTCTTTCCGGAAGGCGTGATGAAGGCCACCGCCCATTGGCTGGAGCTCAAGGGCCACACCGAGAAGAAGCCGTCGATGGTGTTCGACGAGGCCTTCTCGGAACAGGTCTTCGCCACCGGCAAGATCGAGGACGGCCGCGTGCTGCGCGAGTTCTTCGCCCGCACCAAGCAGCCCTTGCTGCAGGACTGGCTGATCGCGCTGGTGCGCAGCCTCGTGAGCCGGCTGCCGGTCGCGCTGATGATGAAGCTCGGTCTCGCCACGCTGTTCCGCCCGCGCACGCGCGGCTGGGGCAAGGCGCAGGCGGCGATCGAAGAATATGTGCATGAGCGCGAGGCGGCCGCCCGCAAGGCGCTCCACCTCGATGTGCAGGGAGCCGAGCGATGAGCGACAAGTACAAGAAGGTCGCCTACTATCCGGGCTGCGCGCTCGAAGGCACCGGTCATGCCTACAACCGCTCCACCAAGGAGCTCGGCAAGGCGCTCGGCCTCGAGCTGGACGAGCTGAAGAACTGGAACTGCTGCGGCGCCATGGAGGTCAAGAACGTCGACCCCAAGCTGCAGACCTACCTGTCGGCGCGCAACCTCTCGATCGCCGAGGACATGGGCTACAAGACCGTGATGGCGCCGTGCAACGGCTGCTATCACAATCTCAAGAAGGCCGAATACGATCTCGCCCACGACGAGACGTCGCGCGAAGTCACCGACCGGCTCTCGCGCAAGGCCGGCCACAAGACCTACGAGGCGGGCAAGGTCGAGACCATCCACGCGCTCGACTGGATCAAGGAATCGGTGGGCGAGGAAGGCCTGAAGGCGCGGGTGAAGAACTCGCTCAACGGCCTCAAGATCGCCAATTACTACGGCTGCATGTATACGCGGCCGCGCCACATCTTCCCGGAAAAGGACCAGGGTCCCGGTTCGGAATCGACCGCACAGCCGCATTTCATGGACGATCTCCTGGCGGCGGCGGGCGCGGAAAACGTCAACTATCCGCTCAAGACCGCCTGCTGCGGCGGGGCGCATACGCTGTCGGACAGCGACACCTCGACCAAGCTGGTGCTCAACCTGCTCACCACCGCGGAAGCCTGCGGCGCCGACGTGATCGCCACCGAGTGCCCGACCTGCCACACCGGCCTGGAAATGCACCAGGCCCGCGCGGAGAAGGTGTTCGGCCGCAAGACCAAGGTGAAGATCCTGTATTTCACCCAGCTGCTCGGCATGGCGCTCGGCCTGTCGGCGCGCAAGGTCGGCGTGCAGGAGAACTTCTCCGACTCGATGGATCTCTTGCGCGAGCGGGGGCTGTTCTGATGGGCGGCGCCGGCGCCATGAGCTTCGACGACATCGCCGCGCGGCTCGACGAGCTGGTCGCGGCGCCGGACGACGCGCTCGTGGCGCAGGCGCCGCAATTTGCCGACGAGCTTTTGGCCATCGGCGAGACGATCCTGGAAGCCTGGGTGACGGCCCGCGGCGAAACGCCGACCACGCAGACGGTGGAAGGGTTCCGCCTGCTGGCGCTGCACCGCCAGGGCGCGCGCGGCGAGCCGAGCTTCAACGCCTGCCGTGAAACCTGCCGGGAGCTCGTCTACCATCACAACCTGGTGCGGCTCGATCCGGCGCATGCCGACACCGCCCGCCGCCTCCGGCTCGGTGCTATGGTGGCGCGCCATTTGGCACTATTTATCGGCGGCAAGCTGGAAGTAGCGGGGCTCGGCGATTTCTGCTGCTCCTCGCGGCCGCTCCGCCAGAATGAAACCTCGGCGCCGCTCGCCGAAACCGTTCGACAATAAAGGAGGCCCCATGCCGACCGTCCGTGGCTGCAACCTTCCCGACGACCTGCTTTACGACGTCGAGAACAACATCTGGTATCGCGAGAACGCCGACGGCACCGTCACGCTCGGCATGACGGCGGTGGCCGCCGCGATGGCCGGCCAGCTCGTCGCCTTCACCGCCAAGAAGGCCGGCCGCTCGGTCGATGCCGGCAAGTCCTGCGCCACCGTGGAATCCGGCAAGTGGGTCGGCCCGGCGAAGATCGCGTTCGACGCCCAGGTGGTCGAGGTCAATGACAACCTGACCGGCTCGCCCAAGCTCGCCAATTCCGATCCTTACGGCGAGGGCTGGATGGTCAAGGTCCAGCCGAAGGACTGGGCCGCGGCCAAGGCGAACCTCGTTCCCGGCGCTGCGGTCGCCGGCCCCTACGAGGCCAAGATGACCGCCGACAATTTCGCCGGCTGCGCACCCGCGTAACGGCGCCGGGCGCTGCCGCTCCGATGCGGCAGCGCGCAATGGCTTGAACGGACTGTGACGAATGGCGCGCTCGCGCCGCCGCAACGGATAACCGGGGGTGGAACAATGAGCAGCGATACCAATACCAAGAGCATGTCGATGATCGTCACCAAGGGCTCGCTCGACTGGGCGTATCCTCCCTTCATCCTGGCGACCACGGCGGCCGCCATGGGCCTCAACGTGACGATGTTCTTCACCTTCTACGGCCTCACGCTCTTGAAGAAGAAGCTCGACCTGAAGATCTCCACGCTCGGCAATCCGGCCATGGAGATGCCGATGTTCGGCATGCATATCGGCATGCCCAATCTGGTCTCCGCGATCCCGGGCGTGGACGCGGCCGCCACCGCGATGATGAAGAACCTGATCAAGAAGAAGGGCGTGGCCTCGATCGAGGATCTGCGCTCCATGGCGCTCGAGGCCGACGTGAACATGATCGCCTGCCAGATGACCATGGACCTGTTCGAATACACCCGCGACGACATGATCGACGGGCCGGTTCTGGGCGGCGCGGCGACCTATATCGAGACCGCGACCAAGAGCGACATCAACCTGTTCATCTGAAGCGGGCGCAAAGCTCCAACGATACTCAAGGAGGCAATATGGCTGACCAAGTTCTCGACGCGAAGGGACTGAATTGTCCGCTGCCGATCCTGCGCGCCAAGAAGGCGCTCAAGGACGTGCCGGTGGGCGGCACGCTGCAGGTGATCGCGACCGATCCCGGCGCGGTGAAGGATTTCGAGGCGTTCTGCCGGACCACCGGCAACGACCTGGTGGAATCGAAGGCCGACGGCAAGGTTTTCGAGTTCCTGATCAAGCGGACGTCGTAAGGCGCGCGGGCAGGGACGGGAACGATGGAAACCAAACCGCTCTTCATCCTGCTCTGCTCTGGCGAACACGAGAAGCTGCAGATGGCGGCGATGCTGGCGTCGGTCGCCGCCGTATCTGAGCGGCCGGTCGAGGTCTTCGTGAGCATGAACGCCGTCCTTGGCTTCGCCAAGGACGCGCCGGCGGCCGAGCGCTACCATGGCGGCGCATTTTCCAAGCTGCTCACGGAAAAGCGGGCGCCCGATCCGATGGCCCTGTTCCGGCAGGGACGCGAGCTTGGCAGCCTCAAGCTGTGGGCTTGCTCGATGGCGCTCGACGTGCTGGGTTGGGAACTGGATCGTCTGGAAGACGACATGTTCGACGGCGCTCTCGGCCTGACGAGATTCTTGTCGGACGCCGAGAACGGCCAGTTCATCACCCTATAAGACGAGCTTGCTGGGAACAAAATGGGTACGAGACAGAAAATCGATGCGCGAGGCGCATTCTGCCCGGGGCCGCTGATGGAGCTCATCGCGACGCTCAAGCTGGTGCAGATCGGCGACGAGATCGAGGTCTGGTCCAGCGACAAGGGGTCGGCAACCGATATTCCCGAGTGGGTGAAAAAGGTCCGTCATGAACTGGTGGGCGTGACCAAGGAGGACGGTTACTGGAGTATCGTTGTGCGCAAGGCCAAATAAAGAATAATATTCGCCTGCGCGGTCGCTCTGTAGATGACCCGTGTTAGGGAGGACGCAAAATGGCGAAGAAAATTCTCATCGTCGGCGGAGGTCTCTCGGGGACCATCGTCGCAAACGGTCTGTGCCGGCAGCTGCGCGGAGAACTGTCCTCCGGCAGCGTTTCCATCACCATGCTGGGTGCGTCCGACACCCACATGTACCAGCCCGGCCTGCTTTACGTGCCGTTCGGCAAGATCCGGGAGTCCGAGCTGTTCCGCGAGCAGCGCAAGGTGCTCGACCGCCGGGTGCCCTATTTCGTCGATCCGGCCAAGCACATCGACGTGGAGAACAAGGTCGTCACCACCCAGTCGGGCAAGACCCATAGCTACGATTACCTGGTGATCGCGACCGGCTCGCGCATCCGGCCCGAGAATATTCCGGGCATGGTCGAGGGCGGCCACTGGTTCTACGACCTCGACGGCGCGCGCAAGCTGCGCGACGCGCTCGCGCAGTTCCAGGGCGGCAAGATCGTCATCAACGTCAATGCCCCGCACAAATGCCCGGTGGCGCCGCTGGAAATCGTCTTCATGCTGCGCGATTTCCTCATCGGCAAGGGCCTGCTCGACAAGAGCGAGATCACCTACACCTATCCGATCGGGCGCCTGCACGCGCTCGAGCCGGTGGCGAACTGGGCGGTGCCGGAATTCCAGCGCCACGGCATCAAGTCGGAGACCTTCTTCAACACCAAGTCGGTCGATCCGCAGGCCAAGACCATCACCTCGGAAGAAGGCGTCACGCTGCCCTACGACCTCTTGATCACCATTCCGCCGCACAGCGGGCAGCAGGTCATCACCGACTCCAATCTCGGCGCCGGTGGCTGGGTGCCGACGGTCAAGAATACGCTGCTGCGCGAAGGCTCGGACAACGTCTTCATCGTCGGCGACACCACCAATATCCCGATCTCGAAGGCCGGCTCGACCGCCCACTTCGAGGCCGACACCGTGGTCGACAACCTCGTCTCCCTGCTCAAGGAAGACCGCTGGGCGCGCGATTACGACGGCAAGGTGTTCTGCTTCGTCGAGACCGGTTTCAACACCGGCACCTATGTGTGGTTCAACTACACCACGCCGCCCAATCCGGGCCCGCCCTCGCAGATGATCCACTGGTTCAAGCTGGCCTATAATCGGCTGTACTGGCTGTCCGCGCGCGGCTTGCTGTAAGGGAGGCTGCGATGAGCGACACCAATCTCACCAATGTGCCGCCCGACGAAATGGCGCGGCTGACCATCGCCGCGCGCGAGGCATTGACCGACAGCATGGTCGAGCGCCTCGCGGTGATGGGCGCGAACGCGCTCGAGCTGGTCGACCGTCTCAACGACGAGAACACCGGCGCGGCCGTGCATGCGCTGCTCGACAAGCTCACGGAAATGCACAAGGTCGGCGCGCTCGACACCCTGGTCGATGCCGTCATGATGCTGCACGCCGCCCGCAACGCTCTGACCGACAACATGGTGGAGCGGTTGTTCGGCTTCTTCGAGCACATGATCAACACGGTCGGCAACGAGGACATGGGCGAGCTCGCCGAGAGCACGCGGCTGGCGGTCGAGGAGGCGGCGCAGGAAGCGGCGCAGGCCCGGCCGGGCGGCGGCATCATGGGCATGCTGTCGATGCTGTCGAAGCCCGAGACCCAGCGCAGTCTCGCCTTCCTGCTCGCCTTCAGCGCCAGGCTCCAGAAGCGCAACGGCGGTTGAGGCGGCGCGGCGCTCATTATCGCGCCCTCTCCCCTTGCGGGAGAGGGCGCATTCATGCCGGCCCGCGCATGCGGCCCCGTGCTGTGCGTCCCGAAGTCCCTAATGCGGCTTGACCCCGGCGGCCTTGATCACGCCGCCCCACAGCGCGGTCTGCTCGTTGATGAACTTCTTGGCCTCGGCCGGCGTGCCGCTGGCGGCGTGCAGGTTGATCTTGTGGAAGATCTCCTGCGCATGCGCGCCCTTGAGCACGTCCTCGACCGCCGCGTTGAGCTTGGCCACGATCGCCTTCGGCGTGCCCGGCGGCGCGACGATGGCGTTCCAGGTGCCCGACTCGAAGTCCTTCACGCCGAGCTCGGCGAAAGTGGGAATGTCGGGCAGATTGGGGATGCGCTGGTTGGTGGCCACCGCCAGGATGCGCGCTTTGCCCGCCTGGTGCAGCTTGATGGCGGAGGCCAGCTCCATGAAGATCATATCGACATTGCCGGCGATGATGTCGTTGAGGGCCGGCGCGGTGCCCTTATAGGGCACGTGAACGAGCTTGACGCCGGTGCGGGTCTCGAACAGCGCCGCGGTCAGATGCGACGTGGTGCCGATGCCCTGCGAGGCGTAATTGATCTTGCCGGGATTGGCCTTGGCATAGGCGATGAATTCCTGCGCCGTCTTGGCCGGAAATTTCGGCCGCACCAGCAGCACATTGGCGATCGACGTCATGATCGCCACCGGCTCGAACTTGGCCGGGTCGAAGGACATCTTGCTGTAGAGCAGAGGGTTGACCGTGAGCGGCGCCGGCTGCGCGGCGAGCAGCGTGTAGCCGTCGGGCGGGGAATGGAACACGGCGTCGGCGCCGATATTGCCGGCGGCGCCGGCGCGGTTCTCCACCACCACGGGTTGGCCGAGCTTCTTCGAGAGGCCGTCGGCGACGATGCGCGTCACGGTATCGACGCCGCCGCCCGCCGGCACGCAGACCACGATCCTGATCGGCCGCTTCGGAAAGTCCGCGGCCGCGTCCTCGGCGCGGACGGCGGTGGCCGTCAATGTGAATGCGAAAAGAAGCGCCAGAAATGCGCGCATGTCTCGATCCTCCCCATCTGCGGTCTTGAGCTTGTCGCGGTTCGCGCGCTCGGGCGCGACCGCTTGTGTTTCCGCAGCCAAAAAAACTCTATACCAGCGCGCTCGCGTCGTCATGCCCGGTTTTCGGTCGATGCGATGCGTCAGGCGCGCAAGGCCGCCAGCATGTCGGCGATGTAGTCCTCGTCGCTGGCGATCACCAGCATGAGCGCCCAGGGTCGCAACTGCGCGAGGCTCCGCGACAGGGCGGCGTCGGCGGTCGAGGCCGGGCTCAGGATCAGCGCCGTGGTCATCACCTGCTTCAGGCTGCAGGCTTCGCCGATGATCGAGGCGGCTTCCAGGTTCCCGCCCGCGGTCGCGATCATGACGACCTGGTCGGCGCTGTCGATTTCATCGACCAGATCCTTGGCGTGGCCGGCGAGATCGGCGAGCCACCCGCTCATGGAAAAGCGCTTCTCCCGCGCGGGCGCGCCGGCATTCGCGGTCAGGAAGGCGGCGCCGGCCCAGCTCGCTCGCGCCAGCCGCTCGACGATGCGTTCGCTGTCGCGGTCGAGCGCGATGACCTTGACCGCGCGCCGGCGCGAATTCGGCGCGTCGATGCGGAAGCGCGCCTCGGCGCGGCTGGCCGCGCGCGCCGATTCACTCTGCACGGCCGCGCTCCGCAAAGGCGCGCTCACACCGAGGCATGGGCGGTGCCCTCGCGCACGGTCATGGCTTCCCTGGCCGCCTCCATGAACGGCCGGTCGGCCGGCAGGATGACGGCGGCCGAGCGCACCCGCTGGTGCACGAGATCGACGCCGGGCGGGACCGCGTCCTTGTCCTCGAGCGCCTTGATCGCGCGCAGCAGGCGGTGGCGGGCCATGATGATGCCGTTGTCGGTCGACACCAGGTTCTCCTTGGTGCGGTCGACGATCGGCCCCATGCTCTCCTGCAGCGAGGCGTCCTGCATCGCGATGCCTTCCACCCCGCTGTAGCTGCGCCCCGCCTTCTGCGCGGCGCGGTCGATCAGATAATCATTGTCCTTGTTGGCGAGCGGCCGGAACGTGCCGGGCACGTATTTGACGTGCACGCCCTTGCCCGCCCGCATGGCGGCAAGCTCCTCCTCGGTCAGAGCGCGCGTGGGGTGGTAGTCGTAGCTCCAGGTCCAGCAGTTGTCGTCGTCGATCGGAATCCAGAAATGGCCGTGGATGGCGTGATTGCCGCGCGGCGGGATCATGGTGAAGGACGGCATCACCCATTGCGTGATGCGCCAGTAATAATTGCCGTTCTCGGCGTCGCGCCGCACGCCGATATGAAGCCCGCCGGCGCTCTCGACCACCTCGAACACCGGGCGCGCGTCGCGCAGATTGTACTGGTTGCCGCGCGCGCCGCGGAACAGCGGATCGGTGTTCAGCTCGCCGCGATGCAGGAAGGAAACGTGGCTGGAATCGATGCCGCCCTCCATGGCCTGCAGCCAGTTGCATTCCTGGATGCGCTTCGACATGAAGCGCTGCGCGGCCGGCACCAGCGCGAATTCCCATTCCGGCAGCGGCGGCTGTTTTTCGGGCGGGCCCATATAGGTCCACAGCACGCCGCCGCGCTCGATGAGCGGATAGGATTTGAGCTTGATCTTGGCGCAGAAGCCGCTTTCGGCCGGCTCGGACGGGACTTCGATGCACTGGCCGGTGTGGTCGTATTTCCAGCCGTGATAGGGGCAGCGCAGGCCGCCTTCCTCGTTGCGGCCGAACCAGAGCGACACGCCGCGGTGGGCGCAGAATTCGTCCATCAGGCCGAGCCGGCCCTGGCTGTCGCGGAAGGCGATCAGTCGCTCGGACAGGAGTTTCACGCGCACGGGCGGGCAATCGTTTTCGGGCAGTTCCTCGGCGAGCAGCGCCGGAATCCAGTAGCTGCGAAACAGCCGCCCGCCGGGCGTGCCCGGACCGGTCTGGGTCAGCCGATCGTTCTGTTCTTGCTTGAGCATCCTGCACTCCCTCCAAGCATTTTTCGTGTTTTTGGGCCGAATGGCCGAAGAGGTTGACCTGGCCGCGCGCCTATGGTTGTGAGCCTGACGCGTCCCGCCGACAATCATATCGCCACCGAACCTTCGATCAATGACCAGCCAGACGGTTTCAACCACCCGGGTCCCCTTGTGCCGAGCCGACGAGGTCGAGCCCGGCCGCGCGCGCAAGGTCGAGCACGGCGACCTGACGCTCGCGGTCTATAATGTCGACGGCGAGTTCTTCGTCACCGACGACGCCTGCACGCACGGGCCCGGATCGCTCTCGGAGGGCGACCTCTATGGCGACGTGATCGAATGCAATTTTCACGGTGGGCAATTCAACGTGCGCACCGGCGAGGTCGTCTGCCCGCCCTGCATGGTGCCGGTGAAGACCTACAAGGCCACCGTCGAAAACGGGCAGGTTTATATCGAGGTCGAATAGGGCGTTGCCTGTTTGCACCGACGCGGCTGCACGCTCCATCCCTCCCCTGAAAGGGGAGGGTGGCGCCGCGCAGCGGCGCCGGGTGGGGTTTGCGCTCGGTCGCGAATGCCCCCCACCCGGCCGCTTCGCTTCGCTCGCGGCCACCCTCCCCCGCAAGCGGGGGAGGGATTAAGCCGCGCGCTGTTCGCGCACTTCCGCTGCAATCTACGCTTGATGTTGCCCGCGTCCGGCCTTCGCCAGCCGCGTCACCGCCTCGATCATGGCCTTGGGATCGGCGATGCCCTTGCCGACGATGTCGTGGCCGCTGCCATGCGCGACCGACGAGAACAGGATCGGGCTGCCGATGGCGAGACCGGCGGTCGCGTTGCGCGCGAGCAGCTTGGCGGTGATGTGGCCCTGGTCGTGCAGCATGACGACGAAAGCATCGACGCCCTTCTTGTGAAACATCGTGTCGGCGCCGAACGGTCCCGACACGCGGATGCCGCGCGCGGCCGCTTGGTCGATCGCCGGCTTGATGATGTCGATCTCTTCGCTGCCGAACAGGCCGCCTTCGCCGGCATGCGGATTGAGCCCGCCGACATGGATCGTCGGCGCGGCGACGCCGAGGCGCTTGAGCGTGCGGTCGGCGGTCGCGATGACATGGCCGACGCGCTCGCGCGTGATCAGCGCGACCGCCTCGCGCACGCCGACATGCAGCGTGCAATGCACGATTTTCACGTCGCCGAAGCAGAGCATCAGATAGACGTCGTGCGGCGACAGCCCGGTCTCGCGCGCGACGAACGAGGGATAGCCGTCGAATTCGATGCCGGCCTGCGCGATCGAGGTCTGGTTCTGCGGCGCGGCCACCACCGCATCGGCGGCGCCGGACAGCGCCGCCCGGATCGCCATGCGCGCGGCGGCGAGCGAGGCGCGCCCGCTCGCGGCGCTGTTGCCGCCGAAGCCGATGTCGGCGGCTTCAGGGCTGGGGCAGGCGAGCAGCGCGATGCCGCCATTGGCGGGCCGCTCCGCATCGATATGCTCGATCACCTCGATGTCGGCGCCGATGCCGCAAGCTTGCGCATGGCGGGCGACGATGTCCGGGTCGCCGACCAGCACCGGCCGGCAGATCGCGCGCACGCCCGCATCGAGCGCCGCCTTCATGCTGATCTCGGGGCCGATGCCGGCCGGATCGCCGGTCGCGATGGCAATGATGGGTTGGTCGGCCGTCGCCATGAAGTCCTCGTCGGGTGGGAAAGTCTCGGAAGCGCCGTTCAGATCGACTGCACCGTCCACACCACGAGGTCGGTC
>Ga0182748_1000901_pt1 | contig 30240 bp, 35 predicted proteins | sample eDN3rd37CKraftOP_FD_128877 | JGI IMG/M metagenome (GOLD analysis project Ga0182748, IMG submission 128877) | Enriched Organic Plus compost microbial communities from Emeryville, California, USA - eDNA 3rd pass 37_C Kraft OP (version 2) (version 2) ...
AGATCGGCCACCATCTGCACCGCCCGCACCTTCAGCTCGTCTGGATACCGCCTCGATGACTTCGATCCCACGTGCCCATCCTTCCCAACGGAAGAACTCTCCAGACACGCCGGGGCGGATCACGAACGAGCAGCACCATCAAACTGGCGACAAGGTTGGTCACGGGACGACGCACGATGCGAATGCCGGATCTGCGCCAGAACCGCGCGGTGATCTCGCGTCGTGGTGAGACCCAGCCACGACGTCCGGCCAGCACGATGATGGCGGGCAGCAAGGTCACCGCGGCCAGGAACGCCACCCCGATGGCGATCGCCAACGCGGGGCCGATGGTCGCGAACAACTCCAAGCTCGCGAACGTCATCCCGAGAAACGTGACGCCCACCGTCGCTGCAGATGCCGCGATGACCTTGCCGATCGAACTCAACGCGCTCTTGACCGCTTGATCCGAATCCGCGCCGAGCCGAAGGAAATCGTGGTAGCGGCTGATGAGAAAGACGGCGTAATCGGTCCCCGCGCCGGCCATCAACCCGCTGAGCAGCGTGATGGTCTGATTGGACACACCCAGACCCAATTGGGCGGCGCCGGCAACAGCGGCCTGCGCGACCCCCAGGGAGACACCGATCATCAGCACCGGCAGCAGGATCGTCGCGGGTTTCCGGTAGACGATCACCAGGATGGTGAGCAGCAGAGCGACGATCGCGATTTCGATCTTGATCTGATCCCGCAGACCGACCTCGATGGAATCGGCGAGGGTGGCTGCCGGTCCGGTCAGGTGCGCGGTCAGCGTCGATCCCGCGACCGCGTGATCGACGATGTCGGCCACCCGCGTGTAGGCGGCATAGGACTCGGGCGAACCCACGTCACCTGAGAGGCCGATCGGCAGCAGCCACGCCTTGCGGTCCTGGCTGCTGAGAGTCTCGCGCAGCTGCGGTGTTCCGAGGAACTCCTGCAACCACAGGACGTCCCGGCCGTCCTGGCGGAGTCGTCCGACCACCGTGCGGTAGACCTGCTCGTCGTCCGGTCCGAGTCCGTGCTCGTCGGTGAGGAGAACCAGCAGCACGTTCTCGGACCCGGCTTCGTGAAAGGCCGCGGTCATCTGTTGCGTCGCAACCATCGACGGGGCGCTGGCCGGGATCGGCGCGACGGGATGTTTCTGGGTCGCCTCCGCCAGGGTGGGGAACATGGGTGGCAGCGCCACCGCGAGCGCGATCCAGCAGCCGATGACGAGCCACGGCCACCGAACGACGACATCCCCGAGCCATCCGAAGACACCACCGGTTCCGGAGGGTTTCGTCGTGTGCGTCCGGGGTGACCCTGATGCCTCTGTCGGCCGGCGCATCGGTGGTCCAGACCGTGCTCAGGTCGCAGTGGGATGCGACAGTATCGGTACACCGCTGCCGATGACTCGAGGATCGGGGAAGAACCGGGAAAGCAACTCGATCATCGAGATCTCCTTGTCCACTTTTGATGAGACGAGAAGCTCGGATGAAACCGGTTGACGTGCTCGCGTGCGGTCAGCCTAACGCCGGGTGGCCTGCGGGATCGACGTATTCACACATTTGCCAGGGTGGCCGCGCGCACTGGCGATGCGCCGTGAGATCCATGCCGCGACCGCCTTGCCGAACATGCTGTGCAGGAACAGGATCGGAGGGCTGCCCGAGGTGCTCACGGGCTCAGTATGTGGGCCGTGGGGAAGGAAATCGGTTACCTGTGAGGTAATGCGCGCACCCGATCGCCGAACTTGTCGGTGGGGTAGGGAACGATGGCAGAGTGGCTACCCTCACCGTGGCGCAGGCCCGCCGCATCGCTGTCGCAGCCCAGGGGTTTCACGAGCCCAGGCCCCGTGGGTCGGTCACCCGCGCTCACCTGCGCCGGCTGATCAACCGCATCCAGGTGCTGCAACTCGACTCGGTGTCCGTGGCGGTGCGGGCGCACTACGCACCGGTGTTCAGCCGGCTCGGGCCGTACGACCGTGACGTGCTCGACCGTGCGGCCTGGTCGCACACTGCGCGGTCGCCGAGGCTGCTCGTCGAATACTGGGCGCACGAGGCCGCGCTCATGGCCGTCGAGGACTGGCCGCTGCTGCGCTGGCGGATGCGTGAGTACACCCACGGGCGGTGGGGCCGCGAGATCGTGAAGAAGAACCCCAGGCTCGCCGACGACATCGTCTCCGCGGTCGCCGAACTCGGGCCTGCCACGGCCGGGCAGATCGAGGCACATCTGGAGGCCGAACCCCGCTGCCGCAAAGGCCCGTGGTGGGATCGCAGCGACACCAAGTGGGTGGCCGAGGCACTGTTCGCGGCCGGGATCCTGACGACCGCGACGCGCGTGGGGTTCGCCCGCCATTACGACCTCGCCGAGAACGTGCTGCCGCCTGAGGTGCTCGCGCGCGAGGTCGGCGACGAGGAAGCCGTGCGCGAACTCGCCCTGCGCGCGGCCACCGCGCTGGGCGTCGGGACCGAGGCCGACATCCGCGACTACTTCCGCATGAACGCCAAGCAGGTCAAGCCCGCGATCGCCAAACTCGTGGCCGACGGTGAACTCGAACCCGTCGACATCGACGGCACACCGGCGTATCTGCGCACGGGACAGATCATTCCGCGCCGCGACCGCGGCACCGCGCTGCTGTGCCCGTTCGACCCGTTGATCTTCTTCCGGCCCCGCGTGCAGCGGCTGTTCGACTTCCATTACCGCATCGAGATCTACGTGCCTGCGCCACAACGCCAATTCGGCTACTACGTATGGCCTTTCCTGCTCGACGGCCGGCTCGTCGGCCGCGTCGACCTCAAACGCACCGACGCCGCGCTGCAGGTGCTCGGCGCGTTCAGCGAGGACGGTCAGGACCGCGCACACGTCGCGCAGGCCCTGGCGGGGGAGTTGCGGTCGATGGCAGGCTGGCTCGGTGTCCCCGCGGTCGAGGTGGGTGACCGCGGGGATCTGGCGCCGGTGTTGCGCAAGGTCGTCTGAGGCCCCCGCGGTCAGCGCCGGCACCGCACCGAGATCTCGGGCGGCTACGCGGCCTCGGTGAGCGTCGGCACGCCTCGGCCGCGAACCTTGTTGACACCGAACACGATCGCGCCGATCACGAGCCACGAGATGCCGCCGATCTTGGCCAGCGAGTCGGCGTTGATCAGCACGTATCCGATGATCAGGAAACCGATGGTCGGCACCACACCGTGCAGCAGGTAGTTCGTGGACTTGTTGCGCACCAGGTAGAACCAGATCACCGAGGCGTGCAGCAGGCAGAAGCCGAACAGCGCACCGAAGTTCACCAGCGACGAGATCAGGCCGATCTGGCCGACGAAGAACAGCACCAGCACCAGGCTGAGTGCGCTCACCACGAGCAGCGCCGCGACGGGAACCTTGCGTGAGCTGATCTTCGACAGGAAGGCAGGCAACTGGCGGTCGCGGCTCATCGAGAACAGCAGGCGGCTGGTGGCGGCCTGGGCGGCCATCGCGTTGGCGAAGCCGACGGCGAGCACGTTGACGACGAAGAACGCATTCATCCAGCCGGTGCTCGACGCGGCCTGCACGAGTGTGAAGAAGGCGTTGCCCGCCTCGTCGTCACTGAACGCCTCGCGCCCACCGGCGAGCAGGCTCGCCAGCCAGGTCTGGGTGATGAACAGGAACGCCACGATGAACAGCGAGACGATCATGGCCCGGCCCGCCGGGTTCTTCTTGCCGGTCGATTCCTCGGCGAGCGTCGAAATGCCGTCGAAGCCAAGGAAACTCAGCACCGCGATGGACAGCGCAGCGGCGAGCAGCGGCGCGGTGACCAGTTCGGAGTTCCAGATCGGCAGCGTGCTCCACCTGACATCGGGCAGCGACTGGCCGTTGATCGCGCGCACCGCGATGATGATGAACAGCACGACGAACACCAGCTCGACGGCCAAAAACAGCCGGTTGACGATCTTGAGCGAGCTGACGCCGAGCAGGTTGATCACGGTGTTGACCGCGACGAACACCACGGCCCACACCCAGCGCGGGGTGCCCGGGAAGAGGCCGACCATCGACTCGGCCGCGAACACGTACAGCAGCGTGGGGATCAACAGGTAATCCAGCAGCATCGCCCACCCGGCGAAGAACCCGAGACCTGGGTGGATGCCGCGGCCCACGTAGGCGAACACCGAACCTGCGAGGGGAAACGACTTCGCCATCTGTGCGTAGGCCAGTGCCGTGAACACCATCGCGATCAGGCCGATGAGGTAGACCAGCGGCACCATGCCCGACGCGCTGTTGTACACCGTGCCGAAGATCGTCCACGGTGCGATGGGCACCATGAACACCAGGCCGTAGACGATGAGGTCCACCGTCGAGATCTGGCGGCTGAGTTCCTGTTTGTAACCGAAGGATTCGAGGGTCCGCTGACCCTCACCGGTGGTGACCGGGCCTGAAGCGGAGCCGGTTTCGATTGCCATGTTGGTCCTGTCGAGATGTTTGAACGGAATCAGACCCGGGCGTCGGCGGCCAGATCGTGTTGATGGAGGAACTGCGCGACGACGGCGCGGAATTCCTCGGGCTTCTCCAGATGCGTGCAATGGCTGGTGCCGGGGAACACGTGGCTGCGCACGTCGGGGATGTGGTCGACGAACGGCTGCCACGTCTTGGGCGTCGCCTCGTCGTGTTCACCCGCGATCACGAGGACCGGCGCGGTGACGTTGGGCAGCCGGTCGATGACGCTCCAGTCGCCGAGGGTGCCGACGACGTGAAACTCGTTGGGGCCGTTCATGGTGTGGTACACCGTCGGCTCGGCTTCCATCTGGGCGACGCTGTCGGCGAAGTCCTGTGGCGTCGGCACGACGCGGCACACGTGGCGTCGGTAGAACTCGGCCGCGGCCTGCAGATAGTCAGGGTGGGTGATGGTGCCTGCGGCCTCGTGGCGATCGAGCGCGGCACGCGTCTCGGCGGGTAACTGTGCCCGCAGGTCGCCGGCGGCCTCCGACCACAACCTCATCGACGCCGGCGAGTTGCAGATGGCGAGCGAGACGAGACCGGACGGTTGGCGCACCGCGATTTCGGCGCCCAGCATGCCGCCCCACGACTGCCCGAGCACGTGGTAGCGCTCGATGCCCAGCGCGGTGCGCACGGCGTGAAACTCGTCGACGAACAGTTGCGGTGTCCAGAAGTCCGCGGGTGCGTCGGGAAGGTGCGTGCTGTTCCCGCAGCCCACCTGGTCGTAGTGGATGACGGTGCGGCCGGTCTCGTCGGCGAGGGCGGCGATGTTGGCGACGTAGTTGTGGGCCATGCCGGGCCCGCCGTGCAGCACGATCAGGGGAAGCGCGTGGGGCTGGGCATTCTCCGGCGTCGTGACCTGGACCCAGGTCTCGTGATCGCCGAATGGCACGGTGCGGGACGAAACAGGCATGCGGGACAGCATGAACTTTTAATGGTCTCGTGGCAAGACCATTAATCAGCTTTTAACAGTAGGCGTCGATACTGTGAGAACCATGGGAGGCCACCAGACGCAGATCACACAGCTCGCCGGCGCGACGCCGGGATTGCTGGCCCGCGAACTGGAGACGCCTTCACGCGTCGACGAGATCACCGATCGCCTGGTCACGGCCATCGCGATCGGGGAGTACCTGCCCGGCGCGCGGTTGCCGTCCGAGCGTGAGCTCGCGTCCTCGCTGCGGGTGGGCCGCATGACCGTGCGTGCGGCGCTCGCGCGGCTGGTCGACCTGGGGCTCGTGGAGACCAAGAGTGCGGGTCGCGGCGGCGGGACATACGTGCTGCAGCAGTGGCCGGAATCGTCCACCGAGGCGGTGGGCCGCACGCTGACCATGCGCGTCGACGAACTGCGCGACCGCTGCGACGCGATCTGCCGCATCCACGGCGCGGTGTGCCGCGCGGCCGCCGAAACGGCCTCCGAGCAGGATGTCGGGCTGCTACGGGAGAGGCTGGAGGCGTACCGGGCGGCGCCGAGCGGCCTTCAGGCGCAGCAGGCCGACAGCGCGCTGCACCTGGCGATCATGGACGCGTCCGGCAACGCGGTGCTCAAACAGGTGCTGCTCGATCTGGAGGCCTCGGTGAGCATCGGAGCACCCGCACACCTGTGGGGCGAGCCCGGCACCATGCGCGATATGGAACTGCGCGCGCTGCGTGAGCACGAACAGCTCATCGACGCGATCGCCCGCGGCGACGGCGACGAGGCCGACGATCTGGCGCGCGCGCACGTCGCGATCGACTTCGAGCTCATCTCCGCGGCCATGCGTCGCGCCGGTGTGCTCGCCGAATGAGCCGTCGAAGCACCCCACTAAGGTGATCCCGTGGCCGAGATCGCGCCGCTGCGCGTACAGCTGATCGCCAAGACCGAGTTCATGGCACCACCGGGCGTGCCGTGGGAGACCGACGCCGACGGCGGTGAGGCGCTCACCGAGTTCGCCGGTCGGGCGTGCTACCAGAGCTGGTCGAAGCCGAATCCGAAGACCGCGACCAACGCCGGCTACATCAGCCACATCATCGATGTCGGGCATTTCTCGGTGCTCGAACACGCCTCGGTGTCGTTCTACATCTCCGGGATCTCGCGGTCGGCCACACACGAGCTGATCCGCCACCGGCACTTCTCGTACTCGCAGCTGTCGCAGCGCTACGTTCCCGAGCACGACTCCGAGGTGGTGGTCCCGCCGGGTTTCGAGGACGATCCCGAACTCGTCGAGATCTTCACCTCGGCGGTCGACGCCAGCCGTGCCACCTACACCGAACTGCTGAAGCGGCTGGAGGCGAAGTTCGCCGATCAGCCCAACGCCGTGCTCCGTCGCAAACAGGCGCGCCAGGCCGCGCGGGCCGTGCTGCCGAATGCCACCGAGACCCGCATCGTGGTCACCGGCAACTACCGGGCGTGGCGGCATTTCATCGCGATGCGGGCCAGTGAGCACGCCGATGTGGAAATCCGTCGCCTCGCCATCGCCTGCCTGCGGGAACTCGTCACCGTGGCACCCGCGGTCTTCTCCGATTTCGTGATTTCCACGCTGGCTGACGGCTCGGAGGTGGCAACCTCCCCGCTGGCGACAGAAGCGTGAGAGGGACCGGGTAATCTTGGTGCCCGTGAGCACCAGCGGAATTGATGTAACGGCCCAGTTGGGCACCCTGCTGACCGCTATGGTGACTCCGTTCAAGCCCGACGGCTCGCTCGACCTGGACGCCGCGGCACAGCTAGCGGCGCGTCTGGTCGATTCCGGCTGCGACGGCCTGGTGCTGTCGGGCACCACCGGCGAATCGCCGACGACCTCGGACGACGAGAAGATCGCCTTGCTGCGGACCGTGGTCGACGCCGTCGGTGACCGCGCCCGTGTCATCGCAGGCGCGGGCAGCTACGACACCGCCCACAGCGTGCACCTGGCCAAGGCTTCGGCCGAGGCGGGCGCCCACGGGTTGCTCGTGGTGACGCCGTACTACTCGCGGCCGGCCCAGGCCGGTCTGCTCGCACACTTCACCGCGGTCGCCGACGCGACCGATCTGCCGGTCGTGCTGTACGACATCCCGCCGCGTTCGGTGGTGCCGATCGCGTGGCACACGCTGCGCAAGCTGGCCGAACACCCCAACATCGTCGCGGTCAAGGACGCCAAGGGCGACCTGCCCGGTGGTGGCCAGATCATCGCCGAGACCGGCCTCGCCTACTACTCGGGTGACGACGCGCTGAACCTGCCGTGGCTCGCGATGGGCGCGCTCGGCTTCATCAGCGTGTGGGGCCACCTCGCGGCCGGTCAGCTGCGGGACATGTTGACCGCCTTCAACTCCGGTGACGTCGCGACGGCCCGCAAGATCAACGTGAACCTTGCGCCGCTGGCCGCGGCGCAAGCCCGTCTGGGTGGGGTGACCATGTCCAAGGCCGGGCTGCGTCTGCAGGGCTTCGATGCCGGTGAACCGCGACTGCCCCAGATCCCGGCCACCACAGAAGAAGTCGAGGCCCTGGCTGCCGACATGCGCGCGGCCACGGTCCTCAGGTAGGGGATTCATGAGCGCCGAACTCGCGCCGCCACCACCGCTCGCTCCGGGCGGACTGCGTGTCACCGCCCTGGGCGGTATCAGTGAGATCGGCCGCAACATGACGGTTTTCGAGCATCTCGGCCGGTTGCTCATCGTCGACTGCGGCGTGTTGTTCCCGGGACATGACGAGCCCGGCGTCGACCTGATCCTGCCCGATCTGCGTCACATCGAGGACCGGCTCGACGAGATCGAGGCGCTCGTGGTCACCCACGCGCACGAGGACCACATCGGCGCGATCCCGTTCCTGCTCAAGCTGCGGCCCGACATCCCGGTCGTCGGCTCGAAGTTCACGATCGCCCTGGTGCGCGAGAAGTGCCGCGAACACCGCCTCAAACCGAAGTTCGTCGAGGTCGCCGAGCGGCAGAGCAGCCAACACGGCGTCTTCGAGTGCGAGTACTTCGCGGTGAACCACTCGATCCCCGGTTGCCTCGCGGTCGCGATCCACACCGGCGCGGGCACCGTGCTGCACACGGGCGACATCAAGCTCGACCAGTTGCCGCTCGACGGGCGCCCCACCGACCTGCCGGGCATGTCGCGCCTCGGCGACGCCGGCGTCGACCTGTTCCTGTGCGATTCCACCAACTCCGAGCACCCGGGTGTCAGCCCGTCGGAGAGCGAGGTGGGGCCGACGCTGCACCGGCTGATCCGCGGTGCCGAGGGCCGCGTGATCGTGGCGTGCTTCGCGTCGAACGTCGACCGCGTGCAGCAGATCATCGACGCCGCGGTGGCCCTCGGCCGCCGCGTGTCGTTCGTCGGGCGGTCGATGGTGCGCAACATGGGGATCGCGCGTGAGCTGGGCTACCTGAAGGTCGACGACTCCGACATCCTCGACATCGCCGCGGCCGAGATGATGCCCCCGGACCGGGTTGTGTTGATCACCACGGGAACCCAGGGCGAGCCCATGGCCGCGTTGTCGCGCATGTCGCGCGGCGAGCACCGCAGCATCACGCTGACCTCCGGTGACCTGATCATCCTGTCCTCGTCGCTGATCCCGGGCAACGAGGAAGCGGTGTACGGCGTGATCGACTCGCTTTCCAAGATCGGCGCGCGAGTGGTCACCAATGCCCAAGCGCGCGTGCATGTTTCGGGTCACGCCTACGCCGGCGAGCTGTTGTTCCTCTACAACGGCGTGCGTCCGCGCAACGTCATGCCCGTGCACGGCACATGGCGGCACCTGCGGGCCAACGCCGCACTGGCCGCCAGTACCGGCGTGCCGCCCGAGAACATCGTGCTGGCCGAGAACGGCGTGAGCGTCGACCTCGTCGCGGGCAGGGCGTCGATCTCCGGAGCGGTGACGGTCGGCAAGATGTTCGTCGACGGGCTCATCACGGGCGACGTCGGCGACGCGACACTGGGCGAACGTCTCATCCTCTCATCGGGTTTCGTGTCCATCACGGTCGTCGTGCACCGCGGCACGGGCCGCCCGGCCGGCCCGGCGCACCTGATCTCGCGCGGATTCTCCGAGGATCCCAAGGCGCTGGAACCGGTGGCGCAGAAGGTTGAGCGCGAACTCGAGGCTCTGGCCGCCGACAACGTGACCGATCCGACGCGCATCGCGCAGGCGGTCCGCCGCACGGTCGGCAAGTGGGTGGGCGAGACCTACCGCAGGCAGCCGATGATCGTCCCGACCGTCATAGAGATCTGAGCGATCTGAGCTCAACCCGCCAGCAGCAGGATCCCGCCGGTGAACAGGCCCGCGAGCTTGAGCACCTCCAACGCGACATACGCGTAGTGCGCCTGCGACCGCGGCAGGTTCTCGGCGTCGGGCCCCGCGGCGAGCACGGCGTCGGAGCGGCGCGTGAGCCGGGGGCGCACAGCGATCACTTGCGCCGCGAGCGCCACCACGGCGACCGCGACCGCCACGAGCACCGCGGTCTGCGGCGGATCGCTCAGCAGCACGACGAGGACCACGGCGGCGAAGACCACCTCGACCGTGTTGAGCGCGCGGAACACGAGTCGCCCGATACCCAGACCGATCGGCAGCGTGACGTTCGGCGCGCGGAACTTCAGCGGGGCTTCGAGGAACGAGATCGCCAGCACCATGCCGATCCAGCAGAAGATGACGGCGACCCCGATCGCAGACGCGATGCTCATGCGGCCTCCTGGTTCACCGCTTGTTGACGATGCCCGCGTCCACCGGCAGCGTCACACCGGTGACGTAGCGAGCCTGGTCCGACACCAGCCACGCCACCGCGTTGGCCACGTCGTCGGCGTCGATCGCCTGCACCGGCAGCGCGTTGCCCATGTCGACGGGGCGCCCGGTCTCCTCGGTGATGTGTGCGAGCCATCCGCGGGTGAACTCGTTGTCGATCATCGGGGTGTCCACGCCGGTGGGGTGGACCGAGTTCACCCGGATGCTGTGCGGGGCGAGGTGGTTGGCGTATGCGCGCATGAGGCCGACTATGCCGTGCTTGGCGGCGGTGTAGCCGAGGGATCCGCGGTCGCCGCCACCGATGCCGACGAGCCCGGCCACCGAACTGATCAGGACGATCGCGCCGCCGTCGCCCTGCTCGACCAGGGTCGGGATGGCGACCTCCACGGTGTGGTGCACACCGGTGAGGTTGACGTCGATGACGTCGCGCCAGCCTTCCGGCCCGGACAGCATCGGCGCGATGCCCGCGTTGGCGACGACGATGTCGAGCCTGCCGAATTCGTCGAGGCCGGCCGCCAGTGCCGCGGCGAGTTCGGGTTCGTCACGCACATCGGCCTGCCGCGTGACGACGCGGCCGCCGGCCTTTTCGACGAGTTCGGCCGTGGTGGCCAGGTCGTCGGGTGTGGCCAGCGGATAGGGGACCGACGCGATCTGGGCGCACAGGTCGACCGCGATGATGTCGGCGCCGTCAGCGGCGAGGCGGACCGCTTCGGCACGGCCTTGGCCGCGTGCGGCGCCCGTGATGAAGGCGACCTTGCCGGACAGTGGGGCGGTATCGCTCATATGTGGGTCCTGACGGAAGTGGTCACGGCCTCAGCCGGCCCTTGGCGGGGTCACCGGCCACGACCGGTTGCAGCGTCTTGATGTCGGGCGCGCCGTCGAGCAGGCTGCCGATGGCGCCGAAGAGAGCGCCGATGGCCGGTGCGCCGCCGTGTGTCTTGAGCGCGTCGGCGTCGGCCCACTGCTCGACGAAGACGAACGTGCCGTCGTGCTCGTGCAGGGCGTAGAGCTCACAGCCCGGCTCGTCGTGGACCGCGGCGACGGCTTTGGTGCATTCCTCGCGGACGGCGTCGACGGACTCGGGCTTGGCCTTCATGGTGGCGACCACGACAACGGGCATGTACGCACGGCTCCTTGCTCATACAACGATCACTGGACGGGTGTCCAGCCTACCGAGAAATCCCGTTTACGAATCGATTCGTACCACTAAGTTGTTATCGATATCAGGCTGTGACCTGTGTGGCTGATGGTGATTCTGGGGCTGATGCGACTAGGCTTGCGGACATGGCTAACAAGACCGCCGCCCGCTCCCGGGCGCGTTCGGAAAGCTCTTCGAGCAGGTCTTCGGGCAGGTCACGGGGCGGCGCGAAGCAGGGCGCCCAGGACGGCGCCCGGCGGAAACCGCCGACGCGCCCCGCACCGCAGCAGCGGCGCAAGCCCGCCCGGCGGCCCCAGGCGTCGCCCGTCGCGCTCGCAGGCCACAAGCTGGGGCAGGGGGCCCGCGCCGGGTGGCTCATGCTGGCCAAGGGCGCGGGCTCCACGGCCCGCTCGGTCGGCCGCGCGCGTGACATCGAGCCCGGGCACCGCCGCGACGGCATCGCGCTCGCACTGCTCGGCATCGCGGTCGTGGTGGCCGCCAGTTCGTGGTTCGACGCCGCGCGCCCGGTGGGCGAGTGGATCGACACCGCACTGCGCACGCTGGTGGGCGGACCGGTGGTGCTCGTGCCCGTCCTGCTCGCCGCGATCGCGGTCGTGCTGATGCGCTCCGAGCCCGACCCCGAGGCGCGGCCCCGGCTGATCCTCGGCACGGCGATGATCGCGCTGCCCGCCCTGGGCCTGTGGCATCTGTGGGCCGGCTCGCCCACCGATCCGGTGGGACGAAGGGGTGCAGCGGGATTCGTCGGTTTTGCCATCGGCGGACCGCTCTCCGACGGCCTGACCGCGTGGATCGCCGCGCCGCTGCTGTTCATCGGTGTGCTGTTCGGGTTGCTGCTGATCACCGGGACCACGATCCGTGAGGTGCCCTCGACCGTCCGTGCGATGTTCAGCACGCGCGGGTTCCACGACGGCGAGTACGACGACGAGTACGAGTACGACGAGGACTACGACGACGCGCGCTACGACGAGCGCGACGGTGACTTCTCCGACGACTTCTCCGACGGCTACTACGACGCCGAGGTCCCCGACGAGGCGGCCAAGACGTGGCCGGGTTCGGGCCCGATGGCGGCCATCGAGGCGCCCAAGGCGCCCGCGGGCACGCCCATGGACAACTACCCGCTCGAGGACGCGCCGACCGTGCCGGAACCGGCCGTCAAACCGCGCCGGAAGAAGCCGGAAGCCGCCAAACCGGCGAACAAGGCCGAAGAGGCCGCCAAAGAGACGATGGTCATGGACCGCGTGGTCGAGGGGCCGTATGTCCTGCCGCCGCTCGACCTGCTCATCGCGGGTGACCCGCCGAAGCTGCGGACCGCCGCCAACGACCAGATGACCGACGCCATCACGTCGGTGCTCGAGCAGTTCAAGGTCGACGCGGCCGTCACGGGCTGCACGCGCGGCCCGACGGTCACGCGGTACGAGGTCGAACTGGGACCGGGCGTCAAGGTCGAGAAGATCACCGCGCTGCACCGCAACATCGCCTACGCCGTGGCGACCGAGAGCGTCCGCATGCTCGCCCCGATCCCGGGTAAGTCCGCGGTGGGCATCGAGGTGCCCAACACCGACCGCGAGATGGTGCGGCTGTCCGACGTGCTCACCGCACCGAGCACGCGCCGCGACCACCACCCGCTGGTGATCGGCCTTGGCAAGGACATCGAGGGCGACTTCGTGTCGGCCAACCTCGCGAAGATGCCCCACCTGCTGGTGGCCGGTTCCACCGGTTCGGGTAAGTCGAGCTTCGTCAACTCGATGCTCGTGTCGCTGCTGGCGCGGGCCACCCCGGAAGAGGTCAGGATGATCCTGATCGACCCGAAGATGGTGGAACTCACGCCGTATGAGGGCATCCCGCACCTCATCACGCCCATCATCACCGAGCCCAAGAAGGCCGCCGCGGCGCTGGGGTGGCTGGTCGAGGAGATGGAACAGCGCTACCAGGACATGCAGGCGTCGCGCGTGCGTCACATCGACGTGTTCAACGAGAAGGTGCGCTCCGGTGAAATTTCAACGCCGCTCGGCAGCGAGCGCGTGTACAAGCCGTACCCGTACATCGTGGCGATCGTCGACGAGCTCGCGGACCTCATGATGACCGCGCCGCGTGACGTCGAGGACGCCATCGTGCGCATCACGCAGAAGGCCCGCGCGGCCGGCATCCACCTGGTGCTCGCGACGCAGCGTCCCTCGGTCGACGTCGTCACGGGTCTGATCAAGACCAACGTGCCGTCACGGCTCGCGTTCGCGACGTCGTCGCTCACCGACAGCCGCGTCATCCTCGACCAGGCAGGCGCCGAGAAGCTCATCGGCATGGGCGACGGGCTGTTCCTGCCGATGGGGGCCAACAAGCCCATCCGAATGCAGGGCGCGTTCATCACCGACGAGGAGATCCACGCGGTCGTCGCGGCCACCAAGGAGCAGGCCGAGCCCGAGTTCGTCGAGGGCGTCACGGCCGTCAAGGCGGGCGAGCGCAAGGACGTCGACCCCGACATCGGTGACGATCTGGACGTCTTCCTGCAGGCCGTCGAACTCGTGGTGTCGTCGCAGTTCGGCTCGACGTCGATGCTGCAGCGCAAGCTGCGTGTCGGTTTCGCCAAGGCCGGCCGCCTGATGGACCTCATGGAGACCCGCGGCATCGTCGGCCCGTCGGAGGGTTCGAAGGCGCGCGAGGTGCTGGTGAAACCCGAGGATCTGGCGGGCACGCTCGCGCTCATCCGCGGCGGCGCCGACGCCAACGGTGCCGAACCCGAGGACGGCGAGGAGTTCTGAGCCGAGAGTCCTACAGGGTCAACAGCATTCGCGTGTTGCCGAGGGTGTTGGGCTTGACGTACGACAGGTCGAGGAACTCGGCGACACCGGTGTCGTAGGAGCGGCACATCTCCTCGTACACCTCGGCGGTCACCGGGGTGCCGTCGATCTCGACGAAGCCGTGCTTGGCGAAGAAGTCGACCTCGAAGGTCAGCACGAAGATGCGCTCGAGGCGCAACTCGCGCGCGACGTCGAGCAGGCGGTTCACCAACCGGTGGCCGACACCGGTGCCGCGGACCTTCGGATGCACCGCGACCGTGCGCACCTCGCCGAGATCGGCCCACAACACGTGTAGCGCGCCGCAACCGACGATCTCGCCGTCGAGTTCGGCCACCCAGAACTCCTGGACCGACTCGTACAGCGTCACCAGGTTCTTCTCGAGCAGGATCCGGCCCGCGTAGATGTCGACGAGATGCTTGATGCCGGGCACATCTGAGGTGCGCGCGCGTCGCACGACGGGACCTTCGGCCGGTTCGTCCTGGCCCTGGTTTGCGCCTGTGTTCGCGCCTGCATTCACAGGTGGAAGAGTATCGGTTTCGGCAACCGATATTCTGTTGCGGTGCCGGGGCAACCTTCTACCGATCCGGTGGTCCCGCGTGCGCGCGTGGCCAACCTCGCCAATGTGCTCACCGGCATACGCATGGCACTCGTGCCGGTGTTCCTGGTGTTCCTGTTCACCGACGGGGGCCATGAATTCTTCTGGCGGATGGCTGCTTTCACGGTGTTCGCGGTCGCGGTCATCACCGACCGGTTCGACGGGGCACTGGCGCGCAGCTACGGCATGGTCACCGAGTTCGGTGCACTGGCCGATCCGATCGCCGACAAGGCGCTCATCGGCGCGGCGCTGATCGGGTTGTCGATGCTGGGGGATCTGCCCTGGTGGGTGACCGCGGTGGTCCTCGCGCGTGAGATCGGCATCACGCTCATGCGTCTCGCGGTGTTGCGCCACGGTGTGATCCCGGCCAGCCGCGGCGGGAAACTCAAGACCACGGTGCAGGCCGTCGCGATCGGACTGTTCGTCATGCCGCTCTACGCGTGGTCGCCGGTGTGGACGACCGTGGCGTGGGCGATCATGTGGGCGGCGGTGGTGCTCACCGTGCTCACCGGTGCTGACTACGTGGTTTCGGCGATCAGGGATTCGCGTGGACGACCCGCTGACAACTGACGACGCACGCGCGCTCGTCGCCGATCTGACGGTGTACGGCCAGAGCGTGGCGACCGCAGAGTCGCTGACGGCAGGACTGCTCGCGGCCACCCTCGCCGGTGTGCCAGGGGCGAGTGCGGTGCTGCACGGCGGTCTGATCACCTACACCGAGGACACCAAGATCTGGCTGGCCGGTGTCGCGCCGCAGGTGCTCGACGCTGTCGGTCCGGTCTCGGCGCCGACGGCCCGCGCCCTTGCCGTCGGGGCGCGTCAGCGCTGCGCGGCGACCTGGGGGGTGAGCCTCACCGGGGTGGCCGGGCCCGAGGCGCACGGAGGGCACCCGCCCGGCACGGTGTTCCTGGGGATCGCCGGGCCCATCGACACCCATGTCGCCGAGCTGTCGTTGTCCGGGTCACGCTGGGAGATCCGGGTGGCCGCGGTCAACGCGGCGATCTCGCGGCTGCGGGCGCTCGTCGAGCAGCAGTGACCGCGGTTTCGGTGTGGCTGCGGTAAGACATCCCACAACTTGGCGATTGCTGGGAACCTCTGGGAGGGCGCACACGTTCTGCATGTAGCGAACACCGCCGACGTCCACCTGAGGAGGGCACCATGACGGCATTGCTGCGCGAGGTGATTGGCGACGTGCTGCGCAACGCCCGCACGGACCAGGGTCGCACGCTGCGTGAGGTGTCCGACGCCGCCCGGGTCAGTCTGGGCTACCTGTCCGAGGTGGAACGCGGCCGCAAGGAAGCATCGAGCGAGCTTCTCAGCGCGATCTGCGACGCACTCGACGTACCACTTTCGCGCGTGCTCACCGACGCCGGTGAGAGCATGGCGCGCCGTGAACACGACGCCCGTGAGGCCGAGCAGGTCGCGGTGGCGAACCTCGGCCGCATCGATGCCGCGACCAAGGTGGTCATCCCGCAGGTGTCCATGGCCGTCGCATGAGGATCGGCATGAAGATCGGCGCGAAGATCAGCGTGACGGCGGGCGTGACGGCCGCTTGATCATCCCGGTCGAAACATCCTGTCGTCGCAGGTCGCGTCCCCGCGGATTTTCCGACACGCGTTACGTGCACAGACTGTGGCGGCATGCCGGGAACCGATAAGTTGGCACCACAAGCAGTTGCGGCAATCTGAACATGAGGCCTGAGTCACCAGGCCCGACAGACAAGGCGGAATGAACCCATGGCCAATCCGTTCGTCAAGGCGTGGAAGTACCTGATGGCGCTGTTCAGCTCCAAGGTCGACGAGTATGCCGATCCCAAGGTGCAGATCCAGCAGGCCATCGAGGACGCGCAACGCCAGCACCAGGCCCTGACCCAGCAGGCCGCCCAGGTCATCGGAAACCAGCGTCAGCTGGAGATGCGCCTGAACCGGCAGCTCGCCGACATCGAGAAGCTCCAGGTGAACGTGCGTCAGGCGCTCACACTCGCCGATCAGGCCACGGCCGCCGGTGACGTTGCCAAGGCCACCGAGTACAACAACGCCGCCGAGGCGTTCGCCGCGCAGCTCGTGACCGCCGAGCAGAGCGTCGAGGATCTCAAGGGGCTGCACGACCAGGCGCTGCAGGCCGCCGGGCAGGCCAAGAAGGCCGTCGAGCAGAACGCCATGATGCTGCAGCAGAAGATCGCCGAGCGCACCAAGCTGCTGAGCCAGCTCGAGCAGGCCAAGATGCAGGAGCAGGTGAGCTCGTCGCTGCGGTCGATGAGCGAGCTCGCCGCGCCCGGCACCACGCCGAGCCTCGACGAGGTGCGGCAGAAGATCGAGCGCCGCTACGCCAACGCGATGGGCGAGGCCGAGCTGGCGCAGAACTCGGTGCAGGGCCGCATGATGGAGATCCAGCAGGCCAGCGTGCAGATGGCAGGCCATTCGCGGCTGGAGCAGATCCGCGCCTCGATGCGCGGGGAGGCGTTGCCCAGTGGCGGCGCCACCTCGACGCCTGCGACGCCGTCCACCCAGGGCACGCCGTCCGACCCGGCGACCAACCAGACGCCGCCCAACACCGAAAACCCGCTGGGCCAATAAGGATTCGAGTTCGAGAGCATGACAACCAAGACCGGTCGACCAGAAGCCTGGCGGTCACTGCTACAGCGGGGGATCGACACCGCTGCCGAGGTGTCGGGTGCGGTGGCGGAGAAGCTCAACGCCGCGGCCGATCCTCGCGCCAAACTGCTGCGCAAGCGGCGGTGGGCTTTGCGGTTCGCGGTGTTCTTCACCTTCGCCACAGGGTTCTGGGTTTTCGTCACCGCGGTGCTCGCCGCGTGGACGACGCCGGTCTGGGTGCTGATCATCACCGGCGCGATCGCCGCGGGCGCGGCGTTCCCCGCGACGCTGGCCTGGTTGCGCTACCGGTGGCTGCGCCGCACGCCGCTGCCCGTACAGCGGCCCACCGTCGGGCGACGCCTGCCGCCGTGGGGATCGGCTGCGCGCCAGCCCATGTCGGCGCTGCTGGCCTCGGAACGCGGCATGTTCTCGTTGCTCGGCGTCATGGAGCGCGGCCGCATGTTGCCGCCCGAGGAGTTGCACGAACTCACGACCGTGGCGAACCAGGCCGCCCGCACCATGATGGCCACCGCCGACGAAGTGGTGTCGATGGAACGTGCGGCAGGCAACGCGCCGCAGTCGCGGCCGCACCTGGTGCCCACCATCAACGCGTTCGCCGCCCAGCTCAACCAGGGCGTGCGCCAGTACAACGAGATGGTCACCGCCGCAGCCCAACTGGTGTCATCGGTGAACGGTGGTGCGAACGGCCAGATGCCCGGTGGCCCGGCGGCGCCGCTGTCGCAGCAGCGTTACCGCTCGGAACTCACCGGTGCCACCGATCGGCTGACCGGCTGGGCGCAGGCGTTCGACGAACTCGGCGGCCTGCGCCGCGCCTGAACTCGGCTCAGATGTCGTGGCTGCTGGGCGGGCCGGACCGGGGACCGTACTTCTCGATGTAGGCCTGGTGAATGTGCGCGTTCTTCTGGCGTGAGAGTTCGTCCACCAGCCCGGGGTTGAGCCCGTGCTTGGCCAGCATGTGACGGCGCCACACCTTGTTGAGCGCGTGCGAGAAGAACACGAACGGGATGAAGATCGGCAGCGTCATGCTGATGTGGACGTACAGCGTCGTCGGGATCAGCCAGAACGGGGCCAGGATGATCAGCGCCGGGATGGCCATGCGCACCATCAACCGGACCGTCGCACCTTTGCCCGCCAGGTCGTTGCGAACCCAGTCTCGCATCGAGTCGGGCAGCCGCCGTCCGTAGCAGTAGGTGATGTACTCCCAGACGTTGGGTTTGGTGCGCTCGCTCACAGCTTGGCGCGCAGCGACGGGACGACGATGCCGAGCAGACCACGCACGGTCGCCTTGAAGATGTCGAGGTAATCGAAGTAGTCGCGCCACAGCGTGATCCGGCCGTCGTGCACCTCGAACACACCGCACACCCAGAACTGGACCCGCAGCGGGCCGAACGTGAGTACATCGGTGCGCTCGTTGAGCACCGCGGCGCCGTCGGCCGCGCTGCGATGGATCTTGACCTCGAAACCGGCCCGCCCCTGCATGGACCGGAACAGCTTCATGGCGCGGTTGCGACCATAGATGGTCGGCATGCCCACGTTCTGGTAGACGAGGTTCTGCGCCAGCGCGTTCTCCGCGGTGTCGAAGTCCTGTTCCTGCAGCGCGTTGAGGAACGTCTCGACCGTGGCGATCGGGTTCTGCACCGTTGTTTGGTCAGCCATGCCCAGAAAGCCTAGATGGCGGGGGCTGTGGCAGGGTAGGCCGGTGCGCATAGCTGTCGTCGCCGGGCCCGATCCGGGGCACGCGTTCCCGGCCCTCGCGTTGTGCCTGAAGTTCCTCGCCGCAGGTGATCAGCCCACGTTGCTGACGGGTGTGGAATGGTTGCAGACCGCCCGCGACGCCGGTGTGGACGCGGTCGAACTCGACGGCCTCGACCCGACCGACGAGGACGACGACGCCGACGCGGGCGCCAAGATCCACCGGCGTGCGGCGCGCATGGCGGTGCTCAACACGGCCAGGTTGCGCGATCTCGCGCCGGACCTGATCGTGTCCGACGTCATCACGGCGTGCGGCGGCATGGCCGCCGAGCTGCTCGGCCTTCCGTGGGTCGAACTGAACCCCCACCCGCTGTACCTGCCGTCGAAAGGTCTGCCGCCCGTGGGCAGTGGTCTGGCGCCCGGGGTGGGCCTGCGCGGCAAGCTGCGCGACGCGATCATGCGCGCGCTGACCGCGCGGTCGTGGAAGGCCGGGCTGGCCCAGCGCGCGCAGGCGCGGGCCGGCATCGGCCTGCCCGCCGAGGACCCAGGGCCGCTGCGCCGCCTGATCGCGACGCTGCCCGCGCTGGAGGTGCCGCGCCCGGACTGGCCGCACGAGGCCGTCGTCGTCGGCCCGCTGCATTTCGAACCCACCTCGGCGGTGCTCCAGATCCCCGCGGGCGAGGGACCCGTCGTGGTGGTCGCGCCGTCCACCGCGCACACCGGCGCGCAGGGGATGGCCGAGCTGGCGCTGGAGTGCCTCCGGCCGGGAGAGACGCTGCCGCCGGGTGCACGGGTGGTGGTGTCGCGGCTGGCCGGCCCCGACACCGAGGTGCCGCCGTGGGCCGCGGTGGGCCTGGGCCGCCAGGACGAACTGCTGACCCACGCCGACGTGGTGATCTGCGGCGGCGGGCACGGCATGGTGTCCAAGACGTTGCTGGCGGGTGTGCCGATGGTGGTGGTGCCCGGGGGCGGGGATCAGTGGGAGATCGCCAATCGTGTTGCGCGCCAAGGCAGTGCGCAGCTGGTGCGGCCGCTGACCGGTGACGCGCTGACCGCCGCGGTCGGCGAGGTGCTGGGCTCGCCGAGCTACCGCAGCGCCGCGGCCGCAGCCGGCGCGTCGGTCGCCGAGGTCGCCGATCCGGTACAGGTGTGCCATGACGCGTTGATGAGGACTGGGTAGGTTGGGACCGTGCGTTTGACGGAATTCCATGAGCTCGTGGACGGCCAGTTCGGGACCATTCGCGGGCGGTCGCTGCTGGTCGACCATGTGCTGACCGAGCTGGGTGGACGCACGGCCGCCGACGCCATCGAGGACGGTGTGGACCCCCGCCAGGTGTGGCGGGCGCTGTGCGCCGACTTCGACGTGCCGCGCGATCAGTGGTGATGAGGGATTTTTCCGATCCCGTGGCGGCGTAGACTTTCACGCATGGGGTTGGGTGATCATCCCCAACGGACACCGCTCTACGGTGTGCTGCTGGTGGTCGCTGCCGTCCTGCTGTGCTGGCTGACCGCGTCGGCCTTCACCGGATGGCAGATGGTTGTCGGATACCTCCTGGCCGTTGCGATCGGCGCGTTCGGGTTCGTCATGACGCTGCGGGACTACGACCGTTTCCCGCACTGGCGTCAGTGATCTGACCCGTCCTCAACGACGCAGCAACAACTGGGCGGTGTCGCGATGAAGCCTGCCGAAGTTGTAGTACGCCGCGCACGCACCCTCGGGTGACACCATGCACGTGCCGATCGGCGTCTCGGGCGTACACGCCGTCCCGAAGACCTTGCACTCCCACGGTTTGATGACGCCCTTGAGCACCTCGCCGCACTGGCACGCCTTGGGATCGGCAACCCGCACGCCCGGCATGTCGAAGATCAACTCGGCGTCGTACCCGGCGTAGTCGGGGTGGATCTTCAGCGCGCTCTGAGAGATGAAACCCAGTCCGCGCCACTCGAAATGCGGCCGCAGTTCGAACGTCTCGGCCATCAGCTTGAGTGCGGCCACGTTGCCCTCGGGCCGTACCACACGCGTGTACTGGTTCTCCACCTCGCAGCGCCCGTCACGGATCTGCTGCAGCAGCATGTGCACCGAGGCCAAGATGTCCAGCGGTTCGAAACCCGCCACCACGATCGGTTTCCCGTAGACGCCGGGCACGAACCGGTACGGGCGCAGACCCACCACGGTCGAGACGTGCCCCGGGCCCAGGAACCCCGACAGCCGCAGATCGGGTGATTCCAGGATCGCCTTGATGGGCGGGACGATCGTGACATGGTTGCAGAACACGCTGAAGTTGCGCACGCCGAGTGCGCGGGCCCGCACCAGCGTGACCGCGGTCGACGGGGCCGTGGTCTCGAAACCGACCGCGAAGAACACGACATGCCGCTCGGGGTTGTCGCGCGCGATCTTGAGCGCGTCGAGTGGGGAGTACACGAACCGCACATCGGCCCCACGTGCCTTGGCCTCGATGAGGTTTCCCGCCGAACCGGGAACGCGCATCATGTCGCCGAACGTCGTGAAGATGACGCCCGGTTGCTCGGCCAGCCACATCGCGTCGTCGACCCGGCCCATCGGGATCACGCACACCGGGCACCCCGGGCCGTGGACGAGCTCGATGGATTCGGGCAGCAGGTGTTCGATGCCGTGGCGGTAGATGGTGTGGGTGTGGCCCCCGCACACCTCCATGAACTTGAACTCGTCGCCTGCCGCGAGTTCGGTGATCGACCGGACCAGGGCACGCGCGGCCGCCGGATCACGGTATTCGTCGACGAATTTCATGCGGCACCTTCTTTTTCGGTTCTCCGGGCCCTGCCGGCTCTCAGGCGATTTCCGACGACGTGAACGCGTCGATCTCGTTGGTGTAGTCGGCGCCCATCTTCTGCACCTGATCGAGGGTGAGTTGCGCTTCGCGCTCGTCGATCTTGGCCATCGCGAAGCCGACGTGCACCAGCACCCAGTCACCGACCCGCAGGATGTCCTCTGGATTGTCGGTGGCCAGCAGGCGCACGCTGATCACCCGGCGCACGCCGTTGACGTCGACCTTGGCGAGATGGGCCTCGGTGTCGACGATGTCGACCACCTGACCGGGTATGCCGAGACACATGGGTGGCTCCTTAAGTTCGTAGTTGCAGTTTCCTTTCGGGCTCAGCAGATGCGGGGCAGCGGATCGCCGACCAGCATGTCGACGATGCGGCTACCGCCGAACGACGTTCGCAGCGCGGCGATTCCGGCAGGCTCGGACGTGATCTCCCCGACGATCGCGGCATTGGCACCCTGTGGGTGCGCGCGCAGCGCGGCCACCGCGGCAGCGGCCTCGTCGTGCGGCACGACGGCGAGGAACTTGCCCTCGTTGGCGACGTAGAGCGGGTCGATGCCCAGCATGTCGCACGCACCGAGCACCTGGGGTGCGACCGGGAGGCGCTGTTCGTCGAGGATCACCGCGTACGGCGCATCCTTGGCCAGTTCGTTGCACACGGTTCCGACGCCGCCGCGCGTCGCGTCGCGCATCCACCGTGTCGATGGTGCTGCGGCCAACAGGATCTCGACGATGTCGTGAACCGGCGCGGTGTCGGATTCGATGTCGGCGTCGATCGCGAGGTCGCCGCGGGCCAGCATGACGGCCATACCGTGTTCGCCGATCGTCCCCGAGAGCACGACCTGATCGCCCGGGCGGACGTCGGCGCGTGACAGCCGCCGTCCCGCGGGCACCACTCCCACACCGGCCGTGCAGATGTAGAGCCCGTCGGCCGCGCCTTTACCGACCACTTTCGTGTCGCCGGTGACGATGTGGACACCGGCCCGGGCCGCGGCCTCGCTCATGTCGGCGACGATCTCGCGCAGTTCGGCGATCGGGAATCCCTCCTCGATGACGAAACCCGCCGACAGCCACTGCGGGCGCGCGCCCGACACCGCGAGGTCGTTGATGGTGCCGTGCACCGCGACGTGCCCGATCGATCCGCCCGGGAACCGGTGTGGGGCAACGACGTACGAGTCCGTGGTGAACGCCAGGGTGTCACCGGACGGGGTCCGTACGAGCGCGGCGTCACCGAGTTGTTCGAGCTCAGGGTTGCGGAATGCCTCCAGGAACACCGCGTCGACGAGTGCGGCCGACGACTTGCCGCCCGCACCGTGCGCCAGGGTCACCACGTCGTCGAGCAGGCGTGGACGGCGCTGCCGGAACTGGTCGATGCGCTCGAGCACCTGGTTCTCGGTTCTCATGATGCGCCCGCCCGTGCGGCCACCATGTGCTCCTGGGCCACGCTCCAGAGCCGGTAGCCGAGCATGGCGTGCGACTCCTGGATGCGGTGAATGCTCTGGCTGTGCACCGTGAAACAGAAATCCAGGTCGTCGGTCGCTGCCATGCGCCCGCCGTCGTGCCCGGCGAAGCCGATGGTCAGCAGGCCCCGCTGCTTGGCTTCGCCGATCGCGGTCATCAGATCCTCGGAGTTGCCCGAGGTCGACAGCGCGACGGCGATGTCGCGGTCGCGGGCATGGGCGATGATCTGCCGCTTGAAGATCAACTCGAAACCCACGTCGTTGCCCAGCGCGGTCACCACGGCCTCGTCGGCGGCCAGGGACCACGCCGCGACGGGGCGGCCACGCGCGGGTCTGCTGAACAACGATGCCAGCGTCGCTGCGTCGGTCGAACTCCCACCATTGCCCAGCGTGTACAACCGGCCGCCGCGCAGGAACCGCTCGGCCATCTGCGCGCCGGCCGCCCGCAGCGCGTCGTCGTACTCGTGCAGCGATTCCTGTTGCAATCTGGCACTTTCAGCAGCCTTGCTGCGTGCGGATGCGGCGAGATCGCCGAGCAGTGCGCCGACGTCGCTCTCCTCGGATTCGATGAAGGGGTAGAGGAATCCCGTGGTGTCGGGGTTGCCGGTGCTCCCTGTCGTCATGGCGTCACCTCATCTTCTGCCGCGGTCACCGCCGCGATGGCCACGCCGCCGTGCACCAGCAGCAGGTCGTCGACGTCGACCGCGCCGAGCATCGCGGTGTCGACCCACTCCTCGCCGCGCGCGGTGCGTACCAGGGCCTCACGGCCCGCACCGGCGGGTGGCAGGATCACCTCGGCGAGGCGGCCCTCGTCACTGCACGTGACGCACGTCTGAGTGTCATCGGCAGGCGTCGTCAGCAGCCCCGGATGTTCGAAGCACACGTGCGTCAGTTCCCACAGCAGGTGGTACATCAGCACGAACCGCCCGGTGGCGGGCACCATCGGATCGTCGGAGTCGACCCACAGGATGTGGTGCGCGGCCCCGGCGGGCGGGCGCGGTCCCGAACCGATCCACAACGTCGTGACGCCCCACGCGTCGGCGCGGCGCATCGCGTCGGTCACGGCCGCGTCGTCGGCCGCGGCGACGGCCAGCAGCAGGTCACCCGGTTGGCTCGCGACCCGGGCCTGGGCGACCGGATCGGACTCGACCAGCGCCACCGACGGGAGCGCCCGCTTGCCCATGATCACGGGGTGGACGAACTCGACCGCGACATGGTGGGCGTGCGGTTCCCACTGCGGTGCGATCACCCACAGCGTGGCGCCGTCGTGGAACTTGCGCGCGACGTCGAGGGCCGCGGTCGCGAGGTCGGCCGACAGGTCGGTGCCGACGAATGTCGGTGCGGGGATGGTGGTCATGGGGTCTGGTCATCTCCTTCGGCGCCCCCTTCGGCACCGTGATCGGGCACGCTCTCGTCGCCCCGATAGGTGCCCGACGGCCGGTCGGTGGGGCCGCCCGACGGCTCATCGGATCCGGTGTCGCGTGAACCCGGCGCACCGCGCTCTTCCTGTGGTTCCTCGGACAGATGTCCGCCCGGAGTGGTCATGCTTCCTCCTTCACCTCGCGCAACGCGTTGACGACGCCGAGCGTGGTCAGGGTCGATTCGGTCAACGCGGTGACGTCGTGGGGGGACAGGGTGTCGCACACCCAGTCCCAATGTGCCGAGACGGTGTCGCCGGGGCGGGGCGCCGCGATGAGCGACGCGCCGCCGCGGCTCCATCGGACGTATTCGGCTACGGCGCTGTCGAGTTCGATGCGCCGGCCGTTGCGAACCAGGGGACGGGATTCGAGTTTCACGTGCTCGCCTTCGACCTCGACGACCGTGCCCCACCGGATCCGGCAGTTCTGCAACACGTGCAGTGCGGGTTCGGGATTGCGGTCGAGGAACCGGATCCACGGATACACCACGAACACGTGGAAACTGTGGTGTGCCAGAACCGACTTCGACACCGGGACGTCTTCGAGGAGCCCCATGACCTGACCCGCGAAAGCCGTGCGGAGATCGGCAACGAGGTCCGCCGGGTCGACGCGGTTCAGCACGGGCCCGCCGACCCAGTAGCCGGCCACGACGTCTTCGGCCAACGGTTCAGCGCCGATCGCGTGCGCGATCGCACGCAGGTAGGGCCAGGCGCCGTCGAACTCGGGTGCGTGGAAGGCCAGTTCGGCGGGCTCGGCTGCTCCGTCCGGACCGCAGTAGCCGAGCTCGTTGGGCGGGAAGGCGTACCGGGTGAACAGCTCGTACCCGGCCGGCAGCGGGGAATGGACGACCATCGCGCTACCCCGCGTTCCCGACGAGCAGTTGTCCCAGCGCGAGGCCGCCGTCGTTGGGTGGTACCCGGCAGGCGGTGAGCGCGTGGATCCCGCTGTCGCGCAGGCCCGCCAGCGTCAACCGGAGCAGCAGCGCGTTCTGGAACACGCCGCCGGTCAGCGCGACGGGACCACCCGCGGCCAGACGCGCGAGGTCGACGACGAGGTCCGCGACGGCCTGGTGGAAGCGCGCACTGATGACCGCGGGTGGCACGTGTGCCCGCAGGTCGGCGATCACCGCGGCGAGAACGGGCGCCGCATCGAAGGTCACCGGTCGGCGGTCCGTGTACATCGCGAAGGCGTACGCCGTTGCGCCGGTAGGGGTGTGACGTGCCTGCCCCTCCAGTTCGATCGCGGCCTGCGCCTCGTAGTCGACGGTCTGGCGTACCCCGATCAACGCCGAGACGGCGTCGAACAGGCGGCCCATGCTCGACGTGGGTACACAGCCCGTTCCGGTGTTCAGTTGGCCGCACAGCGCGCGGCGTTCGCCCTCGGGACACGCCCGAACCGGTGGCAGGTCGGCATCCCACGGGATGCCTGCCGCCCACAGATGCGACAGCGCCATCCGGTAGGGCCGCCGCACGCTCACGTCACCGCCCGCGAGCGGCACATACGCGAGGTGGGCGATGCGCTCGAAACCCTTGTAGTCGGCGAGCAAAACCTCGCCGCCCCACACCGCGCCGTCGGACCCGAAACCGGTGCCGTCGAACGCGATACCGAGCACGCGCGCTGACCCGTCCAAGCCGTGCTCGGCCATGACCGCCGCGATGTGCGCGTGGTGATGCTGCACCGACCGCACCGGCCGGCCCCCGGCGTTGCGGTGTGCCCAGGCCGTCGAACGGTATCCCGGGTGCGCGTCGGCGGCGAGCATGCGCGGCGTGGTGCCGGTGAGTGCCTGCAGGTGCGTCACCGCGCGGTCGAAAGCCGACAGCGCGGCGAGATCGTCCATGTCGCCGATGTAGCCGCTGAGCCACGCGTACTCGTGGTCGCCGACGGCGACGGTGTTCTTGAGATCGGCACCCACCGCCAGCGTCGGCACGACCGGGACCGGTAACGCCACCGGCAGCGGCGCGTAGCCGCGGGACCGGCGGATCGCCATCTCGGAGACCTCGTCGTCGTCGACGACGCGGACCACGGAGTCGTCACACGGCACCAGGATCGCGCGGTCGTGTGTCAACCATGCGTCGGCGAGGCCCGACAGACGTTGCAGCGCATCGTCGTCGGCGAAGCAGATCGGTTCGCCGCTGAGGTTGGCCGAGGTCATGACCAGCGCTGCAGGTCCCGGCGGGTCACCGGGAAGCCCGAACAGCAGGGCGTGCAGCGGACTGTAGGCCAGCATCACGCCCAGATCGGGGTTGTGTGGGGAAACCTCGGGGCAGACGAGGGTCTCGGACCGGCGTGGTATCAGCACGATGGGACGCTGCGGTCCGCACAACAGGCGCGCCGCGACGTCGCCGACCTCGGCGACCGCGCGTGCGGTGGCGAGATCGGCCACCATCACCGCGAACGGCTTGTCACCCCGGCGTTTCCGGTGTCTGAGTTCGGCTACGCTCACGCGGTTTGCGGCACCGCACGCGAGGTGGTAACCGCCTATGCCCTTGACCGCGACGATGCCGCCGGTGGCCAGCAGTTGCCGCGCGCGCTGCAGCGCGTGTTCACCGGTGGCGTGTTCACCCTCTGTGGTGAGCAAGCGCAGCGTGGGCCCACAGTTCGGGCAGCACACCGGTTGCGCGTGGAACCGCCGGTCGTCCGGATCGCGGTATTCGCGGGCGCACTCGGTGCACATCGGGAAGCCGGCCATGGTGGTGCTCGCGCGGTCGTACGGCAACGACGCGATGATCGTGAACCGCGGCCCGCAGTTCGTGCAGTTGATGAATGCGTGGCGATGGCGGCGGTTGGCCGGATCCCGTTGCTCGGCGGCGCAGTCCCGGCACATCGCGACATCCGGTGACACCAGGGTGCGCCCACCATCGGCACGTGAGGTGTCGGTGATGCGAAAGCCCGTGCCGCCCACGGTCGTGATGCGCCGTACCTCGACGGACTCGATCACCGCGAGCGGGGGAGGGCCGTCGTGCAGCCGCTGCAGGAACCGCTCGAGATCGCCCTCGTCACCCTCGATCTCGATGATCGCACCGGAACTGTCGTTGCGTACGTGCCCAGTCAGGCCCATCGCCGCGGCCGTGGTGTAGACGAACGGACGGAACCCGACCCCCTGGACGACGCCGTGCACGTCGATGCGGAGCCGCAGGCGCGCGGTCACGGCGCACCCCCGAGGGATTCGGGCCGACCGCGTCCCATCAGTTCGAGGCCCTCCAGCGCGGCCTGCGCCCCGGCGGCGTCGGTCTTCTCGACGACGAAACCCATGTGGATGACCACCCAGTCGCCTTCGGCGAACGTCTCCTCGGGCAGCATGCCGACATTGACCTTGCGATGCTCACCCGCGACGTCGACCAGGGCGAGTTGTCCGCCGTAGCCGTCGAGCATCCGGACCACCCGTCCGGGAATTCCCAGGCACATGTCAGGTTCTCCGCACCGGGGTCCGGTGATCTGCCACCGCGGATCTGATCGCCTCGACCGCAGCGGGGACGGCGGCGGCGACCGCGTCGGACAGTCCGATGCCTTCGGCGACACTGCCCACCTCACAACCGATCACGACCGTGGGCGGCACGGCGCCGCCGAGGGCGCGCACGGTCGCGAACACGGCCGCGGGATCCATGGCGTGCGCATCGAGGCCGGGGGTCGTGTCCATGGGGTCGGCCTCGAAGACGCGTAGGGTCCCGGGCCGGACGCGACACGGCAGGGCGTCGACCAGCACCAGGAGGTCCCAGCCCTCGAGCAGGTCGTACGCCAGGTGCAGCCCGCGGATCCCGTAGTCGCACAGACGGACACCCGCGGCAGCCACGTCCGGTGGCACACGGCGCAGCACCTCGGGACCGAACCCGTCGTCACCGAGGAAGATGTTGCCGATGCCGGCTACCAGGACCGAGTGCGTGATCGTCACTCCTCACATACGCCGCATCTTCAGATACCGCTGCGCGTCCGGTATCGAACGAACTCCGACCACCACGCCCGCGACCACCACGGCCGCGACGACGACGACCGCGGCCCACCCGACTGCTTCCATCTGGCACTCCTCTCACTGCGTCCGCTCATATGGGTTCGATTTCGTCCGGCGCGAAGTACAGGTAACGGCCGTACCAGTCGTGCAGGTCGGCCGCCGGATCGTCGTCGAGCACCACACCGACATGCCGTTCGCCGTCGACGTCCTCGTGAATGGAGGCCACCCAGGCGATCCGGTTGTCGAAGAACAGATCCTGTGCGTCGGCGCGGCGAGACGGATGCAGCCGCACCCGGCAGCCGCGGCTGACCGCGACACCGTTGACCAGCACGGCATCGACCGCCGGGTCGACGGCGTTGTCCGCCAGCAGATCCCACCACGGCACGCCGTCGGGGACCTCCGGGAGCAGGCTGGACCGCTCATCGTCGGTGGTGCGCAGTACGCCGTGCAGGTCGAGCATCGCCTCGGCGGACATGGCGTCGCACCGGTCGATGATCTGCGCGGCGAGCGGGTCGGTCGCGCGCGCCAGCAGCTTCTCCTCGTCGGTCAGCGCCATCACGCGCAGGGTGAGGATCTCGTCGATCTCGCACGAGTCGTACAGGGCGCCCCGGCTCTGCGCGGCGATCTGGGGGTGGTCGTAGAGGATGATCGGTGAGACCAGCATGAGATCTCGGGTCCCGTCGGGCCCGGCCAGAACCGGGAAGCAGCGGTGCCGCTCACACCGCGACACTGCTTCGGCCGCGCGATCATCCGGTTCGAGCAGTGACACGAACTCGCCGTCGTCGATCTCGGCGATCACGTGGGTGCCGAGGAACGACACCGCGGTCGCGCTCTGCCTGTCCTCGACCGGAGCGGCGCGGTTGCGCACCGTCATCGTCACCCGGAACAGGTCGCCGTCGGGTTCGGCCCGAAGGAGCAGTTCACCGCACAGGGCCCGGCGGGTGCGAACCAGACGCCCGCCCTCGACGGTCTCGATCTCGCGGCCGCCTTCGACGGTGATCGGGTGCGTTCGCGAAGTCGTGAGATCATCGACATCGAACGGGCCGAGGGTGACCTGCTGCGCGACGGCCTCGTCCCAGCTCAGCCATGAGCCCGCGGTGGACACGAGTTCGTCGACGGGGACGAAACTTTCGCGCGCGGCGTCGTCGAGGTGGCGGCGCTCGGCCGACCTGTGCTGAAGCTGCAGGAAACGGACCGTCACCGAGAGCCGTCCGCGGCCGTCGCCGCGGACGAGGAGCTGTGCGGACATCGAGCTGTTCTCGCCGATCCCGGCGGATTCGGCGCCTTCGGGCCCCAGAACGCCCCACTGCCAACGGCACTGGTTCTTGGCCGCATCCCCACGGTAGGGGTACAGCAGGTAACCCTCGTAGAGCACGGCATCGGCGACTGCGAGGACCTGTTCTGTGGCGGTGCTCATGGGATGTCCTCCCGGGCCAGCAGTGTGCCGACCGCTTCGTCGAACGACAGCAACCCCCGCTGGGTCTTGTACCCGGCGAGCCGCTCGAGGGTGTCGCGGTCCAGCCGCAGCCAGCCGGTGTGGGGGAAGTGCCGCTCCATCAGGAGCTGCCACACCGCGACGGGCATGTCGACGTGGTCCTCGCGGTCCCACGGGATGTGC
>Ga0182748_1000903_pt1 | contig 30220 bp, 25 predicted proteins | sample eDN3rd37CKraftOP_FD_128877 | JGI IMG/M metagenome (GOLD analysis project Ga0182748, IMG submission 128877) | Enriched Organic Plus compost microbial communities from Emeryville, California, USA - eDNA 3rd pass 37_C Kraft OP (version 2) (version 2) ...
GGCCACGTTGAAGCCGGTCACCGCCGCGTCGGACTGGAATGCCGCGGTCAGGCCGTCGACCGTGCCGTTGATCACGCCGCTGTCGTAGCCGAACAGGAAGCCACCGATGGTGGCCACCAGGCTGATCAGGATGATGAAACGCGTGTTTTCGCCGCCGGCGGCCTCGAACTCGCTCGCGCCGGACTGCGTGGTTTCCACTACCGCCATCGGGGGCCCCTCCCTCGAGAATCCGCGCGCCCGCCGGCAAGGCGGCTGGCGGGCGCGGTCGTCGGGGCGCGCGGCGCGCCCCGGCACTGGCTGCGTCAGCGCCGCAGCAGGTACTGGTTCAGCAGGTTCTCGTAGCGCTCCTGCTTGCCGCTGGTCTGCTTCGGCTCGCCGATCTTGGCCGACAGCGCGGCCAGGTCGGCCAGGCCCAGCTTGCCTTCCTCGAAGGCCTTGCCGTCGCCGGCGTCGAAGCTGGCGTAGCGCTCCTTGCGCCACTGCTCCCACGGCGAGTCGTTGAGCAGCGCATGGGCCACTTCCAGGCCCTTGGCGAACGCGTCCATGCCGCCGATGTGGGCGATGAACAGGTCCTCCATGTCGGTGGACTCGCGGCGCGGCTTGGCGTCGAAGTTCAGGCCGCCGACCAGCCCGCCCTGGCGCAGCACCACCATCATGGCGCCGACGGTGTCGTACAGGTCGGTCGGGAACTGGTCGGTGTCCCAGCCGTTCTGCGCGTTGCCGCGGTTGGCGTCGATGCTGCCCAGCAGGCCGTGGTCGGAGGCCACCTGCAGGTCGTGCTCGAAGGTGTGGCCCGACAGCGTGGCGTGGTTGGCCTCGATGTTGAGCATGAAGTCGTTCTGCAGGCCGTGCTCCTTGAGGAAGCCGGCGACGGTGGCGCTGTCGAAGTCGTACTGGTGCTTCATCGGCTCCATCGGCTTGGGCTCGATGAAGAACTTGCCCTTGAAGCCGATGCTGCGGCCGTAGTCGCGCGCGGCGGCCAGGAAGCGGGCGAAGTGCTCCAGCTCGCGCTTCATGTTGGTGTTGTGCAGGGTGGCGTAGCCCTCGCGGCCGCCCCAGAACACGTAGTGCTCGCCGCCCAGCTCGACCACCGCGTCCAGCACGTTCTTCACCTGCACCGCGGCGCGCGCGACGACGGCGAAGTCCGGGTTGGTGGAGGCGCCGTTCATGTAGCGCGGGTGCGAGAACAGGTTGGCGGTGCCCCACAGCAGCTTCACGCCGGTGGCGTCCTGGCGCGCCTTGGCCAGGCCGACCAGGTGCTTGAGGTTCTTCTCGTAGGTGGCGATGTCGTCGGCGTCCGGCGCCAGGTCGACGTCGTGGAAGCACCAGTACGGCACGCCCAGCTTGGTGAAGAACTCGAACGCGGCGTCGACCTTGGCCTCGGCGGTGGCCATCGCGTCGCCCTTCTCCCACGGGAAGCGGCGGGTGCCCGGGCCGAACGGGTCGGCGCCGGCGTTGCAGAAGGTGTGCCAGTAGCAGACCGCGAAGCGCAGGTGGTCGCGCATGGTCTTGCCGCCGATCACCTTGTTGGCATCGTAGACCTTGAACGCCAGCGGGTTGTCCGATTCCGGACCTTCGTAGGGGATCGCGCCGATGCCGGGGAAGTACTCGGTGGCGCCGATGAAGGGCTTGCTCATCTTGTGGTTTCCGTTTGGGAGTTCGTACAGCGGGGATGCGCTCAGGCGTACAGCGGCCGGATCGCGTCGAGGTGGGAAAGGAAGCGGGCGTACTGCGCCGCGTAGGCGGCGGTGGCCTCGGCGTGCGGGTGCGCGGACAGGCGCGGCTCCAGGCGCACGTGCGCGGCCGCCAGCGCGGCCAGGTCCGAACCGCCGCCCTGGGCGCGGCTGGTGGCCCACAGGGCCTGCAGGGCCGCGCCGAACGCGGCGCCCTCGGCCTGCTCGGGCACGTCCACCGGCAGGCCGAACACGTCGGCGATCATCTGCCGCCACACCGCACTGTGGCTGCCGCCGCCGGTCAGGCGGATGGCCTCGAAGCGCATGCCGGCGTCGACGAAGGCGTCGTAGCCGTTCTTGAGGCTGTACACCGCGCCTTCCATCGCCGCGCGATAGAGGTTGGCCACGGTGAAGTTGGTGGCGGTCATGCCGAACAGGCTGCCGCGGCCGTTGGGCAGGTTCGGGGTGCGCTCGCCGTTGAGGAACGGCAGCATCAGCAGGCCATCGGCGCCGGGGCGGGTGCCGGACAGCAGGGCGTCGCCTTCCTTGGTCGAGAAGCTGCACAGCTTGCCCACCGCCTCGGTGGCCACGGTGCAGTTCATGGTGCAGATCAGCGGCAGCCAGCCGCCGGTGGAATCGCAGAACGCGGCCCAGCGGCCGGCCTCGTCGACCATGGCGCGGTCGGAGTAGGCGAACAGCGTGCCCGAGGTGCCCAGGCTCATGCTCAGCACGCCCGGGGTCACGTTGCCGGTGCCGATGGCGGCCATCATGTTGTCGCCGCCGCCGGCCGACACGCGCACGTTGCGCGGCAGGCCCAGGGCGTCGGCGATGTGCGCGGCGATCGGGAAGGTGGCGTCGGCCTCGACCAGCGGCGGCAGCAGCGCGGCCAGGTCGCGGTCCGGGTCGGTGGCGCGCAGCATCTCCTCCGACCAGCGGCGGTTGCGCACGTCCAGCCAGCCGGTGCCGGAGGCGTCGCCGCACTCCATCCAGCGCTCGCCGGTGAGCCAGAAGTTGACGTAGTCGTGCGGCAGCATGATCGCGGCCAGCTGCGCGTAGGCCTGCGAGCGGTGCTTGCGGGTCCACGGCAGCTTGGAGGCGGTGTAGCCGACCAGGATCGGGTTGCCGGCCAGCTCGATGCTGCGCTGCGCGCCGCCGACCGCGTCCATGATCAGGTCGCACTCGGCCGCGGTGCTGGTGTCGCACCACAGCTTGGCCGGGGCCAGCACGTTGCCGTCGCGGTCCAGCGGCACGAAACCGTGCTGCTGGCCGGACACGCCGATCGCCACCACGCGCTCGCGCAGGGCCGGGTCCAGCCGCGCGAAGCAGCTGCGGATCGCGTCGATCCACCACTCGGCGCGCTGCTCGCGGCTGCCGTCGTCGCCGGCGGCCAGCTCCAGGGCGTGGCCGATGGTCGCCGCGACCTGGCGCGCTTCCGGGTCGTAGGCGACCAGCTTGACGCTCTGGGTGCCTACATCCAGGCCGACATACAGGCTCATGCGCGCACCCCGTGCGCGGACGGGCAGCCGTGCGGCCGCGGGATGGAACAGCTTGCGGGGGATTTGCTCATGGAGCGCTCCGGTGCGCGGAAACTTCGCAGGGTCCCGCCAGCCAGGCCTTGTTGCGACGCAACAAATACCTCGGCCACGACCTGGCCCCGGCGGGGTTGGAGGCCCCGTCCGGGCGCCAAGTTAGCGGTATCATTCGCGCTTTCTACCACGATCCGCACCCGCGCGCATGCTGCGGGTGCGCAGCGGCGGAACCGGTCACGCGCCGGCTGCGTATTCAGCAAGTACCCCAGCCGGCGGCGCCATGCGAAGCTTTGCCTTCCCGCCGCCGGATGCCGCCATGCGCGACCATTTCGCCCTGCTGGCCGACTACAACCACTGGATGAACGCCGCCCTGCACGCAGCCGCGGCCCGGTTGGACGCCGGACTGCTGGCCGAGCCGCGCGGCGCGTTCTTCGGCTCCATCCTCGGCACCCTCAACCACCTGGTGGTGGCCGACACCCTCTGGCTGCAGCGCTTCGCCGCCAACGACCCCGGCCCCTGGCAGCCACTGCAGCCGGTCGCCGCCCTGCCGCCACCGCGGCGCCTGGACGAGACCGCGTGCCCGGACCTGGATGCCTGGTGGCAGCGCCGGCAGCTGCTGGACCAGGCCATTGCCGACTGGATCGGCACGCTGCAGCCGGGGGATCTGGAGCGGGTCATCGAGTACCGCAACATGGCCGGCCAGGCGCACCGGCGCCGGCTGTCGCACCTGCTGCTGCACTTCTTCAACCACCAGGCGCACCACCGCGGCCAGGCCACGACCCTGTTCCATCAGCTGGGCGTGGACGTGGGCCCGACCGACCTGCTGCTGCGCCTGCCGGCGGCCTGAGCGCGGCCGGCGAGCCGCTAGAATGCGCGTTTGCCGTTGCGAGACCGCCCCATGCGTCCTGTCCTGTCCTGCGCCGCCGTGCTCGTGCTGGCGCTCGCCGCCTGCCAACCGGTGCGGCCCGATGCCCCGCCCGCCGCCGCCCCGGCCACCGTGGCCGCCGACGACAACCTCAATGCCGTGCTGTGGGTGCAGCGCTCGGCCGAGTACCGCGCCATCGCCGAGCAGACCTACCGCGCCGCCGCCGCGACCCTGGACCAGGCCCTGGCCGACCCGGCCTGGGACGCGCTGGTGGATGGCGAGCGCGAGGGCAGCGGCCCCGGCCTGAAGCCGGCGGTGGTGCTGGACATCGACGAGACCGTGCTCGACAACTCGCCCTACCAGGCGCGCCTGGTGCGCGACGGCGGCGAGTACAGCGACCCCTCCTGGGACGCCTGGGTCGAGGAGCGCAAGGCGCGTGCCGTGCCGGGCGTGGTCGAGTTCGCCCGCGCCGCCAACGCCCGCGGCGTCACCCTGGTCTACATCTCCAACCGCGCCGTGCACCTGACCCAGGCCACCCTGGACAACCTGCGCGCCGAGGGCCTGCCGGTGGAGGGCGAGGACGTGTTCCTGGGCCTGGGCACGGTGGTCCCGGGCTGCGAGCAGCACGGCAGCGAGAAGGACTGCCGCCGCCGCCTGGCCAGCCGCAAGTACCGGGTGCTGATGCAGTTCGGCGACCAGCTGGGCGACTTCCTCAAGATCGAGGACAACAGCCCCGCCGGCCGCCAGGCCCTGCTGGAACGCCACCGCGACTGGTTCGGCAGCCGCTGGTGGATCCTGCCCAACCCGACCTACGGCGGCTGGGAGCCGGCGCTGTTCGACAACAACTGGAAGCAGCCGCGCGACGCGCGACGCGCCGCCAAGCGCGCCGCGCTGGAGACCGCGCCGTGAGCCGCGCCCCGCTGCCGCTGGCGCCGGAGGAGCGCCTGATCTTCGCCCTGGACGTGCCCGGCCGCGCCGAGGCCGAGGCCTGGATCGACCGCCTCGGCGACAACGTGCGCTTCTACAAGATCGGCATGGAACTGCTGGCCTCCGGCGAGTACTTCCAGGTGCTGGACCTGCTCGGCCAGCGCGGCAAGCGCGTGTTCGTGGACCTGAAGTTCTTCGACATCCCGGCCACGGTGGCCGGGGTGATCCGCGGCCTGGGCCGCTGGAAGGTGGACTACTGCACCATCCACGGCTGGCACCCGGCGATGATGCAGGCCGCCGCCGAGGCCAACCAGGGCGACATGCGCCTGCTGGCGGTGACCGTGCTGACCTCGATGGACGGGGCCGACCTGCGCGCCATGGGCATCGACGCCGGGCCGGAGCAGGTGGTGGTGCAGCGCGCGCTGGCGGCGCAGGCGGCCGGCATCGACGGGGTGATCGCCTCCGGGCGCGAGGCCGGCCCGATCCGCGCCGCCACCGGCGGCGGGTTCTCGATCGTCTGTCCCGGCATCCGCCCGGACGGCGGTAGCGGCGACGACCAGAAGCGCAGCGTGGGCGTGGCCGAGGCGTTTGCCGCCGGCGCGGACGCGATCGTGGTCGGGCGGCCGATCCGCAACGCCCCCGATCCGGCGGCCGCGGCCGCATTGATCCAGCGGCAGATCCGCGAAGCGCTCAGCTAAATCAATCGGTTAGCCAGGAAAACCTAACGTATTGCATTAGCTGGAGGAGCGGGCTAGAGTGCCCCGCAGCCGGCCGCTGGCCGGCGCCGTGCCACAACACGATGTCCTCCGGCGTTGCCGGATTTGGGGAGGCTCAGGCCTCCCCGTTTTGTATCCGGGCGTTGCCCTCGCGCCCCGGCAGCGGCCACACTCGACGCCCGGGGCCCCAGGACCAGACTCATGCAACGATCGCGCCTCGCCCGATCCACGCTGCGCGCGCGCCTGCGCCTGCTGCTGCCGGCCATGCTGCTGTTGCTGGCCGCCTGCCGCCCGGACCCGGGCGCGCCCGCGGAACTGCCCGGCGCCGCCAGCGAACCGGCCGGCGCCGTGCGCCAGCTGGCCGGCCACCTGCAGCGCAACGACCTGGTGGCGTTCGCGCGCGACGCCCTGCCGCCGCAAACCCATGCCGCCCTGGCCGCGGCCTGGCGCGAGGACCGCAGCCGCTGGCCGCTGACCGAGCTGCCGCTGGACGACCAACTGCCCTCGCTGCTGGCGACCCTGGCCGAGCCGGGCGCCGAAGCCGACCTGCGCCGGCGCTTCGACCGGCAGCTGGCCGGCCAGGACACCGCCCTGCGCGACGCCGCCCGCTCGCTGTCCCTGTTCGGCGTGCAGTACCTGCGCCAGCAGGCGCATTACAGCGACGAGGAACGGGCCCATTACGTGCAGACGGTGGAGGCGCTGGGCGCCTGGGCCGGACAGGCGCCGCTGGGCGATCCGCGGCTCGGCCACGCGGCGATCGAGCGGCTGGCCGCGGCGGCGCGCCAGACCGGGCTGGCCAGCGAGGAGGACCTGCGCCAGGCCGGCATGGAGGACAGCCTGCGCCGGCTGGGGCCGTTCCTGGCCGCGGTGAAGGCGACCACCGCCGACTACGGCCTGGACCTGGACCACAGCCTCACCGACCTGCGCACCGGCCTGGTCGAGGAACGGGGCGACCACGCCACCGTGCGCCTGCACTACCCGCTGGCCGGGCGCGAGATCGACACCACCCTGCGCCTGACCCGGCTTGGCGGCCACTGGTACCTGGACGGCTACCTGGAGGAAGCCGCCCGGGTGCTGGCCGCGGCCACCCCGGCCGAGGCCTTGCCCGAGCCCCCGGAAGCGGCCGCGGACCCGGGTGGGCGATAATCGCCCAATGCCAGAACAGAATCCCCTGCCCTTCCCGGGGCCTGCCACCGACGACCCGGCCACGCCCGCGCCCGCCGATTCCGGCGGCGCCACGCCGTCCGGCGAGCCGCCGCGCCAGCCGATCGCCCCCCGCCCCGTGGCCGCGCGGCGGCCGCTGTGGGCGCGCCTGCTCGGTTGGGTGGTCGACCCGTGGCTGGACCTGAAGCTGGAGCCGGCACAGCAGCCGCAGGACGACCCGCGCCCGGTGTGCTACGTGCTGGAGGACTACGGCCTGTCCAACGCCCTGATCCTGGACAAGGCCTGCCGCCAGGCCGGCCTGCCCTCGCCGCTGGTGCCGCTGCCGGGCGACCCGCTGGGCCGCCGCCGCGCCTACGTGGCCCTGTCCCGGCGCAGCGTCACCCCGCTGATCCCGGACCAGCGCCCGGCCGCGCGCACCCATTCGGACTCGCTGGCGCGCCTGCTCCAGGCGCACCGCGACGACCCGGCACTGGACGTGCGCCTGGTGCCGGTGTCGATCTTCGTCGGCCGCGCCCCGGACCGGCACAGCGGCTGGTTCTCGGTGCTGTTCTCGGAGAACTGGGCGATCGTTGGCCGCTTCCGCCGCCTGCTGGCGCTGCTGCTCAATGGCCGCGACACCCTGGTGCGCTTCGCCGAGCCGGTGTCGCTGCGCGAGACCGTGGCCGAGGGCCTGCCGCCGGAGCGCACCGTGCGCAAGCTGCAGCGCGTGCTGCGCGCGCACTTCCGCCGCATCCGCGCCGCGGTGATCGGCCCGGACCTGTCCACCCGGCGCCTGCTGGTGGACAAGGTGCTGGCGGCCGAAACCGTGCGCGAGGCGATCGCCGACCAGGCCCGGCGCGACAGCACCACCGTGGCCGAGGCCTGGAAGAAGGCGCACGCCTACGCCTGGGAGATCGCGGCCGACTACTCGCACCCGGTGGTGCGCTCGGCCAGCGTCATCCTCACCCCGGTGTGGAACAAGATCTACCGCGGCGTGCTGGTGCACCACCTGGACCGCCTGAAGGAGGTCGCCCCGGGCCACGAGGTGGTGTACGTGCCCTGCCACCGCAGCCACATGGACTACCTGCTGCTGTCGTACCTGCTGTACGAGCGCGGCATCGTCCCGCCGCACATCGCCGCCGGCATCAACCTCAACCTGCCGGTGGTCGGCACCATCCTGCGCAAGGGCGGCGCGTTCTTCATGCGCCGCAGCTTCCGCGGCAACCCGCTGTACTCGGCGGTGTTCACCGAATACGTGGCGCAGCTGGTGTCCGGCGGCTACTCGCTGGAGTACTTCATCGAGGGCGGGCGCTCGCGCACCGGCCGCCTGCTGCAGCCCAAGGGCGGCATGATCGCCATGACCGTGCGCGCCTACCTGCGCCAGCCCACCCGCCCGGTGCTGTTCCAGCCGGTGTACATCGGCTACGAGAAGCTGATGGAGGGCAACAGCTACCTGGACGAGCTGTCGGGCAAGCCCAAGGAGAAGGAATCGATCTGGCAGCTGCTGATGGGCATCCCCAAGGTGCTGCGCAGCAACTACGGCCAGGTGGTGGTGAACTTCGGCGAGCCGATCCGGCTGGGCGAGGTGCTGTCCAGCCACGCCCCGGAATGGGACGGCCGCCCGCTGCCGGAGGACGAGAAGCCGGCGTGGCTGGCCGAGACCGTGGACGCCCTCGCCCAGCGCATCCAGGTGCGCATCAACGAGGCCGCCGACGTCAACCCGATCAACCTGCTGGCCCTGGCGCTGCTGTCCACGCCCAAGCACGCCATGGGCGAGCGCGACCTGCTGGCGCAGATCGCCCTGTCCAAGACCCTGCTGGCGGAGCTGCCGTATTCGGACCGCACCACGGTGACCCCGCACACGCCGGAGGAGATCATCGCCCACGGCGAGGAGATCGGCGTGCTGCGGCGCATCCCGCACCCGCTGGGCGACGTGCTGAGCGTGGACGACGACACCGCGGTGCTGCTGTCGTACTTCCGCAACAACGTCGCCCACCTGTTCACCGCCTCGTCCTGGATCGCCTGCTGCTTCCAGCACAACCGGCGCATGAGCCGGCGCACCCTGGTGCGGCTGGGCCGCACCCTGTACCCGTTCCTGCAGGCCGAGCTGTTCCTGCCCTGGGACGAGGACGGCTTCGCCGAGCGCGTGGACCGCATCGCCGACGTGTTCGTGCGCGAGGGCCTGCTGCAGCTGGTCAACGACGAGGACGGCGGCGTGCTGCAGCGCAGCCCGGGCCAGAGCGACGAGGTGTTCCGCCTGCGCGCGATCGGCCACACCCTGCAGCAGGCGTTCGAGCGCTACTACATCGCCATCTCGGTGCTGGTGAAGAACGGCCCCGGCACGCTCGGCGCGGCCGAGCTGGAGAGCCTGTGCCAGCTGGCGGCGCAGCGCCTGAGCCTGCTTTACGCGCCGGCGGCGCCGGAATTCTTCGACAAGAGCCTGTTCCGCGGCTTCATCCAGAAGCTGCGCGAGATGAAGCTGGTGTGGCCGGACCAGAACAGCAAGCTGGTGTTCGACGAGCGCCTGGACGTGTGGGCCAAGGACGCCAAGCTGATCCTGGGCCGCGAGCTGCGCCACACCATCGAGCGGGTGAGCCCGGAAGCGGCGCGGCCAGCCGAAGCGGAAGCGGCGCCGGCCGAGTAAGCCGGCGCCGGACCGCGGCAGAAAAAGCGGCGCCCGCGGTCCTTCGCGGGACGCCACCCCCTCCTCCGGGATCCGGGGGACCGCGCGCCGCTCAGGGCGCGGCCGGGTCCAGCAGCGCCTCGCTGAAGTGCAGGCCGCTGTCGAGCTGGTAGTACACGTGCAGGGCCTCGCCCTTGCCCAGCGGGGTGAGGTGCTCGACCACGCCGCCGCGCCCCATGGAGCAGGTGCCGCGTCCGGCCGGGTCGCCGCCGACGCCGATGCGCAGCTCGCCGGCAGGGACCCGGAAGGTGGCCGTCTCGCCGCCGACCATGCGCGCGGCCAGGCGGTCGTTGATGTACACGGCCAGGTAGCAGATGCCGTCGCCCCAGGTCTTGCCGCGGGTCACCCGCAACATGCCCGAACCGCCGCGCAGCGGCTCCTGGTAGGCCAACACCCGCTCGGCTGGCACCGGCACCGATTCCACCGCCGGCACGCCGGCCGCGCGCCGCGCGGCGACCGCCTCGGCGCGCTTGCGCGCCTCCTCCACGGCCTTGGCCTCCTGCACTGCCTGGTACTGCGCCGAGGCGATGTCCAGGTACACCCGCTGGTCCACCACTCCGCCGCTCCGGAGCGTCGCCTCCTCGAACGTCTGCGCACCGGTGACGCGGCGGGTGGTCTGGTAGCCGAACCGCTTGTTCGACTCCAGGTTCTCCGCGTCGACGATGTTCCAGGCCCCTTTGGGACCAGGCTTCGGGTCCACGGTGAGCGTGGCTGGCTGCTTGCCGGCCACCACCGTGTACGTGTACCAACGCTTCCCGTCCACGAGGTAGCCGGTCTCGACCATGACCTTGCCCGGCTCCTCCCAGGCGATGGTGATCCGGTGGGCGCCGTACTCGCTGCTGCCCTGGCGCTCGAAGGTGCGGCCGACCCATTGCGCGTAGGGTCCCCATACCGCGGGATCGGCACCGGACTCGTCCTGCGCAACCTCCTGCGCGGTCTCCTGCGTGGCTTCCTGCGCCGCAGCCGGCAGCGCCAGGCCTGCCCACAACAGGGCAGCGGTGATCACGGATACCGCTGTTGGCATGGTCATTCCCCCGGGCCCGGTGGTTCCGCCGCCTCGCCCGGCGCGGCGGCGAACAGCGCGGCCATCTGGCTGCGGAAGGCGCGGTCGCGCTGCTCGTTGCGCTTGAGCAGCTTGCGGCGCTCCGGTTCGGACAGGTTGGACACCGCCTGCGCGCGCAGGGTCGCCGGCTCGCGCGTGCGGTACAGCACCAGCCGGCAGGCGCCTGCACGGCGGTCGATCACCGGCGCCTCGATCGGCCACTGCTCGCCGTCGCCCTCGGCTTCGCTGACCGGCGGCAACGGCCGCGCACCGCCGGCGACGAAGCCGCCGTAGATGCGGTCCGGCAGGTTGTCCCAGGCGCGGATGTCGGCCTTGGCCTTGACCGCGCCGCCGATCAGCGTGGCCGCCACGCCGACCACCGCCAGCGCACCGGCCACCGCCAGGCTGTCGTCGCCCGGCGCGAACGCGGCCACCTGCGCGCCCAGCGACACGCCGGCCGAGCCCACGGTCTCCGCGCCCTCGCGGAAGCTGGCCTTGCCGTCGAGCACCACGTCGATCATGCGTCCGCCGCGGGTGCGTGCCTGCCAGCCGACGTCGCCCAGCGCCGCCAGTTCCTGGCCGCCCATGCGCACCGCCACGAACGGGTTGTCGCCCGGCTTCAGCTGCAGCGCCTCGCCGTAGCCGCCGGTGGCCACCTTCACCGGCGCGCCGCCGGATTCGACCAGCACCAGGGTGTCGGCACCGGGCGCGGGCGGCTGCAGGCCCTGCGGCTGCTGCGCGGCGGCGCGCCCGTAGAACTCCGCGGCCATGGCGGCGTCGCCCTCGCATTGCGAGGCCCAGCCGGCCAGCAGCGACATCAGGCCGAAGTCGCCGGCGTACTCCTCCTGCTCGGCCACCGTGTCCTGGTACTCGGCGGCGCGGAACGCGGCGCGGGCGTTGCCGTAGTCGCCCTCGGCCAGGAACAGCAGGCCGCGGTAGTAGTAGGCCATCGCCCGCTCGTAGGGCTCGCCCTTGAAGTCCTTGACCCCTTCGGACGACCACAGCGAACGTGCCTTCTTCGCCGCCTGCGAGTCGGCGTAGACCAGTTCGATCCGTTCGATCGCCGCGTCGAACGCGGTTGCCGCCACCTCCGGCTGGCCCTGGTCGATGGCTTCCAGGCCCATGCGCTGCAGGTTCAGCACCGCGCCCCACTCGCCGTCGGCAAGCAAGGCCTCGTAGTACGGCTGCAGGGCGGCAGGCAGGCCCGGCACCTGGGCCTGCGCCGGCAGGGCCAGGGCCAGGGCGAGCGCCGCCGCCAGCCGAGGCGGACGGGTGCGGCCGCTCACAGCGCCCCCTGCATGCGCCGCGCGGTCTCCAGCGCCAGCACCCGGGCGACGTCCGCCAGGCCGGGCGCAGCCGCGGCCTGGCGTTCGAAACCATTGGCCGTGGCCACGTAGCGCCCCGGCGCGGCGGCCGGCGGCGCGGCCTGGGTATGGAACTCCAGCACGGTGCCGCCGTCGGCCACGTCCAGCAGCACCACGTGGAAGGCGCGCCCGGACGCGGACTGCAGGTCGACGGCCGAGGTCACCTGCAGCAGGTAGTCGGCATGGCCGGCCAGGGCGCGGGTCTCGATCGCGTGCACGTTGGGGCGCTCGCCCTCCACCGCCGCGCCCGCCAGGCGGGTGGCCAGGGCGCGGTCGATGAAGCGCACGCCGCCCTGGCGCAGCTGCTCCATGAAATGCGCGCGGATCTGCCGCGATTCGCCCTCAACCCGCGGCGCCGCCGGCGCCTCGGCCTCGAGGAAGCGTTCGCTGCGCTGGTGCATGCCGGCATCGGCACCGGCCACGCTGGTGCCGACGTGGCCGTAGCGGTCGCGGTCCACGCCCTCGCTGCGGGTCACCGCGGCGTGGCCGTGGCGGTCGAGGGTTTCCACCTCGCGGTAGCGGGTGGCGACCTCGCCTTCCAGCTCCGCCTCCCAGAACAGCATCACCCGGTTGCGCTTGCCGAGCTGCTGGCGCAGCGCCTCCCACGGCAGGGCCTCGGCGGTTTCCGGCGCGGCCGCCGGGCCCAGCACCACCGGCTGGCCGGCACGGTAGCCGGGCGCCGGCGCTGGCTCGCGCCACTGCGCCGCTGCGGGCAGCGGCACCAGTGCCACGCCCAGCAGTGCAAGGACTGCCTTGTGCATGTCGCCTCCGCTCAGTTCGGTGCCAGCTCGATGTAGTAGTGGGTGGCCTTCGGCGACAGCGACGACTCCTGGTACACGGCCATGCCGCCGTGCGGCAGGAACACCGGGCGCCAGGCCGAGACCGCTTCCACCGGGGCCATGTTCGAGTCGAGGAACGCGACCCGGGCGCGCACGCCCAGCGGGCCGGCGGTGCAGTTGGCCAGGCGCGCGGTCACCTGGACCGTGCCGCCGGGCGTGGTGCTGGTGCTCAGGTGCTGCACGATCACGCTGCGGAACAGGCGCTCGTCGCTCATCAGCACGGCGTCGGCCGGGATGTCCTTGACCGAGCCGTAGGCAACCGCGGTCAGCGCCGGGCCGCCGCTGGGCGCGTTGCGCTTGAGCGCCTTGTAGTCGCACTCCAGCACCGCCTGCGGGCGCGCGGCGGGGGTCGAACAGCCGGCCGTGGCCACCACGGCCACGAGCACGGCGGCAGCAAGGGCATTCTTCATCGGGATCTCCGGTACACGCTGGCCCGGGGCCGGGCCATGGACGGTGGGATGGCGCGGCTCAGCGGTAGATCACGTCCTCGGCCGCGGCGCGCTGGAACTCGTACATGCCGGTCCAGGCCAGCTCGCCGGTCTCCGCGTCCACCAGCTCGAACGCGATCTGGTTCAGGCGCTGGACCACGCCGGTGCGGGGGTCGCGGCTGTCGAGGGTCATGATTGCCCCGCCGAGGAAGAAGTCGACGCCGGCCTGGCCCTGGGTCAGGCCGGTGGTGCCGGTGTCGGTGACGCCCTCGCGCTTGAGGTCGCGCTGGCGGGCCACCATGCCGGCGTAGCGCTGGCCGACGAAGGTGATCTTGCCCTGCGCGGCGCGGTTGAGCTCCACCAGCAGGCGCTGGGTGATCATGCGCCGGTTGATGATCTGCGAGCCCTCGTTGCGGAATTCCTGCTCGTCGATCAGGACCCGCGGCGGAGTGCTGAAGCGGCCCAGGAACCCGCTGGCGATCAGGTCCCGCGCCATCTGGTTGGTCATTGCCTGGATGTCCTGGCTCTCGATGCCCACCCCGGTCACCAGCCCCTTCTCCGACGGGTCCAGGTCACGGGCGGGCACGCCGCCGCGATTCTCCAGCCGGGGCCGGCGCTCGCGGGCGTCGGCGACGGTGGAGGCGGCCAGCAGCAGGCCGGCCAGCGCGCAGGCAGTGGCGCGCATGTGGTGCTTCCACGGCATTGTTCTTTACCCCTGTATTCGGGAAGCGGCCCCTCTGCACGCCCCCCCAGGACGGTGTTCTAGGCGGCGGTGCGGCCGGATTCATTCCAGGGGGCTGAAAACTTTTGAAAAGTTCTGACCGCCGCGGACCCTGCCCGCCGGACCGCGGACAAGGCGCGGCGCCGGCGCGTTCCTTCGCGCCGGCGCCGCTCCCTGGACCTCCCTGTCCGCTGTTCCGGACCCGCCCCCCGCGGCCCCGGAACCTGCCCCCGCCGATGGCTCCCCCCAGCCCACCTGCGTCCCGGGCCGGGCTGCCGGATGCCGCCCGCGTGGTGGCCACCTTGCCGTGCAGGGCCCGGGGCGTCTTTGCCGGGCGCGGAAAAATCCTGAAAAGTTGTGACCGGACCGCTAAAGTGGCGCCGCAGCCTGCCGTAGCAACAGGCAGTTACAGCCGCCGGGGGGGCGAGGACGCATGCAGCAGGGAGGACACAGGCCGGTGCCGGGCGTCTGGCGGTTCGGCCAGGCCGAGCTGCATGAGACCGACGGCCACCTGCGGGTGGCGGGCAGCGCGCGCGCGCTGGACCGCAGCAGCCTGCAGGTCCTGCGCCACCTGCTGCGCCACGCCGGCGAGGTGGTCACCAAGGACGAACTGCTGGAGGCCGGCTGGCCCGGGCGCGTGGTGGCCGAGAACTCGCTGGCCAAGGCCGTCAGCCGCCTGCGCGCGGCGCTGGACGGCGCCGCCGAGGTCCGCGCGGTGCACGGCTACGGCTACCGCCTGGCGTGCCCGGCCCGCTTCGAACCTTCCGGCGCCCCGGCGCCCGTCCCCAGCACTGCCCTGCCCGCGGCGGGCCAGACCCTGCCGGGCGAGGCCGCCTGGACCCTGCTGCGCCGCCTGGGCGAGGGCAGCACCGGCGTGACCTTCCTGGCCCACTCGCCCACCCACGGCGAACGGGTACTGAAGCTGGCCCGCGACGAGGCCGGCCTGCGCGGCCTGCGCCGCGAGATCGCGCTGTCCCGCTACATCGCCCAGGCCCTGCCCGGCCAGGACTGCGTGGCCCCGGTGCTGGGCTGGAACCTGGAGGAGCCGCCTTGCTGGCTGGAACTGCCCTACTTCCCCGGGGGCAACCTGCACGACTGGATCCGCGCCCGCGGCGGCCTGGCCGCACTGGACGAGGCCACCCGCCTGGCCCTGTGCGTGGCCCTGTGCGAGGCAGTGGCGGCGATCCACGACCTCGGCATCATCCACCGCGACCTCAAGCCCGAGAACCTGTACCCGGTCGAGGCCGACGGCCGCCTGCGGGTGGTGCTGGCCGACCTCGGCGCCGGCGAGGCGGTGCTGTCGCCGCAGCTGGAAGGCATCGCCCCGACCCTGGGCCTGACCATGGGCGCGGCCGCGCCGCATTCCCCCGCCGCCGGCAGCCTGCTGTACATCGCCCCGGAAGTGGTGGCCGGCGAGGCCGCGACCCTGCGCTCGGACGTCTACGCCCTGGGCGTGCTGGTGTTCCAGCTGCTGGGCGGCGACCTGCGCGGCGCGCTCGGGCCCGGCTGGGAGGCGCGCATCGCCGATCCGCTGCTGCGCGAGGACATCGCCCTGGCCGCGGCGATCGACCCGCAGCAGCGCAGCCTGGACGCGCGCAGCCTGGCCGCCCGCCTGCGCGGGCTGGAGCCGCGCCGCGCAGCCCGCCGCCAGGCCCGGGAACAGGCGCTGCAGGCGCGGCTGCAGGCCTGGCGCCGGCGCCGCGAACTGCGCCGGCGCCGCCTTGGCGTCGGCCTGACCGCAGTCCTCGGTGTGGCCCTGCTGGCCACCGGGGCGATGTACCTGAAGACCGAACAGCGCCGGCAGCAGGCCGAGACCGCCACCGCCCAACGCGAGGCGATGCTCGCCTTCGTGACCGGCGACATCCTCGGCCAGGCCGATCCCTACGACAGCCGCAGCAGCGGGGCCGCCGGCGGCGGCATCCGCGCCGCGGTGGACCGCGCCGCCGCGCGGGTGGACGCACGCCTGCACGGCGACCCGCTGGCGGCGGCGGCGGTGCACGGCATGCTCGGCAACATCTATTTCGCCCAGGACGCCCACGACCGCGCCATCACCCACCTGGAGAAGGCGCGCACCTACGCCCTGGCCAGCGGCGCCGGCGACCCCGCCGGCCTGGTCCAGGTCGAGACCACCCTGTGCGACGTGCACCGCATCGGCGGCCACCTGGCCCAGGCCGAGGAAGCCTGCGCCAGTGCGCTGGAGCACGCGCGCCGCGCCGGCCCCGGCGCGCGCCACCTGGCCACGCTCAAGCTCGGCCAGCTGCGCAGCGAGCAGGGCCGGCACCAGGAAAGCCGGCAGCTGCTGCAGCCGCTGCTGGAGCAGGACGCCCTCGGCACCGACCCGCGCCTGCGCGGCGAGCTGCACTGGGCGCTGGGCCTGTCGGCGCGCGCACTGGGCGACTATGTGGCCGCGCGCGAACACTTCGGGCAGCTGCTGCAGGTGGCCAAGGCCATGGGCGAGGACAGCTCCTGGCTGGGCTGGGCCTACAACTCGCTGGGCAGCGTGCTGGTGGAAACCGGCGAGTACGAGCGCGCCGACGCCCTGCTGCAGCGCGCGCACGAGGTGTTCGCCCGCACCCAGGGCGAGGAGCAGATCGAGACCCAGATGCCGGACGCCTGGCGCGCCGAGATCCGGCTGCTGCGCGGGCAGTGGGACGAGGCCAGCGCGATCCTGCAGCGGATCCGCCAGGCCTGGCAGGATCGGCTGCCGCCGGAGCACGCGCAGCAGCAGCGGATCGCCGCCAGCCTGGCCTGGGCCGACGCCATGGCCGGGCGCACCGAACAGGCACGCGCCGCGCTGGCCGCGGTGCCGCGCCGCAACGACCCGGCGCAGGCACGCGCGCGCAGCAGTGCCTGGCGCACGCTGCGCTGGAGCCGGGTGGCCCTGGCCCTGGACGAACTGGAGCGCGCCGGCGAACTGCTGGAGCTGTTCGAGGAGGAACTGGCGCAGGAACTGCCCGACCCGCACCCGCTGCGCGGCGAGGCGCGCTGCCTGCGCAGCGAATGGGCGCGGCGCCGCGGCGACGCGGCCCTGGCCGTGGAAGGCGCCGCCGCCTGCCGCGACAGCCTCGCCCGCTACTACGCGCCCGGCGACCCGCGCCTGCAGCACCTGGAGGCGACCCGCGCCGCGTTCGCGGCCGCGCCCTGAGCCCGCCGCCGCGCTCTCAGGCCGGCTCGTCCGGGATCAGCATGCTTTCCAGCCGGGCGATGCAGTCCTTCAGCTGCAGCTTGCGCTTCTTCAGCCGCTTGGCCTCCAGCTCGTCGCCGGCGTTGGCCGCCAGCTGCGCGATGCGTTCGTCCAGCGCGCGGTGCTGCTGGCGCAGTTCCGCCAGTTTCAGGGCCAGTTCGGACGGGCTGGTCGTGTCCACCGCCCAAGCATAGCGCGGGCAGGCGGGCGCCCGAAGGTAGAATGGCGGTCCTATGAACGCCGTCCTGCCCCTGCCCGAACCGGCCCCGCGCCGCACCGACCCGCGCGCGGCCCAGCGCGAACAGGCCAAGCTGGCCAAGCGCCTGCGCCGCCAGGTCGGCCAGGCGATCGCCGACTACGCCATGATCGAGGACGGCGACAAGGTGATGGTCTGCCTGTCCGGCGGCAAGGACAGCTACACCCTGCTGGACATCCTGCTGCAGCTGCAGAAGAAGGCGCCGGTGCGGTTCGAGCTGGTGGCGGTGAACCTGGACCAGAAGCAGCCGGGCTTCCCCGAGCACGTGCTGCCCGAATACCTGCGCTCGATCGGCGTGCCGTTCCACATCATCGAGCAGGACACCTACTCGGTGGTCACGCGCGTGGTGCCCGAGGGCAAGACCATGTGCTCGCTGTGCTCGCGCCTGCGCCGCGGCGCGCTGTACTCCTACGCGGCCGAGCACGGCTTCACCAAGATCGCGCTGGGCCACCACCGCGACGACATGGTGGCCACGTTCTTCATGAACCTGTTCCACCACGCCAAGATCTCGGGCATGCCACCCAAGCTGCTGTCCGACGACGGCCGCCACGTGGTGATCCGGCCGCTGGCCTACGTGCGCGAGGAGGACATCGTGCAGTACGCGGCCGCGCGCCAGTTCCCGATCATTCCCTGCAACCTGTGCGGCAGCCAGGAGAACCTGCAGCGCCGCCAGGTCGGGCTGATGCTCAAACAGTGGGAGAAGGAGCACCCGGGCCGGATCGAGCAGATCGCCCGCGCCATGGCCGACATCCGTCCCTCGCAGCTGGCCGACCCGAAGCTGTTCGACTTCGCCTCCCTGGGCCACCGCGAGGGCGCGGCCCGCGCCGACGCCCACGCCTGGCTGGCCGGCGAGCCGCACGGCGGGGCCGCAGCCGAGCCGCCGTCCGCGGCAACCTGACCTCGCGGTCGCAGTGCTTGCGACCGCCTCCTGATCTCCTGCACGGCGCGCGCCCGCGCCGCCGTCACGCACCGAGCAACCGCATGTTCTTCCGCAACCTGACCTTCTTCCGCTTCCCCACCTCCCACGATTTCTCCCAGCTCGACGAACTGCTGCCGGAAGCCGCGCTGCGCCCGGTCGGTCCGCTGGAACTGAACTCCACCGGCTTCATCCCGCCCTTCGGCCGCGGCGAGGAGGCGCTGTCGCACCGCGTGGGCAACGCGATCTGGCTGGCGGTGGGCAGCGAGAACAAGATCCTGCCCGGCTCGGTGGTCAACGACCTGCTGGCGCAGAAGGTGGCCGAGATCGAGGAGAAGGAGGGCCGCAAGCTCGGCGGCAAGGCGCGCAAGCGGCTCAAGGACGACCTCCTGCACGAGCTGCTGCCGCGCGCCTTCGTGAAGTCCTCGCGCACCGACGCCCTGCTGGACCTGGAGCACGGCTTCCTCGCCGTGGACAGCTCCTCGCGCAAGACCGCCGAGACGGTGGCCTCGGAGATCCGCCGCGCCCTGGGCAGCTTCCCGGCGATCCCGCCCAATGCGGAAGTGGCCCCGCGCAGCGTGCTCACCGGCTGGATCGCCGGCGAGCCGCTGCCGGAAGGGCTCAGCCTGGGCGAGGAATGCGAGCTGAAGGACGCGATGGACGGCGGCGCGGTGGTCAAGGCGCAGAACCAGGAGCTGATCAGCGACGAGATCGCCAAGCACCTGGAGGCCGGCAAGCAGGTGACCAAGCTGGCGCTCAACCTCGACGACCACCTGTCCTTCGTGCTCGGCGAGGACCTGATCGTGCGCAAGCTGAAGTTCCTGGAAGGCGCGGTCGACCAGCTGGAAAGCACCGAGCGCGACGACCTGCGCGCCGAGCTGGACGCGCGCTTCGCGCTGATGGCCGGCGAGGCGCGGCGCCTGTTCCTGGTACTGGAATCGGCGCTGAAGATCTCCAAGGCCGAGGCCTGAGCGGCTGCCCGGCGGCCGCGGGCAACCGCGGCCACCGGCGTAGAATCGGCCCATGCCTGCCCTGTCCCGCCATCTGGTCGCCCGCGTCCCGCAACGCGTGGAACGCGACACGGTCGAGCTGGCGCTGGAGGACGGCCGCAGCATCACCGTGCAGCGCGTGCGCGATCCGCGCGCGCGCCGGCTGAAGCTGAGCATCGACGAACGCGGCCCGCGCCTGACCCTGCCGCTGCGCGCCAGCCTGGTGTCCGGCGAGCGCTTCCTGCACGAGCACCGGCACTGGCTGCAGTCGCAGCTGGAGCGGCACCAGCCGGCGGAGGGCTGCGCGCCGCTGCAACCGTGGACCAGCACCACCCTGCCGCTGCGCGGGCAGGACGTGCCGCTGCTGTGGGGCGAGGGCCGCTACTTGCGCATCGAACGCCGCGAGGATGGCGTCCACGTGCAGCTGCCGCCGCGTGCGCCGTCGGCGGCGTCGCTGGCCCGCGCCCTGCGCGCGTTCTACGAGGCCGAGGCGCGCGCCGACATCGGCCGCTGGCTGCCGGCCTACCTGCCCGGGCTGCCGCGCGCGCCGCGCGCGATCCGGCTGAAGGTCCTGTCCTCGCTGTGGGGCTCGCTGGCCCCGGACGGCAGCATGGCCCTGGACCTGGCGCTGGTACTGGGGCGTCCCTCGGCGTTCGAGTACGTGCTGGTCCATGAGCTGTGCCACCTCATCCAGGCCAACCACTCGCCCGCGTTCTGGCGCGAGGTGGAACGGCGCTTCCCCGCCTGGCGCGCCGAACGCGAGTACTTCCACCGCGAGGGCCGCCGGCTGAAGGCGCGCCTGCGCGGCCTGCTCGGCTGAGCGCCTCCATACGCCGCCGATCCCGGGCCCGCCCGCGGCCGGCTAGGATGCAGCGGACGTCCACCCCGGAGCCGCCATGATCCAGCCGACCCGTACCATCCTTTCCGCCGCCGTGCTGGCGCTGCTGCTGGGCGCCTGCCAACGCGGCGAGGAGGCCACGCCCGCCGATCCGGCCCCGTCCACCGCCGCGGATGCGCAGGCCCCGGCCGTGGATGCCGATGCGGATGCGCCGGCCACCGCCGCCACGCACAACCCGTACTGCAGCGGCGAGCCCGGCACCGCGCCCTCCGGCGAACTGGTGGCGCAGCGCATTCCTGCCGCCAATGGCGATGGCGCCAACGGCCTGTACGAAGGCCCGGTCTGGAACGGCGAGGCGCTGTATTTCTCCGACTTCCGCTTCAGCGAGGGCTTCCCCTCGCGCATCCGCCGCCTGGGCGCCGGTGGCAGCATGCAGACCGTCATCGAGGACAGCGGCAGCAATGGCCTGGCCCTGGGCAGCGACGGCGCGCTCGTGGCCGCCACCCACGACCGCAAGGAACTGTCGCGCTACGACCCGGCCGACGGCTCGCGCATGCGCATCGTCGGCGAGTTCGAGGGCCAGCCGTTCAACTCGCCCAACGACCTGGTGATCGGCAGCGACGGCACGATCTGGTTCACCGACCCGGACTTCCAGCGCGCGGCCGCGCCCGGCGGGCAGCCGAAGACCCGCGTGTACCGGGTGGGCAGCGACGGCCGGGTGTCGGTGGTGGACGACAGCATCGCCAACCCCAACGGCATCGCCCTGGCGCCGGACGGCCGCACCCTGTACGTGGCCGGCGGCGGGGAGCAGGGCGTGCTGCGCGCCTACCCGCTGGACGCGGCCGGGCAGCCGGGGCCGGGCCGCGACCTGGCCCGCACCCACGTGCCCGACGGCCTGGCGATCGACTGCCTGGGCAACATCTACCTGACCGAGCACGAGCGCCGGCGCGTGCGCGTGCTGTCGCCGGCGGGCGAGGACCTGGCCACGATCAAGGTCGACGCCAACGTCACCAATGCCGCCTTCGGCGGCCCGCAGCGCCGCACCCTGTTCATCACCGGCGCCGGCGCGGTGTGGTCGCTCGAGCTGGACGTGGCCGGCCTGCCCTACTGAGCCGCCGCGGCATCGGCACAAAAGAAAAGCCCCCGCGGATGCGGGGGCTTCTTGTTGCGCCGTGGTGCCTGGATCAGAACTTGTAGTTGATCGAGGCGGCCAGGATGTCGCCGCCGACGTCGTACTTGCCCTTGAGGGTGCTGCCGGTCGGCGAGACCAGGCTGATCGACGGGTCGGTGGTGAACAGGTGGGTGTAGCCGAAGTTGTATTCCACCTTCTCCGACGGGGTCCAGCCGATGCCGAACGACAGCCACTTGCGGGTCACGTCCGGCACGCGCACGTCGCGGTGGGCGTCGGTGGTCGGGGTCTCGTCGTAGGCCACGCCGCCACGCAGGGTGACGGTCGGGGACAGGCGGTACTCGGCGCCCAGGGACACGAAGGTGGTGTCGTCGTAGCCGAACTCCAGCTGCGCGTCCTCCTGCGCCGAGGCGAAGTCCACGGTCACGCGGTCGAACGCCGGGGCCCAGGCGGTGCGGCTGATGTCGGCCATCACCGTCCACTGCTCGTTGGCCTTGTGGGTGATGCTGACGCTGGCCGAGGCCGGCAGGGTCACGGTGGCGCGGCCGGAGGTGTTGACGTACTGGTCGGTCGGCAGCAGGCCGTTGGCGACCGGGTTGGACGGACGCAGGAACTCGGCATCGCCGCCGGTGATCTTGTGCTTGACCTTGGAGCGGTAGCTGAAGGCGATGTTGGTGTTCTCGCTCGGGCTGAGCGTGGTGCCCAGCACGTAGCCGATGGCGTTGTTGTCGCCGGAGATGGTCATGCGGCCGTCGGCCAGGCCCGGGGCCACGCCCTGGCCACCCAGCTGCAGGGCGATGTCCTGCGCGGCGGCGGCGGCCTGGGCCGGGGTGGCGCCGTTGGCCAGGGCCAGCGCGGCGGCCTGCTGCTGGGCCTGGACGCTGATCGCGGTGCCGAAGTCGATCGCGCTGCTCAGCTCGATGGTCAGGTGCTCGACGAACACGCTGGCGCCGAAGGACACGTACGGGTTGACGTCGTACGAGAACGAGGCGCCCAGGTCGATCGCCTTCAGGTCGGTCTTGATGCCGTGGTAGCGGCCGACCCAGTCGGAGTCGTACTCGGTCTTGAAGCCGAACGGCACCTGCAGCGAGACGCCGAAGTGCATGTTCTCGTTCTCGCCGAACGGCACGTGGAAATAGGCCGCCGGGACCGGGGCGATCATGCCGGCGTCGCCGCCGTTGCCGCCGGACACGTTGCCGCCGGTGCCGATGCCGCCGGCGCCGGCGTGGCGGGCCTCTTCCTTCTGGAAGTCGGCCGAGAAGCTGATCGCGGCCAGGTCGGCCTGGAACTGGCGGCCGCCGATCAGGCGCATCGAGGCCGGGTTGGTGGCGACCACCGAAGCGTCGCCCCAGGCGCTGGTCGAGCCGGCGAAGGCGCGACCCAGGCCCTTGGCGCTGTTCTCCTTCAGCTGGAACGCAGCGGCGTGGGCGTGGCCGCAGGCCAGCGCGCCGGCGATGCCGAGGGCCAGCACGGAAAGGCGGGTGTAGCTGTGGGCGTAATGCATGTTGCGCTTTCTCCGGAAAGACGTTGGTCTGTTGTTGTTGTCGCCAGCGCCGGTGGCGAAGCCCCTCCCGGGCCCGCCATCGTCGGATACCCCCTCCCGACATACGACGCCGTACTGGAATATAAGCACGCCTTTAACCCGAAAATAACGCTGCACTGCCGCAAAACATGCCGCACTGCAGCGGACACGCTGGCCGCTGATGGGCGATAGTTGCGCGCATGTTCGTTTCGCTCCCCTCCCGCCGCAAACCTCCGCCGCGCTGGGCGGCGCCGCTGTTGTTCGCTGCGCTGTGGCTGGCGTTCCTGTGGATGCTGGGGCGTCCGGACGAGGCACGGCGCAGCCTGTGGCTGGCCTGGGGCGCGCTGGGCCGGAGCCTGGGCAGCGGCGATCCATCCTGGGGCGCATGGATCGCGGCGCTGCAGGACGGCAGCGTATTGCGCCTGTTCACCGCGCTGTTCCTGCACGCGGACTGGGCCCACCTGCTGGGCAACCTGGTGTTCCTGCTGATCTTCGGCCTGCCGGCCGAGCGCGCGATGGGGCCTTGGCGCTTCCTGGCGCTGTTCCTGGCTGGCGGCGCGATCGCCAACCTGGCCGCGGTGGTGGTGATCGACGATCCGCACCGCGCGGTGATCGGCGCCAGCGGCGCGGTCTCGGCGGTGATCGGCGCCTACCTGGCGCTGTTCCCCGGCGCGCGCCTGGGCGTGGTGCTGCCACTGGGCCTGTTCCTGGAATTCGTGCGCGCCCCGGCGTTCCTGCTGATCGGCATCTGGGCCGCGCTGCAGGTGGTGTTCGCCTACATCGGCCCGGCCTTCGGCGCGGTGGCCTGGGCCGCGCACGTGGCCGGCTTCCTGTTCGGGGTGCTGTTCGCCCTGGTGGTGCGCGCCGGCATCGCCCGGCGCATGCGCCGGCAGAAGGGCTATTGAGCGGCGGGCCTTGGAAACGCCGCGGCCGTCCCCATCCTGCAGCCCGTCCCGGACCACCCTCGACGATCGATCCAGTCCAATGGCCAAGCCGCTCTACAAGATCACCTTCCTCAACCACGGAAAGGTCTACGAGCTCTATGCCCGCCACGTGGGCAGCAGCGCCCTGTGGGGCTTCACCGAGGTGGGCGAGCTGGTGTTCGACGTGCACGAGGGCCTGGTCGTGGACCCGACCGAGGAGCGCCTGCGCGACGAGTTCGGCAACACCAAGGTCCTGCACCTGCCGATGCAGAGCATCGTCCGGGTCGAGGAAGTGGAGCGGAAGGGCCAGTCGGCGATCCGCGACGCGGCCACCGGCGAGAAGGTGGTGACCCCGTTCCCGCTGCCGGCCAAGCCCAACCGCTGAAGCCGCGCGCGGCCGGCGGCGCTCAGTCGCGCCGCGGGCCCGGCACGGCCGCGGTGGCCGCCAGCCTCTTCAGTTCCGCCAGTGCCGCGGCAATCGGCGCGTCGCCGGGCAGCGGCGAGCCGGCGCGGTAGCCCTCGTCCTCTTCCTCGTCGCCGCGCAGGTGGCCCGGCAGCGCCGCCTCGCTGACGGTGCCGGCCACGGTCGCCGGCGCGTCGCTGCCGGTGAGCTTCGGGTCCGGCTGCAGTTCCACGTCCGGGACGATGCCGCTGGCCTGGATCGAGCGCCCGCTGGGGGTGTAGTAGCGTGCGGTGGTCAGCTTGACCGAATCGCCGTTGCCCAGCGGCAGCAGGGTCTGCACCGAGCCCTTGCCGAAGGTGCGGCTGCCGACCACGCGGGCGCGGCCGTTGTCGCGCAGCGCGCCGGCCAGGACCTCGGCGGCGCTGGCCGAACCGGCGTCCACCAGCACCACCACCGGCGCGCCGCCGAGGCGGTCGCCGGCGGTGGCGTCGAAGCGGGTGTCGCTGGCCGGCACCCGGCCGCGGGTGCTGACGATGGCGCCGCTGTCGAGCAGCTCGTCGGCCACCTGCACCGCCGCGGTCAGCAGGCCGCCGGGATTGCTGCGCAGGTCCAGCACCAGGCCGCGCAGCCTGCCGCCGGCCTTGGCCTGCAGTTCGTCCAGGTGCTTGCGGAAATCGGCGCCGGTATCGGCCTGGAAGGTGCTCAGGCGCACGTAGCCGTAGCCGGGCTCCAGCATGCGGCTGCGCACGCTGGTGACGCGGATGGTCTCGCGCTGGATCTCGATGTCGAACGGCCGCTCGCGGCCCTCGCGCAGGATGGTGATGGTGACCTTGCTGCCGGCCGGGCCGCGCAGCGGTTCGCTGCCCTCGACCTGGGCGATCGGCTTGCCGTCGATGGCCACGATCACGTCGCCGGCCAGCACGCCCGCGCGCGCGGCGGGGGTGCCGTCGATCGGCGCCACCACCTTCAGCGTGCGGTCCTGCTGCTGCTGCAGCTCCACGCCGATGCCCTCGTAGGCGCCGGTGGTCTGCTCGTCGAAGGAATCGGACTCGGCCTTGTCCAGGTAGGCGCTGTGCGGGTCCAGGTCCATCAGCAGGCCCTCGATCGCCGACTGCATCAGGAAGCGGTCGTCGACCGGGTCGACGTAGGCCTCCTTGATCGCGCGGTACACCGCGACGTAGCGCTGGATCTCCGCCAGCGGGATCCTCGAGCCGCTGGGGTCGGCCGCGTCCGGATCGTCGGCCGCCGGCACCGGGGCGTCGGCGTCCTGCGCCGGATCCGCGGGCGCGGGCGCGTCCTGCGGTTGCGTCGGCGGCGCCGGCTCGGCCGCCTCCTGGGCCGGGACGGCGGGCGAGGCGGCAAGCAGCAGCAACAGGGACAGGACGGCGGGGGCTGGACGCATCGACGACTCCACGCGCGCGGACGGTGCGCGCAGCCCGATTATGCTGCAGCGCGCTGTAAATGCCGCTTGAACCCTCAGCGGCGCTGCAGCCAGGCCGACGGGTCCACCGGCTTGCCGTCGCGGCGCAGTTCGAAGTACAGCGCCGGCCGGCCATGGCCGCCGGAACTGCCGACCCGCGCCACCTGCTCGCCCTTGCGCACGCGCGCGCCCACGTCGCGCAGCAGGGTGTCGTTGTGCGCGTACAGGCTCATGTAGCCATTGCCGTGGTCGATGATCAGGATCAGGCCGTAGCCGGTCATCCACTCGGAGAACACCACGGTGCCGTCGGCCACCGCGGTCACCGGCGCGCCGGCGGCGGCGCCGATCAGCACGCCGTTGCTGGTGCGTCCGTCCGGCAGCTTGCCGCCGAAGCGCGCCAGCAGGTCGCCGCTGGCCGGCCAGCCCAGGCCGCCCACCTTGGGCGGCGGCGCGGCGGCCGCGACCGGGCCGCGCGGCTTGGCCGCCTCGCCGCGCTGCGCCGACTGCCGTGCCTGCTCGCGCGCACGCTGCTCGGCGGCGCGCTTTTCCGCCGCCGCCCGCGCCGCGGCCGCGCGCAGGTTCTTCAGCAGCTGCTCCAGCGCCTTGGCATCCTGGCCCAGGGCTTTCTCGCGCGCCTGGCGGTCCTGGTAGCGGCTGTCCAGCTCGGCCAGCAGCGCAGCGCGCTGGCCGCGGTCGCGGCGCAGCGCGGCCAGGGTTTCCTGCTGGCTGGCGCGCAGCGCCTCCAGCTCGGCACGGCGCTGGGCGATGCCTTCCTCCACCGTGGCCAGTTCCGCCAGCGAGGCCGACAGCGCCTGCACCTGGCGCGCGTGCTCGCGCTGGGCATAGCGGTGGTAGGCCAGCGCCCGCTGCGCATCGGCGGCGCGATCCTGCGACAGCAGCAGCTTCAGCGGCGCCTGCCCGCCCAGCGCATAGGACGCGCGCAGCAGTTCGGCCAGGCGCCGGCGGCCCTGCTCCTGCCCGGCCCGCAGCTGGTCGCGGCGCCGCTCCAGGTCGGCCAGGGCCTCGGTTTCGCGCTGCAGCGCGGCCTCGGTCTCGGCCAGTTCGCGCGCGGTGCGGCCCAGCTGTTCCTCGGCCCGGCGCAGGCGGGTGGCGGCGTCTCCACGCTGGCCTTCCAGCCGGCGCCGCTCGCGCGCGATTTCCTGCAGTTCGGCGCGCACCTTGCGCAGTTCGCGCTCGGCCGTGCCCGGGTCGCGCCGCTCCTGCGCCTGCAGCAGGCCGGCGCAGGCCAGCGCCAGCGCCGCGGCCATGGGCAGGCAGCGCCATGCGCCGCGGCTGCGTTGGGGTCCTGGCCCGGGGGCTTGGCGACGCTCGCGCGGATGGGACACGCCTGGAAGATCCAGTGACTTCAGACAGGTGCGGATTGTAGCCAAGCGTGGTCCCATGGCGCGTACAGACGTGAAAGGAGGCCCGCCATGGCCCAGTCCCGCTTCCCCGCCATCGCCCTCTGCCTGCTGCTGGCCATGCCCGCGGCCTGGGCGGCCGAGGACATCAGCAAGGTCAACGGCAGCATCGAGGTCGCCGCCGGCACCGTCTACGGTGAGCTGGACACCGTCAACGGCAGCATCAGCATCGGCGACGGCGCCCAGACCGGCGACGCCAGCACCGTCAACGGCAGCATCAAGGTCGGCGCCAACGCCCGCGTCGGCAGCCTGGACACGGTCAACGGCGCGATCCGCGTCGGCCGCAACGTGCAGGCCTCCGGCGGCATCGAGACCGTCAACGGCAGCGTGTTCGTCGACCGCGGCAGCACCGTGGCCGGCGACATCGAGACCGTCAACGGCGCCATCGGGCTGGTCGAGACCCAGCTGCGCGGCGACATCGAGACGGTCAACGGCGACGTCACCGTCGGCATCGGCTCGGTGGTGTCCGGCAGCCTCAGCATCAAGCGCAGCAGCGGCTGGTTCCAGTCCGCGCCCAAGCGCAAGCCGCGGGTGGTGATCGGCCCGCGCGCGGTGGTCCAGGGCCCGCTGAAGTTCGAGCGCGAGGTGCGCCTGTACGTGCACCGCAGTGCCCGCACCGGTCCGGTCACCGGCGCCGACCCGGTGGTGTTCGACACCGACACCGCGCCGGAGGACTGAGCGCGCGCGGCGTGCCGGCAACCCCGGCACGCTTGCCCTAGAATCGGGCTTCCGCTGTCCGCGAGGAGTTCCGATGTTCCGCAAGCCCCTGATCGGCGTCGCCGTTGGCGCGCTCCTGCTGGCCGGTTGCGGCAGGCAGGACGACGACGCGGCCGCCAAGCCCGACGCCGTCGCTCCCGTTCCCGCGCCCGCCTCGGACCACGCGTTCGAGCCGGCGATTACCGGCGCCGACTTCGCCGAGCTGGTCCGCACCCTGGCCTCCGACGAGTTCGAGGGCCGCGGCCCGGGCTCGGCCGGCGAGGAGCGCACGGTCGAGTACATCCGCGCGCAGATGCAGCGCATCGGGCTGCAGCCGGGCAACGGCGACAGCTTCTTCCAGGAAGTGCCGATGGTGGAAACCACGGCCGATCCGTCCACCCGCCTGGCGATCACGACCTCCGGGGGCGCGATGGACCTGGCCTTCGGCACCGACATGGTGGTCGGCACCCGCACCGGGGAGCCGCAGGTCTCGGTGCGCGACAGCGAGATGGTGTTCGTCGGCTACGGCGTGGACGCGCCGGAGCGCGACTGGAACGACTACGCCGGCCAGGACTGGACCGGCAAGACCGTGGTGATGTTCGTCAACGACCCCGGCTTCCACGTCAACGACGAGAAGCTGTTCGACGGCCGCAAGATGACCTACTACGGCCGCTGGACCTACAAGTTCGAGGAAGCCGCGCGCAAGGGCGCGGCCGCCGCCCTGATCGTGCACGACACCGCCGGCGCCAGCTACGGCTGGGACGTGGTGAAGAATTCCTGGTCCGGCCCGCAGTACGACCTGCCCTCCAGCGACGATCCGGATCCGCGCCTGCCGGTGCAGGGCTGGATCACCGCCGACGTCGCCCGCCAGTTGTTCGCCAGCGCCGGCCTGGACCTGGACGAAGCGTACCGCGCCGCCAGCCGACCGGGCTTCAAGCCGGTGCCGCTGAAGGCGCGCCTGTCGGTGGATCTCAACAGCAGCACCACCCGCAAGACCTCGCGCAACGTGGTCGGCGTGCTGCCGGGTGCCAGCCGCGCCGACGAGGCGGTGCTGTACATGGCCCACTGGGACCACCTCGGCAAGCACGAGGGCGAGGGCGACACCATCTACAACGGCGCGGTGGACAACGCCACCGGCGTGGCCGGCATCCTCGAGATCGCCGAGGCCTTCGCCCAGCAGGAGCCGCGCCCGGAGCGCTCGGTGGTGTTCCTGGCGGTGACCCTGGAGGAATCCGGCCTGCTGGGCTCCAAGTACTACGTCGCCCATCCGACCTTCCCGCTGGAGAAGATCGCCGGCGTGATCAACCTGGACGCGATGTCCGTGGCCGGGCGCTCGCGCGACTTCGTGGTCACCGGCATCGGCAGCTCGGAGCTGGAGGACATCCTCAAGCCGATCGCGGCGATGCAGGGCCGCCGCCTGGAAGGCGAGGCCGCGGTCCAGGGCGGCTTCTATTTCCGCTCCGACCACTTCAACTTCGCCAAGGCCGGCGTCCCGGCGCTGTACGCCAAGGGTGGCGGCGACCTGCGCGAGGGTGGCAAGGCCGCGGGCAAGAAGGCGGCCGAGGCCTATGCGCGCAACTACCACCAGCCCTCGGACGAGTTCGATCCGTCCTGGAACCTGGACGGCGTGGTCGAGGACCTGGAGGCGCTGTACGGCGTGGGCCGTGAACTGGCCGCCGGCGACCGCTGGCCCAACTGGTACGAGGGCAACCCGTTCAAGGCCACCCGCGACCGCATGATGCAGGCCCGCCCGCCGATGGCCTCGCGCTGATCCGCTCGCGCGTACAGGACAAAGGCCGGTCGCGCAGGCGGCCGGCCTTTTTTTCGGGATTCGGGATTCGGGATTCGGGATTCGGGATTCGGGATTCGGGATTCGGGATTCGGGATTCGGGATTCGGGATTCGGGATTCGGGATTCGGGATTGGGGCCGGGGCGCATGGGCACCGCCACCAATCACCGCCGCAGTGCATAGCCCGGACAAGGCGGCAGGCGGCATCCGGGACAGGGGCCGCCCATGCACGCCCCCCCGCTACGCTTCGCTTATCCGGGCCAGGCATCCGCCCGGGAAGCCGGGGCGCAGGCGCGCCCTCCACGAATCACCGCTCCCGAATCGCAACCCGGGCCACGGTCGAGGCCTTCCCGGCCAGCGACGACATCGCCAGGGTCGGGATCGCCGGCCCGGGTCTCATCCGGTGCAGTGCGGCACCGTCCGGTGCCTGTCCTGCAAGCCGATCGATGACCTGCGCGCCGCTGCCGTGGGCCGCGCGCCTTGCCTCAAACGCAGATGGCGAAGGCGGATGACCGGGCCGCCGCGGCCGCCAGGCCCACGCATCCGTCCCTGCTCGCCCTGCGACCTCCGCGGCCCCGCAGGCGCTTTACGAATCACGAATCCCCAATCCCCCAAACGCAAAACGGCGACCCAAGGGTCGCCGTTTGCGTTGTGCATTGGTAGCGGGGGCAGGATTTGAACCTGCGACCTTCGGGTTATGAGCCCGACGAGCTGCCAGACTGCTCCACCCCGCACCGGGGTAACTGGCGGCCGGTGCAGGCCTGGGGCCTGGTGCCGGCGGCGGACACGGGGGTGTCCGGCAAA
>Ga0182748_1000905_pt1 | contig 30187 bp, 25 predicted proteins | sample eDN3rd37CKraftOP_FD_128877 | JGI IMG/M metagenome (GOLD analysis project Ga0182748, IMG submission 128877) | Enriched Organic Plus compost microbial communities from Emeryville, California, USA - eDNA 3rd pass 37_C Kraft OP (version 2) (version 2) ...
ACGACCCCGCGCGGTTCACCGAGACGACCCCCTACAACCCGTCGAGCCCGTACTCGTCGACGAAGGCCGGCTCCGACCTGCTCGTGCGCGCGTGGGTGCGTTCGTTCGGCGTGCGCGCGACGATCTCGAACTGCTCGAACAACTACGGTCCGTATCAGCACGTCGAGAAGTTCATCCCCCGCCAGATCACGAACGTGCTTCGCGGCATCCGCCCCAAGCTCTACGGCACGGGCGAGAACGTGCGCGACTGGATCCACGCCGACGACCACTCGGCCGCCGTGCTCACGATCCTCGACAAGGGGGTCATCGGCGAGACGTACCTCATCGGCGCCGACGGCGAGAAGAACAACAAGGAGGTCGTCGAGCTCATCCTCACGCTCATGGGGCAGCCGGTCGACGCGTACGACCACGTGACCGATCGTGCGGGGCACGACCTGCGGTACGCGATCGACTCGACCAAACTGCGCACCGAGCTCGGGTGGACTCCGCAATACCGCGACTTCGAGTCCGGACTGGCTGCGACGATCGAGTGGTACCGCGACAACGAGGCGTGGTGGGCGCCCGCGAAGGACGCGACCGAGGCGTTCTACGCCGCCAAGGGCCAGTGATGACGGAGTTCGGCAAACGCCTGCGCGCCACCGAGACGCCCATCCCCGGGCTCGTGCTGTGGGACCTGACGGTCCACGGCGACAGCCGCGGCTGGTTCAAGGAGAACTGGCAGCGCGAGAAGATGGTCGCCGCGGGGCTGCCCGACTTCGGGCCCGTCCAGAACAACATCTCGTTCAACGACGCCGTCGGCACGACGCGGGGGATCCACGCGGAGCCGTGGGACAAGTGGGTGTCGATCGCGACCGGGCGCATCTTCGGCGCGTGGGTCGACCTGCGCGAGGGCCCGACCTTCGGCACGGTGTTCACCGCGGAGCTCGATCCGTCGCGCGCGGTGTTCGTGCCGCGCGGCGTGGGCAACGCGTACCAGACCCTCGAGCCCGACACGGCATACGCATACCTCGTCAACGACCACTGGTCGCCCGACGCGAGGTACACCTTCCTGAACCTCGCCGACGAGACCGTCGCGATCGAGTGGCCGATCCCGCTCGAGCGGGCCGAGATCTCTGAGAAGGACCGTGCTCACCCGCGGCTCGCCGACGTGGGGCGCGTTCCGCCCAGGAGGATCCTCGTGACCGGCGCGAACGGGCAGCTCGGCCGCGCGCTTCGCGCGGAGCTGGGCGCCGCGTCGCACATCGACTATGCGACTCGCGACGATCTCGACCTCGCGTCGCCCGACATCGTCGCGGCACGGCATTGGCGCGACTACGACACGATCATCAACGCCGCGGCGTACACCGCGGTCGACCAGGCACAGACACCCGAAGGGCGGCGCGACGCGTGGGCGGTCAATGTCGCCGGCGTCGCAGAGCTCGCGCGCATCGCGACCGGACACGGAATCACCCTCGTGCAGGTCTCGAGCGACTACGTCTTCGACGGCGCGCTCACGCGCCCCTACCGCGAGGACAACCCCGTGTCGCCGCTCGGCGTGTACGGGCAGACGAAGGCCGCCGCAGACGCGATCGTGGCGACGGTTCCCCGTCACTACATCGTCCGCACGTCGTGGGTCGTCGGGGACGGCGCGAACTTCGTGCGCACGATGGCGGGGCTCGCCGCACGCGGAGTCGACCCGCGGGTCGTCGACGATCAGGTCGGGCGCCTGACGTTCACGAGCGAGCTTGCGCGGGGCATCCGTCACCTGCTCGACACACGACCGGACCACGGGATCTACAACCTCACGGGCGGCGGCCCCCCGACGACGTGGGCGGATGTCGCGCGCACGGTGTTCGAGCTGACCGGTCACGACCCCGCGCGTGTGTCTCCGGTCTCGACCGCCGAGTACTTCGCCGGCGCGAACGCGCCCGTGGCGCCACGGCCGCGCAACAGCGTGCTCGACCTCGGCAAGATCGAAGCGACCGGGTTCACCGCGCGGACCGTCGACGAGACGCTCCGCGAGTACCTCGGGACCTGACGCACCGGAACCGCGCCCACGTTCCGCGAAGCGCGCTTGGGTAGGATCGCCCGGGGCAACGACACGGAGAGGCGCGGACTTGAAGGTACTCATCACCGGCGGCGCCGGCTTCATCGGCAGCACGGTGGCCAGCGCGTGCGAGCAGGCCGGACACGAACCCGTGCTCCTCGACGACCTCTCCACGGGCCTCGCCGCCTTCGCGCTCGGCCGTCCGCTCTACGTGGGCGACGCCGGTGATCCCGCACTCATCGACCGGATCCTGTCCGAGCATCCCGACCTCGACGCCGTCGTGCACTGCGCGGCGAAGATCGTGGTCCCCGACTCCGTGGCCAAGCCGCTCGACTACTACGCGAACAACGTCGGCAAGGGCGTCGAGCTGCTGCGGGCCCTCGCCCGTGGGGGCGTCACGCGCTTCGTCTTCTCCTCGTCCGCGTCGATCTACGCGGTGAGCGAGGACTTCACCGTCGACGAGGGCTCGCCCGTGGCACCGGCGAGCCCCTACGCGACGACGAAGGCGATGTTCGAGACGATCCTCGAAGACGCCACACGCGCGGGCGACCTCCGGGCGGTGAGCCTGCGCTACTTCAACCCGATCGGCGCCGACCCCGAACTGCGCACCGGTCTGTCGATCCCCGAGCCGTCGCACGCGCTGGGCAAGCTCATCTCGGCGTGGCGCGCCGGTCGACCGTTCACGATCACGGGAACCGACTGGCCGACGCACGACGGCACGGGCATCCGCGACTACGTCCACGTGTGGGACCTCGCGCGGGCGCACGTGGCGGCGCTCGAGCGCTTCGACGACGTCGCCCCGGACTCGGAGCCCTACCGCGTGTACAACATCGGCACCGGTATGGGCGTGACGGTTCGCGAGCTCGTGACCGCGTTCGAGGGCGTCGTGGGAGAGCACGTCGAGGTGGTCGACGGTCCACCGCGCCCCGGCGACAGCGCGGGTGTCTACACGCGCAGCGAGCGCGCCGAGCAGGAGCTCGGATGGCGCGCGGAGCGGTCCCTCGAGGACGGCATCCGCGACTCGCTCGCATGGGCCGAGCGACTCCCGGGGTTGCTGCGCTCCGAGCCCCGGTGACACGGTGCTCGTGAGACGAAAGATGCCCATGTGAAAAGAGTTACGTCGAGCCGGGTTTTGCGACTACTCTGTGGGAATGCGAACTCGGGGGGGCGAGCAGACTTCGGCTGGGCGTGCGTGGCGTCGGGTCGGAGGACTGCTGACGGCGGCAGCGGCGACATTGGCACTACTCGTCGCTCCGGCTGTGGCGCCGAGCGCGTCCGCGGCCGTGGCATCCGCTTTCAATCCGGAACTGATCATCAGCGACGACCAGTTCTACAACGGCAATGCGATGACGGCCGCGCAGATCCAGGCCTTCCTCGACCAGAAGATCGGCAACTGCACGAACGGCAAGTGCCTCAACGTCGCCGTGGTGCCGATCGCAGACCAGCCGCGGCGGGTGTCCGGCAGTACGGGCAACGTGATCTGCGAGGCGATGGCGGGCGGCACGATGCGCGTCTCGGAGCTGATCTATCGGTCTCAGCGCGCGTGCGGCATCTCCGCGAAGGTGATCCTCGTCACGCTCCAGAAGGAGCAGGGTCTCATCACGAGCCGAGCGCCGTCCGACTACCAATTGCGCTATGCGATGGGTCAGGGCTGTCCTGACACGACCGGATGCACCACCGCGCCGGCCGGGCTCGCGACGCAGATCTACACCGGCACGCGACAGCTGAAGACCTATCGCGCCGCGGGATTCGCGAGGCAGCCGGGCGTGCACTACATCGGCTACCACCCGAACGCGGCGTGCGGCGGCACGAACCTGAACATCCGCAACTACGCGACCGCCGCGCTTTACAACTACACCCCGTACCAGCCGAACCGCAGCGCCCTCAACAACCTGTACGGCTCGGGCGACGGGTGCGGGTCGTACGGCAACCGCAATTTCTGGCGCGACTACACGGATTGGTTCGGCAGCACGATCTCCATCGATCCACTCGCCGAGATCGACTCGGCGTACGCTGCGACCGGCGGTGCCGGCGGCCCGCTCGGCGCCGCGGGAGCCGTTCCCAACTGCACCCCGTCCTCCGCTTCGTGCGCCCGCACGTACGCCGGCGGCGCGATCTACTGGACGCGAGCGACGGGCGCGATCCCCGTGTACGGCGCGATGTGGACGGCCTACAGCGCGGCAGGCGGCTACGCCGGCGCTCTCGGATTCCCGCAGCTCGTCCAGCAGAACGTGACAGACCGGAACGGGAACGGGATCGCGCAGAAGTTCGCGGGTGGGTGGATCCACTCCTCCGCGGCCGGGACGTTCACTTCCTCGAACACGATCATGACCGCGTACAGCGCCGCGGGCTGGATCCGGGGCAGCCTCGGCTGGCCCATCTCGGCCGAGAAGTGCCTGAACAACGTGTGCGGGCAGACGTTCGCCGGCGGGTCGCTGTCGTTCGAGAAGGGGTCGCCCGCGTCGCGCACGCCCGAGGTCACCAACGCTCAGATCAGGTCCGTCTACGTGGCGCAGGGCTCGCAGAACGGTGCACTCGGCTATGCGGTGCTGCCGATGCAGACGGTCGTCGATCCGAACGGCAACGGGTTCGCGCAGAAGTTCGCGGGCGGATGGATCCACTCGTCGGCCAAAGGCACGTTCGCCTCGTCGACCGCGATGATGTCGCTCTACAGCGCGGCCGGGTGGATCCGAGGCAGCCTCGGCTGGCCGACCTCGGCGGAGACCTGCACTCCGCTCGGCTGCACGCAGCAGTTCGAGCGAGGAAGCCTCACGACGCCCGCCGCGGGCTCCGACGGGACCACGCTCCAGCAGTCGATTCTCGACGAGTACAACGCCAAGGGCGGCGCGACCGGGGGTCTGGGCCGCGCGCTCGCACCCGTCCAGACGGTCACCGACCCGAATGGGAACGGGCACGCGCAGAAGTTCGAAGGAGGCTGGATCCACTCCAGCGCGCTCGGGACGTACACCACCGCGAACGCCCTGATGCCCGCGTACAGCGCCGCCGGATGGCTGCGAGGCGCCCTCGGGTGGCCCACCGGCCCGGTCACTCCGGTGGAGGATCCGAACGGCTTCGGCTACGCGCAGAAGTTCGCCGGCGGATGGATCCACTCGTCCAGCCTCGGCACGTACTCGACGACCACCGAGCTGATGAACGCCTACAGCGAGGCGGGATGGCTGAGGGGTCACCTCGGATGGCCCGCCGGACCGCAGACCGCCGTGACCGATCCGAACGGGAACGGGTTCGCGCAGAAGTTCGCCGGCGGATGGATCCACTCCTCGGAGAAGGGCACCTTCGCGTCGTCCAGCAAGATCATGACCGCGTACAGCGCGGCGGGATGGCTGCGGGGCCCCCTGGGCTGGCCGACGTCCGCCGAGACCTGTGCGAACGGCGTGTGCACGCAGACCTTCGCCGGCGGCGCGATCCGTTACCCGGAGGGCGGGGCCGCCTACGTCGTGCCGGCCGTCTCGAATCCGCAGATCAAGTCGGCCTACGACGGCCAGGGCGGCCAGAGCGGGCCCCTGGGGTATGCGGTCCAGCCGACCCAGACGGTGACGGATCCGAACGGGAACGGGTACGCGCAGAAGTTCGACGGCGGCTGGATCCACTCGAGCGCACTCGGAACGTTCATCACGGCGAACGCGCTCATGCCGACGTACAGCGCCGCAGGATGGGTTCGCGGGCAACTGGGCTGGCCGACAGGTGCGGTGACGCCGCTCTCCGGTCCGAACGGCTACGGCTACGTGCAGACCTTCGCGGGCGGCGCGATCCACTCGTCGGCGAGCGGCACGTTCGCGACGACGAAGGACCTGATGACCGCGTACACCGCCGCGGGCGGCCCGAACGGGTTCCTCGGCTGGCCCGCGGCCGCGCAGTCCACCGTGACGGACCCGAACGGCAACGGCTACGCCCAGAAGTTCACCGGCGGATGGATCCACTCATCCGCCCACGGCACGTTCGCCTCGTCGAACGCGATCATGACGGCGTACAGCGCGGCCGGATGGCTGCGCGGCTCGCTGGGCTGGCCGACCTCGCCCGAGACGTGTTCGAACGGCGTGTGCGAGCAGCAGTTCCAGGGCGGCACGCTGCGCACGGGCTGACGCCGCGAAGAGCGCCGTGGGAACTCGGATAGCATCGAACGCATGAGAGTTCTGCTCACGGGGGCGGACGGCTTCATCGGATCGCACCTCGCGGAACAGCTCGTTCGCGACGGCCACGATGTCCGGGCCATCGTCCTGTACAACTCGTTCGACTCGCGCGGCTGGCTGGATTCCGCGCCATCCGAGATCACATCCGAGATCGAGTTCCTGCCCGGCGACATCCGCGACCCCGCCCTCATGCACGCGGCCGTCCGCGACCGCGACGCGGTGCTCCACCTCGCCGCGCTCATCGCGATCCCGTACTCGTACGTGGCGCCCGACCTCTACGTGCAGACCAACATCCAGGGCACAGTGAACCTCCTCAACGCGGCGCGCGCGGCCGAGGTCTCCAAGTTCATCCACACCTCCACGAGCGAGGTCTACGGCACGGCACAGTATGTGCCGATGGACGAAGGACACCCCCTGCAAGGCCAGTCGCCTTACTCCGCGTCGAAGATCGCAGCAGACCAGATGGTGCACGCGTTCCATGCGTCGTTCGGCATGCCGACGACGATCGTGCGCCCGTTCAACACGTTCGGACCGCGTCAGTCCGCCCGCGCGGTCATCCCGACGATCATCAGCCAGCTCGCAGCGGGCAAGCGGCAGGTGTCGCTCGGCGCCGTGACGCCGACGCGTGACTTCACGTATGTGCCCGATACGGTGAGCGGCTTCCTCGCAGCCCTGAACTCGGATGCCGGGATCGGCGAGGTCATCAACCTCGGCGTGGGCTACGAGGTGTCCATCGGCGACACGTTCCGGCTCATCGCCGAGGTCATGGGCGTCGACGCCGAGGTCGTCCAGCAGACGGATCGGCTGCGGCCCGCGAAGTCGGAGGTCGAGCGCCTCTTCTCCGACAACAGCAAGGCGAAGCGGCTCCTCGGCTGGCAGCCCGCGTACGACGGCATCGACGGCTTCCGTCGCGGCCTCGCCGAGACGGCGGAGTGGTTCACCGATCCCGCCAACCTCGCCCGCTACCGCACGGACGTCTACACGGTCTAGCGATGTCAGCACCCTCCCCCGCCGAGTTCGTCCGGCTCGTCCGCGACGTCGTCGGCGACGCACCGCAGGTCGGCCTCCACGTTCCCGACATAGGCGACGAGGAGAAGCGGGTGGTGGCGGACTGCCTCGACTCGACGTTCGTGTCGAGCGTCGGCGCCTACGTCACGCGCTTCGAAGAGGAGATCGCCGCGTACACCGGTGCCGCAGCCGCCGTCGCGGTGTCGAACGGCACGGTCGCGCTCCAGGTCGCACTCCAGCTCGCGGGCGTCGAGGCCGGCGACGAGGTGCTCGTGCCGACGCTCTCGTTCATCGCCACCGCGAACGCGGTGCACCACGTGGGCGCGCATCCCGTGTTCCTCGACAGCGAGCACGACACGCTCGGGCTGTCTCCTGACGCCCTGCGCGGCTTCCTCGCGAAGACCCACCGCTCAGAGGGGACCATACGCAATCCGGTCACCGGCCGTCGCGTCGCGGCGGTCGTCCCGATGCACACCCTCGGACACCCGGTACGGATCGCCGAGATCGTCCGCATCGCCCACGAATGGGGTCTGCCGGTAGTGGAAGACGCCGCGGAGTCCCTGGGCAGCTTCGTCGACGGCCGTCACACCGGCACGTTCGGGCGGCTCGGCATCCTCAGCTTCAACGGCAACAAGATCCTCACGACCGGCGGCGGCGGCATGATCCTCACCGGCGACGCCGACCTCGCCCGACGGGCACGTCACCTCACGACGACGGCCAAGCTTCCGCACCGCTGGGAGTTCGCGCACGATGAGGCCGGATACAACTACCGGATGCCGAACATCAACGCCGCGCTCGGTGTCGCCCAGTTCGGGCGGCTCCCCCGCTTCCTCGACGAGAAGCGCCTGCTCGCGGAGCGCTACCGCGAGGCGTTCGACGGCGTCGAGGGTGTGCGGTTCCTCGCCGAGCCCGCGGGCACACGCAGCAACCATTGGCTCTGCGCCGTCGAGGTCGACGGCGGCCGCGACGCCCGCGACGCGTATCTCGCCGCGACGAACGACGACGGCATCCAGACGCGCCCCTTCTGGGGTCTCCTGCACGAGCAGCTCCCGTATCGCGCCGAGCACGCCGAGCCGACGCCGGTCGCCCAATCCCTGTACGACAGCGTCGTATGCCTGCCGAGCACACCCGCCCTGGTCCGCCGATGAGCCGCCGCATCGCCGTCTTCACCGGCACCCGAGCGGACTACGGTCTGCTCCGCGGTCTCATCCGCGAGCTCGCTGACGCCCCCGACGTCGAGCTGCAGCTCATCGTCTCGGGCTCCCACCTCTCGGACGCGCACGGTCGCACGGTGAAGGAGATCGAGCGCGACGGCGTGCCGATCGCGGCATCCGTTCCCATCTGGCGCGACGACGACTCCGCTCCCGCCGCCACGCGCGACGTCGGCGACGCGGTCGGCCGCTACGGTGCGACGCTCGACACTCTGAACCCGGACGCGCTCGTGGTGCTCGGGGATCGCCTCGAAGCACTCGCGGTGGCGCTGGCGGCGACGATCCTCGGCATCCCGGTGGCGCACGTCCACGGCGGGGAGGTCACCGAGGGAGCCATGGATGAGTCCCTGCGACACGCCATCACGAAGCTTTCGTACCTGCACTTCACCTCGACCGCGTCGCATCGCGATCGCGTCGTGCAGCTCGGCGAGGAGCCGGATCGCGTCTTCTTCGTGGGCGCGCCCATCGTCGATGCCGTGGCCTCGCTCGACCTTCTCTCGCGCGATGAACTGCGCGACCGCTTCGGCATCCGGCTGGCCCGTCCCACGATCCTGGTCACGTTCCACCCCGCATCGGCCGACGTGCTGCCGCCGCTCGAACTGCTCGAGGAATTACTCGGGGCCCTCGAGGCCGTCACGACCCACGACGTCATCGTCACCGGATCGAACACCGACATCGGTTCGAACGCGGTGCGGGAGCGCATCGCGCGGTTCGTCGCGGAGCATCCGCATCGCGTCGACTTCGTCGAGTCGTTCGGTCAGCTGGGGTACCTCAGCGCGATGTCGGCGAGTGCGGTCGTCGTCGGAAACTCGTCGAGCACGGTGCTCGAGGCGCCGGTGATCGGCGTTCCGTCGGTGCTGGTCGGCGACCGCCAGCGCGGGCGTCCGCTCGCGGCATCCGTGGCGACCCCCGCGCCGGATCGCGAGGCGATCGCAACCGCGATCCGCGAGGCGCGCCCGGTCGACGGCGGCGCGACCGAGCTGTTCGGCACACCGGGGTTCGCGAAGCGCACGGCCGAGATCCTGCGCACGCACGACCTCCCCCGCTACCCTCGCAAGCCCTTCCACGACGTGCCGTTGAGGAGTTCCGACTGATGCCCACACCGTTCGTCATCGCCGAAGCCGGCGTGAACCACAACGGGTCGCTCGACCGTGCGCTCGAGCTGGTCGACATCGCCGTCGAGGCGGGCGCCGATGCGGTCAAGTTCCAGACGTTCTCGGCGAGCGACCTCGCCGATGCGCACGCCGATCTGGCCGAGTACCAGCGCACGTCGAGCGACGATTCTCGGACCCAGCTCGACCTGCTCCGCTCGCTCGAGCTGACCCACGAGGAGTTCGCCGCCATCCGCGCGCACTGCGACGAGCGCGGCATCCCCTTCCTTTCGACCGGGTTCGACGTGCCCGAGCTGAGGTTCCTCGTCGACGAGCTCGAGATCCCCATCGTGAAGATCGCGTCGGGCGACCTCACGTTCGCGCCGCTGCTCGTCGCGGCCGGCGAAACCGGGCTTCCCACGATCCTCTCCACTGGCATGGCCGACCTCGACGAGATCGGCCGCGCGCTCCGATTCCTCGCGTTCGGCTACGCGCGCTTCGACGGCGTGATCGACGCCGCGGCGCGGCCCACTGCGGAGGCGCTGGAGACCGCCTGGCACGCGCGTGACGACCACCGCGAGTTCGCCCAGACCGTGACGGTCCTGCACTGCACGACCCAGTACCCCGCCTCCCCCGAGAGCCTGAACCTCCGTGCCATGCGGACGATCGCCGAGGAGTTCGGCACACGCGTCGGGTACTCCGACCATTCGCTGGGTTCCACCGCATCCGTCATCGCGACGACCCTCGGCGCAGCGGTGATCGAGAAGCACTTCACGACGGACCGCTCCCTGCCGGGCCCCGACCACTCCGCATCGCTCGACCCCGACGGTCTCCGCGCCTTCGTCCGCGACCTGCGCGACGTCGAGGTCATGCTCGGAAGCCCGGTCAAGGAGTGCCAGCCGGTCGAGGCCGGCAACCGCGACGTCGTGCGGCGCAGCATCTTCGCCGCACGCGACATCGCGGAGGGCGCCACGATCACAGAGGCCGACCTCGTGTGCCGCCGCCCCGCACAGGGGCGTACGGCGTTCGACTTCTGGGAGGTCGTCGGCACGACCGCGACCCGTCCCCACCGAGCAGGCGAGCATGTCGGCTGACGCCCTCGTCGTGCTGATCGGCGCGGGCGGTCACGCGCGCGTTCTGCGAGAGGCCCTGCTTCTCACGGAGACCGAGGTGAAGGGTTTCGTCGCGCCCGAGGATCAGGCCGAGCGGATGCCGGGACTGGCATGGCTCGGAGAGGACGACGTACTGCCGCGTCTCGACGCGGTCCTCACCACCGTCAACGCGGTCGGCTCGGTCGGCGACCTCCGCGCTCGCGCCCGCGTCCACGACGCCGTGACCGCCGCGGGCCTCGAACGGCGCACCGTCATCCATCCGGCGGCGATCGTGTCGCCCTCTGCACGCGTGGACGCCGGCGCGCAGATCCTCGCGTCGGCGGTCGTCGGCACGGGGGCCCGCATCGGCGCGGACGCAATCGTCAACACGGCGGCAGTCGTGGAGCACGACGCGACGATCGGCGCGGTCGCGCACATCGCGTCGGGCGCGGTCCTCGCAGGCGGAGTGACCGTCGGCGAGCGGACGCACATCGGGCTGGGAGCGCGGGTAATCCAGGGCGTCCGGATAGGCTCGGACTGCGTCGTGGGTGCCGGCGCCGTCGTGCTGCGAGACGTCGCAGACGGAACCAAGGTCGCGGGCGTTCCCGCGCGCACCCTGTGACCGGGCCGATCGGGAGGAAGAGCTTCGTGGACTTCGCCGCGCTGACCATCACGAGCGACGTGACGCTGCGTGAGGCCATGGAGCGCATCGACCGGGGCGGCGCGCAGATCGTGTTCGTCGTGTCACCCGAGGGGCGTCTCGAGGGTGCGGTCAGCGACGGTGACATCCGCCGCGGTCTCCTCAAGGGTGTGCAGCTCGCGGATCCTGTCACGAAGGTCATGAACCGCTCACCGCGGTCGGTCTCCCCGGATGCCGATCAGGAGGCGGTCGACACCCTGCGTCGCGCGCACGGCATCCGCACGGTCCCCGTCGTGAACGACGTCGGAGTGCTCGTGGACGTCGTCACAGGCGACGCGCGCATCTCGACGCCCCTCGCGACCCCCGCCGTGCTGATGGCCGGTGGTCGCGGGCAGCGTCTCTACCCCATCACGAAGGACATCCCGAAGCCGCTCGTGCCCGTCGGCGGGGTGCCGATGATCGACATCATCCTGCAGCGCCTCCACCGCCAGGGATTCCGCCGTGTCCATGTGTCGATCAACCATCTCGGGCACCTGATCGAGGAGCATCTCGGCGACGGGTCGTCGCACGGCCTCGAGATCACCTATCTGCGGGAGAGCGCCCCGCTCGGCACGGCCGGCGCCCTCGCCCAGCTGCGTAGGCGCATGGACGGGCCGTTCGTCGTGATGAACTCCGACCTGCTCACCGACATCGACCTGCGCGGAATGCTGGCGTTCCATCGTCGCACCGCCGACGCTGCGACCATCGGCGTGCGGGACTACAGCTTCGAGATCCCGTACGGCGTCGTCCGCCGCGAGGGCGACCTCGTGACCGCGCTCGCCGAGAAGCCGACGCACCGCGAGTTCGTGAGCGCGGGCATCTACGTGCTCGAGCCGATCGCCCTCGAACTGCTCGAAGAGGACGAATACTGCGACATGCCGGATCTGCTCGCCCAGCTCATCGACGCCGGCCGCAGTGTCGGCGCCTATCGGATCGACGGCGAGTGGATCGACGTCGGGCGCCCCGAGGACCTGGAACGCGCCCGCTCGAGCGTGGAGGAGCGGCCATGAGGATCTGCTCGGTGACCGTGCGCGCCGGTTCGAAGGGCGTCCCGGGCAAGAACCTGCGGGAGGTCGCGGGCATCCCGCTGTTCGGGCACTCCGTCCGCCAAGCGGCGGCGAGCGGGCTGTTCGACGAGATCGTCGTCTCGAGCGACTCGGAGCGGATTCTCGAGCTCGCCCCGGATTTCGGCGCGACGGGCGTCGTCGTCCGGCCACCCGAGATGGCGACCGATGCCGCGGGCAAGGTGCCGGCGATCGCGCACGCCGTGACGACGACGGAGGAGCGCATCGGAGCACGGTTCGACGTATGCGTCGACCTCGATGCCACGAGCCCCCTGCGCACCGTCGACGACATCCGCCGCGCCGTCGAGATGTTCGAGAACTCCGACGCGGAGTCGCTCATCACGGGGGCCGAGGCGCGCCGCAACCCGTACTTCAACCTCGTCGAGGAGCGCCCTGACGGCACGGTGGCCGTGTCGAAGAAGCCCGCGGCGGACGTGCTGAGGCGCCAGGACGCTCCTCGGGCGTTCGACATGAACGGCTCGATCTACGTGTGGCGGCGGGACTCGCTCGTGAACGAGCAGGTCGTGTTCTTCCCGTCCACGATCCTCTACGAGATGCCGCCCGAGCGATCGATCGACGTCGATTCCGAGTTCGACTTCCGCATCGTGACGTGGCTCATGGAGCAGCGCACCGATCTCGCGTGAGGCGCGCCGTCGCGCGCCACGGCGCTCAGCCGCAGACCGGATGCGGCGGATCCGTCGTCGCGCTCACCGCGACGGAGCGTGCGGGCGACGACGGCGTGGCGAACGTGAACACGATCGACCCGGATGCCGTGGGAGCGATGAGGTAGGTCGAGCCGTCGACGGGTGAGGTTCCCTCAGCGGCATCCGGGTACGCAGTCAGCACCTGGGAGCGCGTCGAGCCCACCCCGAGCCCGCGGTCGCCGCGAGGTCCGACGCTCTGCTCGGTTCCGGGTGCACCGCTCCAGACGACACCGACCTCCACGACCGGACCGGATGCCGAGCGGAACTCGCGCGCGAAGTAGAGCGAGTACGACTTGTCCTGCGTGTTGGTGAAGGCGCTCCAGTCGCATTCGACCCCCTGCTCCCACCCACCCGCGGGCAGGGTCTGGAGGGCGGCGGTGAAGTCCATCCCGAGCCTCACGGGTCCGATGCCATCCGCTGTGATCGTCCAGGCCTCGACCTCGCTGTCGTCGACGAAGCCCCCACTCGGCGTCGGCTCGGGCGACGAGCTCGGCTCCTCAGAGGTCGTCGGCGTCGGCTCGGCCCCGACCGAGGCGGAGGCGCTCGACGAAGGCTCGGGTGTCGCGGACGGCTCCGGTGCGCACGCCGCGAGCAGCGCGGCGAGCGTCACGGCGCACACGAGCCCGACGGCACGGGACGCGGCTGCGGTGACTGTGTGCGGCGCGGGGCGGCGGCGAGGGCGAGGGTCCACGGCGTCCTCTCATCAGTGGGCAGGAAGGCTCAGTCTACGGTCGTCCACGCGCCGTTCCGCGGTGCGCGCGCGGGTCGCTCCGCATCCGCGCGGGTAGCCTGGACGGCGGACCGACAGGAGACCCGAATGCCGCATCCGACGCCTCGACTCAGCCCGATCCCGAGGGCAGGAGGCGGCGCATGAGCGGCATCCGATCGGTGCGGGCGCTCATGGAGTTCGAGGACGCGGAGGCGGACCTCCTGCTCGAACCCGTCCCGGGCAGCGAGTCGCTCCTGTGGCCCCTGGGACGATGGCCGGTCCTGAGCGCGCTCACGTCGGGCGAGGTCGGCACGACGGCCGCCGTGCGCGAGCGACAGCCGTTGCGCAATCGCGTGCTCAAGGCGGTCCGGCGCGCCCTTCCGAACCCGCGCCTCGCCCGTCGAGCGCCACATGCGGACCACCTCTTCCTCGTGAGCGGCTGGACGCGCACGCCCGTCGCCGACGGCTACGAGAACTGGCTCGTCGACGACTTCGCGCGTGCGCTCGGCGAAGACGCGGTGGTGGTGCAAGACGCCTACGTCGACCTGTTGAGCCGCGGCCACGAGCGCCCGACGCTCCCCCGCACGTACACGTACGCCCGGGAGGGCGAGCGCGTCGTGCGCGCGACGAAGCCGCTGCGCGAGCACGAGCGTGCGCGCGTCGAGCAGGTCGTCCGAGAGTGGTTCGCGCGCATCGACGTCGAGACCACGACGGCCGCGCGCGACCGCGCGGTCACCGACATCGTCGGGCGGGCGGCCGCCGTGCCCGCCGCCGAGCTGTCGTTCGCGCGCCTCCTGGATCGCGTGCGGCCCCATCGCCTCTACGTGCAGACCGCCGCCTACGGCGAGCGATCGCCTCTCGTGCGCATGGCGCACGCGAGCGGCATCGAGGTGTGGGAGCCGCAGCACGGCTTCCTCGGACCCGATCACGGCGCGTACAACATGGGACGGGCGATGTCGTCCCCCGCGCTGCGCGACCACGTTCCCGACACGCTCCTCACGTTCGGCGAGTTCTGGCAGGAGGGCCTGAGCTTCCCGGGTCGCGTGATCCCGGTCGGAAAGCCCTCGCTGGATCGGCTGAGCCGCACGGCCCCCGGGTACGAGGACCGGCCCAAGCGTGTGCTCTTCGTGTCGAACCGCTATCGCCACGACCGCCTCGAGGACGTCGTGCTCGCACTCCGCGCGGCCCTGCCGGGCTGGACGATCGCGATCCGGCCGCATCCGACCGAGCGCTCCACCATCCGAGCGAATGTGCCGCGGATCGCCGACCTTCCTGGTGTCGAGTTCGATGACACGGCGGATGCGTCGGCCGCGCTGTCCCGCGCGCGCCTCGTCGTCGGGTTCTTCAGCACCATGCTCTACGAGGCGCTCGCGTACGCCTGCCACGTCGCGGTCGTCGAGACGCACGCGTCCAACGCCTACGCGAGCGAGCGCGTCTTCCCGCTGCGCATCGGCGACGAGACGGATGTCTCGGCCGTCGTCGCCGCGACGGCGGGGCCGCCTGCCGCCTCGGAGCGCGAGGCCGCCTCACGCGTGTGGCGGCCCGACCCCGTGCGTGCTTTCCTCGACGCGGCTCGTCTCTGACGTCAGGCGCGCGTCTGCAGCTCCGCGATCACGCGCGCGGCCGCGTGGCCGTCGCCGTAGGGTGCGGCATCCGTCTCGTCCGGTCGCGGCCGCGCCGTCGCCGCGGCGATCTCGCCAGCCGTGTTCGCCAGGACGTTCCAGCCGAGCTCGACGGTCTCGACCCACTCGGTCTCCTCGCGCACCGTCGTGCACGGGACACGCAGCAGGAAGGCCTCCTTCTGCAGACCGCCCGAGTCGGTCACGACGCCGGCGGAGCCGAGCACGGCAGCGATCAGGTCGGGGTACGCGAGCGGGGCATGCGCGATGAGCGAACCCTGCGTGAGTTCGATGCCGTGTGCCGCAGCCTTCGCGATCACGCGCGGGTGCGCGAGGAGCACCACGGGCTTGTCGAGCCCGCCGAGGCCGGACGCGATCGCCGCGAGGCGCTCCGGGTCATCCGTGTTCTCCGCACGATGGATCGTCGAGACGTAGTGCTCCCCCGGGGTGAGGCCCAGCTCCGCCACGAGCGGAGAAGGATTTCCGGCGACCTGGTCGCGCACCTGGAAGAGCACATCGGTCATGACGTCGCCCACGAGCACCGTACGCTCCGCCAGGCCCTCGTCCGCGAGGTGGTCCACGGCGACCTGAGTCGGCGCGAGGAGGAGGTCGGCGGCGTGATCCGTGAGCACGCGGTTGATCTCCTCGGGCATGCGCCGGTTGAAGCTGCGCAGCCCCGCCTCGAGGTGGGCGACGGGCACGTGGAGCTTAACGGCGCTGAGCGCCGCGGCGAGGGTCGAGTTCGTGTCGCCGTACACGAGCACCCAGTCCGGGCGCTGCGCATCGAGCACGGCATCGAGGGCGGAGAGCATCGCGCCGGTCTGCACGCCGTGCGAGCCGCTGCCGACGCCCAGGTGCACGTCGGGCTCGGCGATGCCCAGGTCGTCGAAGAAGACGTCGGAGAGCATCGGGTCGTAGTGCTGCCCGGTGTGCACGATCACATGATCGACGCCGGCGGCACGGGCCGCGTGGTCGATCGGGGCGAGCTTGACGAACTGGGGGCGCGCGCCCACGACACTGAGAAGCTTCACCGAACGATCCTACGACGCCGGATCACGCGAGCCCGGCCCCGCGATTGCGGCGGGCTGCCAGGACGGACGCCGCGAGGAACCGGACCGGGGCGTCGCGGCGCAGCGCGCCCCACCACGGCCGCGGCACGAGCGCCGGAGCCTGGAGGTACGACCGACGTCGCTCGAACAGCGCGCGCACCGCCGCGAGATCGTGCGACGGAGTGCGAAGCGCGTCGATGAGCCGCACGTCGAGCCGCGACAGCACCCGCAGCGTGCGCGGTTCGTGCGCGAGCAGGGCGTCCAGCGCCGCGCGGATCGCTTCGAGACTCTCCGGATGCTCCGCACGCCGCGCGCCCGCGCCGAGAACCTGCACGCGCACGAGCTTCGCCACGATCGAGATGCGCGCCGCCGGGCCGAGACCGTCCCAGAACGGCTCACGGAGCAGCGGTTCGACGAATCCGAGCTCTTCCGCCATCGGCCTCGGCTCGCCCGTGACGCGATCCGCCGCGTCTTCGCCCACGAGGTAGGCGGCGTCGCGGTCGGAGCGCGCGATGCGCCGGGCTCCGAACCACAGGCGCAGGCTCGGTGCGATGTCCTCGCCCGTCGCGAGTCCCGCCTGCGGCATGGCGGCCTCCGCGAGCGGGCTCGCCAACAGGCCCATCGTGCTCGTCCGGTACGCGAGGCGGTCGCGCACGGGATCGAGAACGCGCCGCAACGGCCGCTGGGGCGGGGTGGGGAACGCCGTCCTCGACGTCTCGAGCACCATGGGCGGGATCACCGCCTCCGCGCCGGTACGCCGCGCGGTCTCGAGCCACGAGTCCACCGCGTGAGGCGCGAGGAAGTCGTCCGAGTCGATCTTCGCGAACCACGGGGCCCGCACGCTCCCGAGGGCATGACGTAGCGGGCCGGCCGGCGACGGGATGCCGTCTGCGAACGGCTCGACACGCACCGCCGGATGCTCTGCGTAGCGTCCGAGCGCCCTCGCGATCGCATCCGGCTCGATGTTGTGCGCGATGACCCGCAGCAGGACGGGGGCGTCCGTCCGATCCACGACGGAGCCGGCGAGTCGCTCGAGCGGTCGCGACGCGGAATGCGCCGGGACGAGGATCTCGACGAGTGCGCTCATCGCGCGCCGTCCCGCAGGCGCGACATCGCGGTCACCCACCCGGCGGCCTGCGTCGCGGAGCAGAGCACGGGGGCGGCGGCATCCGCTGCCTGCTTCAACTCGCCGACCCGCTCGGGCGTCAGGCCGTCGAGGACGGTGGTCAGGGCATCCGCCGTGAAGTCCGACGTCGTGAGGCCGAATCCGTAGCCCGACATCACGGACGTCATCTCGGGCGAGGGCCCGATGATCAGACCCAGTCGCGCCTGCACATACTCGAAGAACTTGTTCGGCAGCGCGTTGGCGTTGTTGTAGTTCGTCGGGGCGAGCAGGTGCAGACCGACGTCGTAGCCGTTGAGCGTCGCGACGAGTCGGTCGAAGGGGACCGGCTCGCGGAACGTCACGCGGTCCTCGCCGGCGGCGAGCGCCCGCAGCTCTTCGAGGTAACCGGGATCGTTCGGGGGCAGGTAGAGATCGAGCGTGACGTCGGTGCGCGTCGCGCGCACGGCCTCGATGAGCAGTTCGAGACGCCTGTTCCGCAGCGCGGCACCCGCGTGGACGAGCCGGATCGGCGCTTCGACGGGCTGCGGGCCGAGGTCTGCGAGCGGGGGTGCGTTCATGACGACGGCGGGGTCGAGGCCGTATTCGCGCCGGTAGCGGTCGGCTATCGCGAACCCGACGGTGCTCGTCGACGCCGCCTGCGACACGAACGTGCGGAGCTGCCATTTCACGAACGGCGCGACGAACAGCCGGAAGCGCAGCATCTCGGAGTTCTGCAGCGGGGCGAACTCGTGGAGATCCGCGTGGAAGCCGTTGATCGGACGCACCGCGACCGCGACGCCGGCGGCGTCGACGTCGTTCGCGAGCACCGCGTCGAACTCCTCGACCGGCAGGTGCTCGATCGCCCACGCGATCGCCGCGTTCCCGCGGTACGCCCTGCGGTACTGGCGAGCGATCACGAGCGCACGCGGGTAGCGCCAGACGGGGAACTCGTCGGGGACGGAGAAATGACGGATGCTCCCGGCCGGCGTCGGCCCGTAGCCGCAGGTCGACACCTCCCAGTCCTCGCGGAACAGCTCGATCTGTCGCGTCACGCGGGGGTCGGACTCGAGTCGTGAGAACGAGAGGATCAGGAGCTTCTTCATGCCGCCCTGCGCTCCACGGCGAGCCGGTAGACGGCGTCGTAGGCATCCTGTCGCGCCGCGTCGCTGAACCGCTCCTCGGCGCGGCGTGCGATCGCGTCACCGTCGGCCGCGAGCGCGAGAGCAGACTCGACGGCGTCGGCGTACGCGGTCGGCGTGTCGGAGTCGACGAGAACGCCATCGGCGGGCCCGATGAACTCGCGGTGCCCGCCCTCGCCTCCGGCGACGACGGGAAGACCGTGGCGCAGCGCCTCCGCGATCGCGACGCCGAACGTCTCGCTCCGGGTGGCCGTGAAGAACACGTCGGCGTCGGCGAGATACGCGGAGACCTCGTCGGGCGCGATCGTCCCCGACAGACGTACAGCGCCATCGAGACCCCGTGCCCGCACGTCCTGGTCGACCGCGGCGCGAAGCGGGCCATCGCCCACGAGCACGAGGCTCACGTCGCGGCCGCGACGGCGCAGCTCATCGACGACGGCGACGGCCATCAGAGGCTGTTTGCGCTCGATCAGACCGCCCACGCTCACCAGGCGCACCCTCCCGGCCTCCCCCGCGTGCCTCCGACTCGTCGGAGCGGGGACGGCGTTCGGGATGACCTCGATCGGCCCGCGCCGATACCGGGCGATGAGCCGTGCGAGAGCATCGCTCACGGCGACGACGACCTCGGGTCGGCCGAGCCGACGCACGAGCACGCCGCCCACGAGACGCGCCGCGAGCGGCGCCGTCTCGGGTGCGAGCAGCGCGGACCAGTGCTCCGTGTGCACCCAGGGCAGGCCGACGCCGCGAGACAGCGGCAGAAGCGACGAGATCGACATGCTGTGCACAAGCTCCACCCCCACGGCCGCCTCGCGCACCGCTCGGCGCGCACGCCGCACCGCGATCGGCGAGGAGCGGCTCATGGTCACACGCGTGACGGGCACGCCGTCGTCGTCCTCGATACCCGTCACAATTCCGGGTTGCGCGAGGTGCAGCACCCGCACATCGTGGCGCTCGCGCAGCATCCGCACGTCCCGCTGGATGAAGGCGCCGGACTCGGGGGCGCTCGGGCTGGGATACCAGGTCGTCACCACGAGCACACGCACTCTTCCACGCTATCGCAGGCCGGAAACGGCGCTTTCGTAGAGCTCCCGCAGCCGCCCCGCCTGGGTGTGCGCGTCGCGCTCGGACTCGACGAACGAACGGGCGTCGCGCGCCGCCGACGCGTATCGTTCGGCGTCGAGCCGCAGCCAATCCTCGAGCGCCGCGGCGAGTGCGCGAGGATCGCGCTCCGGCACCAGCGTGCCCGTCACGCCGTCCCGCACCATCTCGGGGAGTCCTCCCGTACGCGTCGCGACGACCGGCGTCCCCGACGACTGGGCCTCGAGGGCTACGAGTCCCGCCGACTCCTGCCAGCCTTCGTGCCGTCGCGAAGCGACGACCGACACGCGCGCGGCACGATAGTGCTCGAGCAGCAGCGCACGTGGCAGCAGGCCGAGCGGCGTGATGTGCGGATGCTCAGCGGCGCGCTGATCCACCAAGGGGCGGAGTGGCCCGTCTCCGATCAACACGAGGCGGTGCGCAAGCCGCGACGCCAACGCGATCGAGGCGTCGAGAACATCGCGGACGCCTTTGTGCTCGACGAGACCGCCGACGAACAGCACGACCGGCTCGGCATCGGCGGATGCGCCGGGCGAGGCATCCGGGGTGAACATCGACGTGTCGACCCCCTGATAGTGCACCTCGACGCGGTCCGCCGGCACTCCCCGGGCGACGGCCTCCCCTGCGAGCCATTCGCTCACCGTGAGGAAGCGTGCGGTGTTCGCGAGCGTCGCGGTGAGGTTCTTACGTGTGATCCTCCCCCACACGCCCGTCGCGGGCCGGTCGAGCGCGAAGACGTCGTACCCGTGGAGGGTCGTGAGCATCGGGACTCGATCGCGGCGTGCGACATCGGCCGCGGGAAGACTCCAGGTGGCGAAGTGCTGATGCACGGCGTCGGGGCGGAAGGCGCGGATGCTGCGCCGCACCGCCGTGCGCGTGAGCTGGACGCGCACCGTGCCGAGCCTCGACCCCGGGCGAAGCGACATCGCGCTGCGAACAGGGAACGGCAAGGCCTCGTCGAGGGACACCGACGGGGCGAACAGCGAGAAGTCGATCTCGTCCGCGAGGAAGCGCGCATGCTCGACCACGAAGTACGTCGGTGGGATCGAGACGGGACCCGTTGTCAGCGCGACGCGCACCTCAGCTCCCGTCGCCGTGCGCGATCCGGTCGACCGCGTCGCGCCAGATGGCGACCTGCGCGTCGGCGCCGAGCTCGCGCGCGTGCGCGTGCGCGGAGGCCTTGAACGCCGTCACCTTCTCGGGCGTGAGGGCGTCGATCGTGCGGGTGAGGTCGGCCGCCGCGAACCCGTCGGTCACAACGCCGAGGTCGTACTCGCGCACGTACTCGCTCATCTCCGGTGACGGCCCGATCAGCACCGCGAGGCGCGCCTGCACATAGTCGAACAGCTTGTTCGGCAGCGCCCACATGTTGTTGAAGTTCGTGGGCGGCAGAAGGTGGACGCCGACGTCGTAGGCGTTGAGGGTGCGGATCAGCTCCGTGTACGGAACCGGATCGAGCACTCGCACGCGAGTGCTCGCGGCGGTCTGCTGCTTGAGCTCCTCGAGATAGTCGGGGTGGTTGGGTGTCAGGTACAGGTCCAGGCGGACGTCGCTCGCGGCGGCCTCGACGGCGCTCACCATCTCGTCGAGATGGCGGTTGCGCAGGCACGCGCCGCTGTGAACGAGGCGCAGCGGCCGGGAGACCGGTGCGGGCGACAGCTCGGCGTAGGGCGCGGCGTTGGTGACGAGGACCGGGAGGAACCCGAACTGCCGTTCGTACTCGCGCGCGAGGCCGCGGCTGACCGTGGACCAGCTCTGCGCGCGCGAGACGTAGGTGCGGCACACCCACTCGTGATACGGACGGATGCGTTTCGCCCACAGGGCGTGCTCTTCGTTCAGCCGCGGTGTGTACTCATGCAGGTCGGCATGGACGCCCTTCGAAGGACGGAGCCAGCGCGCGACCCCGACCGCCTCGGTCTCGTTCGCGAGGATGACGTCGAACGTTCCGCGCGGCATGTGCGCGCGCACCCAGCGGATCGCCGACAGGCGCCAGTACGCGATCCGGTACTGCCGCAGCGTGATGAGCCGGCCGTCGAGGTCCTGGTAGTCGGCGGAGCGCGGCATCTCGATGTGCTCGTCGACACCGGGCGGCCGGCCGCCGTACCCGCACGTGGTCACATGGTACGCATCGCGGAATCCCGCGATCTGCTTGAGCACCCGCGCATCCGACTCGATGGGCGAGAACGACAGGATCAGGAGCCGGGGCCGCTCACTCATCGCCGCTCTCCCCGACCAGGCCCGCGAGACGCGCCTGGTGCGCGAACTCCGGGTCGCCCGCGACGACATCCTCGAACCGCCCACGCGCACGCACGGCGCCATCGCGCATGAACCAGATCTCGTCGAACTCGCGGATCGTCGAGAGGCGGTGAGCGACGGCGATGACCGTCACGTCGTCGCCGAGCTCGCGGATCGACTCGCTCACGGCCGCCTCCGTCTTCGTGTCGAGCGCACTGGTCGCCTCATCGAGGACGAGGACGAGCGGGTCGGCGAACAGCGCGCGGGCCATGCCCAGCCGCTGGCGCTGACCGCCCGACAGCTGCAGTCCGCGATCGCCCACTCGACTGTGGATGCCCCCCTCGCGCGACTCCACGACGTCGAGCAGGTGCGCGCGCGCGAGCGCGTGTCGCACGCGGTCCTCGTCGATGTCGTCGCTCCACGTGAGAGCGACGTTCTGCGCGATCGTCGCGTCGAACAGTGCGACGTCCTGGGGCACGTAGCCCACCCGCTTGCGCCAGGCCCCCATGACGTCGGTGAGGTCCTGATCTCCGAGCCTGAGGTGACCCTCGGTGGGGGCGATGAGCCCGAGCAGAAGGTCGATGAGGGTGGACTTTCCGGCGCCGGATGCCCCGACGATGCCGATACGGGACCCGAGCGCGATCGTGCCGTCGACCCCCGACAGGGCCTCCCGCTCGGCTCCGGGGTAGCGGAAGCGCACGCCTTCGAGGACGAGTTTCGTCGGGTGACCCTGGATCGGTTCCTTGCCGACCCGCTCCGCGTTGGCGACGAAGCGCTCGGCGACCGCGATGTCGCGAAGGACGGCCTCGACATGTGGGATGTTCGCCGTCATCGTCGAGATCAGCGACTGGAACCCGGTCAGCGACGGCACGAGCCGGAACGCCGCCACGCCGAAGAGTGCGAGGGCGGCGATCGCCTCGGCCGGTCCCGCGACCGCGAGCGTGCCCCCGCCGACCAGGAGGAATCCGCCGACGATGCCGGCGTCCAGGACGAACCGCGGCACGGATCCCAGGAAGTTGATGTTCGCGCGCGCTCGCGAAGCCCGCGCGCGATTGTTTCGCACGACCGCCGCCACCTCGGCCGCCTTGTCGCGCAGCGTGATCTCCTTGAGCGCCGCGACCATGTCCGACATGAGCGAAGCCACACGGAACGAGTAGTCGCGGTTCACGCGCCCCGCCGTCACCGTGCGCCGCGCCAGGACGAAGAACAGCACGAGCGCGATGAGGCCCAGGTAGACCACGGTGATGGTCGCAGTCAGCGGCTGGACCGCGAAGATGACGACCACGACCAGCACCGCCGTCGTCAGCGTCGACGGCAGGGACATGAACGGCAGCAGGAAGCCCGATGTGACGTTCGCGATGCCCACGTCAGCCATGCGCACGAGGTGCGTCGCGTTGCGGCGCAGCCGCTCCACCCACGGCGCGTGGATGTACGACTGGAAGAGCCGGTCGCCGATCTCGAGCTCGAACGACGACATCCGCCGCGTGATGAACCACTGCAAGATCAGCGACGCGGTGGATTTAAGGATGATGAGACCCGAGATGATCGCGATGATCCAGACGTAGCCGTCGGAGCCGATCCGTCCGATCACCGGCAGCGTGACATCGACTCCCGCGAGCATCGACGACAGCGAAGCGGCGAGGAGCATGAGCGCGAGCACGTCGAGTGCCGCGAGCGCCGAGCTCGCGATCATCTGGCGGATGATGTAGCGCCGCGCCGTCGGCGGGAGGTGCGGCAGCACCTTCCGGAAGGTTGCGAAGATCGACCTCATCGCCGCGCTCCCGTCGAGGCGGGAGCGCTCGGCTCGGGCACGCGTGTCGTGATCACAGTGGGGTCGAGGCGTCCGACCTCGCCGATTCCAGCGCCGCCTCGACGACTTCGAGCGTGCGCAGCCCCTGACGCATCGTGACGATGTCGGTGGGCATGCCCAGCACGGCGTCGCGGAACGCCTCGTGCTCGACGCGCAGCGGCTCGCGCTTGACGAACGCGTAGCGCGTGACGTCGCCCTCCGAGACGCCGCGGAACGTCGACACGGATTCCCATTCGAGCGGGATCGTGCCGTTCGCGTAGAAGGTCAGGTCTCCCGTGGACGTGTCCGCGACGAACGAGCCCTTCTCTCCGGTGACGACGGTGAGTCGCTCCTTCATGGGGCTCAGCCAGTTGACCAAGTGGTTCACGATGACGCCGGATGCGAGGCGGCCGGTGATCGCGATCATGTCCTCGTGTTCGCGTCCCGACTTGAACGTCGTCTGCGCGAAGATGCGCTCGTAGTCGCTCTGCGCCACCCATGCGGTCAGGTCGACATCGTGCGACGCGAGGTCCTTCGCGACGCCGACGTCGCCGATCCTCGACGGGAACGGTCCCTGACGGCGGGTCTGGATCTGGTAGACGGCACCGAGGTCACCGGCCTCGAGGCGGCGGCGCAGCTCTTGCAGCGCGGGGTTGAAGCGCTCGATATGGCCCACCGCGCCGACGAGGCCCGCACTCTCGAACGCCTCAACCATGCGCTGACCGGCTTCGACGGTGTGAGCGATCGGCTTCTCGACGAGCGTGTGGACGCCTGCCTCGGCGAGCTTGAGCGCGGCGTCCTCGTGGTAGCGCGTGGGAACCGCGACGACGGCGATGTCGATGCCGGCGGCGATCAGCGCGTCGATGTCGGGCAGGATCTCGAGTTCGCCCGCGACGCCGTGCGGGTCGCCACCGGGGTCGGCGATCGCGACGAGGTCGACGCCCTCGAGCTCACGGAGGACGCGGGCGTGGTGGCGGCCCATCATGCCGACGCCGAGCAGGCCGGCGCGCAGCGCGGCGGCCATCAGGCGCCCGCTCCCGCCACCGCGTTCACGGCCGTGACGATCCGTTCGAGGTCCGCCTGCGTGAGGGACGGATGCACCGGCAGCGACACGACCTCGCGTGCGGCTTTCTCGGTCTCGGGCAGATCCAGGCCCGGCGCGTACGGCGCGAGAGACGGAAGCCGGTGGTTCGGGATCGGGTAGTACACGCCGCTGCCGACGTTGTGCTCTTCGCGCAGCGCCTTGACGAACCCGTCTCGGTCGTCTGCGACGCGGATCGTGTACTGGTGGTAGACGTGCACGGCGCCTTCGGCGACCGGCGGGACGATGACACCCCGCAGGTTCGCGTCGAGGAAGCCCGCGTTCGCCTGACGCGTGGCGGTCCATGCGTCGACCTTCGTCAGCTGCACACGGCCGATGGCGGCGTGGATGTCGGTCATGCGGGCGTTGAAACCGACGACCTCGTTCTCGTACTGGCGCTCCATGCCCTGGTTGCGCAGCAGGCGGGCTGCGCGCGCGATCTCGTCGTCCGCTGCCGCGATCATCCCGCCTTCGCCACTGGTCATGTTCTTCGTCGGGTAGAGCGAGAACATGGCGAAGGCGCCGAACGTGCCGACCTGGCGCCCGTCGAGCGATGCGCCGTGGGCCTGCGCCGCGTCCTCGTACAGCGCGAGGCCGTGGGCATCGGCGATCGCCTGCAGTTCGCGCATGCGAGCGGGGTGGCCGTACAGGTGCACCGGCATGATGCCCTTGGTGCGATCGGTGATCGCGGCCTCGACCGCGGCCGGGTCGAGCGTGAACGTCTCGGGCTCGATATCGGCGAACACCGGCGTCGCACCTGTCAGTGCGACCGAGTTGCCCGTCGCGGCGAAGGTGAACGACGGGACGATGACCTCATCGCCCGCGCCCACGCCGGCGGCGAGCAGGCCGAGGTGGAGGCCCGCCGTGCCGGAGTTGACCGCGACGACGGGACGCCCGCCGACGAAGTGCTCGGAGAATTCGCGCTCGAAGACCGCGACCTCGGGCCCCTGGGCGATCATTCCGCTGCGAAGCACGCGGTCGACGGCTTCGCGCTCCTCGTCGCCGATGATCGGCTTGGCGGGCGGGATGAACTCGGTCACGCGTTCTCCTTTGCGAGGGTTCCGTCGGTCTCGACGTATCGGGTGCCCGACACGGGGCAGGTCCAGGTGCCGTCGCCGTCGCTCCGCAGCGGCACGCCGACCTCGCCGACCCAGCCGATGCGGCGCGCAGGCACCCCGGCGACGAGCGCGTAGGCCGGCACGTCCTTCACGACGACCGCACCTGCGGCCACAGTGGACCACGCGCCGATCGTCACGGGGGCGACGCACGTTGCGCGCGCGCCGATCGACGCGCCGCGTTCGATCGTCACGCCGACGGGCTCCCAGTCCGACGCGCTCTTGAGGGAGCCATCGGGGTTGATGGCGCGCGGGTAGGTGTCGTTCGTGAGCACGACGGCCGGTCCGATGAAGACGCCCTCCGCCAGTCGGGCGGGCTCGTACACCAGCGCGTAGTTCTGAACCTTGCAGTTGTCGCCCATGACCACACCGGTGCCGATGTAGGCACCGCGTCCGACGATGCAGTTGCGACCGAGGTGCGCGGACTCCCGCACCTGCGCCAGATGCCAGATCGACGATCCGTCCCCGATGACGGCGGAGTCGGCGACGTCCGCCGAATCCACGATGCGCACGGCTGAAGAGTTGACCACGGTACAGGCTCCTGCACCGGGCGGGACGGCGGCCAGCGGTGCTCGACGAGTCTACCTGGCGGCGCGGCGCGCCCCTGTGAGGGCGCTCTGCACGGCGTCCGCGGCCCGTCGTCCGACGGCCGCGAGCGAGACGTTGTCGCGCGCCCACCGCGCCCGCTCCGGTCGGAGCGCGTCCGCCCGTCCGTCCGCGTGCTGCTCGAGCAGCCGCTGCATGGCGGCGGCGATCGCATCCGCGGTGAAGTCCGCCGTCTCACCCAGTCGCGCGCCCGCGACCACCATCGCCCCCGCGGCGGCACCGGCGTACAGCACGGGAGTGCCGGTCGCGGCGGCGGCGTAGGTCTTCGTGGGGCGCGCGAAGTCGTAGCCGACGCCGGGCACGATGCTCACGAGCGCGCCGACCGCGCCGCGGATCCACCGCGCGCTGTCGGCGGGAGAGACGACGCCGCCGAAGTGCACACGTCCGGGCAGAAGCCGCTCGGCCGCATCGCGCACGTCCGCCTCGGCGGTCCCCTGGCCGAAGAACCGCAGCTCGACGCCCGCCGCGCTGTCACCCAGCCGCGCCAGCGCCTCGACGAAGATCTCCGGGCGCTGCCACTCCGACATGGTGCCGGTGTAGACGAAATACGGCCGCTCATGCTCGGGCGGGTCCACGTCCGGGCGGAACACCTCTGTGTCGACACCGTTGCCGACTTCGACGACGCGATCGTGGTGCGCGCCGAGCCGCTCGAGCCGTTCGCCGACCTCCGGCGAGACCGCGAGCACAGCGTCGGCGCGCCTGAGCACGAGGGACTCCATCCACCGCATGAGGCCGATGACGGGCCGCGACGCCCCCATCGCGATGACGCCGTCCGTCCACACGTCCCCGGGATAGTAGACGAAGCGCGCGCGGCGGAGGCGGGCGGCGACGAGCGACACGAGCCCCGTCGTCGGGGGCGCCTCGGCCACCACCGCGTCGACCCTGCGCGCGAGGAGCCGGAAGAACAGCGGGCCGTCGAAGCTCGCGTACTGGACGTAGCCGCGGATCGCACCCGAGCGATCGCGCAGCACACGCGCACGCGACACCGTGATCCGCTCATCCGCGGTGGGCACGACGGATCCGGCCGGCGGCCGGGTGGTGAGGACGGTGACCTCGTGATCGTCGGCGAGCGCGCGGGCGAGCGCCGCGATGCGGAAGGTGGCAGCTGACGGCTCGGGCTCGTAGAGCCGCGAGGCCACGACGATGCGGCTCGGCTGTGCGGGGTCGGTCACGGGCGTCCTTCGGGGCGGTGGCTCCGACCAGGCTAATCGGACCTGCGACAATAGAAGCCGTGACTGACACTTCACGGGCCGCTGCCCCGCCCGGCCGAGACCCGGCCGTTTGGGTCGTCATCCCTCTCTACAACGAGGCAACGGTCATCGCGGGGGTCATCGCCGACCTGCACAAGTCCTTCGACCACGTCGTGTGCGTCGACGACGGCTCCTCCGACGGCTCCGCGCGCATCGCCGAGGCCGCGGGCGCCACCGTCGTGCGCCACCCCGTCAACCTCGGCCAGGGCGCGGCCCTGCAGACCGGGATCGACTTCGCGCTGTCGCATCCGTCGTGCGAATACGTCGTGACGTTCGACGCCGACGGCCAGCACCGCGTCGAGGATGCCGCGGGCATGGTCGCCCTCGCTCGTGAGCGCGACGTCGCGATCGTCTTCGGCTCGCGCTTCCTCGACGACCGGACCGACCCGGGGCTCGTGAAGCGCATCATCCTGAAGACCGTCGTGTGGGTGTCGAACATGACCACGAGCATCCGGCTCACCGACGCCCACAACGGACTGCGGGTGATCCGGCGCGACGCGGCCGAGCAGATCGACCTCAAGCAGGACCGCATGGCGCACGCGACCGAGATCGTCCTCCAGCTCGCGCGAACCAGGCTTCCGTGGGCCGAGTACCCTGTCCAGCTGCTCTACACCGACTACTCCAAGGCGAAGGGGCAGAGCGTCCTCAACTCGGTCAACATCCTCGTCGACCTGATTGTGAGGTGATCCCATGTGGATCCAGCTGCTTCTGATCGCGGGCGTCGTGGTCATCGGCGCTCTGCTCATGCGCCGCACCGGCGCCGACAGCCACCTCGCGATCCGACGGATGCTGTCGGGGCTGTTCATCCTGGCGGCGATCCTGTCGATCCTCTTCCCCCAGTGGCTGTCGTGGGTGGCGAACCTCGTCGGGGTCGGCCGCGGCACGGATCTGCTGCTCTACGGTCTCGTCATCGCGTTCCTGGCCTCGCTGTACACGCAGTACCGGCACAACCTCGCGACGCAGCGGCAGGTCACGCTGCTCGCACGCAAGGTCGCGCTCCTCGAGGCGAAGCAGCATGAGGACTCGACACCGGCGTCGACCGCATCCGAAGACCGCTGATCAGCTGTGAAGCCCGCTGATCAACCGCATGCGGTGAGGCGCCACAGCGACGCATCGCCCTCGCGCGCGACGAGCTCGAATCCGGGTTGACCGTCGAAATCCGTCATTCCGGGCAACACGAAGCGACCGGGCGTCGCCTCGCCCTCGCCGAAGTCGAGGACGAACTCCGGGGAGCCGTAGACCTCGAGCGCCTCGCACACCGCGGGGTCGGTGCCCGCGTCGCGCAGCGACTCGCTGATGATCTTCCATTCGGCCGTGCGCGGATGTGCCCACGTGCGCGGGTACACGTCCCGCCCGCTCAGCATGTAGCCGAAGCCGGACCCGGTCGACGGGTTCGCGATGATCACGGCGTCTGCGGGCACGAGATCGTCGAGGTCTTCGAGAAGCGTCCGCTCGTCGGGCGACAGCCAACTGTCGGGGCCGCTCGCATACCGAGACTCTTCGTCCCACTCGTTCTCGATGACCTTCGGCATCATGACCACGGGCGCCAGGAGGAGGGGGACGATCACGACGACGGCCGCCACGCCGGCGCTCAGCCAGCCCGTGAGATCCGCGGCGCGCGCGGACCCGAGGCCGTCCTCGACGGGCGCCGCCGACCCGCGACGGAGCCTCGCCGCGAGCCATCCGACGACCCACACGAGACCGACCGCCGCGAGCGGGATCACGACCACCGGCAAGAGGGCGGCCATGCGGTACGGATCCGCGTACCACGCGCCGACGAGCCAGCGCCGGAGGAACGGCTGGCCGATGGAGGCGGTGACGATGTAGAGGCCGCTGAGGATGAGCCAGCTCGCCGCGAGCCACCGCAGACCCGGCTCGATCACCGACCGCACGAGCCCCACGATCATGAGGACGCTGATCCCGACGGCGAACGGGAGCATCACGGGCCCGTTGAGCAGCACGTCGGCGAAGACGGCGAGCTTGCCCTCGAACGGCGGCCAGTGCGACCCGGTCGTCTGCCGGCTGAGGATGAACCACAGCACGATCGCGATGAGCCACGCCCCCGCGACCGCCGCGATCGCGGCGCGGCGTCGCGCGGGTCGCCGCATCGCCCACGGCAGCGCCCACCAGCTGAAGAACGACACCGCGAGCACGAGCCACGCGAGCAGCGTCGCGGGCTGCGCGAACGCGACCGCGCCGAGTGCGCCGGCCAGCAGCACCGCCGCCAGCACCGCGGCACGCACCCCGTGGCCGTCCTCTCCCCCGGCGGAGATCCAGCGGGGAGCGGCGGCGACGATCGCGACCGCCGAGGGGAGCAGTGCGACGCTCACGAGGTTGGGGTACAGCACGCCCCACTCGAGCATGAGCATC
>Ga0182748_1000907_pt1 | contig 30184 bp, 27 predicted proteins | sample eDN3rd37CKraftOP_FD_128877 | JGI IMG/M metagenome (GOLD analysis project Ga0182748, IMG submission 128877) | Enriched Organic Plus compost microbial communities from Emeryville, California, USA - eDNA 3rd pass 37_C Kraft OP (version 2) (version 2) ...
CCTGTTCGGGCCGCTGTGGATGCTGTGGCACCGGCTGTGGCTCGCCTTCGTCCTCTATGTCGTGATCTTCGTCCTGCTCGGATGGGCGGAGTATGCGCGCGTCATTCCCGCCGGCTCGGAAACGGTGGTGGTGGTTCTGCTCGCGCTGCTGATCGGCCTCGAAGCCGTGACGCTGCGCCGGCGCAAGCTGCTGTGGTGGCGCTGGCGTGACGCCGGCGTCGTGATCGCCGAGGACCTGCAGGCGGCCGAGCACCGCTTCTTCGACCGCTGGGCGCCCGCGCGTGCGGGCACCGCCGCAGCGCCCGCGCCATCGACGGCGCAGGCCGGCCCCGGCGCCGGCATCGCTCCTGCACTGGGAGACCGCTGGTGACGGTGGCGATCGTCGATTACGGCTCCGGCAACCTGCACTCGGCGGCAAAGGCGTTCGAGCGGGCGGCGCACGAGAGCGGCCACGATCAGCCGATCGTGGTGACGAGCGAGCCCGACGTGGTGCGCCGCGCCGACCGCGTGGTGCTGCCCGGCGTCGGTGCCTTCGCCGACTGCCGCCGCGGCCTCGATGCGGTCCCCGGCATGATCGACGCGCTCGAGGACGTGCGCCGGCGGGGTCGGCCGTTCCTCGGCATCTGCGTCGGCATGCAGCTGATGGCCGAGCGCGGCCGCGAGTACGAGGTCACGCCCGGGCTCGGATGGATCGCGGGCGAGGTCGACCGCATCACGCCGAGCGATCCCAGCCTGAAGATCCCGCACATGGGCTGGAACACGCTCACGGTGCAAAGAAGCCATCCGTTGCTCGACGGCATCCCGCTCGGGCCCGAAGGTTTGCACGCCTATTTCGTGCACAGCTATCAGCTCAACGCCGCGGACCGCAGCGACCTCGTGGCGCAGGCCGACTACGGCGGACCGATCACCGCGATCGTCGCGCGCGACACCTACGCCGGCACGCAATTCCATCCCGAGAAGAGCCAGCGCCTCGGCCTCGCCCTGATCGCCAATTTTTTGAAGTGGACGCCGTGATTCTTTTTCCCGCCATCGACCTCAAGGACGGCATGTGCGTGCGCCTGGAACAGGGCGACATGGCGCGCGCCACGGTGTTCCATCGCGATCCCGCGCAGCAGGCCCACGCCTTCGAGGCGCAGGGCTTCGAGTACCTGCACATCGTCGATCTCGACGGCGCCTTCGCCGGCAAGCCGGTCAACCGCCACGCGGTCGAGCGCATCCTGGAAACCGTCGGCTGCCCGCTGCAACTCGGCGGCGGCATCCGCGACATGCGCACGGTCGAAGGCTGGCTCGCGCAGGGCATCAACCGCGTGATCATCGGCACGGCGGCCGTGCGCGATCCCGATTTCGTCAAGGAGGCGGCGAAGCGCTTTCCCGGGCGGGTCGCCGTCGGGCTCGATGCGCGCGACGGCAAGGTCGCGGTCGAGGGCTGGGCCGAGACCTCCGAGCTCACCGCGCTCGAGCTTGCCAAGCGTTTCGAGAACGCGGGCGTCGCCGCGATCATCTACACGGACGTCGCGCGCGACGGCATGCTCAAGGGCCTCAACCTCGACGCCACCATCGCGCTCGCGGAGGCGGTGTCGATCCCGGTCATCGCCTCGGGCGGCCTCGCCTCGCTCGAGGACGTGCGCGCCCTGCTGGCTCCGCGCGCGCGCCGGCTCGAAGGCGCGATCGCGGGCCGCGCGCTCTACGACGGGCGGCTCGATCCCGCCGAAGCGCTGCGGCTGATCAAGGCGGCGGCGTGACATGTTCAAGGTCCGCCTCATCCCCTGCCTCGACGTCAAGGACGGCCGCGTCGTCAAGGGCGTGCAGTTCGTCGACCTGCGCGACGCCGGCGATCCGGTGGAGGCGGCCATCGCCTACGACGCCGCCGGCGCGGACGAGCTGTGCTTCCTCGACATCACCGCGAGCCACGAGAACCGCGGCACCATCCTCGACGTGGTGCAGCGCACGGCCGAAGCCTGCTTCATGCCGCTCACCGTGGGCGGCGGCGTGCGCACGCTCGACGACATCCGCGCGCTGCTCAAGTCCGGCGCCGACAAGGTGTCGATCAACACGGCGGCGGTGTCGAACCGCCGTTTCGTGAAGGATGCCGCCGAGAAGTTCGGCGACCAGTGCATCGTGGTCGCGATCGATGCCAAGCGCGTGTCCGCGCCGGGCGAGCCGGCGCGCTGGGAGATCTTCACCCATGGCGGGCGCAAGCCGACCGGCATCGACGCCATCGGCTACGCGAAGGAGGTCGTGGCGCTCGGGGCCGGCGAACTGCTGCTGACCTCGATGGACCGGGACGGGACCAAGCAGGGCTTCGACATCGCGCTCACCCGCGCGATCGCCGACGCGGTGACGGTGCCGGTGATCGCCTCGGGTGGGGTCGGCACCCTCGAGCACCTCGTCGAAGGCATCCGCGACGGACATGCCAGCGCCGTGCTGGCTGCCTCGATCTTCCACTTCGGTGAATTTTCGGTCCGGCAGGCCAAGGAATACATGGCGCGGGCCGGTTTGCCTGTCCGGATGGATGCCTAGATAGTCGGTGAGACGCCACGGCCGGCGCCGCCCCGAATGACGGGATCGCCCGGAGGTGCTATGAGCCTGCCATGACCTTCACACTCTACGACCTCGAGCGGCGCGTGAATGAGCGCGCCGGCGCCAGCGCCGAGACCTCCTATACGCGCAAGCTGCTCGACAAGGGCATCGGCCACTGCAGTAAGAAGTTCGGCGAGGAGGCGATCGAGACCGTGCTCGCCGCCACCAGCGAGGATCGCAAGCGCCTGATCTCGGAAACCGCGGACCTGCTCTATCACCTGCTGGTCGTGCTCAAGGCGCGTGACGTCACGCTCGGCGAGATCGACGCCGAGCTGGCGGAGCGCACGCGCCAGTCCGGCCTCGACGAGAAGGCGTCCCGCAAAGGCGGGTAAAGCGCGCATGGAACAGCGCACCAACGATCAGCTCTCGCCCTACCGCACGTTCTCGCGCGAGGAATGGGCAAGGCTGCGCGCCGACACGCCGATGACGCTGTCGCCGGACGAAGTCACGCGCGTGCGCTCGCTGCACGACCGCCTCGACATCGCCGAGGTGGAGAAGATCTACCTGCCGCTGTCGCGGCTGCTCTCGCTCTACGTCGAGGCGAAGCAGCGGCTGTTCCGCGCGCAGCAGGGCTTCCTCGGCACCGAGGACAGCAAGATGCCCTACATCATCGGCGTCGCGGGCTCGGTCGCGGTCGGCAAGTCGACCACCGCGCGCGTGCTGCAGGCGCTGCTGGCGCGCTGGCCGAACGTGCCGAAGGTCGACCTCATCACCACCGACGGGTTCCTCTACCCCAACGCGGTGCTCGAGCGCGAAGGCCTGATGGACAAGAAGGGTTTTCCGGAAAGCTATGACCTGCCGGCGCTGCTGCGGTTCCTCACCGACGTGAAGGCCGGGCGCCGCCCGACGCGCGCGCCGGTCTATTCGCACCTCACCTACGACGTGCTGCCCAACCAGTGGATCGAGGTCGACCGCCCCGACATCCTCATCGTCGAGGGCCTCAACGTGCTGCAGACCGGACGCCTGCCCAGGGACGGCAAGGCGATCCCCTTCGTCTCCGACTTCTTCGACTTCTCGGTTTACATCGACGCCGACGAGGACGTGCTGCTCTCGTGGTACGTCGACCGCTTCCTCACCTTGCGCTCGACCGCGTTCCGCGACCCGAAGTCCTACTTCCACCGCTACTCGCATGTGGACGATGCGGAGGCGAGCGAGATCGCGACGTCGATCTGGACGCGCATCAATCTCGTCAATCTGCACGAGAACATCCTGCCGACGCGCCCGCGCGCGGACCTGATCCTCAAGAAAGGTCCGACCCACCGCATCGACGAGGTGTCGCTGCGCCGGCTCTAGTGCTGTAACCGAGCGGGCTTCGCAGCTGCGCGTTTTGCCATCATGCGCCGCGATCAGGCGGCGTGGCGCTCGGCGGCCGGACCGAAATGCGCGACATAGCGCTGGTTGATGGTGGCGACGGGCAGCACGACCATCACGTCGGTGGTTCCGAACCGGCGGTCGATCACCGCGCCGTCCGCGAATGTCGCGCCCAGCCGCAGGTAACCCTTGATCAGCGGGGGCAGCGCGCGCAGCGCCGCCTTGGGATCGATCGCGCTCCTGCGCAGGCGGTTCATCTCGACGTAGCGGTGCGGCAATGCGCGCGTGCGCCACGGCTCGGGGGCGCGCGCGTGGTGGTGGAGGAACGCGAGCTGCAGCGCCAAGCGGTCGGGATCGGTGCCCTCGAGGCTCGCGCAGCCGATCATGGCGTCGAAGCGGTGCTGGAGGACATAGGTCCAGATGCCGTGCCAGAGCAGCTCGACGGTGCGCTTGTTGCGGTAGGCCGGCAGCACGCACGAGCGGCCCAGCTCGAGGAAGCGTGTGCCGGGATGGCGCGCGAGCAGCGCGCCGATGTCGAACTCGGCGGCGCTGTAGAACCCTGCCCCGCGTTCGGCAATCTCCTGGCGCAGCAGGCGATAGGTGCCGACCACGGCGGGCCGCCGGCCCGGGCCCAGCAGCGTGTCGTGGTCGAGCACCAGCAGATGATCGCAGACGGCGTCGTAGGGATCGATGTCGCGCCGCGCGATCTTGGTTGCAGCGTCGGCTGTCGCGGACATCTCTTCGTAGAACACGCGATAGCGCAGGCGCTGGGCATTCCGCACCTCGGCGGCGCTGCGCGCGAGGCGGACCTCGAGTGCGCCGAGGCGGCCCAGCGATGCGGGGACGCCGGCGTGGCGCAGCGCAAAGCCGCTGTAGGCACGCAGCGCGGGCAGGAAATTCGGAAACGCGCCCGTGCGCATGCGGTGCAGCAGACGGCCCGCCGGATTGGCACGGGCGAGGGAACGCGCGTCTCGATGTGTCGGGATCATCCGGGCCGCTGTCAGGACGGTGTCGTTGCCAACTCGCGAATCATTGCTTCCGCCGGTACCGGCAGATCATGCGCGGGGCACAGATTTGTGACAACTGCGGCGCGATACCGCCCCTCTCAGGCGGCGACCGACGCCTCGCGCCGGGAGGCGATCACCTCGACCAGACGCTCGCGGTCGAGCGGCTTGGTCAGCACCGCGTCCATGCCGGCGGCAAGGCAGGCCTCGCGGTCGGCGGCGCCGACGTCGGCGGTCAGCGCGACGATGCGCGTGCGCGGCCATGCCCTCTGCGACTCGCCCGCGCGCATCAGGCGCGTCGCCGCCATGCCGTCGAGCCCGGGCATGTGCACGTCCATCAGCACGAGATCGAACGGAGCGCCGGCCTCGTGCGCTTTCTCGAATTGCGCGAGCGCCAGCTCCCCGCCCGCGACGACCGTCGGCCGGTGACCGAGGCGCTGCAACAGCGCACGCACCAGCAGCGCGTTGATCTCGTTGTCTTCCGCAACGAGGATCGCCAGACCCCCGGTCTCCGACGCCGTGGGTGCGGGGGCTGCGGGTTGCGAGAGGTTGGCATGCGCGGCCCCGAAGCGCGCCGCCAGCGAGGCCGCGCGGATCGGCTTGACGAGATATCCGGAAAAGCCGGCGTCCTTGCAGGCCGGCAGATCGCCGCGCGCCTGCGGTGTCACCAGCACGAGGCGGCGGGCGAGGGCCGGCGTGGCTGCGGCGGCGATGCGCGCCAGCGCCGGCAGGCCGAACGCGGCATCGACGATAAGCGCATCCCATCCTGCGCCGGCGAGAGCCGCACGGACATCGTCGGCATTGTCCATGACGCGCGCGTCGGCGCCCCACGCGGCGAGACGCCGCGCCGCAAGCCCGATCTCGATGCCCTCGGGCGCGGCCAGCAGCACGCGGGTGCCGGAAAGGTCGGGCGGCGCTGCAGCGGCAGCGATGTTCGGCGCGGCCTGCAAAGGCACGGCGAACGTGAAGGTCGAGCCCTTGCCCGGCGCGCTGGCGAGCGTCAGCCGGCCGCCCATGCGCTCGACGATGCGGCGCGAGATGGCAAGCCCGAGCCCCGTGCCGCCGAACCGGCGCGCGGCGCCGCTGTCCGCCTGCTCGAACTCCTCGAAGATGCGCGCCTGCGCTTCGCGCGCGATGCCGATGCCGGTGTCGCGTACCTGGAGGACGATTTCGCTTTGGCTCTGACCCGGCTCCGCAATCACGGAGATCCCGCCGCGCTCGGTGAACTTCACCGCATTGCCCGCGAGATTGAGCAGCACCTGGCGCAGGCGCGCGGCGTCGCCGATGATGCTCTGCGGCAGGCGCGGATCGACGAACGAGGCGATCTCGATGTGCTTGGCCTGCGCGCGCGGGGCCAGCAGCTCCACCGTCGATTCGATGAGGGCTTCGAGCGCGAGCGGCGCCGGCTGCAGCTCGAGCCGTCCGGCCTCGATCCGCGAGAAGTCGAGGATTTCCTCGATCAGCGACAGCAGCGTCTCGCCCGAGGCGCGCACGGCCTTGACGTAGCTCGCCTGCTCCGGCGTCAGCGCCGTATCGTTGAGGAGATCGGCCATCCCGAGAATGCCGTTGAGCGGCGTGCGGATCTCGTGCGAGACCATCGCGAGGAAACGATCCTTGGCGCGATTGGCCGCGTCGGCCTGATCGCGCGCCTCGGCGAGCGCGCGCTCCGCCAGTGCACGCGCGGTGACGTCGCGCCCGACCCATTGCGTCTCGTGGCGTGCGCCGCTGCGCACGGTGATCTCGTGCCAGGCGATCCAGCGCGGCCCCGCGGCGGTGTCGATTTCCTCGTCATAGCAGCGCGTGCCGTCCGCGAGCGTCGTGACCTCGCCCCGTCTGCGCACCGGCCATGCGAAGGGCCGTCCGATCAGCGCGTCGTGCGGTGCTCCGGCAAGGGCGCAGAACGCCTCGTTGGCATAGGTGAGCCGCCCGTCGTGGGCGCGGCGCGCGATGAGATCGCCCTGGGCCTCGAGCAGGCTCTTGGCGCGCTCTTCCGCCTCGCGCAGTTCCCAGCGCTCGTCGGAGAGCGCCTCGACCTGGCGCTCGAGCCGGGCGGCTTCCGCACGCAGCGCAAGGTGCCGCCGCAGCGCGTAGGCGCCGCCGGCGCCGGCTACCACCACGGCCAGCAGCAGAAGAAGCGTCTCTCCGTCCATCGCGCGGACGCTAGCGCGCGGCGCTTGTGATTTGTTTGCCTGTTGGGAAAACCGGCGGCGCATCGCCGTGCATGGTTAGCGAGAGCTGAAGCGGACCGCGCACGGACCTCCCGCGCGGCGGCCCGTTACCAGCGCGTGCAGCGGCGGCGCTAACGAACGATTAAGCGTGACACGGCGTACGTGCAGGTCGCAGGAAGTCGCGACGCAAGTAACGGAAAGAAAGCGATTTTCGCTTAAAGAGTGGAAGCTGCGCGGTCGGGTTGCAACGACCTGTCGCGCCAATCCGTTACAGGCGCGCACGCAAACGCACAGTTTGCCGGAGCCGCGCCGGGGAGACGCCTGACAATGAGTGCGGAGCCGGGTCCGACAAAGATCCTGATCGGCCTTGCGCTTGCCAGTTTGATCGCGGCGCTCGCGGCGAGCAGCGCCGCGCTTTTCGTCGCCGAGTATCACGGGCTGGGCGTCATCGGACTTTTCCTCGCCCTCGCGTCCGTCTCCGCCGCGGTGATGCTGCGCGGCCGCCGGCGCCTCCGCAGCCAGAAGATGCTGCTCGATGTGGCGGTCAACAACATCACGCAGGGTCTGTGCATGTTCGACGGCGCCGGGCGGCTGCTGCTGTCGAACGAGCGCTACCTCGAAATCTACGGACTCGATCCGGAGCGGATAAAGCCCGGCTGCTCGCTGCGCGACCTGCTGGTGCACCGCCTGCAAGCGGGCACGTTCACCGGCGACCCCGACGTCTACGTGGCCGAGCGCATGGCGCAGCTCGCCCGCGGGTCCGAAGCGTCGGAGCTGACCTTCGAGCTCAACGACGGCCGCACCATCCGCCTCCTCAACCGCCCCATTCCGGGCGGCGGGTGGGTCGCGACCCATGAGGACATCACCGAGCTGCGCCGGCGCGAGAAGGAGCTCGCCACCACGCGGCGCTTCCTGGAGCTCATCATCGACAACGTTCCCGCCGCGATCAGCGTGAAGGATGCGAGCGAGCTGCGCTACATCCTGATCAACCGCGCGGGCGAGGAGATCTACGGCGTGCCGCGCGAGCAGATGCTCGGCAAGACCATGGCGGAGATGTTCCCGAGCAAGGCGACCGACGTGATCACGGCGCGCGACATGCAGGTGATCGAGTCGCGCACGCCGCTCGCCTACGGCGACACCGCCTACGATTCGCCGACCCAGGGCCGCCGCGTGCACCTGTCGCGCCGCGTGCCCGTGATCGACGAGAACGGCGAGGTGCAGTACCTGCTGCTTGTCATCCAGGATGTCACCGAGCAGAAGCAGGCGGAGGCGCGCATTGCGCATCTCGCGCTGCACGACCCGCTCACCGACCTGCCCAACCGCGTGGCCTTCAACGAACGTCTTGCGGCCGAGCTCGAGCGCGCGCGCGGAGCCAGCGAGAAGCTCGCGGTGCTGTGCTTCGACCTCGACCGCTTCAAGGACGTGAACGACGTGTTCGGGCACGCGGCTGGCGACGACCTGCTGCGCCTGTTGTCCGAGCGTCTGTCCGGCGTGATCGACGGGGCGTTCTTCGCGCGGCTGGGCGGCGACGAGTTCGCGCTGATCGTCACCGACCAGCAGCTTCCCGCCAGGGCCGCGGAGGTTGCCGACCGCCTGCTCGTGGCGGTGGCCGAACCGTTCCAGGTCCAGGGCCGCGAGCTCCACGTGCGCCTGAGCATCGGGATTTCCATCTTCCCCAGCGACGGCGCCGACCAGACGGCGCTGCTCGCCAACGCCGCGGCGGCGCTGCACCGCGCCAAGGCGGAGGGGCGCGGGTCGATCCGCTTCTTCGAGGCCGACATGGACCGCAGCCTGCGCGAACGGCGCGCGCTCACGCACGAGCTGCGCGCCGCCATCGAGCGCGACGAGCTCAAGCTGCACTATCAGCCGCTGGCGCGCATCGACGGCGAGATCGTCGCGTTCGAGGCACTGGCGCGCTGGCAGCATCCGGTGCAGGGGCTGCTTGCTCCGGGCGTGTTCATTCCGCTGGCGGAGGAAAGCGGGCTGATCACGGATCTCGGCGAGTGGGTGCTGCGCGAAGCCTGCCGCGAGGCGGCGTCGTGGCCTAAGCCGCTGCGTATCTCCGTGAACCTGTCGCCGGCGCAGTTCCACCACGGCGACCTCGTCGGCATGATCCATACGGTGCTGCTCGAGACCGGCCTGCCGCCCGCGCGGCTCGAGCTCGAGGTCACCGAAAGCGTGCTGGTCGACGATTTCTCGCGGGCGGTCTCGATTCTGCGCCGGCTCAAGGCGCTCGGGCTCAAGATCGCCATGGACGACTTCGGCACCGGCTACTCGTCCCTGCAGAACCTGCAGTCGTTCCCCTTCGACAAGCTCAAGATCGACCGCTCGTTCATCAACAACCTCGAGACCAACCCGCAGTCCTCGACCATCGTGCGCGCGGTGATCGGGCTCGGCCGCGGCCTCAACGTGCCGGTGCTGGCCGAAGGCGTCGAGACCGACAGGCAGCTCGAGTTCCTCGCGGCGGAGAGCTGCGACGAGGTCCAGGGCTATCTCATCGGCCGGCCGCAGCCGATCGAGAGTTACGCATCGGTGGTGGGGCGCACGCCCGCCGCGCCGACCGGGCGGCGCAGCCGCGCAGTCGCCTGATCGCCCGCCGTTCTGTAAGATCACGGCATCGTTGAAAGCGCGGCCGAGTCATCGGCCGGTTGGCGTTTGCGCCTGGGGTGGAGTGGTGGATGGCCAAGGCGGTCAAGTCGAAGTCGAAAGCGTCGCGGGGCGGCGGCATGGGCGAGCGGCCCTCGCGCGGCGAGGCGGAAGCGGCGGTGCGCACGCTGATCCGCTGGGCGGGCGAGAACCCCGAGCGCGAGGGCCTGCAGGCGACGCCCGAGCGGGTGGTGCGCGCCTATGAGGAATGGTTCGCTGGCTACCATGTGGACCCGCGCGAGTTCCTGCAGCGCACGTTCGAGGAAGTCGCGGGCTACGACGAGGTGGTCGTGCTCAAGAACATCCGTTTCGAGTCGCATTGCGAGCACCACATGGCGCCGATCATCGGGCGCGTGCACGTCGGCTACCTGCCGCGCAACCGCGTGATCGGCATCTCCAAGCTGGCGCGGCTGGTCGACGCCTACGCCAAGCGCATGCAGATCCAGGAACGGCTGACGGCGGAGATCGCGGGCTGTCTCGACGGCGTGCTCAAGCCCTATGGCGTCGCCGTGGTGGTGGAGGCCGCACACCAGTGCATGACGACGCGCGGGGCGCACAAGTCCGACGTGACCATGGTGACGAGCCGCATGCTCGGCGTGTTCCGCAAGCAGCCGCAGACGCGCCAGGAGTTCTTCACGGCGATCAACATGGCGGCGGGATCGCAGCCGAAATCGTTCGACGGGTAGCTTAAGGCGCTTCGCCTTCAGGCGTGTGCCTCACGCGGCCTGGCGCGTGTCGTCGCCGAGCGTGCGATAGGACAGCGCCTCGGCGAGATGCAGACGGCCGACGTTGGCCGCGCCGTCGAGATCGGCGAGCGTGCGCGCGACGCGCAGCACGCGGTGATAGCCGCGCGCGGTCAGCCGCATGGCCTCCGCCGCGTCGCGGATGAGCGTCATGCCGGCGGCGTCGGGCTTGGCGATGTCTTCCAGCACGGCGCCGCTCGCCTGCGCATTGGTGCGCACGCCGGCGAGGCCGAGCGCGTGGTAGCGGTCGGCCTGGACGGCGCGGGCGCGCGCGACGCGGGCGGCGACCTCGCGGCTGCCTTCGGCGGGCGCGGGCAGGATCAGGTCGGCGGCGGTGACGGCGGGCACGTCGAGCGCGAGATCGATGCGGTCGAGCAGCGGGCCCGACAATCGCTCCTGATAGTGCGCCGCGCAGCGTGCGTTGGGCCCGCGCTTGCAGGTGTAGCCGGGCTCGTTGGCGCGCCCGCAGCGGCACGGGTTCATCGCCGCCACCAGCATGAAGCGCGCGGGATAGGTGACGCGATGGTTGGCGCGCGCGATCGCGACCTCGCCGCTCTCGAGCGGCTGGCGCAGCGCGTCGAGCACGCGCGGCTCGAACTCGGGGAACTCGTCGAGGAACAGCACGCCGTTGTGCGCGAGCGAGGCTTCGCCCGGGCGCGCGCGCAGCCCGCCGCCGACCAGCGCCGCCATGCTGGCGGAGTGATGCGGCGCACGGAACGGCCGGCGGTCGGTGAGGGCGCCGCCTTCGATCGCGCCGGCGACGGAGGCGATCATCGAGACTTCGAGCAGTTCGGACGGCGAGAGCGGCGGCAGGATCGAGGGCAGGCGCGCCGCCAGCATCGACTTGCCGGCGCCGGGCGGGCCGCAGAGCAGGAGGTTGTGTCCGCCGGCGGCGGCGATCTCGAGCGCGCGCTTGGCGCTCTCCTGGCCCTTGATGTCCTTGAGGTCGAGCGTCGCCGGCTCGCGCTCGCGCACCTTCGGCTGCGGGCGCGCGAGCACCTGCGTGCCGCGGAAATGGTTGGCGAGCTGGATCAGCGAGGAGGCCGCGACGACCTCCATCTCGGGGCTGGCCCAGGCCGCTTCCGGCCCACAGGCGGCCGGGCAGATCAGGCCTTCGCCGCGCGCGTTGGCGGCGACCGCGGCGGGCAGCACGCCGGCGACCGGCGCGATCGAGCCGTCGAGGCCGAGTTCGCCCAGCACGGTGAAGCCGGCGAGCGCATCGTGCGGCACCGCGCCGATGGCGGCCATCAGCCCGAGCGCGATCGGCAGGTCGTAATGGCTGCCCTCCTTGGGCAGGTCGGCCGGCGCCATGTTGACGGTGATGCGGCGCGCGGGGAGCGCGAGGCCGGAGGCGACCAGCGCGGCGCGCACCCGCTCGCGCGCTTCGGACACGGCCTTGTCGGGCAGGCCGACGAGCTGGAAGTTCGGCAGGCCGGGCGCGACCTGCACCTGCACGTCCACCGGCACTGCCTCGATGCCCGCGAACGCCACCGTGGACACGCGCTGGACCATGCGCCCTTTCGCCCCCAAGTCGCCCACGCCGCCAACCCCGGACGGCTGGCCGCGCGCATTGCGTCGTGGAAAACTGTACCGGGCTGCTCCCGAAGGAGCAAGAACATTTGAAGAACAAAACGGTTCGGCCTAATTGTGGAAAATCAAGCCGGGATGCGCCGCCTGTGGGCTATACTCACAGCGGTGTCATGAAACCAGAGCTGTCATAAGCCAAGAACACCGGGAACCGGGCGTTGAATCCGTGCGCTAGGAGGCGTGCATGATCGACGTGAAGGCGCTGGAACAGGAGCTCAACCAGGCGCGGCAGGCGAAGCTCGATGCGCTCGCCGCAAGCTCGGATGTGGAGGAGATGATCGTCGAGGTGCAGCACCTCGACAGCCGGCCGCCGCGGCTGGCGTTCTTCATCTCGGGCTTCGACGACGATGCGCCGGCGGTGACGAACTAGCCGGGACGAGCGGGGCAGGCACGGGGCCGGATCAGGCCCGGCAACGGCGGCGCCTGCGCGCCGCAAGCCGCAAAACGAACATCGCCGTCCTGGCCATCGCCGTCCTCACCATCCGTCCTGGCCACATGCGCGCGGCGCCATTAGGTTCCCCGCAGAGGAACCTGATGGCGCGACATCGTACGGCGGCAAAACCGACAACGGATGCGTGGACCGCGCTCTGGCCCGGTCAGCATCCCGAGAAATCCGCGCCGCTGCTCAAGGCGCTGCACATCCTCACGCGCGAAGGCGCGCTCAACGCCGACTCGCGGCGCAAGCTCAAGCAGGTGCTGCACCTCACGCAATTCCTGCGCCCGGCGCTGGAGGAACTGCTCGGGCAGACCGAGGAGCCCATCCTCGCCGACGTCGGTGCGGGGAAATCCTATCTCGGCTTCGTCCTCTATGACCTGATCCTCGGGCCGGCCGGGCGGGGCCGCGTCGTCGGCGTCGAGGCCCGGGGCGAGCTGGTCGAGAGCTCGCGCGCGCTCGCGGCCCAGATGGATTTCGAGCGCATGGACTTCATCGCGGCGGACATCGCCAATGCGCAACTGCCCGGCGGGCGCGCCGACATGGTCACGGCGCTGCATGCCTGCGACACCGCGACCGACGATGCGATCCGCTTCGCGCTGCGCCACGAGGCCAAGGTGATCGCACTGGTGCCGTGCTGCCAGGCGGAGGTCGCGCGCCTGCTCGAAGGGCAGGGCGGTGCGCTGCGTCAGCTCTGGCGCCACCCGATCCAGCGCCGCGAGTTCGGCGCGCATGTGACGAACGTGATCCGCGGTCTGGTGCTGGAGGCGCACGGCTACAAAGTGCGCGTCACCGAGCTCACCGGCCTCGAGCATTCGCTCAAGAACGAGCTGATCCTCGCCGAGCGCCACCAGCGCAGCAACGCGCAGGCGCGCGGCGAGCTCGATCGCCTGATCGCGCAGCTCGGCGTGAAGCCGGGCCTGCTCGACGTGATGGGCTAGCGCGATCCCGAAAAGGGCCGTCGGTTGCGGGCAGGATCATGTGCGCTCACGCCCGCCGCATGAACCGGGCGGCCAACCGCTTCTCGATCTCGACAACCGCGAGCAGGGCGACGCCGACCGCGACGATGAGCGCGCCGTCGAGGAGGGAGAGCGGGCGGCTCTCGAAGACGAGCTGCAGCGGCGGCAGGTAGGTGAAGGCGAACTGCGCCACGATGACGACGCCGACGCCGATGAGGACGGCGCGCGTGCCGAGCACGCCGCGCCACGTCAGCGACGTCCCATGCACGTAGCGCACGCTGAACAGATAGAAGATCTCCATCACCACCAGCACGTTCACCGCCATGGTGCGCGCCGTCTCGAGCGGCAGGCCGCGCGCGATGGCGCCTGCGTAGATCGCAAAGGTGCCGGCGACCATGAGCAGTGAGACGAACAGGATACGCCACAGCAGCCGGCCCGAGAGCAGCGGCTGGCCCGGCGGCCGCGGCGGGCGGCGCATGGTGTGCGGCTCCGTCGGCTCGAAGGCGAGCGTGAGCCCGAGCGCGACGGCGGTGACCATGTTGATCCACAGGATCTGCACGGGCGTCACCGGCAGCGTCAGTCCGAACAGGATGGCGAGGATGATCGTGAAGGCCTCGCCGCCGTTGGTCGGCAGCGTCCACGCGATGACCTTGGTGATGTTGTCATAGACGGTGCGGCCCTCGCGCACGGCCGCCACGATGGAGGCGAAGTTGTCGTCGGCCAGCACCATCTCGCTCGATTGCTTCGCCGCTTCCGTTCCGCGCCGGCCCATCGCCACGCCGACATCGGCGCGCTTGAGCGCGGGTGCATCGTTGACGCCGTCGCCGGTCATGGCGACGACCGACCCGTCCGCCTGCAAGGCCTCGACGAGCTGCAGCTTGTGCTCGGGGCTGGTGCGCGCGAATACGCTCGCCTCGCGCGCGCACTGGCGCAGCCGCGCCGCGTCGAGCCCGTCGAGTGCATGGCCGCTGACCACCGCGGCGTCGTCGCCGAGGCCGAGCTGCGCCGCGATGGCGCGTGCGGTCGCCGCGTGGTCGCCGGTGATCATCTTCACGCGGATGCCCGCGGCCTTGCATTCGGCGATCGCGTCGGCCGCCTCGCTGCGCGCGGGATCGATGAGCCCGACGAGGCCGAGCAGGGTCAGCCCGTGGTCGACCGCGGCCGCGTCCAGCGTGTCGCGGTTCGCCGGCATGGCGCGGCGGGCGAGCGCGATGACGCGCCGTCCGGCGGCCGCGAGCGCGTCTACCTCGCGGTGCCAATGCGCGGCATCGAGCGGCTGCTCGCCCTCGACGCCCGCGGCGAAGCGGCACATCCCGAGGATGCGTTCCGGTGCGCCCTTCACGTAGACCACCGGCGCATGGCCGTCGCGCATGTGCAGGGTCGCCATGTAACGGTGCCTCGTGTCGAACGGAATCTCGTCCCGCCGCACGAAGTGCTCGCGCGCCGCGCCCGCGTCGTGGCCGGCCTTGAGCGCCAGCACCACGAGCGCCGCTTCCATCGGGTCGCCCTCGATGGTCCAGTCCCGGTCCGACTGGCGCAGGTGCGCGTCGTTGCACAGCAGCCCGGCGAGCGTGAGTTCCTCCAGGACCGGGTCGGATGCGGGGTCGATCGGCGCGCCCTCCGCGAGGAACCGCCCTTCCGGCACGTAGCCCGCGCCTTCCACGGTGAGGCGGCGGTCGGCGGTGACGAGGGTGGCGACGGTCATCTCGTTGCGCGTCAGCGTGCCCGTCTTGTCGGAGCAGATCACCGAGACCGAGCCCAGCGTCTCGACCGCCGGCAGCCGACGGATGATGGCGTTGCGCCGCGCCATGCGCTGCACGCCGACCGCGAGGGTGATGGTCAGCACCGCCGGCAGGCCTTCCGGGATCGCGGCGACCGCGAGCCCGACCACCACCATGAACGCCTCGTCGATCGGATAGGCCTGCACCAGCGCGGCGTACGCGAACACGAGCGCCGAGACCGCCAGCACGGCGAGCGTGACCTGGCGCGCGAAGCGGTCCATCTGGCGCACGAGCGGCGTGGTCAGGCGTTCAACCGCGCCGACCATCGTGCTGATGCGCCCGAGCTCGGTGGCGGCTCCCGTGGCGACAACGACGCCGAAGCCGTGACCGGCGGCGACGAAAGTGCCGGAGAAGGCCATGCACCGGCGGTCGCCGAGCGCGGTGTCGGCAGCCACGGTCCCCACGGCTTTGTCGACCGGCACGGACTCGCCGGTGAGCGCCGCCTCGTCGATGCGCAGGTTGCGCGCGCGCACCAGCCGCAGGTCGGCGGGCACGCGATCGCCCGCCTCGAGCACGACGATGTCGCCGGGGACCACCTCCTGTGCCGCGACCGTCGTGCGAAGGCCGTCGCGGATCACCGACGCGTGCGGATCGATCATCTGGCGGATGGCGTCGAGCGCCTGCTCGGCGCGGCCTTCCTGGATGAATCCGATGATCGCATTGATGACGACGACGGCGAGGATGACGAGCGCATCGGTGACGTGGCCGGTCGCCGCGGCCAGCGCCGCCGCGGCCAGCAGCACGTAGATCAGGAGATTGTGGAACTGCAGCGCGAAGCGCGTGAGCGCGCTCTGGCGCGGACCTTCCGGCAGGCGATTGGGCCCGAAGCTCTCCAGCCGCCGCGCGGCCTCCTCGACCGGCAGCCCCTCAGGGCCGCTGCCGAGCGCGGCGAGCACGGCCTTCGCATCGCGCGTGTGCCACGGCTCGCCCGATCCGGGCACCGGAGAGGTCGAAGCCGAGGAAGCCCGTGAAGTCGACATGCAGCCCCCGAACGCCGGGTCTGCGTACCCGTTCCCGGGACGGAATACGCTGGGGCAATCTGGCGCGCCGGGTCCGGGGCCGGGGTCGTGCCCGACTTCGGAATCGGGACGCTAGCCCCGCATCTCCTCGATGCGGTTCCAGATCCGGGCGGCGATGTCGGGCCCGCCGAGGCGCTGGATGGCGCGGATGCCCGTCGGCGAGGTCACGTTGATCTCGGTGAGATAGCCGCCGATCACGTCGATGCCCGTGAACAGCAGGCCGCGCTTGCGCAGCTCGGGGCCGAGCCGCTCGCAGATCTCGCGCTCGCGCGGCGTGAGGTCGGTGTCGTGCGCGGCGCCGCCGCGCACCATGTTGGAGCGCAGGTCGTCGGGCGCGGGCACGCGATTGACCGCACCCGCGAACTCGCCGTCGACGAGGATGATGCGCTTGTCGCCGTGCTTCACGTCGGGGAGGAACCTCTGCACGACCCACTGCTCGCGGAACGTCGTCGCGAACAGGTCGTAGAGCGAGCCGAAATTGAGGTCGTCCTTGGTGAGACGGAAGACGGCGGCGCCGCCGTTGCCGTAGAGCGGCTTCATCACGATGTCGCCATGCTCGGCGCGGAACGCGCGGATCTCCTCGAGGTCACGCGTGATCAACGTCGGCGGCATGAGGTCCGGGAAATCCATCACGAACATCTTCTCGGGCGCGTTGCGCACGTGCGCCGGGTCGTTGACCACCAGCGTCTTGGGATGGACGCGCTCGAGCAGGTGCGTGGCCGAGATGTAGGCGAGGTCGAAGGGGGGATCCTGGCGCATCAGGATGACGTCGAAGGTCGAGAGGTCGACCCGCGTTGCCCCGCCCAGGCTGAAGTGGCCGCCCTCGACGTCGCGCACCTCGAGCTCGCGCACCGTGGCGAACACCTTGTTGCCGCGCAGGGCGAGCTTGTCGGGCGTGTAATAGGAGATGGGATAGCAGCGCTTCTGCGCTTCCAGCAGCAGGGCGAAGGTGGAATCGCCGCGGATGTTGATCCGCTCGATCGGGTCCATCTGGACGGCGACGGTGAGGGCCATGGATCGGTTCCGGTTGAAGCGCGGCTTGTTTAGCAGAAGACGGAGGATGGTGCAGGGGGATCTCAAGCGCGCGTTGCGCGCGAAGGCTCCTATGGGCCCGCGTCGAAGGCGGCGGGGAGATGCCGCGGGATCTTGCCCGGGGTCACCACGACCACGTCGAAGCGGATGTCGCCGCCGACCTCGCCGCCGCGCGCGGCCAGCCAATATTCGGCGGCGGCGACGATGCGGCGGCGCTGCTGCTCGGTGACGGCCTCGACGGCCTCCTCGTAGCTCGCGCGCGCCTTGACCTCGACGAACACCAGCGCGCCGCGCCGGCGCGCCACGATGTCGATCTCGCCGACGGGCGAGCGGAAGCGCCGCGCGAGGATGCGGTAGCCCTTCATGATCAGGAACGCGGCGGCCTTGCTCTCGGCCGAAATGCCGTGCGCGAAGGCGGCGACGCGCTTGGGATCGGGCGTGCGCCCGGGCGCCGGCGCGGCCCCGGCCGCAGCGTTCTGCGAGGGGAGCCTAATCGTTCGGTTGATCCGTCGAGCCATCGTTTTCGCTTTTCACCAATTCCAGCGCGCGCCGGTAGATCTCCTTGCGCGGCTGCCCCGTCGCGTCGGCGACGGTGGCGACCGCATCCTTGAGCGAGGACTCGCTCAAGGTCCGGCGCAGCAAGTCGTCGATGTCCTCGCCGCGCGGCGCGGCACGTTCGTCCGCCGGCGCGATCAGCACGACGAACTCGCCGCGCGTCTCGCCGCCCTGCGCGTAGTGCGCCGCAAGCGCGGGCAGCGGATCGCGCCGCACCTCCTCGTGCAGCTTGGTCAGTTCGCGGCAGATCGCGGCTTCGCGCCCCCCGAAAGCGGCGGCGAGATCGGCGAGGGCCGTTGCGAGCCGCGGCCCGCTCTCGAACAGCACCAGCGTCGCCGTCATGTGGGCAAGCTCGGCGATGCGCGCGCGCCGCGCGCCCTGCTTCGCCGGCAGGAAGCCCTCGAAGAAGAAGCGGTCGGTCGGCAGCCCCGCGACGGCGAGCGCGGCCATGACCGCGGACGCGCCGGGCACGGCGGTGACGGCGTGGCCGGCCGCGCGCGCGGCGGTCACGAGCTTGTACCCGGGGTCGGAGATCAGCGGCGTGCCCGCGTCGGAAACGAGCGCGACCGCGGCGCCGGCCGCGAGCTTCTCCAGGAGCCTGGGGCGCGCCGCGGCGGCATTGTGCTCGTGGTAGGGCGTGAGCGAGGCGGCGATGGCGTAGCGCTCGAGCAGCTTGTGGGTGACACGCGTGTCCTCGCAGGCGACGAGGTCGGCGGCGGCCAGCGTCTCGAGCGCGCGCAAGGTCACGTCGCCGAGGTTCCCGATGGGGGTCGCGACCACGTAGAGGCCGGGTTCGAGCGGCGCCGCCGCCAGCGTGTGGGTCCCGATCTGGAATGTGCGCGGCCGGTCCGGCGAGGTCATCGCGGCACCATAGCCGAGCCAAAGAGGTTGCGGCGATCTGACACTTCAACCATGCCGGGGATGACGCGGAATTCTGTTGATCATCGGTACTTTAGGGATTTGGTTAACCATTCGACGACAATATGCCGGATTGCCGTCCTAGCCAGTGTGGGGGTCGGACACACAGCCGAAGGGACGCCGAAGGGTGGCCTGCCGGCACTTGGCGTGCGAGCAACGAGCGCGGGTACCGGCTTTGCGCCCGATCGCACGCTAACACATTGATCGAGCGCATGGTCCTGCGGCGAGCCGGTTTCCACTTCGTCGGACCATGCGCTGGGAGACCGGCCATGTTGCGGGCTGTCGGGGCAAAGTTGGGAGCATTCGTCGCGCGGCGTGCCTCGCAGGCCGCGGGCGTCGCCGTGGCGGTGCTGCTGTCGGCCTGCTCCGGCGCGAACAATCCGCTGAGCGATTTCCTCAGCAGCAGCCAGGCGCCGGCGCCGCCCGCGATCCCGCAGCAGGCGCAGGCGATCGGCACCGGCCAAGTGAGGGTCGGGCTGATCCTGCCGATCGGCGCGCTCGGCAATGCCGGCCAGGTCGGCCAGTCGATGCGCAATGCCGCGGAGCTGGCCATTACCGAGTTCAACAATCCCGACCTGCAGCTCCTGGTGAAGGACGACGGCGGCTCGCCCCAGGGCGCGCAGCTCGCCGCGCAGCAGGCGGTGGACGAGGGCGCGGTGATCGTGCTGGGCCCGCTGTTCGCGCAATCGGTGCAGGCGGCGGCGACGGTGACGCGCAGCCGCAACATCCCGATGATCGCCTACTCGACGGATTCCAACGTCGCGAGCCGCGGCGTCTATCTGCTCAGCTTCCTGCCCGAGACCGACGTCGACCGCATCGTCGATTACGCGGTCGCGCAGGGCAAGCGCTCCTACGTGGCGCTGGTGCCGGACAATCCCTATGGCGGGGTCGTCGAAGCCGAGTTCCGGCAGTATGTGGCGCGCAAGGGCGGCCGCGTCGTCGCGGTCGAGCGCTATTCGACCGATCCGGCGCGGCTGCAGAGCGTCGTGCAGACGATCGCGCAGGCCTCAGGCAGCGCCGACGCGCTGTTCCTGCCGGGAGAAGGCGACCAGGTGCCCGCGGTGGCGCGCGCGCTCGCAGCGGGCGGCGTCAACCTCAAGCGCCTGCAACTGCTCGGCACGAGTCTCTGGGAGGACTCACGCATCTTCGCCGAGCCGACCCTCGCCGGCGGCTGGTACGTCGCGCCCGATCCGAACAGCGCCAACAACTTCCGCACCTTCGCTGCGCGCTATCGCCAGCGCTACGGCCAGGACCCGACCCGCACCGCGACCTTCGCCTATGATTCGGTGGCGCTCGTCGCCGCGCTGGTGAAGACGCAAGGGCCGACCGGCCTCACCAGCGAAGTGCTGACCAATCCCTCGGGCTTCGCCGGCATCGACGGGGTGTTCCGCTTCCGCGCCGACGGCACCAACCAGCGCGGGCTGGCGGTGCTGCGCGTCACGCCGCAGGGCGGCACGGTGATCTCGCCGGCGCCGCGCTCGTTCAGCGGGTCGTAGTCCGGGCTGCCGTCAGGTATTTGGCCCCCTCACCCGTCGCGCTGTGCGCGGCGACCTCTCCCCGCCGGGGAGAGGTGGGGGCTGTGCCGCGTTGATGCGCCGTGAGAGCTGCAGAACCCGATCCTACGCCGCGAGGTCGGCCACCACCGCGTTGAGGATCGGAAAGCCGCTGCGCGTGACGCGCAGGCGGCCGTCGGCGGTGCGCTCGACAAAGCCCTCGCCGAGCAGGGTGGCGATGCGCTCGCGGTCGAGCGAACGCCCGGCGAGCGCGGCGTAGCGGACGGGGTCGATGCCCTCGACGAGGCGCAGCCCCATCAGCAGGTATTCGTCGGCGCTCTCCTCCGGCGACAGCATCTCGTCGGTGACGAGGCCGTGGCCGCTCGCCTCGACGCGCATGAGCCAGCTCTCCGGCCGCCGCTCGGTGGCGGTGGCGCGGCGCATGCCGCCCTCGATCAGGCGGCCGTGCGCGCCCGGGCCGATACCGGCATATTCGTGATAGCGCCAGTAGATCAGGTTGTGCCGGCTCTCGGCGCCGGGGCGCGCGTGGTTGGAGATCTCGTAGGCGGGCAGGCCCTGCGTTGCGCAGACCTCCTGCGTCACGTCGAAGAGCTCGCGCGCGAGCTCGGCGTCGGGGACGGCGAGCTTGCCGGCCGCGTGCAACGATGCGAACGGCGTGCCTTCCTCGATGGTGAGCTGATAGAGCGAGAGATGCTCGGCCGCTTCACCGATGGCGCGCGTGAGCTCGGCGCGCCACTCCGCCAGCGTCTGCCCCGGCCGCGCATAGATGAGGTCGAACGAGTAGCGCTCGAAGTTCTCGCGCGCGATCTTCACCGCCGCGAGCGCCTCCTCGACCGTGTGCAGGCGGCCGAGTGCGCGCAGCTGCGCGTCGTCGAGCGCCTGCACGCCGAGCGAGACGCGGTTGACGCCCGCGGCGCGGTAGCCGCGAAAGCGCGTCGCCTCGACGCTGGTCGGATTGGCCTCGAGCGTCACCTCGATGTCGGGCGCGATCGACCAGTGCTTGCCGATCGTGTCGAGGATGGCGCCGACGGTCGCCGGCTGCATCAGCGAGGGCGTGCCGCCGCCGAAGAAGATCGTGGAGACGGTGCGCCCGGGCGTGCGCGCGGCGGTCGCCGCGATCTCGGCGGCGAAGGCGCGCAGGTAGCGCGCTTCGTCGATCGCGGCGTGCCGGACGTGGCTGTTGAAGTCGCAGTAGGGACACTTCGACAGGCAGAACGGCCAGTGCACGTACACGCCGAAATCGGGCTCGGGCGATGTCGTCATGGCCAGCATATGCCATGCTTCGCGGGGTCTCGTCACGCGATGGTTGCGCGAATACCGCCGGCGGCCGGCAGGAAGGTGGCTGCCTCGCGCCCTCAGCGCAGGCAGGCGTTCGCGAGCAGCACGAAGGCGCGGGCGCGGTGCGAGAGGCCCATGCCGTGCGGCGGCAGGCCGTGTTTCTCCTCCGCGCTCATCTCGCCGAAGGTGCGCACGTGGCCGTCGGGCAGGAACATCGGGTCATAGCCGAAGCCGCGCTCGCCGCGTGGCGGCCACACCAGCGTGCCGTGAACGCGCGCCTCGAATTCCTCGACGTGCCCGTCGGGCCAGGCGAGGCACAGCGCCGACACGAAATGCGCGCGCCGCTGCTCGGGGGCGGTCGCGCCGCGCTCGCGCAGCAGCGCATCGATGCGCGCCATCGCCTGCGCGAAGTCCTTCGAAGGCCCGGCCCAGCGCGCGGAATGGATGCCGGGTTCGCCGCCGAGCGTATCGACCGCGAGCCCTGAGTCGTCCGAGAACGCGGGCAGCCGCGCCGCCATCGCCGCGGCCTGCGCCTTGATGCGCGCGTTGGCGGCGAAGGTCGTGCCGGTCTCCTCCGGCTCGGGCAGGCCGAGCTCGCCGGCGGAGACGGCCGTAACGCCATAGGGCGCCAGCAGGTCGCGCATCTCGGCGAGCTTGCCGGGATTGTGGGTCGCGATCACCACCTTGCCGGTGAGGCGACGGTGGGACGCGCGCGCGGGCTCGGCGGGTGACGGGCTCACATCACCGCCAGCTTCTGCAGGTCGACGAGCTTGCGCACGCCCTTGCGCGCCAGCGCCAGCAGCGCGATCAGCTGCTCCTCGCTGAACGGATCGCGCTCGGCGGTGCCCTGCACTTCGACGATGCGGCCGTCGCCGGTGAGCACGAAGTTGGCATCGGTATCGGCTTCGGAATCTTCCGCGTAGTCGAGGTCGAGCACGGCGACACCGTTGAACACGCCGCAGGAAATCGCCGCGATGTGGTCGCGCACGGGATCGGTGCGCAGCATCTCGCGCTTCTTCATCCAGGCGACGCAGTCGTAGAGCGCGACCCAGGCGCCGGTGATCGCGGCGGTGCGCGTGCCGCCGTCGGCCTGCAGCACGTCGCAGTCGATGGTGAGCTGGCGCTCGCCGAGCGCCTCGAGGTCGACGACCGCGCGCAGGCTGCGCCCGATCAGGCGCTGGATCTCGACCGTGCGCCCGCTCTGCTTGCCGGCGGCGGACTCGCGGCGCGTGCGCTCCAGGGTCGCGCGCGGCAGCATGCCGTACTCGGCGGTGATCCAGCCGCGGCCCTGGCCCTTGAGCCAGGGCGGCAGGCGGTCCTCGACGGTCGCGGTGACGAGCACATGGGTGTCGCCGAACTTCACGAGGCAGGAGCCCTCGGCATACTTGACGACGCCGCGCTCGAGGCTGACGGCGCGCAGTTCGTCGGGCTGACGGCGGCTGGGACGCATGCGGTTTTCCAACAATTTCGATGGTTAACGGTACGGTTGGCAGCTTTTAGAGCATGATCCTGAAAAGTGGAAACCGGTTTTCGCCGGCCCTCCCGCCTGGGTAGGATGCCGTCTTGCGATCGGCGGGGCGGAACCTACTTTTCCTGCCCGATCGAAAGGGTTTGTCCGTGGCTCAAGATACGCCATCCGTCACGCCGCCGGCCGCGCCGGGCGCGCTCGCCCTGCTCAACGACCGCTCGCGCGAGATCTTCCGGCAGATCGTCGAGAGCTATCTCGCGACCGGCGAGCCGGTGGGCTCGCGCAACATCGCGCGCATCATCCCGATGACGCTGTCGCCCGCCTCGGTGCGCAACGTCATGCAGGACCTCGAGCAGCTCGGCCTCGTCTATGCGCCGCACACCTCAGCCGGCCGCCTGCCGACGGAGGTGGGGCTGCGCTTCTTCGTCGACGCGCTGATGCAGGTCGGCGACCTCACCCAGGACGACCGCCGCAAGATCGAGGGGCAGGTGGCCGCCGCCGGCAAGACCGTCGACGGCGTGCTGACCGAGGCGACGCAGCTCCTGTCCGGGCTCACGCGCTCGGCCGGCGTGGTGCTCACCGCCAAGTCGAACGTGCGGCTCAAGCACATCGAGTTCGTGCGGCTCGAGCCCGAGCGCGCGCTGGTGGTGCTGGTGGGCGAGGACGGTCAGGTGGAGAACCGCATCCTGAGCGTGCCGCCCGGCCTGCCGACGGCCTCGCTCAGCGAAGCCTCGAACTTCCTCAACACGCATGCGCGCGGCAAGACGCTGGACGAGGCGCAGGCCGACCTGCGCGCGGCGCTGGAGGCGGCGCGCGCCGAGCTCGACGAACTGACCAAGCGGCTGATCGCCGACGGGCTCGCGAGCTGGTCGGGCGGCGGCGCCGACGAGCGGCGGCTGATCGTGCGCGGCCACGCCAACCTGCTCGAGGACCTCAAGGCGCTGGAGGATCTCGAGCGCGTGCGCCGCCTGTTCGACGACCTCGAGACCAAGCGCGGCCTCGCCGACCTGCTCGGCCGCGCCGAGCAGGCTGAGGGCGTGTGCATCTTCATCGGCTCGGAGAACCGGCTGTTCTCGCTCTCGGGCTCCTCGACCATCATCGCGCCCTACCGCGACGCGGCCGGCCGCATCATCGGCGCCATCGGCATCATCGGCCCGACGCGGCTCAACTACGCGCGCGTGATCCCGACGGTGGACTACACCGCGAAGGTGGTGAGCCGATTGCTGGGGGGATGAGAGGGCGCGCGGCGCTCAGCCGAGCCCGATCACGACGCGGTCGGGGAATTCCGGACGGTTGCCCCAGATGCGCACGCGCGTGCGGTCGGTCGCCACCTTCTCTTCGAGGAGGGTGTCCCACGCGATCGTCCACACGCTGACGCTGCGCCTGGGCGTGTCGATCACGCCGTCGAACAGCAAGGTCAGGCCGGCCGGCCGAAGCTGGTCGTGCGGCCCGATCGTGAAGATCGTGTCGCCATCCACGTCCGGACTGCAGCCGGCGAAGATGCACGAGGACGTCGCGGCATACCGCGACGGGGTCGGATAGTCCTCGGGGAGCTTGGCGCTCTTCATGTCGCCGGCGATGATGACGAATGCATTCGGCGGCGCGGTGGTGATGGATTGGGTCATGGCAACCTGCCTTTCAGTTTCAGTCGTCGGATCCACTGCGAAATCCAGCCGCCCTGCCGAGCACTGCAGGTCGCACAGTGGGGGAAAATCTCCTGGGCCTTGCTAAACAGAAAATTCATTGCGGTGGCATGCTGATGATCGCCGAACCAGTTGCCGGAGGCAGTTCCCGGATTCTTTGTTCCACAGGTGTGGCAGCCTCCAAAATCTCCATTTCGATTGTTTTCTGCTCTCTCAGCTGAATTGAGGCGTCTTCCAACGGGTGCAGGTATTGACTTGCGCGCGAAAGGCCCTGGACCGATCCCGTGGCGTATCAGTTCCTGGAGCCGAGTTTCGGCCTCGCGAGCCTTTGCTTCGAGCGCGGCGATCTCGCCTTCCACCGTTTCATATATGCTTTGTGTCGCTCGCCAAGTCGGGTCACGCTCGCGGACCTTGCGTTCAGCTTCGCTGGCGCGTGCTTCGGCAATCGTGAGTCGCGCCGCCTGGCCTGGCGTTGTCGGGCGACCTCGCGGCGCGCGCCTGCGGCTCGCATAATGTGCACCCGGCCGCCACTCATTGTCTGGCGTGGCGTCGGACAGCACCTCGCCGTCCAGGGCAGAAGCGCGTTCGCTGCGCCATCCTCCCGCAGTCCACTGGCCGCCGTCGGAATTGCCGGCCGGTACCCGAGGTTGGGTCGGATCGTAGTGATGTCGGCCCGTCGAAACGTCACCACGGTTCCAGTCCCCCGTTCGCACCAGCCCGCTGAGGAGCCCTGCGAGTTTCGAAAAGGCCATTGCGCCACCTGATGATAAGAACAAATCAGGAACACAATGACAAGCTTGCCGCGGCCGGTCGCGATTATAATCCTATGGTGGGAATTCCGGGGAAAACGGCGGACACCCTCGCTTGGTCGCGCGTTTGCTGGGTGCGTTAACAGCGCCGCTCCAAGCAGGGACGGTTGGTTTCGTCTCAGAAGCTCGTCCTTCGCTTGATTTCCCGCCCACAATCTCGATATGCGGGGCAGCAACACCACCCACACGTCTGGACCGAGCAATGACCGAGAAGCCCGACAACCCGGCCAACGACACCACGCAGGCGCCCGCCGATGTGCCGCAGGCGGCCCCGGCCCCGACCGACGAGGTCGCCGCGCTGACCAAGGCCAACGCCGAGCTGAAGGACCAATTCCTGCGCACGCTTGCGGACATGGAGAACCTGCGCCGCCGCACCGAGCGCGAGGTCGCCGACGCGCGCGCCTACGGCATCGCCTCGTTCGCGCGCGACGTGCTCGCGGTGGCCGACAATATCCAGCGCGCGCTGGAGGCGACCGGCCCCGACTGGAAGGCCAAGGCCGACCCGGGCGGCCAGGCGCTGTTCGACGGCGTCGAATTGACCGAGCGCGAGCTGCTCAAGGCGCTGGAGAAGCACGGCGTGCGCAAGCTCGACCCGAAGGGCCAGAAGTTCGATCCCAACCTGCACCAGGCCATGTTCGAGGTCGAGGATGCGAGCGTGCCCGCGGGCACAGTGGTGCAGGTGCTGCAGGCCGGCTTCACCATCGGCGAGCGCATCCTGCGCCCCGCCATGGTGAGCGTCGCCAAGGGCGGGCCGAAGGGCGAGAAAGCCGCGCCGGCCGAAAAGGCCTCGCAGCCGAACTGAGGCGATCTTTCGCCGTCATCGCGAGGAGCGTCGCGACGACGCGATCCAGCATGGCGTCTCAGCGCTGGATTGCTTCGTCCGCCTGTCGGCGTCCTCGCAATGACGACGGCGGATCAGCGCGCCGCGAGATTGTCGCGCACGGTGCGGAAGCGCGCCAGCGCCTCGACCCAGGCGTCGGCCTTGGCGATGCCGAGGAAGCGCACGAAGGCGCCGTTGCCGAAGCGCAGCCACTGCACGAGCTTCACGTCGGCGCCGGTGCGCGAGTCCTTGCCCTCGGCGAGAAGCTGATGGGTCTGCGTGCCGGCGAGGCGGATGACGTCGGTGCCGACGATGTGCACGTCCGTGTAGCCGGGCACGCCCGCGAACAGGTTGCGCGCGAAGATGTCGCGCTGCGCCGTCTCGCCGGGTCCGCCGACGGCGGCGGAGACGACGAGCAGCGCCTGGTCGGGGGCCTCGAGCGCGTCCTTCGGGCCGTCGGTGAGGAACACAGTGTTGGGCTCGACGCGGAACGGCCGCAGGTTGCCACGGTTGTCGAGCTTGAACGGCAGCAGCTTCAATTGCTCGTCGATCGGCACTTCGCCGCGCACCGCGAGCGAGACCAGCGCCGTGCGCATTGCCGTATCGGGATAAACCTTCTTGGCGTCCTCGGGCACGATCGCCGTCACCAGCGCGGTGGCCTTCGGCGTCGAGCCGATGAGGATCCACTTGCGCAGCTTGGCGCCCTCCGAGCTCTGGTGGCCTTGGATGAGCAGCGCCTTGCCCTCGGCGAGCGACACGGTCTCGCGCTTGTCGACCGTCACGCCCTGCTTCTTGAGCGCGGGCGTCGTCATCGCCTTCTCGACGTCGCGATAGGCCTGCACGGGCATCTCCACCAGCAGGATCGCCGTGCTGTTGGTGCGGTCCTCGAAGCCGCGGAAGGTCTCGCTCGGCACGAGGCCGGCCGGCGGCACGAGGCCGAGCTTGGAGCCGGTGGGGAACACCGCGTCGGCCGCGAAGCCAGGCGATGCGATCAGGCAGGCGGCGAGGAGGAGGGCGGGGGTCAAGCCGGCACGGGCAAAGCGGACAGTCATTGCAACTCCATCGCGAGGCGTCGGGTCAGTATCAATCGTGAGCGTGCAATCGACGCTCGGACGGCTTGGTGACGCGCCGCAGGGTCAGGTTGATGCGCCCGCCATCGGGCAACAATGTGGAACTGCCGGGGATGATGCGGTCAACCCCATGATACGCAAGACGCTGCGGCCCCGCGAGCACCATAGCGTCACCGGAGGCGAGACGGAACGAGGTCGTCGGCGACTTTCGTGTCGCACCGCCCAGGCGGAACACGCAGGTGTCGCCGAGCGAGAGCGAGACCACAGGCGCGTCGAAATCCTCCTCGTCCTTGTCCTGGTGCAGGCCCATGCGCGCGGCGGAATCATAGTAGTTGATCAGGCAGGCCTGCGGCGGATGCGGATAGCGCGCGAGCACCTCCCAGGCGTCGAGCAGCACGGACGGAATCGCCGGCCACGGCGCGCCGTTGACGGGGTGCGTCCCCTGATAGCGGTAGCCGCGCGCGTCGGTGACCCAGCCGAGCGCGCCGCAGTTGGTCATGCGCACCGACATCGCCTTGCCGCCCGGGACGAGCGGCACGTAGAGCGGCGCCTGCGCGATCACCGCGCGGATGTCGGCGAGCAGCGCCTCCTGACGCGCGCGGTCGAGAAAGCCCGGATGCAGCATGCGGCAGGGATGGGAAGCCGCGCGCGGGAAGTCAACCCGGATGGGGCCGTGTCGAAGCCCCGCGGGACGTGCAGGCGATCGCCGCGCGCTCGTCATGCCCGCGGGCATCCCGTAACCACCGGCGTTCCGAAGGACTGGATTCCCCGCTTGCGCGGGGAATGACAGCGGAGAGGCTCACGGACAATGCTGGCGCAGGGGAACGCTCGCGTCGGCTGCGACTACGCCACCTTCTCGTCGGCAACCTTCTGCTCGCCGGCGACTTTCTGCGGCACCAGCCGTTCACTGGCGAGCGCCTCGCGCACGCCCGAGCCGCCGGCCTCGTGGTACTCGGCGTCCTCGTTCACGCCCCAGACGTCATAGCGCCGCTCGCCCGCGAGGATGTTCCGCGCGGTGAGCATCGCCGTCATCATGGCATGGTCCTGGTTGTTGTACTTGTGCATGCCGTTGCGGCCGACGAGGTGCAGCGTCGGGAAGTGCGTCTCGAGGTCGAGGCGGATCATCGCCATGTTGTGACGATAGTCGTCGTCGTAGACCGGATAGGCCTTGGCCTGGCGCACGACGCAGCCGTCGACGACGTCGTCGGCGGTCACGAGACCGATCTTCGCGATCTCCGTCTTGGCGAGCGCGATCAGCTCGTCGTCGGAGGCGGTCCACAGCCCGTCGCCCTCGAAGCAGAAATATTCGAGGCCGAGGCAGCTCATGCCCTCCGGCACCATCTCCGGCGACCATGAGCGGAAGTTCTGCACGCGCCCGACCTTCACCGAGGGATCGTGGATGTAGATCCAGTTGTCGGGGAAGAGGTCCGGCTTGTCGACCATCAGCGCGACGGTGAGGAAGTCGCGGTAGCGCAGCGCGCGCGCATGGAACAGCGAGATCGGGCGCGGCGCGAGTTTCTCCACGAGCTCGCGCACCGGCGCGGAGCTGATGACGTGGCGGGCGCGGTAGTGCTCGGTGCCCTGCGCGGTCGCGACCGCGATGTGCCAGACCTGCGTCTCCTCGTCGTACGAGAGGCTTTGCAGCTCGCGCCCCATGAGCAGGCGCCCGCCGCGGTCGCGGATCTTCCGCGCCGCCGCATCCCACATCATGCCGGGGCCTTTGCGCGGATACTGGAACGTGTCGATCAGCGTCTTGACGATGTCGCCGCCGGCCTTGCGCGGCGCCTTGCGGCCGAGCGAGCGCTTGAGCGCGTGCGTGACCGCGACACGCAGGTCGAGTCCCTTGATGCGCTGCGCGGCCCAGTCGGCGGAGATCTCGTCGCACGACATGCCCCACACCTTCTCGGTGTAGGTCTTGAAGAAGATCCGGAACAGCTTCTCGCCGAACTGGTTGCGCACCCACTGATGGAAGGTGGCGGGATCGGCGATCGGCCGCAGCTTGGCGAAGCCGTAGGACATCATGCAGGCGGCGCTGGTGAAGACGCCGAGGTTGCGCAGCGCCTCGAAGGCGCTCAGCGGATAGGAGTAGTACCTGCCGCCGTAGAAGATGCGCGAGAGACGCGGGCGCGCGATGAAGTCGTTGGGCAGGATCTCGTGCCAGAGGTCGACGACCTCCTTGGCCTTCGAGAAGAAGCGGTGCCCGCCGATGTCGAACAGGAAGTCCTTGTAGCGCACCGTGCGCGAGATGCCGCCGACGTAGAGCGGGTCCTTCTCGATGATGATGACCGAGGGCGTTTCCTTCGTGAGGCAATAGCCGGCGGTCAGGCCGGCCGGCCCCGCGCCGATGATGAAGACGTCGGCGTCGACGGGAACGTGGGTGCGCTGCCGGTCGCTCATGATGCGCGGGCCTCGATGACGCCGCCGCGTCGCGCCGCGAAGGCGTAGAGGCGGTGGCCGTTGTAGGAGATGAACGCCGCGCAGGCCGCGCCGGCGAGCAGCGCGAGCTGCGGCATGGCGCCAAGCGCGGAGAGGACGAGCGCGGCGAAGATCGCGTAGCTGATGCCTTGCGCCACCAGCGTCACCAGCGCGTAGCGCATGGCCTCCTCGGCCTGGCGGCGGCCGCTGCGATCGAAGGTGAGGGCGCGGTTGAGACGCCAGGTCACGAGCGTCGCGGCGGCGAGCGACACGACGCGCGCGAGAAGCGGATGCGGGCCGAGCGCGAACACCAGCGAGAACACACCGAGGTCGGTGACGAGGCCGAGCCCGCCGACGGCGAGGAAGCGCAGCGGACGCGGCAGCCGTTCGGCGAGACGACGCAGCCGGTCGGGCGCGGCTGAAACGTCGGC
>Ga0182748_1000914_pt1 | contig 30028 bp, 21 predicted proteins | sample eDN3rd37CKraftOP_FD_128877 | JGI IMG/M metagenome (GOLD analysis project Ga0182748, IMG submission 128877) | Enriched Organic Plus compost microbial communities from Emeryville, California, USA - eDNA 3rd pass 37_C Kraft OP (version 2) (version 2) ...
CATGAACGAGAAGATAGGTTGTCATCGCCTGGCCCGGCTCCGCCCGCCGACGGCGACGTCGGCCTGTGCGTGGTGCCCCTGGCCCGAGTCGAACGGGCACTCCTTTCGGAACTCGATTTTGAGAGGTCCGAGATGCCCTATCCTTTGTGTATCCGGGGGTATCCGATTTCCCGATAACCGACTGTCAGCACTAGCTTTTTTCGGATATCGATCCATCCATACCTAACCGGATGTACGCTACGGTTGGCTTTCTAGGTGCACCTATATTGCACCTGAAATCCGACCTCAACGGAGGTTAGGAATGCCCAAAATCAAACTTACCAAGACCGCTGTCGACGCAGCGACCCCGAAGGAGCGCGACTACGAACTCCGGGATACGACGATACCCGGCTTTCTCGTTAAGGTCACCCCGGCCGGCCGCAAGATTTTCATGGTCGCCTATGTGGCGCACAACGGTCAACGCCGAAAGCCTGCGATTGGCCGGTACGGGGAAATCACCGTCGAGCAGGCACGCGGGATCGCCCAGGATTGGCTCGCCGAGGTCCGGCGCGGTGTCGATCCCAGCGCCGAACGGGCTGCCGCCCGTCAGGCGCCCACGGTCAAGGAACTGTTCGACCAGTTTATGACCGACTATTCCGAGAGCCGGAACAAGCCTTCGACCGTCAAGTCCAACCGTGGCTACGGCAAGCGCTATATCATTCCCATCCTCGGGCACTTGAAAGTGCCGGATGTGACGCGAGCCGATATCTCGCATCTCATGAAGAAGATGGGACACAGCCCCACCAATGCGAACCGGGTGCTCGCCGCCGTCCGCAAGATGTTCAACATGGCGGAAGTCTGGGGCATGCGCCCCGACGGATCGAACCCTTGCCGACATGTCCCCAAGTACCCCGAGCGCGGCAGGACCCGCCTGATCACCGATGGCGAGTTGCGGAAGCTCTACGAATATCTCGACCGTGCCGAAGCCGAAGGACTGGAACATCCCTTCATCCTTCTCGCCATCCGGCTTCAGTTCGAATTCGCGGCGCGGATGTCGGAGATTCTCGAACTGGAATGGGCCTGGATCGATTTCGATAACCGTCGAGTCGTCTGGCCTGACAGCAAGACGGGCGGCATGTCGAAGCCCATGAGCGCCGAAGCGCAACGCCTGTTCGAAACGGCACCCCTTCTGGAGGATTCGCCTTTCGTTTGCCCCTCCGTCTTCGATCCCAAGCTCCCGATGTCGAAGCACACCTACTATCAAGGCTGGCGGCGCATCCTTGAACGCGCCGGGCTGCCGCATATTGGCACGCACGGTATCCGCCATCGAGCGGCGACGGATATCGCCAATTCCGGCATTCCGGTGAAAGTCGGCATGGCGCTCACTGCCCATAAGACCGTCACCATGTTCATGCGCTATGTCCACACAGAGGACGATCCGGTACGGGAGGCGGCCGAAGCCGTCACCCGGAGGCGTCTGTCGTTGGTCGGCGGCGCTCTCCCGCTAGCGCCGTCTACCCCGGAGCCTGTGGTCACCCCGGCCGAGCTTCCGTCAGTCGCCCCGGCGGTCGAGCCGGTTGCAGCCGAACTAGGGCCGGATGGTAAACCGCTCGGCTTCGAGGACGGCAACTACACTTCCAGAACACGCTTGGGGAACTATCGCCCCTTCCGTCATCGCACCGGACAGAACCGTGCGGTGCCGCCAGGGACCAAGCGGGCCGATGCGCAGGGGGCGAGCCATGTCTAAGAAGACCAAGCCTCAGCGCCGCTGGCCCACGCCGGATATTCTCCGGCGTGCCCAGTTTGTCGACGACGCCGGTCCGATCCGCTTCGTCGATACAGAGGCGGCTGCGCGTTACCTGGCTCTCGAAGCTCACACGCTGGAGTGCTACCGCTCGCTCGGCGGCGGTCCCGTCTACCACAAGTTCGGGAAATGGGTCCGCTACGCGGTCGACGATCTCGACGCCTGGGCCGAGAGTTGTCGCCGCTCAACGACGGCCTCGCCGGTCGCGCCGCGCATCCTTCCCATTGACCGCACATAGCTTGGAGGCTATATGGAGTGGGAAGTCCAATTCCACGCGGCCTTCGAAATCGAGGTCTTGGCCTTTGAGCGCGACGTTCGCGTTGCGTTGGTCGCCGCCGCCAAGCTGTTGTCCGACTACGGACCGCAGCTTGGCCGGCCCCACGCCGACACGCTCAAGGGTTCACGATACCCGAATATGAAGGAGTTGCGGTTCGAAGCGGCCGACGGCGAATGGCGTGCAGCGTTCGCCTTCGACCCGGAGAGGCGAGCCATCGTGCTCGTGGCGGGCGACAAGTCGGGTGGAAGCCAGAAGCGCTTCTACAAGACGCTGATCGCAAAAGCGGATCTCCGGTTTTCCGAGCATCTGGAAAGCCTGAAATCCGTAAGGAAGGGAAAGTGAGATGGCGCGGAACCTGAACGACATTATCGCAGCGCTGCCTGCAGACGAGCAGGCCGCGATCGAAGCGCGCTATCAGGAACTCAAGCAGGAGGTCGAGGGCCTGCGCGAACTGCGGCAGATCGCCGGCAAGGCGCAGGAGGACATCGCGGCCGCACTCAACATCAAGCAGCCCTCGGTGTCAAAGATCGAGAAGCAAGCCGATATGTATCTCTCGACATTGCGTAGCTATGTCGAGGCGATCGGAGGCAAACTCGAACTGACGGTGAAGCTGCCGGCGCACCCGACACTTCGACTGCATAACCTGGGCGATGTCGGCGTGGACAATGGCGGCCCCGTCCGCACCGTGTCGCGTCGCAGGAAACAGGCAGCCGCCTAGCAATCGCCTGCGGGGAGACCACCCCGCTGTAGCGGAAATCAACATGCAGGGCTTTTCACACAGGCCGCCCTACCCAGCCAATCGAACCTTTTGTGTCGGCTGATTGAGAGTCAACGATCCGCTATTTGGTAGTGCGCCGACTGCAATCTGGAGGATGGCCTGGCACGCGCTCCGGCGCGCCTACACGTAGAACTTGAAAGGCTGTTTCTCTGCGCCGGCAGCGCTTCCCATCGTTAGTACCTCACCCACCTTGTCCGCGAAACGAATGGTGACGGGCAATCCATCGCTGAAATTGCAGGCATTGTAGTTGATCTTCGTCAGGCCCAAGATGTCGGCCAGCACCACCTCAATCGCCGGAAATTCGCCGCTGGCGCGTAACACAGTCACAAATAGCGGATTTGGTGTCTCTGGGCCGATATAGGTATCAATGCGGGGTGCGTATCCCGTGGTCCACAAATAGGCATCCTTATCGCCAAGCCGAATCGCCGTGCCGCGAAGACAAGGGTAGTCCCCATCGCGGAAGAGCTTGGTCTCGCCATGCGTCGATCGGATACGCACACCCACAACATTGGTGCCTTCAGGAGCAGCCTTGCTGAAGGCCTCCCACTCGGCATCGTTGAACTTTGTCCGGCCATGGATGAACAATTCGCTCGGATAATTCCCGAACCGCTGCTTGTACGTGTCCAAGACTGTCTTGATCAGCTTCTCTGCGGCTGAATCGCTAAGGTGAAATTCCTTGTCCTCGGTCTGCCACGGTCCGTTCGCCCCACGAAAGACAACGCCGTCTCCCTCGCTCAGGAACATCTGCGCCGCGCAGCAGGCATGATTGTCGGGATGATTCGGAAGGAGTTTGAAAACCAACCCGACATAACAGACGCCCGGCCGCATCCCCGCGATCTTCCAAGGAGGTTCGGCTTGCGTCTTGTAGAACAGGCCTGTCGCTAGGTTCCATGCGACGGTGGCGGAATCCTGGGTGCCTCGCTTCGGATACCCCGCCTTGTTCAGGAATTCGCTGGGAGCAAGTGTCGTCTCGCGAATGAGCTGGGATGTCATTCCCAGCTTCAGCAGCTTCGCTTTGATCTGACGGTGGAAGTCGGGGATGTCGTCGAACACTGCCTCAAGCGTGTCATCAATAACACCCGCCAGCAGTGGAAGGTCGGCGCGCCCCTTCTGGCGCCTGGAGAGTTCCCCTTTGACGAGTTCGAGCTTCCTGCGCTGTCCCGCGACCGGACGGCAGGTCTCGAATACGGCCTCCGGCACGACAAAGATCCAGACATCGACCGTCCGCTCCTCGTTTTTCGCGTGTCGTTCAAGTGGGTCGATGAACAGCTTGGTCGTTGCAGCCACCGCCTCGTGATGGTTCTCGATCGCTATTGCGGCCTGAATTTCCGCCGAATCAAGCTCGTACGCGATCAGGCCCCCCGGATCGGCACGTATCCCGAAAGCCTCTTCGAGACCGGGAAAGTCGGATAGGTGCAGCCGGAACTCCTTGTCGCGCTTGCCGCGAGGCGGGATCGCAATTGGATTGCTGATCGCTTCGAGCCAGCGACGCAGGAAATCCAGGCCATGCTTCGTGCCGATCGCGCCGATTGTGATCTGCGCCCGATCAGGCGTCGATGCTGGTCCATAGAGCGTTAGGCCGTCCTTCGGATGGTCGGAAGTCTGCCCATGCGCAAATCCGAGCGATGGCTCCGGCACATAGAGGACGGGGACAGATTTTTCGGGAAACTCGATCAAACGTCCTCATCCTCATAGTGACCGCCGAGGGTCGTCTCATCAGGCTCTTCGGCATCCTCGCCGAGGCGGTTGGTCTGCCGCGCCGTAACGGGAGCCGTGAACTGAATAGGCATCGCATCAAGTGTGATGGTGCCGCCGGAACCAACGGCGAGGCCGACATAGGGGCTCTCGCCGGCCAACAGTTCCATGAAGGCCATCATGCGCCCATGCCAGGCCTTGTTGCGCCAACCGGAGCAGACGGAGCGCCGCAAGCGAAACTGAGCCTTCGTGTCGGAAATGACGATCGCCTTGTTGCGCTCGCCTATGTCGGAGAACAGCACGCGGCCTTTCAGGCGCATGTGGGGGTAGGGAAAGAGGCTCGGAACGACGCTGACGCCATATTCCCAGATCTTCTTCCGAGAGACGCCGCGCAGCATCGAGTTCCGCCGCTCGCCCTGGCGTCCCCAGGAGACGCGCTTCTTGAGGGCCAGCTTGTCCTCTCCAACATGGAAGGACAGGCCGCTCGAGAAGGTATGGGCAAGGAACCCTTGCCGGGCACAATGCTTCTCCCACGCTTGGCGCAGGAGGTTCATCATAATGGACTTGGCATCCCGGCTCTCGATACCGGCATCCGCGGATCCGTTCTCCATGAAATCGAGCACGTCGAAGTCTCGCTCGATGCGAAACGGTCCGACCCGCTCGAAATGCTCTGTCAGATCGAGCGGGTTCGCGAAGGTCAGAAAGCCATCGCCAAATTCGGCCATCGGGAATTCAAAGGAAGCCCCCAGCTTGCGTAGCAACGCGCTCTCGGCCCGGTTGCGCGGAACCAGATGATTCAGCTTCTCCGGCATCCCCACAATTCGGAGCCAGTTGGACGTCAGAACTTCAGGAGCCGCCTCGATCTCCACGGCACGCCGGCGGAGATACGCATACCACTCGGGCTGGATAATTCCGCCGCCAGCCTTCGGCACCTGCTGCCTTTCAAGCGACTTGAGAAGACTCGCAAGCCCCTTGGCCCAGCCGCCTTCGAAATCGACATACTGGAGACCGCCGATACCGAAGAGCTTCTGAAACGTGCGAATCTTGAGAGGGATGATGAAATTGGGATCCTGGAGCTGCTTTGTCAGGTCCTCCGCGATAGAGATTTCCTCCCGGACCCCCCTTCTGGCGAGGGTTTCGTCGCTACAGCACAGCAACATCTTGATCGCCCGTGTCTGAAGAGCTGCCGTGAGCTTGCCGCGCCATTCGTCGCCGGCATCGAGATCGAAGATGTCGGCGAAGACCTTGTAGCCCGCGGCTTCGAGACGTGGAGCGAGCCACAGCACGAACTGGTCGTCGCCGGGCGTCGCCTTGGAGATGAAGATCAGGTCCCGGTCGATCGGCGCGATCGCATTCATTCCTCGGGCTCCCATCCAAACGGACGAGCACGATTGGGCTTCCGCTCGCTCTGGCCGAGCGGCGAACATCGCCGGATCGACGGGTGATGGAACGACCTCGCCATCATTCGATCGATTTCTCGACGAAACCGAGCGTATTGGCGTTCTCGACCAGCGTCCTCACCTTGGCGCGCTCAAGCCCGCCCGGAACGTCGGCTTCGATCTCAAGCCTGAGCTTCACCTGGCTGCCTGGAAGCGTCGTGAGCTGCTCGACAATCGCCTCGACGATCTGATGGATGTCCCTTGCCGGCCGCTCCGGTGAGATCATGACTGCCCCGGTGAACCGGGTCGGCTTTTTCTCCGGCGCAGGCGAGCCTGGCGTTCCTCCAGCCGACTCGCCTCCTGCTTCCGGTGGGTTCCCTCCGGGCGCTTCCTGGCCGCCAGTGGACCCCGGCTGAGCAGGAGCCGGCCTATGTGCTTCGGCGACGTCGGGTTTCACGACGACGCTATCGCCATCAATGACCACAACCGCAGTGCCGGCGCGCTCGATCGCCAGACCCAGATAGGTATCGGTCTTCTCGTCCCATCGCTCGGCATAGGCGAAAGGACCGGGCAGCATGCCGCTGACTGCGGCCTGTACGGCCCTGATCAGGACATCCTGGTTCTTCAGCCGCGGCAGATAGATGTAACGGTTGAGGTACTCCCGCAAGTCCTTCAGCGACAGGTGCGGCTTGCCGTTCCAGATATATTTCTGGAGATCGCGATCGAGACGCGACGGCCCCAGCTCGACGAGCAAGCCCTCTTCAGCCACCAGCTTCTTGCTCGCGCGGGCCAGCAATCCGTCCTGAGCCGGAATCTTGCCGGACACCCACTCCCAATCCGACTGGGCGCTCTCCTGAGCCGGATAGTGCAGATAGCACCACGCCTCTTTCAGGCGTGTCTTCATCGTCTCATTGGCTTCGGCCAGTTTCGTCTTGGCGAGCGCGCTGTCGCTCTGGGTGAGGTTCAGCCGCTCCGTGTCGCGGACAATCTCCCCCCAGGCGAGGGTGGCACGCACCGCGTCTTTCAGATGATCGAGCTGGCGGCTTTCCGCAGCGATGAACACCAGCATGTTGCGATAGACGCGCGGCGTGCTGCCACGCTGCGTGAGGATGTCCTTCGCCTCGACGAGCGCGTCGGAGCCGTCGCGCCCATTGTGCGGATATTTGACGCCCAGCACGACGACGCGGACTCCGCCCGCTTCATCGGGGACTTCGGCCGACGAGGCCGGCGCGACCTGCACGGCGTCGAAATGCCCGCGATCGGCGAGGCCGTTCACATATTTGCCGAGTTCCGCGTCGATCGTCACGTCGACGAGCGCCGCCTCGATCTGCGCCGCCTTGTCCGCCGCGATGCGGTTAAGGCTCGCGGACATCGAATACCAGTAGCGGCCAAGATCGGCGTGCATGAACTTGGCCTGGTTGGTGAGCCGCCGCAGCGCGTCGCCGAAGATCGCCGGACGCTCACCGGGCTGCACGACGCCAAGATTGATCTGCTTGTCGTCGAGGCCGGTGTTCTGCTGCTGATGCGTCGGCGCGGTTCCCATGAAGATCGCGCGCGCGACACGCCGGGTCGCCGAATAGCGGTTCAGGTTGGGCGCTGACTGATCGATCTTGTAGGGCGTGGACGCCGTGCCATCGACATCGCCGGCGATGATCGATTGCCAGCTCACGTCAAGATAATGGAGCAATTCCGGCTCCACGCGCGGAGAACTCACCGCCACGCTGCCGGGCATAATCATCACCGACGGGTCGGCGTTCATCCAAAGCTCGTGAATGGCCTGCGCCATCAGGCGCAGCACGCCGCGCGTGCGCTGGAATTTCTCAAGCGAGCCCCAGCTCGTGTAGAGCTGGTCGAACAATTCGGGATGGATCGGATAGGCCTTCTCCAGCTTGCGCCGATAGTCTTCGTCCGCGCAGCCCTGCGGGAAGTCGTTGGCGTTGTCCCGATAGAGCTTAGCGAACTGCTTAATCGCGTTGTCACGGTGATGGAACTTGTCGCCGGGGATGTCCTTGAAGAGCCGCCGCCGGACGATCTCATAGCTCTCTTCCTGGCTCGCTGGCCGCCACGAGGATTCTACCCGGCTGAAGGTCTGCTTGAGGCGCGCCAGTGCCTCCTGACCGCCTTCGCCGCCCACCTCAATCTGGGAGGCGGGCAAAGAGGCGACCAGCAGCGTGCCGGGGCTCGCCTTGACCGCCTCGGTCAACGACTGGACGAAGGATAGGTTCGCGTCGAACGATCCGGACGGCAGCCCTTCGACCTTGTAGATCTGCCGCAGATAGGCGACCCATTCGTCGATCAGGATCAGGCACGGCGCATACTTCTTGAAAAGCGCCTCAAGCAGGTTCGAGCCTGGCGCGATGCCGCTGGCGTCATTCTCCGCCACCATCGCGTAGGCATCGGCGCCGCCGAGCTGCCAGGCGAGTTCACCCCAGGTCGTGCGGATTTTCCGGTCGCCCTCGGCATGGAGCACATCCTGCGGTCCCCGCGAGGTACCGACAAGCACGGCCCGATTGATGCCCTGCGGCACGCTGAGTCCTTGCTTTTCGAGCAACTGGTCCAGACCGGAGAGGTCCTGAACCGGCGTCGGCCCCGCCATGTGGTAGAGAGCCAGCATCGAGTGCGTCTTGCCGCCCCCGAAGTTGGTTTGCAGTTCGACGACGGGATCGCCGCCAGTGCCGGACAGCCGCTTCGCCGCTCCGATCAGCAGCGCGCTCAAGCCTTCCGTCAGATAGGTACGGCTGAAGAACTGGCGCGGGTCGCGGTATTCCGGTGGCGCGCTGCCCGAATGCACCTTGGCGAGGTCGGCTGCGAACTCGGCCTGCTGGAACTCGCCGGTGGCGACGTCCTGGTGCGGCTCGACCACCTCGCGCCACGGCAGAAGCCCCGCCACCGTCTCGACCGAGATTTCGAGGCGCTGGGTTTTCCGCCGCTCCTCATTGCGCTGAAGCTCGGTGAACTTCGTGCGGAGGATGGTGTCGCGCATTTTGCCAAGCTGCTCGGCCGTCTCGCCGGCGCTGATCGCCTCCATCAGGCGTCGCATGGAATCGAGCGCGCGCTCGGCGTCGTCGTAGGTGAAGGTCTCGTTGTGCGAGAGCTTGTTGCGGACGTCGCCCAGTTCATTGACCAGCGAGCGTTCGGCGCGGCCGAGGACCGCCTTGAACGCCTCGCTCCAGAAACGATCCATCGCGTTGAACAGCGCGGCCTGGTCCCAGCCGACCTCGCCGTTGCTGTTGGGGCGCAGGTTCGGCAGCTTTTCCAGAACCTGGACCTGCCAGTGCCCCTTGAGTGAGGTTTCAAACCGCTTTTCGACGAAGGGGATCAGCGCCGCCGGCAGCAGCTCCATTCCTTCAAACACATATTGGCGCGTGCTTTTTGCCACGTTCCGTTCCCCCTTAAATATCCAGACGGATCTGACGATCCCCGCTTGTGTCGTGGATGGCCGCCGCGGCCTTTGTCAGCTCGGTCCAATCGGCGATCAGGGCGTTGTAGGCCGTGGCCTCCTTCGCATCCTTCCGCTTGTTGGCGCAGATGTCGTAGAGGCAATAGGCGAGATCCTTCACGGCCTCAGCCTGGGCACTGATCTTCTTAAGGAGGACGGCGGTGTCATGCGAAATACCGTCCTTCTCATGCCGCCGGACCAGATGCTGGAGGCATTCCCACACCGTCAGGTGGCGATCGTCCTCCGGGTCCCAATCATCGTCCAGTTCATCGCGGGCAAGGATGCGCACCTTTCCGGCGGCGCTCTCGATGATCCCGGCGTGCTTCACGCTGTCGACGGAGATGCCTCGCGCGCGGGCGAGATTGTCAGCGGCACCGTAGTCGCCCTTGGCCATGCCGTGCTGTTCGAACCAAGTGATCGCAAAGCGCGTGTCGGCATCGAACTCGCCCTGAATGCCGCCGAGATACTCGTCCAGCTCGCGATTGATCAGCTGCAGCGCGGCTTTCACCATCATCGGGCTGTCGTCGGACTCCAGCACCGCCTTGTAGCGGGAGAAGACGCCCATGCCAGGGCCGATGGCCGATTGTGGCATATCGGCCGGGGCGATATTCGCGGCCTGAAGCTCCGCGATGGCCGGGGGAAGTTCGCGTTTCAGGGCACGGACAAACTCGGCGCGGGTGATGACCTCGGCCGAGGCTTCTTTCTTGCGGCAGACGAGGACCACCGAGTTGGCGAGGGCGTTGGTGCCTTTGGCAATCAGGCGTCCAGGGCTCTCCGTGCGAATGGGCCAAGTGCCCAATACCGAAAACCCTGCCGCTATGACAGCTTGAAGAAAGGTGGCCCATCCGGTCGAGCTGATACCATCTTGCTCAACTTCGCTTTGCTTGAAGGCATAATAGATCGTCGCCGGGTACTCCGTTGAGCTTCTTTCAGCCATCCGCGCAATGGCAGCGGTCATGCCATCAAGGAAAAACTTCTCGGCGGCGTCATTGCCGCCATGTCGGTAAGGCGTCGCAACAAGCTCTTCCGACTTTGGCGTAGCTAATATGCCGAAAAGATCAGGAAAGGCAGGCTTCAACGTCTGCTTTAGCCAGCAAAAGAAGAAATCTGAAAGGTCAGCGTAACCAATATTGTCGTAGTAGGGCGGATCAGACGAAATTACCGTGCCTTCTTTATAAAAGACTTCACCTGCGTTAATTTGCTTGATTGAGCCCAAGCCGCCTGCAGGAAAATCGGCCACCGCCATGCAGATCTTCTCTAAAGGCGTCATCCAATTGCCTCCAGAGTTCGAGAAGAAGTTTACTTCGGCATAATCCCAGACCATCGGAATGGCTTGACGTGCGAATGTTTCGCGCAGAGCACCGCGGTCGCTCATCCAGCTCGTTACCGTTGAACCGAGATTAGTCAGCTTTGAGATCGCAAACGCCAGATACACGCTCACCGCCTCGGCATAGGCTTTGGCGCCTTTGCCTCCGTCCTGGAGGGGGGTGGGATCGGCAGAGAGGGTTGCACGAGCGTCGGCCTCAATCTGCGCCCGCGCCTCATGCACCAGATCGCTGAACGTGTTCAGCGCCACAAGCTGGCGGTCGGTAAACAACTTGCCGAAGGTGTCCAGCCCATAGTCCACGGTCCAGAAGTTGCGCGGATCGTTCGGAAGTGGCGTTTCCGGCGACCATGCCGGCTTGGCCGAAAACGCAAGCTCGGAGTGCGCTTCGATAGGCTCGACATAGACGCGGGACCGGTTGCCCTCGGCCACGATGGCCAGGAGGGTCTGCCCCATCTCGCCTGCTTTGCCCTTAGCCTTCACATAATCCGGTGTGATCCCCGTATTCGAGATGAGGCACCGGAAGTTCGCGCCACGCCCGGCCTTGGTCCCCTCCTTTGCCGCCTCCAGCTCTGCCTTGGTCCCGCCGCTCCGGATGCGATAGGTGATCGTTTTGGCCTGCCGGTCCACGATGGGTTCGATCCAAGCCTCTTTCCCGCTCTTGGAAGAAAGCAGAAAGCTCGACGCGATCGGCACCTGCACATCGGCAAAAGCCGGGTCAGGGCTCGGCACCGTCCGCGCCCAAATCCAAGCGATCACGGTCGCCTTGCCGCCACCATGCTCCTTCGGCAGGTCCACCTGCGGATAAAGATGCCCGATGCGCTCCCACGCCTTCTCACGCATCCACTCGCCATAGTATTTGACGTCCTCGGCGAGACCCTCGGCGTTGCGATAGAACTGTCGGTCCTTCGCGCCGGGATGGATTGGTTCCTTGTCCTTGAACTTCGGCGGGATCTCGATCATCGCTTTGCCGATCATCACCGCGACTGGGTTCAGATCAGACCCATAGGCTGGCAACCCGAGGCGCTGCGCCTCCAGCGGGATTGACCCGCCGCCCGAGAACGGATCATAGACCGGGGGCAGTTCGCCGCCGCAGCTCTTGCGGATTTCGGCGCGGGCGCGTTCCAGCACCTCCTCGTTGGTCGAGTTCTCCCACTTCACCAGATCCTCGATGATGCCGAACAGGCGCTTGCGCTCAGCTTCTTGCGCTTCGTGCGTAGGAAATTTGTCGAGGTCGCTCGACGGATCATCGACAAGTTGGGCGAATAAGACGGCCCGGCACGCCGCCAGCGGCCGCCGCGCCCACCACAGATGCAGCGTGGACGGATGCCCGTGCCGGATCGATTTTTCCCGCACGGACGCGGCGTTGATCGCTTCGAGCGGAATTGCGACTTCGATCAGTTTCTTCTTGTATGTCATTGTGGCCCTACGTGATGTCGTTCTTGAGGTGTCCTGGCAAATATCCGACGACAACACGTCCGGTCTCGGCATCCCAGAAATAATAAAGTCGAAAACCCAGCCGCTCATCGCGGCTGTTGCTACCTTTCAGATGCCAATCAAGCTCGCGCGTAGAGTCCTGATAGCGAACGAAATATGCTCCACCGAAATTCTTGGCTTTGTTTTCTTGGGAAAAGCACGGGGTATTTTCCAAGCCAAGCTCCGCGAGCTTTTGATCGAAAGCGTTCTTGTGATCGATGCCGCCGATGCGACGCATGGGGACATAAAGATCCCGCATCATCAGAAGCGCGTTATAGACAAGAGAGACATCCTTAAAGTCCGAGTCTCGGACGGCCTTGATCGCCTTGGGATGCAGTTCCACTTGGCCGCTGAGATGAGCCCGCGCCCAAGTCTCGATCTCCTCCAAGCTTTCCGGTAAAATCGGCGCTGCGCTCTTGGGGCTCTCCGAAAGCACCGCATCGAGACGCGCCTGGAGCGCCATATAGCTCGCCTTGATCTGACGCAGCTCCGACAGGGCCGATTGCCTCTCGGCGTCGGCGTTCAGCGCCAATTCGAGACTGGCCTCGGCCTCTTGCTTCGCCGCGCGCAGCTCCTCGTCTGCAAGCCGCAAAAGTTCGGCGTCTCCTTGCCCTTCGGCTGAAGCGCTTTCACGAGCCCGTTGCGCCGCTATGCGCTTGACATGCTGAAACGAGGGCTGCTCCCGTTCGAGAACATCGCGCGGACGAGTGATGCGAAGCGCCTGCTCAACGAGGAAATCCGCAAAGGTTGAACCCCCACTATCGCCCCAATCGGCGATACGTGCGGCCGTCGCGACTGGATGGTCGGTCGGTAGGTTTGCGCTTGGGTCAAAGCCGGGATTGTAGGTCCGAACTGCCTGGCGATAGACCGAGAACTCTCGGCCCAAGCGATCCGTCAAAGAGAAGGCCGCTTCGGATGTTATGACGACGGCATGCACAAATCCGACCGTCCTTCGGATGAAGGGGTGAACAGGAATTGCCGTCTCGTCGGCGTTTTCGCTTCCCTCTGGCGTGGCGAAGACGACAACGGGATGATGGCGATGCGGCGCTTCCAGAAAGGCTACAAGGTCATCGACATCCTGCTCCGACTCCACGAGCCACGGGTCTGCCGATGTCGGGCGACCATCAAGATAGGCGTCCTGCGTAAACGCTACGCCACGGACGAAATTAGGTATTGATCGCGGAATCGGCTCGGCGCTTCCTCGCTGCGCGCAGATGAGACGGACTCCGAAGACCGCTTCCGTCGCGCTGCGCTCCGCGATCCCCACCTCGGTAGTCCAGATGCGCGACGTATCTTTAAGGCGCTCGCGTAATCTGAACGCCCAATACCGAGGCTCGTCCAGCTTGATCGCCTCGGCCTGTTCGGAATTGTCCTGGTCAATTTCAAAGGAATCGCCATCCCAAGCGCCGGCGGGGATATTTCTTAGGTTTCTCCCGGGATCAAATCCCCACCTCAAAACTCGTTTTTGCAGCTCACGGAAAATATCGGGGCCACGAACAACAAGCCCAACCTGCGACGCGATCTGCACGAAGATGCGCTGCTCGGCATCATGAACAGAGATATTCTCAGCAGCCTGCCTCATGCGATCCCCCCTTGGCACAGCTTGAGCATCTTTTCGTGGATGAGACTGGCGCGCTTTTCGAGGAAGGCCGTGTAGTCGCCAGCAACCATCTCGTCATAGGGGATCAAATGGCTGGACAGCCGCTGACGCACTTCCGCTTCCCCAAGAGGCGTGCCCTCCAGTCGCTCAGCCAGATACCGCTCTGGCTCCTTGTCGGAAATGTTACGGTTCGTCTGCCAAGTGACTAATGCGCAGTTCAGCGATCGATAGATTTCGGCGTCGGCAAAATCGAGACGCCGCAGATGCGCATCGGGGAACAGGTGATGATATTCTCGCTTCGGCAGATTGGCGCGGCTGACCGTGCTGCCATCGGCCAAGTCCAGTCCGCCTTGGTGCAATGCGAGAGCCAGGATGGCGCGGCCTAGCCGATCCTTGTTCGTGGGCCAGCGAGCCGCGATCAATTCATCGGTGTGGGGAAGCGGATATTGTGCGTCGTCGAATATAACTGGCAGCGGCGCATCGGCTTTGGCAACTGATGCTCTCAGCTCCAGGAAGTCGACAAGCGCACGCGAGTTCGTCGACTTTTCGTAACGATTTGAGAAGAAAGCCCGCCACAGATACTTGCGCAGGATCGTCCTAGCGCGCCCCTCCGCGTCGAGCCCTTGCGGTGCCCGCGCCCACAGTGCGGTGAGCACGGGCACGACCACATCCGAAGGCAACCGTTTAGCATCGAAGATCCGCTCTTCTTCAAGAAACGTCACCGTGCGCTGTACACCGCTGATGAGTTCCCCCCAATGCGCGAGCAGGGTTTCGCCGAAGCTCTTTGCAAGGTAGGTTGAATTGGTCGGCGGCTTGTCCTGAAGCAGTGCACTCGCATAGAGAACCAGCTCTTCGGGTTCGTAATAGGCTTCGACCCCAGGGCAGGCTTCCCGGCATGCGCCGACCAGTTCATGCAGCGATTGACCCATTGCCGCTTCCACCTGTGCGACTACGATGTCGTACGTAGTCAGCGGCGCGGCCGACGTGTTCATCTTGATGAAGACATCAAGCGCCGTGTCTTTGCTGGTGGTCACTGGCAGGGAAAGATAGGGAAGATTGAAAGTGGCGAAGATCTCCCGAACCTTTGATCTGATCTCGCCGATGTTTTCCCGTTCATCGCTGTCTTCGATCGCCGCCTTCGCCCATAGCTTGTAGCGGTCGTTCGCGGCGTCGCCCGGTGCGCAAAGGTCGAGCGGAATCATTTTCCGCTTCCACAGATCCTTTGGATCATTAGCCCAAAAGGGCCGAACGGCCTTGTCCCCCGGTTTTTTCCAGCGGCCGACCGAGTCGACATAAAACGGCGCGCCGGTTTCCTCGTCCTCCTTCAGGTAAAGGAAATAGGTGCGATCCTCGTAGTTGTTGTGAAGCCCTCTCCACAACGCAGTCAGTCTTTGCTGGCCATCAAGCAGATGTTCGGTAATTCGTTCACCGTCGGTGGGCGCACCGACAATAGGTCGCGAGACGAACGGCTCCTCGTTGCCGATTTCGAGGATCAGCACTGCCCCGAGAGGCAGCCGGCGAAGGATGGTGTTGAACATCTGGGTGACATTGGCGTGCCCCCACGCCTCGAAACGCTGAAAACGAGGCAACACGGTTTGCCGCGTTCGCACGCGCGAAAACCAGTCCGGCAGCAGCCTATTCTGAGCGTTGATAGTCATATTCCCCCCTTTAAGCCGGCGCCTGCGCGCGCTCCATCAAGCGCCGGAGATCGAACTGGATCGCTGTTTCGAGGAACGACGGCTCCCTCTCGACGAGCGGGCCGCGCACATAACGCGGCGCATGGGCGAAGCCGCCGGTGACGGAGACGATAGCCAGGATGAATTTCTCGGGCTCGTGGAGCGACGTGATGACTTCCTGGCGGGTGATCATCACGGAGTCCGCGCCGTCGACCCGGCCCTTCACCTCGATGAAGCGCATGTGCCCAGACTTTGGATCGTGCGAGGCGATGTCATAGCCGATCTTCTGGGCGGAGACGTCGACCGGAGCGTGCCCCAGCGCGCGTTCCGCCGCCATCACCGCCTGCATCGCCGCGAGTTCGATCTCCTTGCGGGCGGCAGGGTCTTCAGCAAAGTGGTTCGGGACGCTGGGCGCCTTGCGTGCATCGAGCAGACCGCGTGGGATGACCACCATACCGCCCCGCACGCGCGGCGGCTGCGAAGAGATGAACCGTTCCTGCTGGAGCTGGTCCATCCGGCGTTTCTGACGCTCCGCCAACTCTTCGGCCCGGCGCTGCGCGTTCTGCCAGTTCAGCCGCGTCTTCTTGCCGGCCTTCTCCTCCTCCTTGAGTTCGAAGGCTCGCGAGTCCCAATAGTTGATCTCCTTCTTGAGGCGGGACCGGACCTCCTGCTCGACCTTGTCGATCTCAGGTATGCGACGCGCCTTGACCTCGGCGGCGTGCTCCTGGGCCAGTTCCACCGTGGCGAAGCGCACGGCGGTTTTCTCCAGCTCGCTCGTCAGCCAATCTTCATCGAGCAGGTCGCGCACGGCCTCGACCTCCTCGGCCGTGGCCGGGCGGAGGTTGAGATGGGGAGCGATCCCGGCATTTGTCGCCTGGCCCGCCTTGTTGATGGCTGCGAACTGCAGCCGCTGCGAGATCACATGCGGCTTGCCCGCGCTGGTCGTGCGCCCGTCCTGCACCGCGTGTTCGAGCAGGAAGACCGCCGAGAGCGCCTCGCCCGGATCGGTTTCATCCACCAGGATCGCGCCCTGGCGCATGATCGACTCATATTGCTCCCGGATGAGGCTGATCACCGCTTCGAGCAGCGGGTGCCCGGGGCAGATGAAAGCCGCGACCGGCTGCTGATTGATCTGGCTCTTGTCGAAACAGATCCGCTCATATTGTTTCTGGATCGGCGCGCCGGTGCCGATCTGACGATCGCGCTCGCGAATGCGGGCCGGGACGTGGGTGACTTCCCAACGGCCTTCCTCCCGACGCTTTAACCGGCCGCCGAGATGCTGGAACGCCTCGACGAAGAAGCTCTGGATGTGATGCGGCTGGAGACGCTGCGCCTCGGCCTTCTCCATCTCCAGCCGCAGTTCCTCGACCTTGGCCGCGGGCATAGTGTCGTTGGTGAGCGCCCGGCGGCGCAGCAGTTCCAGGAGATGCGATTGATCGACCGCGCCATCCACCTGACGGAACAGGTAGGCCTTTACGTCCTCCCGCTCGCCATATTGGATCGCCTGGAAGAGGAGGTCCTTGAGCGAGGTGCCCTCGAACAACTCGCCGAGCACGTCATAGACGCGGCCGCCCAGCGCCTCACGAGCGGCCTCCAGCTTCTCGAGCAAGCGGGCATAGACCTCCCCCTCGCGCGTCTCCGCCGCGACCAGATTCCAGAGGTGGCAGACCTCGGTCTGCCCGATGCGGTGGATGCGGCCGAACCGTTGCTCGATCTTGTTGGGATTCCACGGCAGGTCGTAATTGACCATCAGGTGCCCGCGCTGGAGGTTGACGCCCTCGCCAGCGGCGTCGTTGGCGATCAGCACCAGCAGGTCCTTGTCCTGCATGAAGCGCTCGATGACCTTGCGCCGCTCCTCGCGCGTCACCCCGCCATGGATCACATCCACCGCCTCGGGATTGCCCAGGCGCGCGCGCACCTTCTCCAGCAGATAGTGGAGCGTGTCCTTGGGCTCGGTGAAGATGATCAGCTTGCGGCGGTTGCCCGCCGCGTCGATCATCAGCTCGTCATCGAGAATACGGTTGAGCTGGGTCCATTTAGTATCCACGCCCGAGCGCAGCACGCCCAGGGCCATGGATTCGAGCCCTTTCAGCGTCTCGACCTCCAGCGCGAGCTGCTCAACCGTCTCGGCCGTCGTTGCGCCCGTCGAGATCAGGTCTTCCAGCTCGTCGATTTCCTCCTGACCGTATTCCTCGATGTTGCCCAGCATGTCGGTATTGACCGTGGGTTCGCCGACCCCGGCGCGGCGCCCCTTGGCCGCGAGCCGAGCCTCGCCCAGTTCGTTTTCCAATCGCTCGCGGCGGCGCTTCAGCGACTGGTAAATCGCGGCCGGCGACGATGCGAGACGGCGCTGGAGGATTTGCAGTGCGAAGCCCACATTGTTCCGCTTCTTGTTGTCGCCCTCGGCGAACCGCTCCACCCGATTCATCTCGTTACGGACATAGTCGGTGACGGCGGTGTAGAGCGCGGCCTCCCCTTCCGAGAGCTGATACTTCACGGTACGCGCGCGGCGGGGCGGGAATAGCGGCCGGCCGTCGAACTTGAGCAGCTCCTCCTTGGTCAGCCGCCGCATCATGTCCTCGGTGTCGGCGTAGTGCACACCGTCGCGGAAGCGGCCCTCGAAGCGGTCGCCGTCGAGCAGCGCCATGAAGAGCTGGAAATCCTCTTCCTTGCCGTTGTGCGGCGTGGCGGACATCAGCAGCAGGTGGCGGCAAACCTGACCGAGTTTCTGGCCGACCTGATAGCGCCGCGTATATTTGACCTCGCCGCCGAAATAGGTGGCCGACATGCGATGCGCTTCGTCGCAGATGATCAGGTCCCATTCGCGCGCGCTCATGAGCTTCTCCTGAAGCTCCTCGTTGCGCGCCAGCACGTCGAGCCGGACGATCAGCCGGTCCCGGTCGCTGAACGGATTGCCCGACCGCGAGGTCTCGATCATGTCGCGGGAGAGGATGTCGAACTCGAGATTGAACTTCTGGCCGAGTTCATCCTGCCATTGCTCGACGAGGCTGCCCGGTGCGACCACGAGGCACCGCTCAAGATCGCTGCGGGCGATCAGCTCCTTAATGAACAGACCGGCCATGATCGTCTTACCGGCGCCGGGATCGTCGGCGAGCAGGAAACGCAGCGGCTGACGTGGCAGCATCTCGCCATAGACCGCCGAGATCTGGTGCGGCAGCGGATCGACCAGGCTGGTGTGGATCGCGAGATAGGGGTCGAAATAATGCGCCAGCTTGATGCGGTTGGCCTCGGTGACGAGGCGCAACAGTTCGCCATCGGCGTCGAACGACCAGGGCCGGCCACTCTGCTCGACCTCGAGCCGGTGCTCGTCGTCGCGGTAAAGCACGGTCTCGGCAACCGTGCCGTTATGGTCGCGGTAGACGATGCTGATCGCCTGGTCGCCGATCCAGTCGACCGAAACGACCTGCACCGGCTGTGCGGAAGCGATGCCGCGCACCGACGCACCGTTTTTTATGTCTTCGAGCCTCGCCTCCATTACCCCGCGCTTCCCCCCTGTGTCTTCATAGCTGAAGCTCCGCCTTCTCTAGCGCGGCCTCGGTTTCCTTGCGGTTTATTGTAACGATATGCTGTGTGCGAGCGCTTTGCTTGGTCGCATCGCCGAGCAGGCCAAGTCTCTTCAAGACATAAAACAGCATTGCGTAGCGAACCGATAGAACGCCATTGCCGTGGTCCAGGCCATAATCCTTGGCGACGACCTTCTTCTGACTCTCGGTCAGAGCAGGGTGCGGGCCGATGACCACATCGAAATAATTGTTCCAGAGCCAGTCCTGCTCGCCGGTCGCGCCGGGAACGCCGGTCGCGCCGACTTCCAGAATGCGCGGCAGCAGGAAGTCCTTGAACTTGTGCTCAAGGTGGCAATAGGCCCGGACATGCCAGCGGAAACCGTCATAGCCGAAGGCGTGTGGCGTGATCCTGCGCCAGATCGGGTCCGGGCGCACCTTGTTCATCGACTGGTAGAAAACCTCGACGGAGACGCCTTCACGCACTGCATCGAGAATCTTGCGCAGGACCTGGATATCGATGTCCCGCTTGGGTGTCAGGGCCACGTCGGCGCTTGGAAGCGCCGCGATCCAGGAATCATGGGAGGGAGCAGCGCCTTCGGCCACCGCGCGGAGCTGTCCGAGATAGACATAAGGGTCGGGATCGAGAAAGCGCAGGACGAACTTCTCAGCGGCGACGTAGCGCTTGCCGCGCGTGTCGTAATCCATGTTGCCGGGCGCCCGCTCCTGATAGAGCGTGAGGTCCTTTGATGCCTGGGGAATCGACACGCCGAAAAAATCGACGATATCGGCACGATTGATCGATCCTTCCCAGAAGAGGCGGAACTCAATAAATTCAAGCCTTTGCTCGATACCCCAGCGCACCAATGCCCCCTTTTCAGGATAGAAACTATACGGACCTTGACAGAAATCCGTGTAGTTAATATATTAATCCCCGTCGATAAGTCAATGACGATGAGGGAGGCCGCTATGGCCGATAGATATGTCACCAAGCACCCCAAGGGCTGGGCCGTGAAGGCGCCCGGCGGCGAGCGCGCGAGCAGCGTCCATGCCACGCAGCGCGAAGCCGAGCAGGCCGCCAAACAGACCGTTCGCAACCTCGGCGGCGGCGAGGTCCGCATTCAGGGCCGCGACGGCCGATGGCGCGATTCCGATACCGTCCCGCCCGGCAACGATCCCAACCCACCCCGAGACAAGAAGCACTAGGCGGCGAAGGGAGGAAGCGCGCGGTGAAACGGATTCTGACAATCGACGGCGGCGGCATCCGGGGCACGTTCCCGGCGGCGTTCCTTGCCAATCTCGAGCAGGATCTGGGGCAGCCGATCGGTCGCTACTTCGATCTCATCTCCGGCACCTCGACCGGCGGCATTATCGCCATCGGACTGGCGCTCGGTATGCGCGCGGCCGACATCCTCAAGCTCTATGAAGACCAGGGGCCGGCCATCTTCGCGCAGACGCGCGGCGGCTTGGCTGGCTGGCTCGGCAGGCATCTGCGCAAGGGTCGCTGGCTGTTCTGGGGACCGAAATACAGCGCGCAACCGCTTCGCGATGCCCTTTACAGCGTCCTGGGCGACCGCAAGCTCGGCGAGGCTCAGACGCGCCTGGTGATCCCCGCGTGGCATCCCCAGACGCAAGGCGTCTATATCTTCAAGACCGCGCATCATCCCCGCCTTCGGACCGACTACAAGGAGCTGGCGATCGACGCGGCGATGGCCACGGCGGCCGCACCGACCTATTTCGCGCAGCATGTCACCACCAACGACGTCGGCCTGGTCGATGGCGGGCTCTGGGCGAACAACCCGACCGGCATCGCCGTGGTCGAGGCCATAGCGACGCTCGGCTGGCCCGCCGACAACATCCGGGTCCTCAGCATCGGGTGCCTTGAAGACATCAAGGTTGTCCGCGAGGCCTATGGCGCGGCGAGGCTCGCGCCGCAGCTCGCCAGCCTTTTCATGGCCGGGCAGTCGCATGGCTCGCTCGGCATCGCCCATATCCTTACGGGTGATCCGCACGACCGGCGCGCCATCTACCGCGTGTCCCAGCCGGTGCCCGACGGGTTTTATTCCCTCGACGACACCAGCCGCATCCGCAGCCTCAAGGACCGTGCCTTCGCCGAGGCGCGCATCCAGAAAGCCATTCTCCAACCGCAATTCTTCGGCGCGCCCGCTGAGGAATTCATCCCTCACTACAGGTGACGCCATGACCGTGCATGACAAGCGGCTTGCAAAGTCGCACGACGATATCCTGGAAGCGATGGCGGACGCGCTCGACATCCCGCCGTCCAAGTTCGAAGAGGCGAAGAACCGCTACGAGGCGATCGGCAACTGGCTCGATCGGCCCGACTCCTCCATCGCTCAATATGACCCGTCGATCTCGCCGCAGGGGTCGTTCCTGCTCGGCACGGTGACGCGGCCGCTCACCGAAGCCGAGGAGTATGACGTCGATCTGGTGTGCCGGCTCGACGCGACCAAGGCCGACTTCACGCAGAAGAGCCTGAAGGAGGCTGTCGGCGGCGAGGTCGCGCTCTACGCCAGGGCGCACGGCATGGCAGTCCCGGAGGAGCATCGCCGCTGCTGGCGGCTGAACTACGCTGCCGGCGCGCAGTTTCACATGGACATTCTGCCGGCTCTGCCCGACGCGCAGCGCTACCAGGTCAGGCTCCTCATGGAGGGCCACCGCGCGCTCGCGCAGGACTCTGCGTTGAGCGGCCATGCCATCGCCATCACCGACAAGACCCTGCCGCACTACGACCAGCCGACGGAAGATTGGCCGCAGAGCAATCCGACCGGCTATGCTGCTTGGTTTCGCGGCCGGATGCGCGTGCGTCTCACTGAAGCGAAGCGCGCGCTCGCCCAGCGTGAGCGGGTTACCGCCAGCGTCGACGAAATTCCTGACTATAAGGTCAAGACACCGCTGCAGCGCACGATCCAGCTCCTGAAGCGCCATCGCGACTGCATGTTCGCGGAGGATGGCGAACACAAGCCGATCTCGATCGTCATCACGACGCTGGCCGCGCACGCCTACAACGAGGAACCCACCATCTCGACAGCGCTGCAAAGCATCCTGACCAGCATGGATCGCTACATCGAGGATCGCGGTGGCGTCGCCTGGGTAGCGAACCCGGTCAACCCGGCCGAGAACTTTGCCGATAAATGGGCCGAGGAACCCAGGAAGCGCGAGAATTTCTACCGCTGGCTCGAACAGGCCCGGCAGGATTTCGCGCTTTATCTGAGGGCAAGCACGTTCGACAAGATGCCCGAGCTGCTCCGGGAGCATCTTGGCGCCAAGCTGGTCGATAGCACGATGGCGGCGGTGCTGCCGGTCGCCGTTACAGGCCTCGCGGCCCCGGCGATCGCCACCGGCCTCTCCGGCGCCGAGGACATGGCGCGTGCCGAGCGCGCCGTCGAACAGATCAACCGCTCCGGGCCGCAGTCGAAGCCTTGGGCAAGGTCGTAGGCAAGCCGACCAAACTGCTGACGCTCGGGGAGGTCAAGGCCGCAATCGCCTTTGACCAGCCGAAGCTTCGCGCGTCGGCGAACGGTGAAAAAATCCATATCGAGGGCAGCTACCTCGTATTTGAAAAGGATGTTGTCTCGGCTCCGGGCGGACCGATCGCCGAATTCGACATCAGGATCGAGTTATCCAATCTCTATCCACGCCACGAACCCAAGGTCTTCGAGGTCGGCGGGAGAATCCCGCGCGAGGCAGATCGCCACATCAACCCCGACGGCGACTGCTGCGTCACGGTGTGGGAAAACTGGTTGATTACGGTCGATGACCACTCCCTCGGCAGTTTCCTCAGCGGCCCGCTCAATGAGTATTTTCTCGGCCAGTTCTGGTTCGAGAAAACCAGAAAGTGGCCCTTTGGCGAAAGGGCGCACGGAACGCCAGGTCTCGAGGAAGCCTACGCGGATGCGCTGGGAATCCCGAACAGGCGGAGAAGCCTTCTCTACCATTTGCGGCTACTATCCCAGGATTGGCCGAAAGGTCACTGGTCGTGCCCATGCGGAAGTGGCAAGCGCCTGCGCGATTGCCACCGTGACGAAGCGATGGCCATGCACCGGCGCGTTCCGCCGCATGTTGCTCGGCGCATGCTGCGGCGGCTGAATCCAGGCAGGAAGGAAACGAGCAACGGTGGATTCTAGAGGCGACAACTATGAGGGTCTGCATCAGAAGCATGTCGCTGCTTGCAGAGAGCGAAAATGCGACACCATTGACCGACGAGTTTGCGCGTGTTTCGCCACTGCGGCCTCGAACCTGATGGGAGTATTTCATTTAAGGGGAAAGCTTTCCCCTGCGGCCGAGCCTTGAGTCTCGGCCGACCCCTTCGAGCGGGGATCTCCCCGCAACGCCCCCAGAGAGTGAGAGGGTGGATCCGGTTTCCGTGACGGGAAGAGGCTGGGAGAGAGGCTCCCACGCCCGTCGTGGAGATCGATCCCATGAACATGCAGGTTCTCGATGCGCGCCGTGACACGAACGGCGGCTACAAGGTGGATGTCACGCGCGGCGAACGCATCGGCCGCGTCTCGTCCGAATGGTTCTCGCGCCCAGCCGACGAGCGCTACCTTTCGCTGTCCGAACTGGCCCGGTCGGTGCGCGACCGCGCCGACCGCAGCCGGACCCGCGTGGTGGAAAGCGCGCTGGTCCATGTCGAGGCCAATCGCAACGATCCGGAGCGGCTGGCCCTCATGCTCCCCCGCGCCGACGCACCCGTCGCGCCGACGCATTGGTCCTTCGGTCAACTCGCCAGCCTGGTCGGCGCACCCGCCGCCTATCTGCGCCAGCTCCCCGCCGCGCTCGCCGGCATCAATCTGCAATACGGCCTGACCTCCAACCGGGCCGAGCAGATCAAGACCCTCGAAACCGACAATGGTCGCCTTGAACTGCGCGCCGTGACTGGCCCTGACTACGGACGCATCTTCGACCACGAGTTGGTCGAGGCGGTGCAGCGCATCGCCGGCAATGGCACAGGCGATACGCGCTGGAAGGTGCCGGGCGTGCTCGATTGGTCGACCGGGATCTACAATCCGCGCGTCGACATCACCAAGGATACGACCACGCTCTATGCCTCCGACCGTGACGTCTTCCTCTTTCTCGTCGACGATCTGAACCCCATCGAGGCCGGCCGCCTGCCGGATGGATCGCCTGATCTGTTTTTCCGCGGCTTCTACTGCTGGAACTCGGAAGTCGGGGCCAAGACCCTCGGCATCGCGAGCTTCTATCTGCGTGCGGTTTGCCAAAATCGCAATTTGTGGGGCGTTGAGGATTTCGAGGAAATCACCATCCGCCACAGCAAACATGCCGCCAACCGCTTCGCCCATGAGGCGGCGCCGGCGCTGCTGAACTTCGCGAACTCGTCGCCCATGCCCTTCGTCAACGGCATCAAGGCCGCCCGCGAGCGGATCGTCGCCAGGACCGACGAGGACCGCACCGATTTCCTGCGCCGTCGCGGCTTCTCCAAGGCGGAGACGGGCAAGATCATCGATACGGTGCTGGCCGAGGAAGGCCGGCCGCCCGAGTCCATCTTCGATTTCGTGCAGGGCATCACCGCCGTCGCGCGTGACAAGCCGCATCAGGACGCCCGCCTCGACATGGAGGGCAAGGCGAAGAAACTGCTCGATCGGGCCGCCTGATTTCCGCAAAACTGGAGATGCGGTTTTCCGTGTCTCCGGCTTTGCGCCTCTCCGTGTCTCCAGATCGCAGGATCGTGGCGCTGCCCCCTTTAGAGGAAGAGGGCGGCGCTTCGCTTCGTGACGGGTTGGAGGTCGAGAGAGAGGCTCCCGACCGCCTGTCGCGGAGTATATCCCGATGGCTACTGCCGTTCAGAAGATCACCCTGTCGTCCTCGCGCGACATCCCCTTCAACAAGCTGGTGCTCAGCCAGTCCAATGTCCGGCGCATCAAGGCCGGCGTCTCGATCGAGGACCTGGCGGCCTCGATCGCCCGTCGCGGCCTGATCCAGAGCATCAGCGTCTTTCCGGTCGTCGATGCCGAGGGCAACGAGACCGGCATGTTCGAAGTGCCCGCCGGCGGCCGCCGTTTCCGCGCTCTCGAAATGCTGGTCAAGCAGAAGCGCCTCGCCAAGACTGCGCCGGTCCCCTGTGTCGTGCGCGAGCGCGACGGCGCGATCCTCGCCGAGGAAGTCTCGCTCGCCGAGAATATCGAACGCGCCCCGCTCCATCCTCTCGATCAGTTCCGGGCCTTTCAGGACATGCGCGGCAAGGGCATGACCGAAGAGGAGATCGCCGCCGCCTTCTTCGTCTCGGCCCAGGTGGTGAAGCAGCGCCTTCGGCTTGCCGCTGTCTCACCGGCGCTGCTCGACATCTATGCCGAGGACGGCATGACGCTGGAGCAGCTCATGGCCTTCACGGTTTCCGGCGACCATGACCGCCAGCAGCAGGTCTGGGATGCGGTCAAGGATTCCTGGTCGAAGGAGCCCTATCAGATCCGCCGGATGCTGACCGAGACCACGATCCGCGCTTCCGACAAGCGGGCCGTTTTCGTCGGCCTCGACGCCTATGAGGCGGCCGGCGGTCTCATCATACGCGACCTCTTCCAGTCTGACGATGGCGGCTGGCTGCAGGACGTGGCGCTGCTCGACCGGCTGGTCGCCGAGAAGCTGAAGGCCGAAGCCGCGACGATCGCAGGCGAAGGCTGGAAATGGATCGAGGTCGCCGTCAGCTTTCCCTACGGCGCGACCCACGGCCTGCGGACGCTGGAAGGCGAGCCGCTCGACCTGACCGCCGATGAACAGGCGACAATCGAAGCCCTCAATGCTGAATATCAGAAACTCGAGGCCGAGTATGAACGCGCCGACGAGCTGCCGGACGAGGTCGATCAGCGTCTCGGCGAAATCGAGACCGCCCTTGCGGCGTTCGACGAACGTCCCGTCCGCTTCGAGCCCGCCGAAATCGCCCGCGCCGGCGCCTTCGTCAGCATCGGTCATGACGGCGGGCTCGACATCGAACGCGGCTATGTCCGCCCCGAGGACGAGGCGCCCGAACCGGCGGACGACATCGAGGACGGCAAGACCGGCGATGATGCGCACGATCCGGCTGATCCGCGCGTGCTGCGCGCCGTCATCACCGTCAGCGGCGAACCCGTGGACAGCGAGGACGAGGAGGAAGAGGCGATCAGGCCGCTGCCCGATCGTCTGGTCACCGAGCTGACCGCGCACCGGACGCTGGCGCTGCGCAATGCGCTGGCCGAGCATCCGCATGTCGCCATGACGGCGTTGCTGCACAAGCTGGTCTCGGACACCTTCCAGCACCGCATGTACAAGGGGGCGCTTGAGGCGAGCGTCAATCACATCTTCTTCCCCGTGCAGGACGAGGGGCTGAAGGACAGCCCGTCGGCCCGCACGGTGCAGGAGCGTGACGAGGCCTGGGCCGGCGACATCCCTGCCGACGACCAGGCGCTGTGGGACTGGCTGGCCGGGCTCGACGATACCAGCCGCATGGCGCTGCTCGCCCATTGCGTCAGCTATGGCGTCAATGCGCTTTACGAGAAGCCGAACCCCTATGGCGGCAACGGCGTCTCACAGCACACGCTGGACATGCGGCTCGCCCAGGCCGACCGGCTGGCGCGCGCGACCGGTCTCGACATGGTCGAGGTCGGCTGGCGGCCTACGGTCGGCAACTATCTCGGCCGGGTCACCAAGCCTCGCATCCTCGAAGCGGTGCGCGAGGGCGCGGGCGAACAGGCCGCGCAGCTCATCGCCCACCTGAAGAAGGGCGACATGGCGAGGGAAGCCGAGCGCCTGCTGGCCGACACCGGCTGGCTGCCGGAACCCCTGCGCCTTGCAGCCGAGGCCGAAACCGCCACGCCCGAGGTCTACGCGAGTGGCGAGGATGACGGGGCCGACCTGCCGACCTTCCTCACCGAAGGCGACGAGGATGAAGACATCACCGCGGACGAGGACGACGAAGTCCACGCCATCGCGGCCGAATGACCACGGGAAGCGGAGTGGCTCCAGCCGCTCCGCCCCGTTCCCCTCTCATCGAGCCCGGCCATTGCGCTGGGCTCTTTTCGTTTCAGGAGCCTGATATGGCCGACTATTTCACTCATTTCTCGTGCCTGCTCGATGTCGGCACGCCTCAGAACGCCGCTCGTGCGCTCGATCTCTACAATACTCTGTCCGAGGAAGGCGCCTCGGAGGAACCGCCCTCAGAGGGCTTCGACCTGTCGATCCAGCCCGAACATGGCGGCACGACCTTGTGGCTACGCGACGACGTCACTGGCGATCCCGAACGCCTGATCCAGTTCGTCAGGCGCTGCGCCAAGGAATTCGGACTGACCGGGCGCTGGGGTTTCCAGTATGCCAACACCTGCTCACGTCCGCGCGTCAACGCCTTCGGCGGCGGCGCCCATGTGCTCGATCTCGCGACCGGCGAGACCATCGCCTGGACCTACACACATGGATGGCTGGACGATCATCTTGCCGAGGGAGGCGGACGATGAGCATTCCTGACCACGCTCGCGCCAATTTCCAGACCCTTCTGCGCGCCGCGGAAAACGGCCACCTCGCATTGATAGAATGCGCCGACGCTACGACTGGCGAACCACGCTACGTCATCTGCGCCGTGGGGAGAGAGGATGGCGATTTTGTCTTCACGCCTTTCGGGCACCTTGCCGACGGCAATCCTTACGATGCCTATCTGCCCCCCGCCCCTGGTGATCCCGCCGGCTCCATCTATCCCGATACGCCGGGAGAGGCGCCATGATGGACATCGACGCCATCTTCGCCGCCGATCACGAGCGACCGCCCACGGAGCGGTCGCTTCCCTGGTCAGAGACCAGAGACGGCATCACCGTCATCGTGGAGCCGAAGCCCCGTTGGGCCAGCGACATGCGGGCCTTCCGGACTGAGGCTCGCGAATATTGCGCCTATGCCGATTGGACGGCGAATGGCGCGCGCGCCCGCTTCTTCGAGCACATCGACACCAGCGGCGATGACCTGATCCGCAAAGCGCGCAGGCTCATCGCCAGCGAGATCGCGAACGGACACTGAAACCGACACATCAAAGCGCTCCTGTCGCTCGGCCGGGGCGCTTTTTCATGCCGGCAGCGAAGATCGTTCGAGAGCGAGAGGGCCGCCGGGACGGGGTGAGCCCGGGCGGTCAAGAGAGAGCGTCGTTCGGGCTTGCCGTTCCCGCTCTCCCGAGGTTTCAATCCATGAACATCATGTCGCCCGTGGCCGTTCCGGCTGCGCCTATCCTCCATGCATCCGCCGTCATCGCCGCCGCTCATCAAATTCTCGCTTTGCTGGAACGCGGGCGGCGGATCGATAGCACCGTGCTCCGCGCCGCCATGGAATCGGCCTTCGGCGCGTCCGACGCTGTCGGCGCCTGGGACTGGAAGACCGCCTATGACGCGTGCGAGGTGGCAACCGTCCTCTTCCTGCGCAAATACGGAAAGGCACTTTTCCGCAAATCCGGCTCTCCGGCATCCCGGCTTTCCGCCCTGACGAAGGTGACGGGCCTTCTGCCGACCCACACCCGCCGCTCGGAGGAAACACAGACCTTCCAGCAATTCTCGACGCCGGTTCCGCTCGGCCTCGCAGCGGTCACCGCCGCGGCCCTGTCGCCAACCGACCGCGTGCTCGAACCCTCGGCCGGCACCGGCCTGCTCGCCATCCTCGCCGAGGCCGCAGGCGCCTCGCTTATCCTCAACGAGTTGGCCAAGACCCGCGCCGATCTTCTCGCCTCCCTCTTTCCGGCCGTTCCCCTCACGCGTTTCGACGCCGCCCAGATTGACGATCATCTCGATCGCGCCGCCATCCCCAGCGTCGTCATCATGAACCCACCGTTCTCGGTCATGGCGAATGTCTCCGGACGCGTGGCCGACGCCGCCTATCGTCATATCGCCTCGGCGCTGGCGCGGCTCGCACCGGGCGGCCGGCTGGTCGCGATCACCGGCGCGAATTTATCGCCCGAACTGCCGGCCTGGCGGGACAGCTTCATTCGGCTGCAAGAGCATGGCCGCGTCGTGTTCACCGCCGCGATCGCAGGCTCGGTCTATGCCAGGCACGGCACGACCATCGAAACCCGCCTGACCGTCGTCGACAAGGCGCCGGCCGAGGATGCGCAGCACCTCCCGGGCTCCGCTGGCATAGCGCCGGACGTGGCGACGCTGCTCACCTGGATCGAGCGGGACGTGCCGCCGCGCATGGCCGTCGCGCTACCAAAGATCGCACCCGACGCCGCGCCGCGCACCGTTCGCGGTTATCTCGCTCGGGCTGCCGTTGCGGCGCCGGTCCGTCGTGTCGCCCAGATCGAAGGCGTACGGCTCGACTATGAGACCGTGGACTGGACGCCGCCCGAAGGTGGTCGTCTGTCGGACTCGATCTACGAGCCGTATGCGCTCCAGTCCATCCGCATCCCGGGCGCGCAGCCCCATCCCACCAAACTGGTGCAATCGGCTGCCATGGCTTCGGTCGCGCCGCCGAAGCCGAGCTATCGCCCGACGCTTCCGGCCGCGATCGTTACCGACGGCGTGCTGTCCGACGCCCAGGTCGAGACGGTGATCTATGCCGGAGAGGCTCATGGCGATTATATCGCCGGCGCCTGGACCGTGGACGAGACCGGCGATGTCGTCACCGCCGCTCCGGACGATGCGCCGAACGCCGTCCGCTTTCGCCGGGGCTTCATGCTCGGAGACGGCACCGGCGCCGGCAAGGGCCGCCAATCCGCCGGTATCATCCTCGACAACTGGCTCCAGGGCCGCCGCAAGGCGGTCTGGATCTCCAAATCCGACAAGCTGCTGGAGGACGCGCAACGCGACTGGTCGGCGCTCGGCATGGAGCGCCTGCTGGTCACGCCGCTGTCGCGCTTCCCGCAAGGGACGTCGATCCGGCTGAACGAAGGCGTCCTATTCACCACCTATGCCACGCTACGGTCCGACGACCGCGGCGAAAAGCTTTCGCGCGTCAAGCAGATCGTCGAATGGTTGGGCTCCGATTTCGACGGAGTGATCATTTTCGACGAGAGCCACGCGATGCAGAACGCCGGCGGCGGCAAGGGAGAACGGGGCGATGTCGCGCCCTCGCAGCAGGGGCGTGCGGGCCTTCGGCTCCAGCACGC